>Ga0066797_1000030_pt1 | contig 42523 bp, 43 predicted proteins | sample PersoiDNA2013193_FD_76335 | JGI IMG/M metagenome (GOLD analysis project Ga0066797, IMG submission 76335) | Permafrost soil microbial communities from the Arctic, to analyse light accelerated degradation of dissolved organic matter (DOM) -... | ecosystem: Environmental > Terrestrial > Soil >... | reverse complement strand
CCCGTCCGGGCTGAACGCCACATCGGACACTGAGCGATCGTGGCCAGTGAGAGTGCTCACGAGCGCGCACGTGGCTACGTCCCACAGCCGCGCGGTCCGATCCTCGCCTGCGGTGGCGAGCAGCGTCCCGTCCGGGCTGAACGCCACCCCCGCCACAACCCCGTCATGGCCGCCGAGGATGTGCACCGGCGCGCCGGTGGCCGCCTCCCGCAGCCGCACGGTGCCGTCCCAGCCGGCCGTGGCGAGCAGGGCCCCGTCCGGGCTGAACGCCACCCCAGTTACGTACGAGGCGTGGCCGGCCGGCGCGGTGCGCACCGGCGCACCGGTTGCCGCCTCCCACAGCCGCACGGTGCCGTCACCGCCGGCGGTGGCAAGCAGGATTCCGTCCGGGCTGAACGCGGCACCGGACGCCCCGCCGTCATGGCCGCTAAGGATGCGCACCGGCGCACCGGTTGCCGCCTCCCACAGCCGCACGGTGCCGTCACCGCCGGCGGTGGCAAGCAGGATTCCGTCCGGGCTGAACGCCACCCCAGTCACGTACGAGGTGTGGCCGGCGATGATGCGGGTCAGGCACGACGGCCTTGGCGCTGCAGGCGGACGGCTCGGCCAGCCCCGCGCCTGGGTCGGCTGCCATGCCGGTACGCCTGCCTGACGGTTAGTCTCTTCGGCGGGTTCAGCAAGGGCGAACAACTGGCTATCGTGCCCGCGCAGGTACAGCACCGGGGTGACCCATTCCAGGGTCCGGTCGCTGAGCCCGAGGATTGCCACCCGGCCGCTTGAGACCGCGTCATCGACGCCGCGGCCGCGGGCGATCGCGGCGTAGAAACCACGGGCAAATGCCACCGCCGCCGAGTCGGAAATCTCATACTGCATCGCCGCGACGGCGCTGACCCCGCCACGGACCAGAGCCGCGGCAGTGCCGGAAAAAAGGTCGCTCGCGCCGGTCACGGCTCCTGAGCAGGAATTCAGCACCACGAGGCGGGGCATTGGGCGGGCCTGCCGCAGCAGGTCGACCATCCGGTGCGCCGCTACGAGGTCAGCGCGTCCGTCCTCCCGCACTAGCGCCAGCACGCCCTCATCACGGTGAGGGTCGAAGTCCCCGTGCCCGATGAAGTGCAGCACGTGCCACTGACCATCAAGCAGCAGGTCCTGCAGGTCCGCCCAGGTCGCGCTCGGAGCCCAGTACACTTCGGCCAGACCCTGGCTGACGGGCCTGGCGAGCGCGCGGTTTAGCTGGTCCTGCTCCCTCTCCACGTCCAGGGCATGCAGCCCACGAGGCGAGGAGACCACGCCGAGGATCCGCAACGGCGGGCGGACGCGCAGCGGTGCCGGCACCGCTGCGACCGGGACGTGCCGGACGAACTGGGCCTGCCGGCAGACGTAAGCCCCGGCGGTCTGGTCATACATCGCCTCCCACGGCAGTCCCGCCAGCACCGGCGAATCAATGCGCAGCACCACCCTCAGCCCTTCGCCCTGCATGGCCGCGACCGCCGCGGCGGCTCGGTACCGCCCCGCCACCTCGCCGGTCCCCAGCAACCCGGCGAACAGCGCCTCGCCGACCTCGCGCACTGGTCGTTCGGTCTCTGACAGCAGGGTGCGGCTGGACACCGCCGAGGCCAGTACGGCCTGCTGCAGCAGATTCCGCCGCGCCAGCAGCGAATCCGCGTCCAGCTCCGCCGCGACCGACGCTTCCCCCGCCGGGGACGCCACAACCTCGACCCGGAACGTTCCTCCCGCCAGGCCGGGCCCTATCGCCAGTTCGATGACCATCACCACACCCGCCCGCTCGTACCGGCCCTTATAGCCACCATGCTGGTCACGATGGCGCAAACGCCACCAGGAATGCGCCCACCACCGCCATTGCCGGCGAGAACGCCAGCAAGATCACCAGGCGCGCTGGAATACTAGCCGAACCGCACCCGGCTTAGCCCAAGGGCTGGCGGCGAAAACTGGTGCTGGAAGTACGGTCGTCTCTCCAGTGCTGAACCTTACATTCAAGAGACTTGAGATCATATTTTGACATAGGCGTGAAACTCCATCAAAAGATGGCTTCTTGTTCGGATCGCTGCCCTACACTCGTGCCCCTGACGCGCGAGGTGTTTTTGCCGCGCGCTGAAGGCAGACCAGGGACTGGGGACACACCGGGGGGGGTTAGTGCCAGCGTCGCGCCATTACATTTGGGCCATTCATGATGTTGAGGACTGGAGTAGCCGGCCTGCGGTAATTCAGGCACGCATTCAGCAGGTACTCCGCCGGGTCGAGGCACGTGCGCTGGCCCAGGCGGGAGTCGATCCTGCGCGCGTCGGCAGGCAGTCCACCGGGGACGGGGCCGTCCTTGCCATACCCGGTGATGTCCCCAAGGAACTAATTGCCACGAAGTACGTGGACGCGCTCTGCGAGGGCATCGAGGAGCATGACGCGGAGTGCGGTGCCGCGGAGACCATCCGGCTCCGGCTTGTGCTGCATGCCGGTGAGAGCCCTGGCGGACAGGACGAGTGGGCTGGGCCTGGCGTCGTCACCGCATCCCGGCTGCTTGACGCGGCCGTCCTGCGTCGGGTGCTGGCCGCGGCCACCGGCAATCCGCTGGCGCTCATCGTCTCTGACGACTGGTACCGCACCGTCCTTAAGGAGGGCTACGCCTCGACCAGGGGGTACCAGGAGGTATGGGTCGAGGGGAAGAAGTTCGCCGACTGCGCCTGGGTCCGGGTACCGGGGTGCACCCGGCCCCCAGGGCTCCTGCCCGAGGACGATCCGGAGCCGCACCGGGGCGGCCGCTCCCTTGGTGCCGGGGGCGGAAGCACGGCGGATCACCGGGCGCCGAATTCCGGAGCGAGCATCAGCAGCTCGGGCAGCATCGGTGCCGTCGGCGACTTGCGCGGCGCGACCGTCAACGGGGACGTGGCCTTCGGAAACAACTACTACCGCGCCGATGGTGCGCGGTGAGTCTCGATCCTGGGCTGCCCGCACAGCAGGGGCCCGCGGCGGGTGTCCCGGCGCGTGCTGGCCAGCCAGGCGGCGAACCGCCGGGTGCGGGCGCGGCAGGTGCCGACCCCAGCGGGCCAGGAGTTCCGGCGGCGGATCCGGGCGCGGCAGCCCCGCCCGACGGGCAGCGGGGCCGAGCGGATGGCCGTAGCTACTCGGACGCGCGCAACCAGGTCGGCGCGAACTTCGCCAGCCAGTACCGGGAGGAATCCCGGGCCCGCGCCGACTTCCAGCAGAGCCAGATCAACGGTTCGGTGTACACCAACAGCACCTTCTTCCAGCTCTCCTTCGGTCAGGGAAACTCCCAGGTCAGGGCAAGCCAGATCAACGCGGAGGAACTTACCGCGCCGTTCATCCCGAGTTCCGCCGCGGAGCGCCTCGCCGACGCGATCACCGGCTACCCGTTCGTCGTGCTGTACGGACCGCGCGGCTACGGCAAGCGAGCGGCGCTGCTGTGGGCGCTGCGCCGTCACGTCCACGACGACGCCGCGATGCTCTACCTCGACCCGTCGACAGACCTGGCCACCTTCTCGTGCGAAGGGATTCCCGAGCGCGCCGTGATGATCATCCAGGATGTGCCCGACGGCGTGGTGGATCGCCTCGACGAGCACACAGTCAAGCGGATCGAGAGCGAGCTGCGGGCCGGGGACCGCCGGCTGGCGATCACGACCGGCAGGGCTACGGCCGGCGCGATGCACAGTGCCGGGTACCTGGTCGCGGAACTCGCGACCCGCCCGGAGCCCAGCCAGGTCTTCAGCAGGCACCTGGCCAAGCTGCTGCTCGGCACGGGGCTCGCCAGGGACGACGTGCTTGGCTGGGGCGGCGTGGACGCGCTGGTCGCCGAGCTCGGCCCGGACAGCAGCCTGGCGGACGCGGCCCGGCTGGCTCGGCTGCTGTCCCGTGCTGACAGGCAAGAGCCAGATCAGGTAGCGACTCGCGTCCGTGCTCAGTTGACCGAGTACGCCGACGAGAAGGTCGCACAGTGGTTCCGCAAGCTCCGTACCCCGCAGGCGCACTGCATGGCGATCTCGCTAGCCGTGCTCAACGGGCAGTCTCGTGAGCTCATCGCGTACCAAGCGGCCCTGCTTGAGAAGCGTATTATGCCCGCGCCTGACGCCCCGAACGCGCCGCCGCCCGGCAATCCCTTCGATGAGCACGCGACGATCTCCTCCTCGCTGCTAGACGCCAGGGAGACCAAAGAGACCCGGATGACCGAGCACGGGCTCATCACCATCGAGGCGATGAGCTACCGGGAGCCGGGATACCCGGGTCAGGTGCTGCGGTATGTATGGCGAACGCACGACCGCGGGCGGGCCGCGATCGTCAGCTGGCTGCGGGAGCTGGGAGCGTCGCCGAACCTGGCCGTCCGGGTACGGGCGGCCACCGCCTCGGGAATGCTGGCCTGTTACGCGCTGGACTTCGTGCATGACCAGGTGATCTCCCGGTGGGCGCGGCACGGGAACGGGGAGGTCCGCAATAGCGCGGCGATCGCCCTGGGACCTCCGGCCGAAGACCAGCTGCTACGGCCCACTGTCCGGTCCCTAGTGGACGGGTGGGCACGAGAGGACAGCGACTGGCGGCTGCGGGCGACGGCCGCGCGGGCGTATGGCCGGACTATCGGGCTGAGCAGCCCGACGGCAGCGCTCCGGACCCTGTCGCGGCTAGCCGGGGTGGACGACATCGACCTTATGATCGCGGTCGGGAACAGCTACTGCGAGCTGATCCTCGAGGGCACCGGGCCGCTCGCCGTCAGGGTGATGACCGAGGTGGAGCGGCTTGCCGACGAGCGCGTGCGGGAGAGGCAGGCCACCGGCCGACTGACGCTGCTCGGACTGAGCTACCTGCGTGGCGCGCCGCCGGCGATGGGTGACCACGACGGGCGCCTGCGTGACTGGCCGACGCTCCTGGTGCTGGCGCTGGCCAACGCCAGGATCGCGGAGTCGGCGGCGCGGCTGTGGCAGCTTGCTCTCAATGACCCGGACATCGGAGACATGGCGCGGGACTCGCTCGACGACTGGGCGCAGGCGGCGGAGGACAGCGGCGAGCTGCGTGACTCCCTCGTGAGGTTTCTGCTCTGGATCGCGGCGGATGAGCGCGGGCGGCGCGCCATCGCCCGGCGGGCACAGGCCTGGATGCTGCGGGATGGCAGGGCTCCAGGGACCGGGAGGTCTGTGATGGGCGCCCTGGGTTACTGATCGATAGAGGGAGTGGGCAGATTGGCGAATTCTTCTGGCGCGGTCATCCAGGCTGTCGATGCCGGGTTCTTCACCGCGCCGCCGAAGGCGCACCCGAGCCGGGTCTACGTGGTGTCCTACCGCGATGGGCACCTCCGGTCGTTCAGTGGCGTGCCGTCGGCCGGCGACCGCAGATCGAGCAAGTTTTGCTACATCGTCGATACAAGCGAGCAGCATGTGACAACCACCTGCACGGTGACGAGCGCGGACGACGCCTACGCGTTCTCGGTCGAGCTGTCGGCGGCCTGGCGCGTGACCGACCCGGAGGCGGCGGTCCGGGCCGACCTGTCCGACGGCAGCAGCCTGGTCCTCGGCAGCCTGCAGGACATCGTGTGGCAGGTCGGCAGGCGCTTCCAGCCGGATCGCGCCGCCGATGCCGAAAGTGCCGTGCGAACCAGGCTGGCGCGGGAGACCCCGCTGGCCGCGGGCATCACCATGCTCCGCGGCGCGGCGAGGTTCCGGGCGGACGCCGCCGTCACGAGCGCCAGGGTGGACCGCGATACTGCCGCGCACCAGGGTGACCTGGAGCTGCAGCGCATGGCGCTGCTGCGGGATATGTTCGATGGCAGTGAAGCGGGTGCCCTGATGCTGCACCTGCTGAAGCACCCCGATGACACCGGATCGGTGCTGGCGACGCTGAAGGGGAACCGGGACCAGGACCAGGCGCTGCGGCTGGCCCTGCTTGACCGGGACAGGCAGCATTACCTGGCGATGCTGGACCGGGCGCTGGATAACAACCTCATCACTGACGCGGATGCCCAGCCGCTGCGCGACCTCCTCTTCGGGCAGCCGACGGGCGGGGGGCTCACCGGATCGGTCGCCATGGTGCCGATCGCGTCCAGGCCACCGCTGGCCCTCCCGCACGGAGTCTCCGCGAGCGAGCCGGCACCGGCTGCCTGGCCGGCAGTGACTCACGGCTACGTGGTCGAAGACGTCACCGCGACCGGGCCGGCAACCAGCCCGCCGCCGCCCCGCGGCAGCGTTGCCGAGGACGCCGACCCGGACTCAGCCGCTGCGGCCGGCCCGGCATCCGGTTCCGCGCCCGGTGGCGTGCGCACCTGGAAGCCGCTCAAGAAGCCCGGGCAGGGGCCCGCATGACGCAGCGCGCGAAGGAACGGGAGCCGACGCCCGGCTTCCATCGGCACGAGGTACCGCCGCCGCGACCTTCGATGCGCATCCACCAGGTGGTGCTGCTCATCGTCGTCGTGGCATGCCTGCTCACCGGAGTGTCCATGTGGCTGGCGCACATGCTGCTGTACACGGTCCTCGCGGGCATAGTCGCGGTCGTCGCCATCGCGATGTTCGTTCGCGGCGCGCGAAACATGCGTAGCAAGGGGTCAGGAATGAAACTCCCGGGGCTTGTGTTCCGGCGGACGGCCACGGAGCCACCCGCGCAGCAGGCGCAGGAACCGGGGCCGCACGCCATCGGGCCAGGCAGCCCCCAGCAGGCATACCCGCCCGGGTCGCAAGGGCATCCCTTCCGCCCGCCGAAGGCGCAGCCCGCTCGAGGACGCGGTCCTGACCACCGAGCGGGGATCGCGGCCCCTCCCCCGGCGCAGCATGCCACCTCACTGCCCGAGCCGCCCGTTTTCGTCGGACGGTCTACCCCCGGGCAGGCGCCCTGGTACCTCCCCGTCGGGGCGGCTCCGAGTGGCCTCGCCGCCGATGGAATCCGGCTAGGCGACCTGGAAGTGCGTGCGGCCTCCATAGTAGGAGCCGGGCACAGGTGCGAGGAGCCGGCGATACCGCGTCAGGACGCCTACGCTCTCGGACGAACCCAGGACGGACGCTACCTCGTCGTCGCGGTGGCCGACGGCGTCTCCGCGAGCGAGTACGCCGACCTCGCGGCGCGCATAGCGGTGAGCGCCGCGACGCGTGAGCTTGCCAGGATGCTGGAGTCAGGAGGACTCGCGGCGATCGATGCCGGGCTGCTCTACAAGAAGATCGCCGGAGAGATCATCGGGACCGGGCGTAGTCGCGGGATCCCGGACGAGGAAGTCTGCGCCATCTTGATCACTGCCGTTATCCCGGCCACGGCGAGGCCCGACGGGACGCGCCCCATGTGGGCATCGTGGATCGGGGACGTTTCGCTGTGGGTTAGCCGCGGCGGAGAGCTGCTGCGGTGGACTGGGCAGGACAAGACGGGGCTCGACAGGAACGAACTGCGCGCCGTCTTGCCCTTCAGCCCGGATGAGGTAGAGCAACTGACTCTCGACCTGCACCCGGACGACCGGGTCGCGCTCATGACAGATGGCGTGTCCGATTCCCTGAGCTCGGTTGAGGGCACGATCGACTACTTCGCCAGGCAGTGGGCGGGGCCACCACCGCATCCCGCGGCGTTCCTGCACAGCCTGTGCTACGACGGCCCGGGCCAGACCGATGACCGCACGGCCGTCGTCGTGTGGTGCAACACTCCCTATCCGGGGGGCCGGCGGCCAGCCGGCGACAGGCGGTGACGATGAACGGTGTCTGGTCTAGGCCGCCTGCGGGCCGGGTCATGAGGCTGAACGATCTTGGTGACCTAGGAGAGAAGGTAAGCGAGGGTAACGGCGAGAGCGCGTACGTATGCAAGCTCACGAGCCACCCGGGCTGGCTGTACAAGGCGTACCGCAGTTCTGGTCCAGCCGACAGCGCCAGCAGGCTCGACAGGCTGATCGGTCTTCCCGGACAGATGTCATTGGCGGACAAGTCGCTCGTGGACGCGCGCACCTCCTGGCCGGCCGCACGCATAGTGGATTCCGCGAACCGGACGACCGGAGTGCTCGTGCCGCTGGCTCCTGAGGAGTACAAGTTCGAGTGGACGCTACCGGGCGGGCGGTCGCGGCATAAGTTCCTTGACGTGGACGTCCTCGCGCTCAGCGAGATGAAGCAGCGCCAGATGGGGCTGCCGCCGCAGTCGCTAGCCGAGCGGATCGCCGTGTGCGCGTCGATCGCGGCTATGGCGGACCTCCTCGAGCGCCACCGTCTGGTCTACCTCGACTGGTCCTACGCGAACCTCTTCTGGCGCCCCGCCGACCATTCCGCCTACCTGATCGACCTGGACGGCGCCTCCTTCGGGCCGCGCCCGCAGATCCAGTCACCGCAGTGGGAGGACCCGCACTTCCCGCTCGGAACTACCGCGGGGAACGACTCGGACCGCTACCGAGTAGCGCTTCTCATCACCAGGTGCCTCACCGGGACGCGGGTCTACGTAGCCGAGGCCAGGACCAAACTGAGCGAACTGCGCACGCTAAGCGCGGAGGTCGAGCACCTTGCCGAGCTGCTCATACTAACGCTGACCACGGCTGCCTCATCTCGGCCGACGATCGCCACGATGAGGGCGGCGCTCGACGTTGCTGACGGCACATCGGCCGCCGGGCAGACCGTTCCCCTGGGCGGCGTCAGGGAATGGAAGTCGGTGCACGATCGCGGTTCCACTCGGGCTAACCCACCGGTCACGGCTCCGCGGGTAACGACGCCGCCCCGTCGAGCGACCACGCCAGCCCCGCCGAAGCCCGCGCCCGCCGCTGCGAGCACGACCGGCTTCCCCCCGCAGCCGCCAAGCGTCACGGCAAGCGGCGACGCTGTAAGAAGCAGCAGCGCGATCAACGGCACGGGAAGGACGGTTCAGCGGGCATCCAGCCCGCAGTCCCCCGTGACCCCGTCATCGAGCGCTTCCGGCGTGGCCATGATGGTGATGCTCACGCTCATCGTCATCGTCATCGTCATCGTCATTCTCGCCATTCTGTAATGCACATCCCTAAGCCTAATGAACATGACTGAGGAAGGAGAAATAGGATGAGCGCGAAGGTGAACTGTCTTCCTGTTTACGTCATAATAGATACCTCGAAGTCGATGTCTCCCTACGAGAGCATGCTGAACCAGGGGATCGAGTCCCTCTACGACGAGCTCATCACAAGCCCGCGCATCTCGGATTTCGCCCACGTATCGATCATCAGCTTCAATACCGACGCCGAAGTCGTCATGCAGATGACAGACCTGCAGTCGATGAACGCGCTCCCGCAGGTGGCTTGCGGCGGGGTCACGAACTTCGGCGAGGCGATCTCGCTGCTGCGTCAGCGGATCGATCAGGATGTTCCCTATCTCAAGAACTCCGGTCGCCAGGTGCTGCGACCGGTCGCATTCCTGCTGACGGATGGCGTGCCCACGGACGAGACAGGACACCCGAGCGAGGAGTGGCGGGTCGAGTACACCGCCCTTGTGAGCAAGTCCTATGAAAGCCACCCGAATGTCGTCCCGTTCGGCTACGGACTGGCTTCCCCGCAGTTCCTGAAGGACATCGCGACCATCCCCGACGCCGCCTTCCTCGCGAAGGACGGCGGCACCGATAGCGCACTCAGGAAGGTGATTCCGGCGTTGCTCAATACCCTGCTCGCCTCGGCGAAGGACAACGCCCTGCGCCTGCCGGCCGAGGTTGACGGCTACATCCGGGTCTCAGAAGAAATCCTCTAGAAGTTCACTGAAGATCTTGGCTGGTTCTGGGGCGGTTTGGCTGTGAATGGGCATGTTTGAGGTATGCAGGGTGAGGGGCCCCGGGAGCTGGCCGGGCCGGATGTGTGGCAGGCGTGCCGGGAGCTGATCCCGGCCGGGAGCGTGTTCGCGTTCCTGGCCGGGCACCGCGAGGCGCTGTTCCCGGCGGAGATGTTCGCGGACATGTACCCGTCGCGCAACGGGCGGCCGAGCATGCCGCCGCAGGTGCTGGCGGTGACGGTGGTGCTGCAGGCCCTTTACGGGCTCCCGGATTCCGAGGCGGTGCAGGCGCTGCGGTGCGACCTGCGGTGGAAGGCCGCCTGCGGGCTGGGGCTGCTGGATCCGGGGTTCGACCCGTCGCTGCTGACCTACTTCCGGCGGCGGCTGCCGGGCTCGGGTGACCCGGGCCGGCTGTTCGCGAAGGTCAAAGAGGTGGCAGCGGCCACGGGGGTGCTGGCCGGCAAGCACCGGCGGGCGCTGGACTCCACGGTCCTCGACGACGCGGTGGCGACCAAGGACACGGTGACCCAGCTGGTCGCCGCGGTCCGCCGGGTGATCCGAGAGGTGCCCGGCGCGGCGGAGGCGGCGGCCGCCCGGTGCAGCGCTCATGACTACCGTGACCCGGGCAAGCCGAGGATCGCCTGGGACGACGAGGAGGCACGGGCGACGCTGGTCAGCGCCCTGGTGAGCGACGCGCTGAGCCTGCTGGCCGCCCTGCCCGGGCAGCCGGGCGGGCCGGCCGCCGACGCGATCGGGCTGCTGGCCCCGGTACGGCAGGCCGTCCCCGGCGGCTTCACCGCCGACGACTTCACCATCGATGACCAGGCCGGCACCGTCACCTGCCCGGCCGGGCACACCGCCGGCCTAGGCCGCCCCCACCCCGACGGCACCCGCCAGGCCCAGTTCAAGGCCCTGTGCCGCGACTGCCCGCTGCGCCAGCGCTGCACCACCTCCAAGACCGGGCGGGTCCTCAGCGTGCACCCCCAGCGCGCCCTGCTGGCCGCCGCCCGCCGCGCCGCCGCCGACCCGGCCTGGCAGGAGGAGTACCGCCGATGGCGGCCCCCGGTCGAGCGGGCCATCGCCTGGCTCGTCGCCCGCGGAAACCGCCGCGTCCCCTACCGCGGCATCACCAAGAACAACGCATGGCTCGCCAACCGGGCCGCCGCCCTCAACCTCCGCCGGCTGACCAACCTCGGACTCACCCGCACCACCGAAGGCACCTGGGCACTCGCGTAACGCCTTCCGGGTCCCGCCCGGCCGCCGGACCCAGAATCCTGCGCATGCGGATTTCCTCGCCTGCAGCGCTCAGCAAGATCTTCAGCAGACTTCTAGGCGACCGCTTCCGGCGGCTTCTTGGCCCACATCGAGCTTGACCCGCCGCCGTCAAGGACCAGGGTCTGGCCGGTCATGTAGCCGGCGCCGTCCGAGGCCAGGTAGGCGACGGCGGCGGCGATGTCTTCCGGGTAGCCGGAGCGGCCGACGGCGAGCATCGCGCCACGGCCTCGATCGCGTGCAGCTCCGCGGCGGTGATGGTCCCGGCGGCGAGATCCTCCCTGGCGTCCTTCAGCCTCGCCGGTCGCAGCAGGCTTCCGACGTGATCGGCGCGGAACGGCGGCGTGGTCCTCGGCGACATGTGGCTGCTCCCCTCGTCTTCAGCGACAAGAATCCTGACTATCCAGGCAGCGTGCCACGCCGGGCCAAGCCCGGCAAGATCATCTTGCCGGGCTTGGCTCATCGAGCAGGTCGGCGAGCCGCTGGAGTCGTTCGGCGTCGGGGCCGCCTTGCGGGGCGGTGAAGACGATGAGCACCGGGCCGGGGGCGCCGGGCATCGGGTAGGCGTCCCAGTCCAGGCTCAGCTCTCCGACCAGCGGATGCTTGATGCGCATCCGGCCGCGCGTCGTTTCCTCGACGTCGTGACGGCCCCAGAGCTGCGTGAATTCCGCGCTGCTTGTCGTGAGCCCGGAGATCAGCTCTTCCGCGCGCGGGTGCCCGGGCTCGGCCGCGGCCTGGGCCCGCAGCATCGCGGTGAGTTCGGCGACGGTGGCCTTGCGGTCCGGGCATGTCTGGTCGGCCTGCGGATGCAGGAACAGGAAGAGCAGGTTCCGCTCGGCTACCGGCAGGTGCACGAAACCGCCCAGCAGCGCGCCAGCCAGCGGATTCCACGCCAGCACGTCGAGGAAACGCCCGACGACAAGCGCGGGCGCGCTCATCGCGGCGAGCAGCCGCAGTGTGGTGTCCGGCACCACCTCCGGTCCGTATCGGGGTTGCCGGACGGGCGTACGCGCGGCCGCCGCGAGCGTGTGCAGGTACCTGGACTCTTCGGGCGTGAACTTAAGGGCACGCGCGATCGCGTCGAGAACCTGCTCGGAGGGCCGCACGTCACGTCCCTGCTCCATGCGCTGGTAGTAGTCGGTGCTCATCCCGGCAAGCAGGGCAAGCTCCTCGCGCCGCAGCCCGGCCACACGCCGCCGTGGGCCCGGTTCCAGGCCGAGATCCTCCGGCCGCACCTGGGTCCGGCGAGTTCGGAGGAACTCGGCGAGCTCTTGCCGCGGATCGGTCGCCATGTCCTTCAGTATCGCGCGGTCGTCAGTTTCACGCGGCCGTAAAGGTGGGTCCGGCAGCCCCAGGAAAAAGCGAACGACCATGATTCCGGCCGCCTGGTTCAGGATCGAGTCCAAGACAACAGGCGAAGGAAGGGACCAGACATGAAGGCAGCGCAGATCGACCGATTCGGTGAGCCCGACGTCCTGCGGATCAACGAGGTCGACCGTCCCGCTCCAGGCGAGGGCGAGGTGCTGGTGCTTGTGGAGGCGTCGAGTGTCAACGGGCACGACGTGATCGTCCGCGCCGGCGGGCTCAAGATGGTCTCCGGCCGCAAGTTCCCGATCGGCACCGGGCTCGACTTCGCGGGCGTCGTCGTCGCGACAGGCCTCGGCGCGGAGGGTTACCGTGCCGGGGACCGGGTGTGGGGCACCGTACATCCCCGGCAACGGCACGTCACCGGCGCGGCGGCCGAGTACGTCACGGTTCCCATGGACCGCATCGCTCCCGCCCCGGCAGGCATCTCGCCGTCCGACGCGGCCTCGCTCGTGGTCGCGGGCGCGACGGCGCTGATCGCGCTGCGGGACAGCACCCACCTGGCGAGCGGAGAACGAGTCCTCGTCCGCGGTGCGGCCGGCGGAGTCGGCACCGCCGCCGTGCAGCTGGCGCACGCGATGGGCGGCCACGTCACCGCGCTGGCGCGTGATCGCCATGCCGCGGCCCTCGGTGACCTCGGTGCCGACCGGGTCCTCGGCTACGACGCCACCCCCGAGCAGACCGGATCGTTCGACGTGATCGTCGACGCGGTCGGCTCGGACCTCGAGTGCTACCGGCGCAGGCTTACCAAGAACGGCCGGATGGTCACCGTCGGGCTATCGGCCACCGCCTTGGCCGCGATCGGGCTGTCGACCATCCACGGATCCCGCCGCATCCGCACCTTCAGCGCTAATCCCGACACCGCTCTCCTGCGCGGCCTCGCCGCACAGGTCGCGTCCGGCGCGCTCCGCCCGGTGGTGAACGACGTCTTCCCACTGGCGGACATCGCGGCCGCGCACCAGGCGTTCAGCCGCGGCGGCGTCCTCGGCAAGCACGTCATCGCCGTAGCCGCGTGAAGCCTGCTGCTCACGCTTGCGGAGGTTTCTTCGCCCACATCGAGCTCGAACCGCCCCCGTCGAGTACCAGGGTCTGCCCGGTCATGTAACCTGCGCCATCCGAGGCCAGGTAGGCGACGGCGGCCGCGATGTCCTCCGGGTAGCCGGAGCGGCCGACGGCGAGCATCGCGCCGCGCCGCTTGACCTCGGCGTCGACATCCAGGTTGGGGTCGACCGAGAGCATGGACCGCGAGGTCGCCACCATGCCGGGCGAGATCGCGTTGACGGTGATCCCCCACGGCGCCACGTCCGCCGACAGCGCCCTGGTGAACCCGAGTATCCCCGCCTTGGACGCGGAGTACGCGGTGGACATCGCGACCGCCACCTGGCCGGCCTGCGAGGAGATGTTGATGATCCTTCCCCAGCGCTGCGCCCGCAGGTACGGAACGGCGAACAGGGACATCAGGTAGGTGCCGCGCAGGTTGATGCCGAGCACGAAGTCCCAGACCTCGATCGGCACGTCCTCGATGTCGGCGCGGTCGGCGCCCTGCGGTGCCGCCGCGCCATTCACCAGGATGTCGAGCCGCCCGCGCCAGGCCGCGGCGGTGTCCACCATGCGCCGCGCGTCCTCGGCGACGGAGATATCGCCGAGCTGCGACATCGCGGTGCCGCCGGACGCGGTGATCTCCTCGACGAGCGAGTCGACGCCGCGCCAGCCGTCATCGGCGACGCCGACGACCTCCTGGCGGCGGTTAAGTACCCCTGTGGCCTGCTTGTCCGTGACCGCCACCGCGACCCCGGAGGCGGCGAGCGTGCGGGCGATGGTGCGTCCCATGCCATCGCGCTTGCCGCACCCGGTGATCAGCGCTACTCGCGTGGTCAATGTGCCGCCCCGCCCGAGTAGCCAGGCAGGTCGACCGGGTAGGTGATGTCGATGATCGAGCTGTCCACGCCGAGTTCGCTGCTCAGCATGCCGCGCATGAGGTCCTTGGGTACCAGGCAGTCCTCGCATGCGTCGGGACCTGCGGTAATGACGACGGAGAGCTTGGAATCCAGCTCTTCGATCGCCATGTGGTAGCCATCCGCCTCGAGGGCTGACGAGAGAGCCACGGCCCGTTCCGCATAATTCATTTCTTCTCCCCTACCGGAACGGCGGTGCCCGACCACTCGCCGAAAATCCGCACCACCATGGAAATCGCTGCGTTCTTGGCACCGGCGACGATGATCGGGATCGACTGCGGCCCGGTGAGAATGGGGTGGAACTCATCGTCGGCGCGCGGTGGGCCGTCGTCGTGGCCGCCGGCGCCCGGCGGGCCGAACCGCCGCGAGGTGACCTCCGCCTTGCCCGCTCTGCGGAACTCGCCGACCGTGCGGCCTGACCGTTCGAGTAGCCAGTTCTGCACGTCGGCCTTGGACAGGCCCGCCGAGGCGAACATCTGCGCGTGCTCGGGGCAGAGCACCAGGGCCACCGCGCTCTTCGGGAAGATCTGCGACCCGATCCGTGAGATCGTGTCCTGGAAGTCGCGCAGCACGTCCTCGGCGTTCGGGGCGTGCCGGTTGTCGACGAACTCCATCGTGCGGGTGAGCGTGACGGACACGGCGCTCGCGCCGCCCGACACGCCGCCGTTCTCTGCCAGCGGCTCCCAGGGGGATTCTTCCTCGTTCTCCGCCAGGCAGATCGACCAGCGCCCGGGAACCCCCTGAGTGGCCTGCTCGAACACGTGCGGGACGATGCCGAACGCGTTCCTGACCATCAGGCCGATCGCCCGCGGGATCGTCATGTTCGGCCGGAACCCAGGTCCGAACGCGCCGCCCGCGGTGTTGAAGCCAAGCTCCTGCCTGATCGGCCCGTTGACCACGATCAGCGGCGCCGGGCCGCTGGTGGACTGGAAACCGCCGCCGCGCGCGGCGCGCTCCCGCATCAGCGCCTCGAACGCGGCGAGCACCACGGGGAAATACTCGGGCTTGCAGCCCGCCATCGCGGCGTTGACCGCGGCGAGATAAACCGTGCAGTCGCGGCCGACCTGCTCCAAGGAGCCGATGATCTCGTCGGGATCCTTGGCGGTGGTGGCGAGGAACTGGTCAACGAGCGGCTTGGAGGCGGGGACAAGCGGCAGCCCGTCGGACCAGCCCTGGTCGTAGCAGTACTCGATTGCGCGCTGCGCCTCGTCGGGGTCGGGCGCCACATCAGCCGTCATGCGTCAGCTTGCGGGTTGGTGAGCAGCGCGACCACGTCGTCGAGCACCTGCGCCGCGCGCTGCTTGACCTGGTCCTCCTCGAGCACGGCGACCGGGTGCGCCGTCGTCGCGTACTGGTAACCCGGCGCGCCGCGCAGCGCGGCCATCGCGTCCGCGGTGGCGCGGAACGAGTCCGTGACGATCACGGCGACGGGCACGCCCGCCGCCTCGAACACGACGCCGTCGGCGGCGGCCGCCGCGCTGCACGAGCCGCAGTCGCCCACGCCGGTCACCACCACGTCCGACTCCGCCGCCATCTCCTTGATGACGCTCTCCGGTTCGGGCACGGCGAAGTTCGTCTTGGTCCGCTTGGTGACCGTGACGCCGTACTGCTCGGTGAGCAGGCGGCCGACCTCCTCGAGGAAGGGCCTCGCGTTCGTCTTCGTGTTGATGAGCAGGCCTACCCGCGCCCCGTTGAGGCTGGCGCGGCGGGGCGCCCGCGGGGCCGCCTGCTTGGCGGCGCTGGTCTTGACAGTCCCCGTGGGATCCAGGATCACGTTCGGCATGGGGCACACTCCGTTTATCAGTGCTGGTGGACGACGACGCCGCGGATGTTCTTACCATCCATAAGGTCCTCGTAGCCCTGGTTAATTTCGTCCAGGATGTACTTCTTGGTGATGAGCTCGGTGAGCTTAATGCGGCCCTCATGCCAGAGGGACAAAATCATGGGGATGTCATAAAGCGGGTTCGCGCCGCCGAACAGCGAGCCCTGCAGGCGGCGGTGGTAGCCGATCAGGATGCCGCCAGGCAGCACCATGTCGTAGTAGCCGACGCCGGTGATGACGACCGTGCCCGCCTTGCCGGTCATGTCGACCGCGGCCTTGACCACGTCGTTGTCCATCTTCCCGACCGTGCAGATCACCTTGTCCGCGAGCTGTCCGCGGGTGAGGTCGATGAGGACCTCCTTGGCCTTGGCCGGGTCGCCGAACGCGTGGGTCGCGCCGAAATCGAGCGCCTGCTCCTGCTTCCACGGGTTGGGGTCGATCGCGAAGACGTACTTGGCGCCCGCGTACCGCGCGCCCTGGACGGCGTTCATGCCGACGCCGCCAGTGCCGAAGACCACCGCCGTGTCGCCCACCCGGACGTCGCCCGCGTAGAGCCCGGCGTCGCAGAGGTTCTGCTTGCCGGTCGAGCAGTAGCGGCACTTGCCGCAGACCGGGATATAGGAACAGGAAACCCGGTCACCTACCTGGACCCGCGTGACCCCGGGGCCAACCTCGACGACCACGCCCGAGCCCTCGTGGCCGCCGACCATCGGGAGCCGCGCCGTGCCCTTGGCCCTGATGTGCTCGTCGGAGTGGCACAGACCCGCCGCCTCCATCTGGATGAGCACCTCATTCGCCTTCGGCGGGTCAAGCTCGAGCTCGGTGATCTCCCTTGGAGTGCCCGCCTTGCGCAGCACCGCGGCACGGGTCTTCATATGGCGCCTCCGACGTGGTCTTGACTGTTTGCGGCTCCCTGCCGATTTCCGGCCATACTCATGACAAGCCACTGCACGGCTGTCCTGATATTAGATTTCATATCACGCGCTTCCCGTCGCGCCAAGTGTCATATATCGTCTTCGTTGGGTCCGGGAGAACCTGTTATGACCTGCACCAAATCCCTCGGCCCTGCTCTGTTGCCAAGACCCAATGAGGCAGACGTTTATGGCTGACATGGTTCGCGCCGTGGTCCAGACTGGCCCGCGGCAGATGGAGATGCGGGAGTTTCCACGTCCGGTGATCGGCCCGGCCGACGGCGCGCTGCTGCGCGTCGAGGCGTGCGGCATCTGCGGCAGTGATGTCGAGCAGTACAAGGGTGCCATGGGCACCCGGGGCCTGCCGATGATCCCGGGCCACGAGCCCCTCGGCGTCATCGAGGAGATCTCCGAGGCCACCGCCGCCCGCTGGGGCGTGTCCGTCGGCGACCGGGTCGCGGTGGAGATCCTCATCCCGTGCCGGTCCTGTGACCTGTGCCTGGCCGGGCAGTACATGCAGTGCAAGAACCGGGCGGGTTCACATGGCGGGTATAACCCGCCCGAGCGCGGCCTCGGCCTGTACGGCGGCTACGCCGAGTACATGCACCTGCACCCGAACTCGATCGTGCACCCGGTGCGGGGCGACCTCCCCGCCGAGATCGCCGTCATGTACAACCCGCTCGGCGCCGGCGTGCGCTGGGCGCTGCAGTACGGCGGCGTGCACCTGGGCTCGACCGTCCTCGTGCTCGGCGCCGGCCAGCGCGGTCTCGCCGCCATCCTCGCCTCCAGGTACGTCGGCGCCGGGCTGATCATCGCCACCGGCCTTGCCCGCGACGGCAAGAAGCTGGAACTGGCCAGGGAGTTCGGCGCGGACTACACCATCAACGTCAACGAAGAGGACACGGTCGAACGAGTGAAGGCGCTGACCGGCGGCGACGGCGTCGACGTGGTGCTCGACCTCACCCCGATGGCGCATCAGCCCATCAGGGACGCGATCAACGCGGTCCGCTGGGGCGGCACGATCGTGCTCGCCGGGCTGAAGGGCCACAAGGACATCGCCATCCCGACGGACATGCTGATCAACAAGGCGCTCACCGTGAAGGGCGCGTTCTCCGTGGACGCCGCCGCCTACACCGACGCGATCAAGCTGATCGAGTCGGGCAAGTTCCCGCTCGAGAAGATGCAGACGCATAAGTTCGGACTCGACAACGTGGAGCACGCCATCAAGCTCCTCGCGGGCGAGGTAGACGGCGAGGACGGCATCCACGTCGCGGTCATGCCTGGCCTATGAGCCTCACCGGAAGGAATATTTAAGGCAAATGCCTATTATCGATGCGCATGCGCATATTTTTCCCGGCGACTTCGGGCCGCCTCCGGCCGGCTGCGACCCGGCCGCCTGGCCTTCGGTCGAGGCGGGACCCGATGACGGCACCAGGCTGCTCGTCAACGGGCCGATGCGGTTCCCCGCCAAGAAGGTCTGGTTCGACGCCGAGGCGCGCCTTGAGGCGTCCGCCGCGTCCGGCCTTGACGCTGAGTTGCTCTCCCCGTTCCCCGCCCTGCTCAACTACAGGTCACCGGCCGCCCTCGGCCTCGACCTGTGCCGGGTCACCAACGAGTACATCGCCGGCCTCGTCGCCGCCTTCCCCGGCACGTTCTACGGCCTAGGCACGATCCCGCTGCAGGACCCAGACCTGGCCACCGCCGAGCTGACCGAGGTAGCCAAGCTCGGCCTCGCCGGGGTGGAGATCGCCTCCAACATCGACGGCAAGTCGCTGCACGACCCCCGGTTCGACGGGTTCTGGGCCGAGTGCGAGCGGCTGTCCACCGCCGTGTTCATCCACGGCATGCCGGTGCCGTCCGACCGACTGCCCGGCGCGGCGGCCGCGACGTTCGGCGTCGGCGCGGAGGCCTCGCTCGGGGCGGCGGCGATCATCTCGGGGGGGGTCGCGGAGAAGTACCCGGACCTGAGGATCTCGTTCAGCCACGCAGGCGGCGGATTCCCGCTCATCTTGACCCGTGCCCAGTGGTTCTGGGGGAGGACATGGAACGAGGAGCCGCCGCTGCCAGAGTCGGAGCGCCCGGAGGCCGCCCCGTGGTTCGCCGAGCACTCGCCGATCGAGCTTGCCCGCCGGTTCTACTACGACTCGCTCGTCTTCGACAGGCGGGCCATCAGGTACCTGGCTGACCTGCTCGGCACGGACAAGCTGCTCGTCGGCTCCGACTTCCCCGCCATGGGCCGGGAGCAGCCGATCGCGACGACGCTTCGGTCGATGGGGCTTTCTGAAGCGGAACTGGACGACGTCCTGTGGAACAACTGCTTCCGGTTCCTCGGCATCGATCCGGCAAAGTTATCCTGAAATATCGTGACCCAAAGTGCGGTGAGCACAGCCGTGACTAGTTTGTCGAACGTCTCAAACGTCTCGAACTTCTTCGACGCGCTAGCGGACGAGGACATCCCCCAGCCGTGGACCACGCCGGGACACGTCGCACAGCGACCGCCGCGGCTGCTGCTCACGCTCCTAGGCGACTACTGGTGGCAGCGGACCGAACCGCTGCCATCGGCCGTCATCGTCGCGCTGCTCTCCGAGTTCGGCGTCAGCGACTCCGCCTCCCGGGCCGCGCTGTCCAGGCTGACCCGCAACGGGCTGCTCGTGACGTCGCGGAGCGGGCGGCGGACATTCGTGCGGCTCAGCGCGCACGCCGCCGACGTGCTCGACGACGGTGCGCGGCGCATCTTCTCCTTCGGCGCCGGCGGCGCGCAGTGGGACGGAATGTGGTCACTTGTCGCGTTCTCCATCCCCGAGGAGCACAGAGCCGCGCGAGACGAGCTTCGCAAGGCGTTGCGCTGGCTCGGCTTCGCGCCGCTGTACGACGGCCTGTGGGTATCGCCGCGTGACCACGCCGACGGCGTGCTCGCCCGGCTCCGTGACCTCGGCATCAGCACCGCGACCGCGTTCCGCGCCACCGCGCTGCCCGCCATCGCGGTGGCCGCACCCGACGCGGCTGGCACGGTCTCCGACATACCGGCGCGCGCCTGGGACCTGGCCGGGCTGTGCGATCGCTACCAGGAGTTCACCGAGTACGCGAGCCTGCTGCGCGATCAGACCCTGGCCGGCGAGATCAGCACGGCGGACGCCCTGGTCGCGCGGACCCGGGTGATGAACGAGTGGCGGGCGTTTCCCGCGATGGACCCCGACCTCCCCGACGAACTGCTCCCGCCGGCCTGGCCGCGCGCTGCCGCCCGCGAGCTCTTCATCACCTGCTACGACCTCCTCGGCCCCCTAGCCGCCCGCCGGGTCCGCCAGATCATCTGCCGCTACAGCCCGGAGCTCGCGGGACGGGCGGCATACCACAGCTCCGCCCTCACGCTTTCCACCCCAGAGGACTAGCCCCCGTTTCCGCCATGAGAACGTTAACAAAGGATCAACGCGGACAAATCCACACACCGGGGCATGGGATGATGATCATGCGGCGCATGGGGGCTGGCGGGGCCGCACTGGCGGAGCGCTAAAAGAGGATGGCACTAGTGGCGGACGAGCAGGCAACTCGCTGGTTTGTTCCTGTCCCCGAGGCGGAGGAGGAGCCGAGGGTGGACGTCGACACCGGGGTCGCGCATATCGCGCGGGTCTATAACTACTGGCTGGGCGGCAAGGACAACTTCGCGGCCGACCGCGAGGCGGCCGAGCTTGTGATCACGTCCTATCCCGCCGTGCTTGCCAGCGTGCGCGAGCAGCGGGAGTTTCTCCGCCGTGCCGTCAGCTACCTGGCTGGCGAGGCAGGCATCACTCAGTTCCTCGATGTCGGCACCGGGCTGCCCTCGGCGGGCAACACGCACGAGATCGCCCAGCGGGCGGCACCGCAGTCGCGGATCGTCTACGTCGACAATGACCCGATCGTGCTCGCGCACGCCCGTGCCCTGCTGACGAGCAGCCCGCAGGGCGCGACCGCCTATCTGGATGCCGACCTGCGCGATGTGCCCGCCATCCTCGCCGAGGCCGCGGGCATGCTGGACTTCAGCAAGCCGGTGGCCGTGATGCTGATCGGGATCTTGCACTGCGTGCCCGACTCCGACGACCCCGTCGGCCTGGTGAACCGCCTCCTCGACGCGGTGCCGCCGGGCAGCTACCTGGTCATCGCCCACCCCGCGAACGACATCCACGCCACCCAGATCGGCACCGCGGCGAACCGGCTCAACCAGGTGATGGCCCAGCCGGTCACGCTGCGCCCGCACGCCGAGGTCGCCCGCTTCTTCGACGGCCTTGACCTCCTGGAGCCGGGCCTCGTGCAAGTGCACCGGTGGCGCGCGGTTCCCGCTGATCCCAGGGTTGAGCTGGCGAACTACGGCGGGGTCGCGCGCAAGCTGTAACGGCGGTCGAGGATTTCCTCCTGAGTCGGTCACCGCTGATCCTTCGGCGGCTAGGCGGCTAGGCGCAGGACTTGGGCTGGCTGGCGATCTCCGCGTGGGTGACGGGGTTCGTCGGCGCGTTCGCGCCCTTGAGCGCGGCGGGCAAGCCGTCGGGCCAGGCGAAGGAGGCCCGCGTCCAGTACCAGTGGCCGACACTAGCCACGCAGGCGCGGACCGGCTTGGTGAACGTCACGATCACCTTAGACGCCCGCAAGTTACCACCGGTTGCATCAGGGTGCCGTCCGGGATCTGGCCTGCGATACCGGACGGCCCATCACCATAAATCGGGAATGCCGGATAAGCAGGGCGCGGAGAAGGCGGCTGGCGATCCGCGGGAAGCCGCGGTTGCGCCGCCTGGCGCCAGGAGCATCCCGTCCTTGCCGAAGCACGGGGGTCGAGAACTTCTCGCTCATTAGCTAGGGCTTGCGGGCCAGGCGATGATGTCGGCGGGGGCGAGGCGGACCTGGCAGGGGTCGCCCCGTTCCAGGGTGACCGGTGCGGTCGTGCGGACGCGGAGCTCCGGGGCCGGCTGCTGGCCGGTCCGCAGCCGGACCGTGATGGTGGTCAGCGTGCCGATGTCGGCGACGTCTTCGACCGTGGCCGGGTACGCCATGTCTTCGGCGACGCTGCCGCGCAGCACCGTCACGTGGTCGGGGCGGATGGTCCACAGCACGCTGGTCCCGGCTGGCAGGTCACCGGTCTCGGCGGCGATCCGCAGGCCGTCAGCGGCGCCGACGGCGAGCAGGCCCGGCTCGGCGACCACGGCCTGAATCAGGTTCGGGATGCCGAGGAGGCGCGCGACCTGGGGAGAGGCGGGGCGGCCGAAGACCTCGGCGCGCGGGCCCGCCTGCAGCAGCCTGCCGTCATCAACGACGAGGATCTCGTCGGCGAGCAGGGCCGCTTCCTCTGGATCATGGGTGACGATGACGGTGGACAGGCCAACCTCCCGCTGGAGGCGGCGCAGCTCGCGGCGGAGCTCCTCGCGGACCGGGGCGTCAAGCGCGCTGAACGGCTCGTCGAGCAGCACTAGCCGGGGGCCGAAGGCCAGGGCGCGCGCGAGCGCGACGCGCTGCCGCTGGCCGCCGGAGACCTGTTCGGGCAGCCGGCCGGCCAGCGCGTCGATCCGCAGCGTGCGCAGCCACCAGGCGGCCAGGGCCGGGTCGGCGCCGGTCGCGAAGAGCACCTGCTGCCACACGGTCCGACCAGGGAACATCGTGTGCCCCTGTGGCACATAGCCGACCCCACGGTCCTCGACCCGGACACCCGATACCACGTCGTCATTGAACGTGACCAGGCCTGCGTCCTGGCCGAAGAACCCGGCGATCGCGCGCAGCGTGATCGACTTGCCCGAGCCGGACGGGCCGAGGATCGCGATCCGGTTGACGGCCGACCTGTGCGCCACCCGCAGCCAGAACGAGCCGACCGTGAGGTCGAGGTCGAAGCTCACGGTGACCGGCTCGACCGGCGGCGGCGGCTCTGGATCGGGCAGCGCTTCCTGGCGCCGCAGCCGCCGCGGCAGCCGGATCTCGCTGATCAGCAGCACGACCACGGCAACGCCGAGCGCGAGCGCCGTCGGGGCCTGCGTGGTCGGGATGCCGGTCGACGAGAACTGCACGTAGACGAAGACAGGCAGCGTGTACGGGTGGTAGGCCAGCAGCACGGTCGCGCCGTACTCGCCGATGGCACGCAGCCAGGTCATCAGCAGCCCGGCGCGGATGCCGGGCGCCGCGATGCGCAGCGACACCTGCCAGAAGCGGGCGGCCGGGCGGCGGCCGAGCGAGGCCGCGAGGTCGTCGAGGGCGGGGTCGACGGCGGCGAACGCGGTCCTGGCCGCGATGACGAGGAACGGTCCGGCGACGAAGGTCTGTGCCAGCACGACGCCGACCACGGTACCGGTGAGCTCGTCGTTGAAGAATTCCCCGAGGGGCGTGTAGGGACCGACGATGTAGATGAGGATGAGGCCGCTCATCACCGGCGGCAGGGCGAGGGGAAGCTGGACGAGCAGGCCGATGAACCAGGTGAGCGGCCCCCGGGAGCGCGCCAGCCAGTACGCCAGCGGGATGCCGAGGATGGCCACGATCACCATGGAGATCGTGGCGCTCTGCACGGAAACCCACAGCGCCGACCAGAGGCCAGGGCTACCGAAGCCGCGGTCGCCCGGCTCCGTCAGGCGATAGAGGAACGCGACAAGCGGCACCGCAAGGTAAAGCGCCAGCAGCCCGCCCAACCAGGTGAGCGGGCTGCGTGACGCTCGGTATTTCACTCCGGCTAGGGCAGCACAGATGACAGCGACGTCGGCACGCCGGTGCCGGTGACGGTGTACGGCGAGACGATGTCGAGCCCGTCCGCCTTCATGACGGCCTGCCCGGCCGGGCCGAGCAGGTAGGCGACGAACGCCTCCGCCGCGGCCTCGTGCGGCGCGTTGTTCAAGACGGTGATGGTGTAGGTGGCCTTGAGGTCTTCACCGGTCAGTGGCACGGTCGGGATCTTAGCGGCGTTCGCCTCGACCGCGTAGAAGAACCCGGCGTCGAGCTGGCCCGACTGGAGCCGGCCGACGAGGGTCTCCTCGGGGAAGACGTCGTTCTTGCTGGCGGCGAGCGTGCTGAGCGCCGGGAGGTTCTTCGACTTGGCGGTGCCGGTGAGGCCCTTGGCGACCAGTTCGCCCTTGGGGTCGGTCGCCGGGTCGGTGAAGCCGATCTTGATGCCAGGCTCGGTGATGGACTCATACCACGGCTTGGACTTCAGGTCGGCCGCGAACTTGCTCTTCGGGTTGTACCCGAGCACCACGCTTGAGGTCCCGAAGGTGCCGTACCAGGAGACCCAGTCGCCGTTCTTCGTTCCCTCGAGCGAGGCGTCCACCTTCGTGCTCGCGCTGATGAACACGTCTCCCTTGTCAACCTTGCCCTTGATGTCGGCGGCGAGGTCCTTCGACCCGGCGCCGATGCCGCTCAGGGTGTAGCCGGTGGCGGTCTGGAACGCGGGGCCGATCTGCTTCTCCATCATGTTCACGAGCGAGCCCGCGTACAGCACGTTCACCGGCCCGGACCCGGTGGGCGCGGCCGCCGCCGAGGTGCTCGCCGACGCGCTGGCTGACGCGCTCGGCGAGGTGGCGGCCGACGAGGAGGAAGAGGAGCTGCTTGACGAGCTGCACGCGGCGGCGGCCAGCCCGAGGAACGCTATGCCTACGACGGCGGCGGTCCGCCGGCGCGATGAGCGGAAAGTTAGCATTCCACGACGATAGCCATCGCTGATTGCGCTGCGCAACAATGTCAGACAGCCGTTCCCGAGGTGTGATCGGACCGTTCCCTGGTGTTTCCGCCGCGGGCCAAAGGTGCCATCTCGGCGTCACGGCCGGCGCGTCGTCTGACACGTTGCACCGCGCGTATACGGAGCGCACTCGGCAGCTCGCGCCCGGCCTCTTCTCCGGTGCGCCCTCCCCCGTCGTATCGGCGGGGACGCGGGCAAGGGACACGGTCGAGACAGCCTGGCTGGTGCTCGGTGACCGGGAGCGGCGGCAACGCTACGACGCGACGATCGGCCTGCACCGCGGGCGCGGCCTGCACCGCGGCGGTGGCTTCGGCACCGGGCCCGCGGCCTACGGGCCGGACCCAGGCGAGAGGCTCGGGCTCTCAGACAGCTTCCTTGACGCCGAGGGGCTCGGGGCCGCCGCGGCCGCCGCGGCCGCGTGGCTGGCCCCCGGCCCCGTCTCGCCGCGCCGCCGGCGGCCCGTCCCTGACGTTCGCGGGCTGTTCTACCAGCCGTGCCTGGCCGTCTTGAGCACGCCGGGCCTGAAGGTAGCCACGGTCCGGCTGACACCCGACCCGCAGCCGGTGGAGGGGCTTGTCGTCGCCCAGTCACCGGAGCCCGGCTCGCAGTCCGGCTACCGGAGCACGGTGACGGTCCGGGTCTGGCACCCGCCGCGGTCCCGCTGACCGCGAGCCTCGTCGGCCGCCACAAGTAGCGGGCGGTCCGCTTGGGGTAAACCCCCGATGACCGCCCGCACGGTTAGGCGGATGATGGCAGGCAAACTGCGCTTTACTCCTACTCCTCACGCTCGGGAGGGTGTTGCATGAAGACGCGAGCAGCGGTGCTCAGGGACGTCGGCAAGCCGTTCGAGATCGTCGAGCTTGATCTCGACGAGCCGAAGACCGGCGAGGTTCTCGTCCGGTTCGTCGCCTCCGGCCTGTGCCACTCCGACGACCACCTGCGCACCGGAGACATTCCCGTCAGGTACCCGATCGTCGGCGGCCACGAGGGGGCCGGCATCGTCGAGCAGGTGGGCACGGGCGTCACCAGGCTCGCCGTCGGCGACCATGTGGTCGCCTCGTTCCTGCCGGTCTGCGGCAAGTGCCGGTTCTGCGCGCGCGGCCAGTCGAACCTGTGCGACCTCGGCCGGTTCCTGGTGGACAACTGCCTGCCAGACGGGACGTACCGCTACCACGAGGGCGACACCGACTTCGGGCAGATGTGCCTGCTCGGGACGTTCTCGCAGTACGCGGTCCTGTCCGAGGCGTCGGTCGTGAAGATCGAGGACGACATCCCGCTCGAGCTCGCGGCGCTGACGAGCTGCGGCGTGCCCACCGGCTTCGGGTCCGCGGTGCGGGCAGGCGAGGTCCGCCCCGGTGACACGACGATCGTCTACGGCGTCGGCGGCGTCGGCGCGAACGCGCTCCAGGGCGCCTCGATCGCCGGCGCGCGGTACGTCATCGCGGTCGACCCGATCGCGTTCAAGCGGGAGTCCGCGCCCGCCTTCGGCGCGACGCACGCGGTCGCCACCCTCGATGAGGCGCAGGCCCTGGCGCTCGAGCTGACCTGGGGCGTCGGCGCGGACCAGGCGATCGTCACCCAGGGCGTGGTGACGGAGGACGTGGTCTCCGCCGCGTTCGCCGCGATCCGCAAGCGCGGCATCGTGGTGCTCACCGGGCTGGCCGGCCCGGGGAACAAGACGGTGCACGTGTCAGGGTTCGAGCTGTCGCTGTTCGAGAAGCGGCTGCAGGGCTCGCTATTCGGCTCGTCCAACCCCTTCGAGGACATACCGCGGCTGCTTGACCTGTACCGGTCAGGCAAGCTCAAGCTGGCGGAGCTGATCACCAGCCGGTACACGCTCGACCAGGTCAACCAGGGCTACGAGGACCTGATGGCCGGCCGCAACATCCGCGGCGTCATCATCCACGAGTAGCGGCGGGCAGGGACGTTGCGGCGGGGAGGCCAGGGCTGCCGCCAAACACGGCGCCCTTGGCCTCCGTGCCGAGCGCGGTCACGACGTGGTCAGCGCGGGGATGATGGAAAGCATGAAGATGTACCGCCGGCTCAGGCCGAGGGCGGTGATCCCCAGGTAGGCGAACGCGGCGAGCAGGTAGCCCATGGGATACCCGGCCTGCAGCAGTCCTGGGTAGAACCCGCGCCTCGCCCTGGGGAGCTTCTCCATGGCGAGCGCGGCGCCGAGCCCCCACTCGCCGCCCATGCCGAACCCGTAGATCGCCCGCAGGAGCAGCAACGCGATGAAGTTGGGCGCGATCGCGCAGAGAATGCCGGCGCAGGAGTACAGCAGCACGTCGGCGATCACCGCGTGCAACGACGGCGGTGCCGTCTTCGAGGTACGCATCCCGGCGCCGCACGACCCGGAACCTCAGGACCAGGAAGAGGAGTGACAGCCATGTTCGGCGTACTCGTCGTGGAGGATGAACCCGTTATCGCACAGCAGCTCGCCACCTGCGTGACGGGGAACCGGTGGCTCACGCTGGCCGGCACGGCCGCGACGGAACAGGACGCCATCGACACGGCCCGCTCGTCGCACCCGCTCCCCGCCGGGCTGCTGCGCGAGACCCTGGATGCCGTCGTCACGGTGCTGCGGGCGGCCGAGAGACCGTTGCGCGCGGAGGAGATCGCCGCCCGGTCCGGCCTGAAGCGGGAAACCGCGAACCGGTACCTGATCTACCTGAGCGACCAGGGCATCGCGGTTCGCGCCCCCGAGCACGGGCGCCCGGGGCATCCGGCTTATCTCTATACGCTGGCGGCCATGTGGAATGCGCCGGCAACTCCCTAGGATGATGCCATGAACCCGCTGACCGGAGTACTGAGCGAGGCGTGGGCGCTGTACAAGCGCCATGCCAGGCACTTCATCATGATCTCGTTCGCGATCTACCTGGTGGTCGCGATCATCAACGCGCTGCTGAGCCTGGCGCTTGGCAACTTCGGTGCCTTCCTCGGGATTCTCGTCAGCGTCTTCGGCATGTTCCTGCTGCAGGCGGCGCTGGTCAAGGCCGTCCAGGACGTGCGCGACGGGCGCGCCGACCTCGACCTGCGGGAGACCGTGAACGCGGCGCTCCCTTTCGTGGGGACCGTCGCGATCGCCTCGATCCTCGCCAGCATCGCCGTCGAGATCGGCCTCTTCCTCCTCATTGTGCCCGGGCTGATCCTGCTGACGTTCTTGTCGCTGATCGTGCCCTGGATCGTCATCGGCGGCTCAACTGCCCTCGACTCGTTCGGCCGGAGCTGGCGGACCATCCGCGGGTACGCGTGGAACGCCTTCGGTACCTACATCGTGGTGTTCCTGATCTTCATCGCCGGCGGGCTCGTGATCTCGCTGATCCTGATCGCACTGCCGTACGCGGCCCGGAGCTTCATCTCCCAGATCGTGGTGGGCACGCTCGTCGCCCCGTTTATCGCCACGGTCGTGACGCTGGTGTACTTCCGGCTCACCGCGGCGCACGGCGAGCAGGCGGAGCCGGGGGCGGCTCCCGGCGGCGGGTTCGGCCAGTACGGCGGCGGAACCTTCTAACTAGTTCTGGCTGAACTGCTCGAAGGCGTAGTCGGGCGCGGGACGGGACGTGGTGGCACGGAACATGGCGGTCTCGCGCAGCAGCAGGGAGCGCTCAAGCCGCAGCCGGCTGAGCGCGTCGGGGGCGGCGAGCAGCGACTGGCGCTCCGGCAGGTCGATGATCATCGCGGCGCCGACCACGTAGGAGAGCAGCACCGGCTCGTCCGGCAGGTCGGCGACGCTGATCACCCCGCCGCCACGGTCGGCAAGCGCGTTCAGGTAGCCGCGGAACCCGGCCTGCACCGCCGCCACCGCCGGAGCCTTGGCGGCGGGCCCCGTTTCGTCAGGGCGGTCCTCATCGGGCAACGGCTCGATCTCGCCCATCAGGTACGGCCGCGACCGGTCGATGCTCATCAGAGCGAACCGCTCCGTGCCCACGGTCGCCATGTCGAACCGGCCGTCTGGGTGCCGTTCGACCTGCCGCACGGCCGCGACACAGCCGACCTCATGCAGCGCGGCCACGCCGTCGGCGCCGACCTCGCGTCCGCTGCGAATCGCGATCACGCCGAACCGCCTCGGCTCCGGCTTGGCGAGCAGATCGGCGACGAGAACCCGGTACCGCTCCTCGAAGATGTGCAACGGCAGGCGCATGCCGGGAAACAGCACCGTCGACAACGGGAACAGCGGCAGCATCTCGCTCATATCGATGACGGTACGTCAATGTCCGCCCGATCGGCATGGGGTGTCGGATGCCGTTTGGCTCTGCGGTGGTGCCGGGTGCGGGCTTGACGCGAAGCCGCGGACCCGTTCGGGATAATTCTTAACAGCTTATTCAGAACGAGCCGTTGCTTTGCCAATTACCAATACGACTTCTGCCAAAGCATTAAATCTTCCAAATTGTCGTTTTTTACGGCTTTTATGAACCAGATTGAACGGTTAATGAATAACGCTTGAATCACCACTCACCGCACGGCACATGACCGCCCACTGAGTGCGCTACGCTTCCAGCCGAGCCAAGAAACTCCAGGCAGTGCGCTCGGGTCCGCATTATCACACACAGCTTGCTTTCATTTTCCGCTGCCATTGCCGCGTGCCTGGAAACGGCCGTCGATGCCGCTGAGCAGGCGGAAGAGTCAAGAATACGAGAGGACACTGATTTGAAAAAAGGAAATTTGGCGCCCGCCCTCGCGGTAGCGGCGATCGCCGCACTCGCGGTGGCCGGCTGCTCGAGTAGCTCATCGACCGGCAGCGGATCCACCACCGGGACCACCGCCTCGGGGAACACCGTCGACGTCTACTCGAGCCTTCCGATGGTGGGCTCCTCGAGCGCGCAGACGATCCCGATGGTCAACGGGATCAAGCTGGCGCTGTCGCAGGCCGGCGGCATGGCCGGGAAGTTCCATGTCAGGTACATCGAGCTCAACGACGCGACCGCCGCGGCGGGCAAGTGGGACCCGAGCCAGACGCAGGCCAACGCGCGCGAGGCCGCCACCGACAAGAACGCGGTCTACTACATCGGGGAGTTCAACTCGGGCGCCAGCGAGGTGTCGATCCCGATCCTCAACCAGGGCGGTCTCGCCCAGGTCTCGCCGGCCAACACCTATGTCGGCCTGACGACCAGCCTGCCAGGCAGCGCCCCCGGCGAGCCGGCGAAGTACTACCCGACCGGGACGCGGAATTACCTGCGGATCGTGCCGATCGACTCGATCCAGGCCGCCTCCGACCTGATGGTGATGCACCAGGCGGGCTGCACCAAGGTCGCGGTGGCCAACGACAAGGAGGCCTACGGAGCCGGCCTGGCCCAGCTTCTCGGCCTCGAGAAGAGCTACTACGGGGTCAACATCGTCTCCAACACGGGGATCGACCCGACCGCGGCGAACTTCCGCAGCTACGCCGCCACGACGAAGACGGAAGGCGCTAACTGCTTCTTCTTCGCGGGCATCGTCTCCAACGGCGCGGTCCAGATCACCAAGGACGTCGCCGCGGCGCTGCCGGCGGCCAAGATCTTCGGCGGCGACGGAATCTGCACGAGCTCCTTCACCCAGGCGTCCCAGGGCGGCGTTCCGGCGTCGATCGCCTCGCGGATCGAGTGCACGGTCGCGACGCAGAACCTGCCCTCCTACCCGGGCGGCAAGAGGTTCCTCTCCGCGTACAAGTCGGCCTACAAGGTGACCGACCCCGACCCGTACGCGATCTACGGCTACGGGGCCATGCAACTCGGCCTCAGCACCATCGCGAAGCTCGGCGCGAACGGTGACAACAAGGCCGACGTGCTCAAGGCGCTGTTCGCCACCAGGGACACCCAGTCGGTGCTCGGCACCTTCGGGTTCAACAAGGACGGCGACACGACGCTGAAGTCCTACGGCGTGTACAAGATCGCCACGGACGGCGTGCCGGTCTTCTTCGAGACGCTGACGCCGACCAAGACCGTCGGCTAGGTTCCGCGGTTCCCGCGGAGGGAGCGGCACGGATGCCGCTCCCTCCGCGCTCTCGTCAACCTTCAGCCTCGTCACTCTTCAGCGTGGGGCATGGTGAACACGACAACGATCACGCCGGAACCGCCGGCTGAACTCCCTGGCCTCCCTGGCCGGCTCGGCGACCTCGGGGCGCGCACCAGGGTGCTGGCCGGGTTGCTCGCCAAGGTGCGCGGCGCCGGCGGCCTGGTCCTCATCGCGGCGCTCGCCGCGCTCCCCCTGTACTACGGCATCACCGACCTGGTGAACGGCTACCAGGCCGGCGTCGTCGCCGGCCGCCCGGTGATCCACCACGACCTGTCCAAGCTGGGCTTCAACTTCGCCGAGGGCCTGTCGGACGGCGCGATCTGGGCGCTGATCGCGATCGGGTACACGCTTGTCTACGGCATCATCGAACTGATCAACTTCGCGCACGGCGACGTCTTCATGATCGGCTCGTTCACCGCCGTGGGCCTGTGGGGGCCGCTTGGCCTTGGGCTCTCCACCTCCGCGCTCGGCGTGGCCGGCGGCCTATTCGTCACGCTGCTCGTGACGATGGCCGTCACCGGGTCCCTCAACGCGGGAATCGAGCGCGTCGCCTACCGGCCGCTGCGGAACGCGCCGAAGCTAGCGCCGCTGATCACCGCGGTCGGGTTCTCGTTCATCCTGCAGAACGTCGGCCTGCTCTGGCGGGGGGGTTCACCGCAGTCGGTGGCCGACCTGATCGGCGCGCAGCACAAGGTGTTCACGATCGGCGGGGTGCCGATCCTGCGCGGGTACCTGCTCGCGTTCGCGGTGATGGTCCCGCTGGTGATCGCGCTGACCTGGTTCATCGGCTCGACCCGGGCCGGCAAGGCGATGCGTGCGACCGCCCAGGACCCGGAGGCGGCCAGGCTGATGGGCATCAACGTCGACAGCACCGTCTCGCTCACGTTCGCCCTCGGCGGCGCGCTCGCCGGCGCGGGCGGCCTCGTCTACGCGGTGTACGAGACGAACGTCTGGTACTTCCAGGGGTTCCAGGCCGGGCTCATGGCGTTCACCGCCGCCGTGATGGGCGGCATCGGCAACGTCCGCGGCGCGGTGCTCGGCGGCCTCATCATCGGGGTGATCCAGTCCCTGTCCGACTCGCGGATCGGTCCCGAATGGACCGAGGCGGTCGTCTTCGGCTACCTGATCGCCATCATGGTGCTGCGGCCCAAGGGGCTGCTCGGCGAGCAGACGCGGGAGGCCGGATGACCGCGCTCCTGCCCGCATGGTGGTCCCGGGTGCTGGCGGCGGCGCTCGTCGTCTTCGGGGTGCTGCTGCCGTTCGGTTTCGGTACTGCCAGCGGTTTCATGAACGCGACGATCATCGCGCTCGCCTTCGCCGTCATGTCCCTCGGCCTTAACATCGTCGTCGGGGTCGCCGGGCTGCTCGACCTCGGCTACGTCGCGTTCTACGCGATCGGCGCGTACGCCGTCGGCTGGTTCGGTTCCGAGTTCTTCTCGCGGGTCAACGTCCATGTGCTTGTCTCGCCGGTGGTGTCAGAACTGCCGGGTATCCATCTCAGCTTCCTGCTCATCCTGGTGGCGGCGGCGGCGATCTGCGCTGCGGCCGGGGTGGTCATCGGGCTGCCCACGCTGCGGCTGCGCGGCGACTACATCGCGATCGTCACCCTGGCCTTCGGCGAGATCATCGGCGTGGTCGCCGTCAACGGGCAGTCGATCAGCCTCGGCGGCGGGATGACGCTGACCGCGGGCAACCTCGGCATCAGCGCCGTCGACGAGCCCTACATCCCGGGCATCGGCTCGTTCGGCCTGCTCGACCTGCGGCCCTGGTACTGGCTGATCTTCGCGATCCTGCTCGTCGCGCTCTTCGTCAACCTGCGGATACGCGACTCACGGCTCGGCCGTGCCTGGGTCGCCCTCCGCGAGGACGAGGTCGCGGCGGTGTCGATGGGCATCCCCCTCGTCCGCACCAAGCTGCTCGCGTACGCGATGGGCGCGGCGTTCGGCGGCATGTCTGGGGCATTCCTCGGCACCTACTACACCGAGGTGAACGCGGGCCAGTTCCAGTTCGGGTTCTCGATCTTCATCCTCGCCATGGTGATCATCGGGGGGCTCGGCTCCATCTGGGGCGCGGTCACCGGCGGCCTGCTGCTCGGCTACATCAACAACTGGCTGATCCCCGACGTGCTGAACAACCTGCCGTCGGCGTTCGGATTCAGCTTCCAGCTCACCCAGGTGGAGTTCGGGATCTTCGGGTTCCTGCTGGTCATCACCATGGTGCTCAGGCCGCAGGGGCTGCTGCCAGAACGGCGACGGCGCCAGGAACTGACGGCGGCGATCCCGGCAGAGGACTCACAGCTCAGCACGGGGCCTGAGGACGCGGCGTGAGCACGGTACAGCCGGCACCGCCGATCCTGCGGGCCGAGCGGCTCACGAAGAAGTTCGGCGGCCTCATCGCGGTCAGCGACGTGTCGTTCGAGATCCCCGCCAGGTCGATCGTCTCCCTGATCGGCCCGAACGGCGCGGGCAAGACCACCTTCTTCAACATGCTCACCGGCCTGATCCGCCCCACCAGCGGGCGGATCACGCTCGACGGCGCGAACATCACCCGCGCCAGGCCTGATGTCATCACCAACCGCGGCGTGGCAAGGACGTTCCAGAACATCCGGCTGTTCGGCGCGATGACCGCCGTCGAGAACGTGATGGTCGGACGGCATGCGCGGATGCGGGCGGGCCTGCTCGGAGCCGTTGTCCGCCCGCCGCGGGTACGCGGCGAGGAGCGCGCGGCGCGCGAGCGCGCCCGTGAACTGCTCGGTTACGTGGGGCTCGCGACCTCGTCCTTCGAGCGGTTCGCGTCGCAGCTCCCCTACGGTGACCAGCGACGGGTCGAGATCGCCAGGGCCCTCGCCACCGAGCCGTCGCTGCTGCTGCTCGACGAGCCGACCGCCGGCATGAACCCGGCCGAGTCGGCCGCGCTCGTCGGCTTCATGCGCAGGCTCAGGGACGACCTTGACCTGACGATCCTGCTGATCGAACACGACATGAAGGTGGTCATGGGGGTCTCCGAGCGGGTCACCGTGCTCGACTACGGCCGCAAGATCGCCGAGGCCGACCCCGCCACGGTCCGCGCCGACCCCGTCGTCATCAAGGCCTACCTCGGAACGGAGGGCTGAGCCTGTGGCACTGCTGTCGCTGTCAGGCGTCCGCGCCAGGTATGGCGCCATCGAGGCACTCAAGGGCGTATCGCTGACCGTCGGCGAGGGCGAGGTGGTCACCCTGATCGGCTCGAACGGGGCGGGCAAGTCCACCACGCTGCGCGCCGTCGCCGGGCTCACCCCGGCGAGCGCCGGACAGATCACCTTCGACGGGGAGGACATCACCGGCGTGCCGGCCGACGAGATCGTCACCAGGGGAATCGCCCTGTCCCCCGAGGGCCGCCGCTGCTTCTCGCGGATGACCGTGCGGGAGAACCTCGACCTGGGCGCCTACCGGCGGCGCGGCGCCGCCGCGATCGCAGCGGACCTCGACCGGATCTTCGTGCTCTTCCCGCGGCTGAAGGAACGGTCAGGCCAGCCGGCGGGCACGATGTCCGGCGGCGAGCAGCAGATGCTCGCGATCGGCCGCGCGCTCATGGCACGGCCGCGGCTGCTGCTGCTCGACGAGCCGTCGCTCGGCATCGCGCCGATCCTGGTGCAGCGGATCTACGAGACGATCGGCGAGATCCACCGCTCCGGGGTCGCGATCTTGCTGGTCGAGCAGAACGCGCACCGGGCGCTCGGCGCCGCGCGCCGCGGCTACGTGCTCGAGACGGGCCGGGTCGTGCTCGCCGACGACACGGCCAGCCTGCGCCGCGACCCCCGCGTCCAGGAAGCGTACCTGGGCGCTTGACGGACACTCCAACCACTGGCGGAGGCACTCGGTGAACGGGAACGGGACAATCGGCGCGCTCGCGCTCTACCTGCTTTTCTTGTGGCTGATCTCCGCGGCAGGCGCCGCGTGGCTGACCGAGCGGAAGGGCTACGGCGAGCGTACAGGCCTCATGCTCGGCCTGCTGCTGACCGCGGGCGGCCTGCTCGTGGCGCTGCTGCTCCCGCCGCGCCACGGCTCGAAGTGGCGGTCGCAGGGCTGGCGCCCCCGCCGCCGCGGCGCAGGACCACGGCCGCGGTAAGCGCCGGCAAGGAAACGATGCTCTTGCCGCCTGGCATGCCTGGCTGTACACCTTATTCATGCGCGATACCTTAATCACGCGCGGACGGCTGCGCGGGGGTCACGGGGTTCTGGCGTGCTGCCTTCTCGGCGTGATGGTGGCGCTCGCGTCGTGCACCGGTAGCGCAAGCCGCGCGCCGGCCCCTTCCGCTACCGCGGCGAAGGCGACCGCGCAGGCCTGCAGCGGCGTCGGCGGGTACGCGGCGTCTTCTAGCCTCGGGGCCAACGCCACGCTCGTGCTCGGGCGCATCGCCATCTACCCGGGCTATTCGCAGCCGCCGGTTCCCGTGTCGGGCCAAGCGCCGTGGAAATACTGGGAAAAGAGCGGGCTGCTCATCCTGGCGGGCACCGGGCCGGTCACGATCAGCGTGCCGGCGTCCTGGCGTCAGCGGGTCGCGATCACCTACGGTACGAATGGCATCGTCGGCTCGCTCGTGCTGCCCTCGTGCCCGCAGCCGTCAGGCGTCTGGGACGGATACGCGGGCGGTTTCTACCTGCGCACGCCTGCCACCTGCGTGCCGCTCGTTTTCACCGTCGGGAGCCGGAGCGTCACCGTCCCCTTCGGCATCGCCGGCCGCTGCGGCTGACCCCAGTCGGTCCGGCTGACCTGGCTGGCGGGGCTGGTCAGGCCGGAGGCCGCCTGTTCCCGAGGACGGGAAGCAGCGGGCGCAGGGTCCGCCGAGCGGCGCAGCCCCGCCAGACGCCGATGCTGTAGGCGGCGTCGTCGAGCAGCCGGGCCGCCACGTACCTGACCGGATCGAGCGGCGGCCGCCGGTCCGCCCAGTCGAGCAGCGGCGGGGCGAGGATCAGCGCGGCGACCGGGCGGCGGAGCCCGGGGAACGCGATCGCCGCCGGGATGGCGACCGGCCACCAGGTCCTGGACAGAGCGCTGCCAAGCGGCCGGCCCGCGGCAAGCGTCCCGCCCCCGGCAAGCTGCACGGCGAGCGGCCAAGCCGCGCCCCGGCGCTTCTTGCTGTTATCTTGCGTGTTCGGCGGGCGGATGTCGGGCGGTCGGGCGGGGACGGGCCAGCGTTCGCCTGTGACCTTGGACAGGCGGCGGGCGAGCAGCGCGGTGGCGGTGCCGGTGAGCACCGCCGCGCAGACGGGGCGGCCGGAGAGCGCCGCCGCCCATGCGCCGACCGTCCACCAGGAGGCGTAGAGCGGGCGGACCGCGCCTGGGTGGAGTTGCTCGAGAGCGGCGGCGGACGTGCCGTAGTCGGCGCGGCGGGAGAACCAGGCGCGGAACGTGACCCGGTGGTCATGGCCCATGACGGCGGACGGCTCGTACCTGACCCGCCACCCCGCGGCGGACATCCGCCAGACGAAGTCGACGTCCTCCCCCACGAACATGCCCTCGGCGAACCCGGCTCCCGCCGCGGACCTTCGGACCACGAGCGCGGCGCCAGGGACATAGGAGACGCGGGCACCCGGCCGGACGATGGACGGGCGGGCGCCCATGTCAAGGGTGGAACTTGCTCCCTCGTACCTGGCCAGCCAGCCGGTGCCCGCCTCATGCGCGACGATCCGCGGCGCGACCGCACCCACCGCGGGATCGGCGAAATGCGGCAGCAGACCGTCGAGCCACCCGGGCGCCGGCACGCAGTCGGAGTCAAGGAACGCCACAAGCCCGGTCGAGGCCGCCGCGAGGCCGGTGTTGCGCGCGGCCCCAGGCCCGCCGTTCACCGGCCGGTGCACCACGTCCGCACCGTACCTGGCCGCGATAGCCGCGATGGCCGCCGGATCAGCGGAAGCGTCGTCCACGACGATCACCGCCAGCCCGGATCCGCCGTCAAGCGCGCCAGCGGCACCGCAGGCACGCAAGCCGGCCAGGCAGCGGGCAAGTTCGGTGTGCCGGTCGCGGACCGGGATCACCACGGTCACGTCGGGGCGCTCTTGGCTCCCGGCCGGCGGGGTTTCCACGGCGACCCCGCCCGGACGGGCGCGGGCGGGATCGGAATCGCCCGGGTCCGTTCCTTCGAGCGATGATGGTGAACTGCCCGCCCGTGCGGAGCAGGTGCCTGGCGCCTCGAAGAACGGGTGCGCGATGCCGGCGTCGAGCAGGCGGCGGGCCAGCTTCCTTGCCGCCGCGCCCGATGGCAGCGGCGTCCCGGCAAGCCAGTCCGCGACCTGGCGCCCCCCGGCAGGCGTCAGCCGCAGCACCCGGACCGGCGATCCGCCGACGAGCACGGAACCGCCGGCGATCAGCCGCGTCCCGTGATCGGCGCGCAGCCGCAACCCCGCCGGCACCGGTTCGCCGGCGGCGGCATCGGCCGCGCGGCTGGGTACGCTCAGGCGAAGCCCGCGAGAGGGCTCTCGTCACAGTCATGGGCGGGCGGACGGCGCGAGGTGATCGTGACGGGGACTGGGGTCCTGGCCGGTGACGTGCGGTGCGAGTGGTCGACGGACGGGCGGGGAGCCGGGGCGGCGGACGCCAGCGCCTGAGCGAGGGCGGTCTCGCCGTAGCCCTGCACGCACTCCGGGTCGGGGCCGTCCATGGGCAGTCCCGTGAAGAACTTGGCGGCCATGCAGCCGCCACGGCAGGAATCGTAGAACCCGCAGGACTTGCACGCGCCGCCGGTGTCGGGCTTGCGCAGGTCTTGGAACAGGTCCGAGGTTTGCCACACCGCCTGGAACCCGCCGGTGTCGCGGACGTTGCCCGCCAGGAAGTTCTCGTGGATCGCGAACGGGCAGGCGTAGACGTCGCCCACCGGGTCGATCAGGCAGACCACCCGGCCGGCGCCGCAGAGGTTGAGCCCGGGCAGCGCGGAGCCGAACGCGGACAGGTGGAAGAACGAGTCGCCGGTCAGCACCTGCTCGCCGCGGGCGACCAGCCAGTCGTACAGTTCCTTCTGCTGGGCGGGCAGCGGGTGCAGCTCATCCCAGGTGTCCGCGCCGCGCCCGGACGGGCGGAGCCTGGTCAGCCGCAACTGCGCGCCGAACCGGTCGGCGATGGCCTTGAACTCGTCGAGCTGCGGGATGTTCTGCCTGGTCATCACCACAGACAGCTTGAACCCTCGGAAGCCGGCGTCGGCGAGGTTCCGCATCGCCCGCATGGCCGTGGCGTAGGAGCCAGCGCCGCGCACCGCGTCGTTCACCTCGGCGGTGGCACCGTCAAGGGAGATCTGCACGTCGACGTAGTCGCTGGCAGCCAGCCTGGCGGCCGCGGCCGCCGTGATCTTCACGCCGTTGGTGGAGAACTTGACCCCGACGTGGTGGGCGGTCGCGTAGTCGACGAGCTCCCAGAAGTCGGGGCGGACCGTCGGCTCGCCGCCGCCGATGTTGACGTAGAAGACCTGCATCCGCTCGAGCGTGTCGACGACATCCATGCACTCCCGCGTGGTCAGCTCGCGCGGGTCGCGCCGCCCAGACGAGGACAGGCAGTGCACGCAGGACAGGTTGCACGCGTAGGTAAGCTCCCAGGTCAGGCAGATCGGCGCATCGAGACCGAGCTGGAACAGGTCGGTCAGCTTGCCGGGCGATTGGGTGATCGTCATGCAGGAATCCGTTCCGCGATCATGTGTGATTCCGCGAGGGCGGACAGTGCCTGCGCGTACGCGGGCAGTTCCGCCTCTGTCACGCCGGCCGCCGTGCAGGCGGACCGGGCGCTTGGGTGGTCGGCCAGGGACCTGACCACCGCCAGCACCCGCTGGTTCTTCAGGAACGACAGCCGCCTGGTGCCGAAGTGGTAAAGCAGCGCGCCGAACGGCTCGGGGCGCATCGACACCCGAGGGTCGACCTGCCAGGCGTGGTCAAGGTCGAAGGCCATGACGCGATCCGCGGATCTAGTAGACGCCGCACATGCCGTCGATCGAGACCTCTTCGACGAGAAGCTCGTCGCTCGTCAGCTCCTCGGACATCGCCGTCGGTTCAGCCTGCTCGGCCATGCGCTACCTCCCGCATTAGTGGCACCAAGTGCCAGGAATGGCAATTGGCAGCAGCGTAAGCGGCACTGGGTGCCGAAATCAAGCCCTTCACGGATAGTAACCGCGAAAATCCGTTGTCACCACGAAATCCGCCGCTGTTGGCGTAAAATTGGGCAACCCCATCAAGGACGGTGATAACGGTGTCGACACCGGTCGCGACGCACCCGGGCCGCAGGCGGGTGACCTCGCGCGCCGAGCTCGAGCAGACGGCGTTCGGGCTGTTCGCGACGCACGGCTTCGACGCCACGACCGTGGACGAGATCGCCGCGGCCGCCGGGATCGGGCGGCGCACGTTCTTCCGGTACTTTCCGTCGAAGAACGACATCCCGTGGGGCGCGTTCGAGCACGAGCTCGACCGGATGCGGGTCAGGCTCAAGGCCTGCCCGCCCGAGGTGCCGCTGATGGACGCGATCCGGCTGGCGCTGATCGACTTCAACCTGGTCGCCCCCGCGCAGATCCCGCTGCACCGCCGGCGGATGGAGCTGATCTTGCGGGTGCCGACGCTGCTCGCCCACTCGACGCTCCGGTTCGCCGCCTGGCGCGCGGTGGTCGCCGAGTTCGTCGCCGAGCGAACCGGCCGCCGCCCCGAGGACCTCGCGCCGCAGGCGATCGCGCACGCGGTCCTCGGGGTGTCGGTGGCCGCCTATGAGCACTGGCTCGACGAGCCTTCCGCCGATCTGGGCGCTCTCCTCGACGAGGCGATGCGCCAGCTCGGCGCGGCGTTCACCGGCCCGCGGAGCTGACCAAGGCGCGATTCAGCCGGCGATGTTCTGGGCGACGTCTCCTGGGCGACGATCTGGGCATGGTTCGATCGTCATCTCGGTGCAGATGTCCCCAACGGGGTGACACTGGGATCGGAGGAGACGACGATGCGCTACGTGCTGCTCATGCACTACCGGGAGCCGGCCGCGGGAGAGATCAGCCAGGAGGCGATCGCTGAGGCGATGGAAGCCTTCGGCGCCTACGGTCGCGCGCTTGAGGCGGCGGGGTGCTGCTGTCGGCCGACGTGCTGCAGCCGACCGCCGCGACGACGACCGTCACCCGCAGGGAAGGCATCCTGCAGGTTCAGGACGGGCCCTTCGCCGAGACGAAGGAGGCGCTGGCCGGGGTGTTCGTCCTCGACCTGCCCGATCTCGACGCGGCCATCGGCTGGGCGGAGAAGTGCCCGGGCGCCGGGTGGGGCGTGATCGAGGTACGCCCGACCGCGACCGCGATCGTCAACGGCCAGTGGACGCACTGACGTCAGACGACGGATCCTGGGTAGCCGGTCCCTGCCCGGGGGCGACGGGGCCGGCCGCCCGGACCGCGGGCCTGGCGGCACGCGACAGTTACGGGCGGCTGCTCGCGCTGCTGTCCGCCTCGACGAGCGATATCGCCGCCGCGGAAGACGCCCTCGCGGACGCCTTCGAGCGCGCCCTGCACACGTGGCCCGCCCAGGGGCCGCCGGCCAGCCCTGACGCGTGGCTGCTCGCCGTCGCCCGTAACCGGCTGCGCGACCACTGGAAGTCCGCGCACGTTCAGCGGGCAGTCCCGCTCGACGGCCAGCAGGACTCGCTCGTGAATGCCGACAACGTTCATGCCGACGACCTCGACGTCGACGCGATCCCCGATCGGCGGCTTGAGCTGATGCTCGTGTGCGCACATCCGGCAATCGAACGCACCGCGCACACGCCCCTCATGCTCAACACGGTGCTCGGCTTCACCGCCGAGCAGATCGGCCGGGCCTTCTCGGTGCCGACCTCGACGATGGCGACGCGCCTGGTCCGGGCGAAGAAGCGAATCAAGGCCGCCCATATCCCGTTCCGCATCCCCGACCTTGGTGACCTTCCGGCGCGGATGACCGCGGTGCTTGAGGCGGTCTACGGCGCGTACGTCATCGACTGGGCGACGACCGGGCCGCAGGATCGTCAGCTGCCCTCGGAGGCGCTGCACCTCGCCGAGGTGCTCACCAGGTGCGTGCCCGCCGACCCCGAGGCGCACGGGCTCGCCGCTCTGGTTCAGCTCTCCGCGTCGCGTGCCCCGGCGCGCCTGGACGCGAACGGCCGTTTCGTCCCGCTGCCCGACCAGGACCCGGCGCTGTGGGAGTCCCGCCTGATCGACCGGGCGCACGACCACCTCAGGGCGGCGCACGCGCGGGGGCAACTGGGGCGCTTCCAGCTCGAGGCGGCGATCCAGGCCGTGCACTGTGCCAGGCGACGGGCCGGCCCGACGGACTGGCCGACGCTGCTCGCCCTGCACCGCGCCCTGCACGCGATCGCGCCGTCGCTCGGCAGCGGCGTCGCCCTCGCCGCCGTCACCGCCGAGGTCGAGGGGCCCGCAGCCGGTCTCGCCGCGCTGCACGCCCTGCTGGCAGACGCCGGCGAGCAGGCGCGCCGTTTCCAGCCCGCCAGGGCCGCCCGCGCGCACCTGCTCGACCGGCTCGGGCGGAGCGAGGAAGCCGTAGCCGCCTACGACAGCGCGATCGACCTGACGCACGACACGGCCGAACGCCAGTACCTGCAGTCCCGCCGAGACAGCGCCGGCCGCGACCGGCCAGGGGGCTAAGGAAGGAAGACCGAACCCAGGCTGGTGAAGTGCACGGCTAGGGGCAGCCGGCCGGGACTTCGACGGCCTGCGTCATGCCGCCGGTGAGCACGATCCAGCCGCGCTCGATCGCCAGGCCGCGCCGGGCGGCAGCGCCATCGACTCGGTCAGCCAGGCTGGCTCTGCCGCGTCGGCGCGCCCGGTCCTGACTCCGTTGATCCGCTCGCTCACGCGATGTTCCCGGTTTTCCCTGTCGCCGCTTTTCTGCTTGACGTTCGGCGCGGCCAGGTGCTCGTCCAGGTTCACCGGCGGGCAGACGAGCGGCCCGACGGCGGCTGGTGTCAGGTCCACCGCCTGGATGCCCGCCTCGGCATACCGGGTCGCGGTGGCCAGGTGGGCCCTGGCGGAGGTGGCGTCGAACACCACGATTTCCCCGAACGTACCCGGGGTTCCCGTACCAAGCAAGCGCTTGGTAGACTACCGTCGCTACGCCCATGCGGGAGAGCCGATGAGGGAGACGAGCAACGATGCCGGTCAAGTACCTTTCCCCGGAGTGGATCGACGCCTACAACGCCGCGGTAGCCGGGGACGATTCTGTCCGCGCGGCGCTGAAGGGCAAGAGCGCGGTCATCCAGATGGTGGTCGCCGAGGCGCCGGAGGGCGAGGTCCAGTACTGGCTGCGCATCGGTGACGGCACCGTCGCGGCCGGCCTCGGTCACGCGGACGACGCCGAGGTCACCATCAGCCAGTCCTACGACACGTCAGCCAAGGTCAACAGCGGCGAACTGGACGGGCAGAAGGCCTTCACCCAGGGCAAGGTCAAGATCAAGGGCAAGATGATGAAGACGATGCAGCTGCGCGGCCCACTGGCCGAGGTCCAAAAAGCACTGAACACCATCGACACCGAGTACTGATCCGCGCCTGCACGGTTTAGGCGCTACAGAGACGTTCAGAGCGCAGCAGGATTTCTCAGTCGATACAAAGAATCAAGTCGGTAGCGCGGTGCCGCTCGCCGACGGCCCCGGCCGGTCGAGGCGGTGCCGCCCGGGTGCCGCCCGGCGGTCATATCACCACGCTCCGGGCATGCTCCATGCCCGCGGCAAAGATCTTGGCAGAAAAGCGTGCGTATGGCCGCGTCGGTTTATAAGTTGGCGGTCTCGGGCGTGTCGGGCTGGTATGCGCCGGTGGGTGCTGCCTGTGGTGTTATGCCGGTTATGGTGATGCCGGCGGCTGCGGCGCGTTCGCGGAGCTGGGT
>Ga0066797_1000029_pt1 | contig 43128 bp, 40 predicted proteins | sample PersoiDNA2013193_FD_76335 | JGI IMG/M metagenome (GOLD analysis project Ga0066797, IMG submission 76335) | Permafrost soil microbial communities from the Arctic, to analyse light accelerated degradation of dissolved organic matter (DOM) -... | ecosystem: Environmental > Terrestrial > Soil >... | reverse complement strand
GGCGACGGCTGGGCCGGGTGCACGGGTCAAGGTGCGCTTCGCGGGCAAGGACGTCGACGGGTTCGTGGTTGAGCGCGTTGCGCAGCCCGAGCACGCCGGGACGCTCACGCCGTTGCGGCGCGTCGTCTCGCCCGAACCGGTGCTGACGCCGTCCGTTCTGGGGCTCGCCCGCGCCGTCGCGGCGCACTACGGCGGAACGCTCTCGGACGTGCTCAGGCTTGCCATCCCGCCAAGGCATGCCCGGGTCGAAGCGGAGCCGTGGCCGATGCGGGCAACCACGACGGCCGCGCCGACAGCCGGCTCGGCGCCGCTGGCTGTCGGCGCGGCCCTGGTCATCGAGGGATCGAGCGGGCTGCGCCCGTCAGCCGCCGGATGGCAGGCCTACCGCGGCGGCCCGGCGTTCCTCCAGCACCTGCTCGCCGGGCGCGCGCCGCGCGCCGTGTGGACGGCGCTGCCCGGCCCGGCCGGTGAGTCGTGGCCCGACGCAATCGCTGAGGCCGTCGTCTCCACCGTGCTCAGTGGGCGTGGTGCGCTGGTCGTCGTCCCGGACGCTCGAGACGTGCTCCGGGTCTCCGAGGCGCTGACCGCGGTCGGCGTCGGTCGGTGGGAACCAGGCGCTGCGGCCAGCCAAGCGATCCCAGTGGCACGTTATGTCACCTTGATGGCCGACGACGGACCCGCACCCCGGTACCGGAGCTTCCTCGCGGCGCTCCGCGGCGCGGCCCAGGTGGTCATCGGCACCCGCGCCGCGGCGTTCGCGCCCGTTCGCCGGCTCGGGTTGGTGGTCTGCTGGGATGACGGCGACGACCTGCACGCGGAGCCGCGCGCGCCCTATCCGCACGTGAGGGAGGTGCTGCGGCTGCGCGCCGAGCTCGACGGTGCCGCGATGCTGCTCGGCGGACTCGCCCGAACTACCGAGGCCCAGCTACTCGTTGAGGAGGGCTGGGCGCGACCCGTCCAGGCTGACCGTTCCGTGGTGCGAGCGAGGACACCCCGGGTGCGGGCCCTGACCTCGATCGAGCTCGCTCGCGAGGGGCCGGCGGCCGCCGCCCGGTTGCCTGCGGATGCCTGGCGGGCGGCTCGCGAGGCACTCGAGCACGGGCCAGTGCTCGTGCAGGTCCCGCGCTCCGGATACCTGCCGGCGGTCGGGTGCGCCCGGTGCCGCGCGTTAGCGCGCTGTGCCACGTGTCATGGTGCGCTCTCGCTCAGCTCCGGACATGCCGCGCCGCACTGCGCGAGATGCGGGACGCTGGCCGGGACGTGGCGCTGCGCGGAGTGCTCGGGGAGTGCCCTGCGGGCAGTTCGGGTCGGTTCCGAGCGCACCGCGGAGGAGCTAGGGCGCGCGTTCCCGGGCGTGCCGGTGCGTTCCTCCGGGACGACGAGCGGCGGCGTGGTGGCACAGGTCGGCGGCCGGCCGGCGCTCGTCGTGGCGACGCCGGGCGCGGAGCCCCTCGCGGAGGGCGGCTACCCCGCTGCACTGCTGCTGGACGCAGCCGTCGCGACATCTCGTGACGGCCTGCGCACCTCGGAGGAGGCGCTGCGCCGGTGGCTCACTGCCGCGGCACTGGTTCGGCCGGCCTCGGCGGGCGGGCTGGTCCTGCTGGTAGGCGACGGAGCGCCGGTCCCGACCCAGGCCCTCGTCCGCTGGGACCCGGTGGGATTCGCGCAGCGCGAGCTCGCCGAGCGTCGTGAGCTCCGGCTGCCGCCGTCGGTGGCGTCGGCGGGGCTGCGGGGCACCCTGGACGCCCTCGAGCCCTTTCTGGGGCGTCTCGAGCTACCGGCGGCCGGGGTCGAGGTCCTCGGGCCCGTCCAGGACGCCACCCGCGAGGGGGGCGCGGACGCCGGCTGGCACGCGCTCGTCCGGGTGCCGACCGGGCAGCGCGCGGCGCTGGCCACCGCGGTGCACGGCGGCCTGGCGGTCCGCAGCGCGCGCAAGGAGCCCGGGACACTGCGGGTCGCTCTGGATCCGGAGGACATGTGGTGACCGGGCGCTCTGCCACCGCGGTCGGCACCTAGACTCGAGCATCATGCGCGTCCTCTTCGCCGGCACCCCTGCGGTCGCCCTCCCGTCGCTCGAGGCGCTGCTCGCCTCGCGCCACGAGGTGGTTGCCGTGCTGACCCGGCCGGATGCGCCGGCGGGCCGAGGGCGCAGCCTGAGGCCGAGTCCGGTCAAGCAACGCGCACTGGCCGCCGGGCTGGAGGTCCTCACCCCGGACTCTCCCCGCGATCCGGACTTCCAGTCGCGGTTGGCCGAGCTGGCCGTCGCGTGCGCGCCCGTCGTCGCCTACGGCGCCCTGCTCCCGGCCGCGGTCCTCGAGCTGCCGCAGTACGGCTGGCTGAACCTGCACTTCTCGTTGCTGCCCGGGTGGCGCGGCGCCGCGCCCGTTCAGCACGCCGTGCTGGCCGGCGACGAGGTGACCGGCGCGTCGACGTTCCGGATCGAGACCGGCCTGGACACCGGCCCGGTCTACGGGACCACGACGGAAACGATCCATCCGCGGGACACCTCCGGCGCGCTCCTGGATCGTTTGTCGCACTCCGGTGCGGCGCTCCTGCTCGCCACCCTTGACGCGATCGACAGCGGGGTCGCCAGCCCGGTCGTGCAGAGCACGGAGGGCGTGAGCTTCGCGCCGAGGCTCACCGTCGGGGACGCCCTGGTGCGCTGGGAGCACCCGGCTCTCGCCGTCGACCGGAGGATCCGCGCCTGCACCCCGGCGCCCGGGGCGTGGACGACGGCCCCGGACGGATCGCACTTCAAGCTCGGCCCGGTCACCCTTGCCACCGACGCGCCTCGGCTCGGCCCGGGGGAGATCCTGGCCGGGAAGCACGCCGTGCTGGTGGGTACCGGGACCGACCCGGTCGAGCTCGGTGAGGTCGCGCCGGCCGGGAAGCGCCCGATGGCGGCCGCGGACTGGGCCCGGGGCGCGCACCTCGATCCGGGTGCACGACTGGGTGCGGCATGACCGAGCGCCCGTCGAGGAGCGGTTCGGGCCGCGCCGGCGGCGGCGAGCGCCGACGTCCTCCGCGAAGCGTCCAGGCTCCGTCGGAACGGCGGCGCACCGAGGACGTCGCACGCGGTGCCGCCTTCGACGTCTTGCGGGAGGTCGCTGATTCGGATGCGTACGCCAACCTCGTCCTGCCGCCGCTGTTGCGCGCCCGGCGCATCGTGGGGCGAGATGCCGGCTTCGCCACCGAGCTCGCCTACGGGACGCTGCGGCTGCGCGGCAGGTACGACGCGATCATCGCGCAGGTCGCCTCGCGCGAGCTCGGCACGATCGACCCGCCGGTCCTGGACCTGCTCCGTCTCGGCACCCACCAGCTGCTCGGCATGCGGGTCCCCGCCCACGCGGCCGTCTCCGAGACGGTCGCGCTGGCCCGATCGCGGGCCGGCGTGGGGAGTGCACAGTTCGTCAACGCGGTGCTGCGGAAGATCGCCCTGCACGACACCGCGGAGTGGCTAGCGGTGATCGAGTCGGGCGCACGGCATGACGAGCTCGAGACCCTGGCGATCCGCGAGAGCCACCCGAGCTGGATCGTCCGCGCACTGCGCGAAGCGCTCGTCGGCCACGGACGCCCGGCTGCGGAACTCGAGGCGCTGCTGCACGCGGACAACGAGGCGCCCGAGGTCACCCTGGTCGCGCGCCCCGGGCTCGTCGAGCGCGAGGAGCTGCTCGCCGAGCTCCGGAGCGGCGCACGAGTGGGTCCATGGACCCCGACGGCCATCCGACTGACCGGCGGCGACCCCGGCGCGATCCGCGCCGTGCGCGACGGCCGGGCCGGAGTCCAGGACGAGGGCAGCCAGCTGGTGACCCTCGCGCTGGTCGCCGCGGAGCTGACCACCGAAAGCGCCGCGGACGCACCCGGCGAGAGGTGGCTCGACCTGTGCGCGGGGCCGGGCGGCAAGGCTGCATTGCTCGCCGCCCTGGCTGCGCAACAGGGCGCCCATCTGGTGGCCAATGAGGTGTTGCCGCACCGGGCGCTGCTGGTCGAGCGCTCTCTCGCCGCGATCCCGGACGGGGTCGCGGAGGTGCGCTGCGGGGACGGCCGAGCCATCGGTGGGGAAGAGCCCGGGCACTACGACCGCGTGCTCCTGGACGCTCCGTGCACGGGTCTCGGCGCCCTCCGGCGGCGCCCCGAAGCGCGCTGGCGCCGTTCGCCGGCTGATCTGAGCGCGCTCGGGGTGCTGCAGCGCCAACTGCTCGGCTCGGCGATCGACGCTTGTCGGCCCGGGGGAGTGGTCGCCTACGTGACGTGCTCGCCACACGTCGCGGAGACCACGCTTGTCGTGAAGGACGTGCTCCGGAAGCGCACCGACGCCGAGGTGATCGACGCGACCGCCGCTGTGGTGGCCGCGTCCCGCGGACAGATCGACCTGGGCCCGGGCCCGAGCGTGCAGCTGTGGCCGCACGTCCACCGCACCGACGCGATGCACCTGACGCTGATCCGTCGGACCGCTGCCCCCGGCGCGGCTCGCTAGGGTGATGCCGTGGGCATCGTGATCTCGCCGAGCATCCTTGCGGCCGACTTCGCCAACCTCGAGCGCGAGCTCGACCGCATTGCCGATGCGGATTACGCGCACATCGACGTGATGGACGGTCACTTCGTGCCGAATCTGACGATCGGGCTGCCTGTTGTCGCCCGGCTCGCGCAGGTCTCGCCCCTCCCGCTCGACGTGCACCTGATGATCGACGACCCCGACCGTTGGGCTCCTGCGTACGCCGAGGTGGGCGCGAACTTGGTCACCTTCCATGCGGAGGCGGCTTCGGACCCGAGCCAGATCTCGCGCGATATCCGCCGCCACGGCGCACGGGTCGGCCTCGCGGTGCGTCCGGGCACCCCTCTCGATCCGTACCTCCATCTGCTCCCGGTGTTCGACCTGATCCTGGTGATGACGGTCGAGCCGGGCTTCGGCGGTCAGTCGTTCATGCCCGAGATGATGCACAAGGTCCGGCAGGCACGCGCCGCGATCAGCGCCAGCGGGCTCGACATCTGGGTCCAGGTTGACGGCGGGATCAGCCGCAGCACCATCGAGCAGGCCGCCGACGCCGGGGCGAACGTCTTCGTCGCGGGTTCCGCCGTGTACGCCGCCGAGGATGCCGCCGCCGAGATTGCCGCGCTTCGTCAGAGCGTCGATCGATACCCGCGCGCGCACTGAGGTGGCCCTGCGGCGCCCGTCGGCCACGCCCAGAGGCGCCTGCTGTGGCAGGATTGGCGCTGAACACACACGTGCTCCGGGGTCGGTGCAATTCCGAACCGGCGGTGATAGTCCGCGACCCGTGGCTCGCCCTAGTGGCGAGGAGCGGTTGACCCGGTGGAATTCCGGGACCGACGGTCAAAGTCCGGATGGGAGGATGCGCGTGGCGACGTCGGCACCCCAGGGGTGCCAACCGTCGTCGTGATTCGTGCGCCGATGTCTCGGGCGCCCGCGTCAGCAACCCCGGAGCCACCGACGGCGGAGGGGAGCGACGCGATGACCGGCAGCACCATCGACGGCGCGATGCTGCGCGCCCTGGATCTCGCCCGAAGAGGCCCGGCGCACGGCCCGAATCCGCAGGTCGGCTGCGTCCTGCTCGGCGCCGACGGCACCGTGCTCGCCGAGGGCTGGCACGAGGGCGCCGGCACTCCGCACGCCGAGGCCGCCGCTCTGCACGCCGCCGTGGAGGCGGGAACCCGCGTCGACGGTGCAACGGCCGTGGTGACGCTCGAACCGTGTTCCCACCACGGTCGGACCCCGCCGTGCGCGGTCGCGCTGGCCGAAGCGGGGATCCGCGAGGTCGTCTTCGCGGTGGCCGATCCGCACCCGGCCGGGCGCGGCGGAGCGGAGTACCTGCGGAACCACGCCGTCGAGGTCGATCAGGGCGTCCGGGCCGCGGAGGGCGAGGACCTACTGCGCGTCTGGCTGACCGCCGTCCGGCAGGGTCGGCCCTTCGTCACGCTCAAGCTCGCACAGAGCCTCGACGGTCGGGTCGCCGCGCGGGACGGCAGCAGCCAGTGGATCACCGGGCCGGTGGCCAGGGCGCACGCCCACCGAGTCCGCGCGGAGGTCGACGCCATCGTGGTCGGAACCGGCACCGTGCTGGCCGACGACCCGAGCCTCACCGCGCGCACACCGGACGGGGCGTTGGCCCCGCACCAGCCGATCCGGGTCGTCGTCGGCCGGCGGGACGTGCCTGCGGATGCCCGGCTGCGGGGCGACGGCGGCGCGCTCGTCCAGCTGCGCACGCACGACGTCCACGAGGTGCTCGCGGAGCTGGCTCGGCTCGAGCTTCGGCACGTGCTGGTCGAGGGTGGATCCACGCTGGCGACGGCGTTCCTGAGCGGCGGAACGGTGGACGAGGTCCAGGCGTACGTCGCGCCGGTGATCCTCGGGGCGGGGCTCTTCGCGCTCGGCGACCTGGGCATCGACACGCTTGCGGACGGGATGCGTTTCGGCACCCGGGGCGTTGAACCGCTCGGCGAAGACGTCCTCATCACCTTGGAGCGCCGGGACGGCGGGCCGGCGTCACCGGGCACGTCGGGTGCCGAGTCGCACGGACAGGAGCAACACTGATGTTCACCGGGATCGTCGAGGAGATCGGGACGGTCGTCGCCGTCGGTGCCGCGCGGGGAGCGGCGCCGACGGATGGCGACACGCGCTTGAGCATCCTCGGGCCGACCGTGACGAGCGGTGCCCGGCTCGGCGACTCGATCGCCGTCAGCGGCGTCTGTCTGACCGTTGCCGGGCTGCCGGGCGACGGCACGTTCGGCGCGGACGTCATGCCGGAGTCATTGCGGCGGAGCGCCCTCGGCGGCCTCCGCCCGGGCTCCCGGGTGAACCTCGAGCGGGCCGTCCGCGTCGATTCGCGTCTGGGCGGGCACATCGTCCAGGGGCACGTCGACGGCGTCGGCACGCTCCTCAGTCGAAAGCCCGGTCCGAGGTGGGACGAGCTGCGGTTCGACTGCCCGGCCGGGCTCGCGCGGTACGTCGTGCCGAAGGGCTCGATCACGGTTGACGGCGTCTCGTTGACCGTGACGGAGGTCGGCGAGACGGAGTTCGGTGTCTCCCTCATCCCGACGACTCTCGCCGAGACGACGCTCGGCCCGCTCGTCGTCGGGGCCGAGGTCAACCTCGAGGTGGACGTCATCGCGAAATACGTCGAACGACTGCTCGATCGGGGGAACAGGCCATGACGGGGCAGACCACGGCACCCGCGCTCGGTACGATCGAGGACGCGTTCGAGGCACTGCGCTCGGGACGCCCGGTGCTGGTGACCGACGCGGCGAACCGCGAGAACGAGGCGGACGTCATCCTCGCGGCGGCGCGCACGACAACCGAGTGGGTCGCCTGGACGATCCGGCACACCTCTGGTCTGCTCTGCGCGCCGATGACGGGGCAGCGGGCCGATGAGCTCGGCCTGCCACCAATGGTCGAGGAGAACCAGGACCCGCGCCAGACGGCCTACACGGTGACGGTCGACGCCGCGCGTGGCATCGGGACGGGGATCAGTGCGGCGGACCGCACCGCCACCGCGCGAGTGCTCGCGAACCCGGCGGCGATCCCGACGGACCTGATCCGGCCGGGGCACGTCCTTCCGCTGCGCGCCGTTACCGGCGGTGTGCTGACGCGCCCGGGGCACACCGAGGCCGCCGTCGACCTGTGTCGCCTAGCCGGTCTCGCGGCGGTGGGCGTGATCGCGGAGCTCGTGCACGACGACGGGACGATGATGCGTCTTGACGACGCGCTCGCTCTCGGCGCCGAGAACGGCCTCGTCACGATCACGATCGCTGAGCTCGCCGGGTGGCGGCGCACGCACGACGCCGACGGCGTCACCCACGCCGCTGTCCCACAGCAGCGGGTCGAGCGCACCGGGGAAGCGGGTCTGCCCACCGAGTTCGGCGTGTTCCGGATCATCGGCTACCGCGACCTGCTCACGGGCGACGAGCACGCCGTGCTGGTGAGCGGCCGGCCGCCCCAGCGGGGTGCCCTGGTCCGCGTCCACTCCGAGTGCCTCACCGGCGACGCCTTCGTCTCGCTGCGCTGCGACTGCGGACCTCAGCTGCACGCCGCGCTCCGTGCGATCGGCACCGACGGCGGCGCCGTCGTCTACCTGCGCGGTCACGAAGGCCGGGGGATCGGACTGCTCTCCAAGATCAGCGCCTACGCCTTGCAGGACGCGGGCCGGAACACGGTCGAGGCGAACCTCGACCTGGGCCTGCCGGCGGAGCGGCGGGAGTATGGGGCAGCCGCGGCGATCCTCGAGGACCTCGGTCTGTCCGGGATCCGTCTGCTGACGAACAACCCCGCGAAGGTCACCGGGCTCCGTGAGCACGGCGTCGAGGTCGACGACCGGGTGCCGCTCGAGGTCGGGACGACCGCACACAACGCCGCCTACCTGGCGACGAAGGTCCGCGAGATGGGTCACCTGATCGGGCAGACTGCCGGTAGGGGGACCACACCCACGACGAGGAGCGAGCAATGAGCGGGGCCGGCGCACCGACGATCGTGGTGGACGGTTCCGGCCTGCGAGTGGTCGTGGTGGTGTCGAGCTGGCACGAGCAGGTGATGGACGGGCTGCTCGGCGGCGCGGAGCGGGCTCTCAAGGACGCGGGCGTCACTGACGTGGCGGTCTTGCGCGTACCGGGCGCGTTCGAGCTCCCGGTCGCCGCCCTCACCGCCGCGCGATCCGGCGCCGACGCCGTGGTGGCGCTCGGCGTCGTCATCCGTGGCGGCACGCCGCACTTCGACTATGTCTGCCAGGCCGCGACGATGGGACTCACAGAGGTCGCGGTCCAGACCGGCGTGCCGGTCGGCTTCGGACTGCTTACCTGCGATGACGAACAGCAGGCGCTCGACCGGGCGGGGCTCGAGGGCTCCCGGCAGGACAAGGGTCACGAGGCCGCCACGGCCGCCGTCGCGACCGCCGTCGCGCTGCGGAACCTCTAGGCTCTACCGGGTGAAGACGTTCGACTCGCTGTTCGCGGAACTGCAGGAAAAGGCGGTGACCCGCCCGGCCGGCTCCGGTACCGTCGCCGAGCTGGACTCCGGTGTGCACGGGGTCGGCAAGAAGGTGGTGGAAGAGGCCGCCGAGGCGTGGATGGCCGCCGAGCACGAGGGCGCCGCTCGCGCCGCGGAGGAGATCTCCCAGCTGCTCTATCACGTGCAGGTGCTGATGCTCGCGCGTGGGCTCACCCTCGAAGACGTCTACCGGTACCTGTGAGGTCGTCCGCCATGCTCCGTGTTGCCGTACCGAACAAGGGATCGCTCTCCGAGCCCGCGTGCGACATGTTGCGCGAGGCCGGCTACCGGCAGCGCCGGGACCCGCGCGAACTCGTGCTGCAGGACCCGGAGCACGATGTCGAGTTCTTCTTCCTGCGCCCGCGGGACATCGCGGTGTACGTCGGTTCCGGGACGGTCGATGTCGGCATCACCGGCCGGGACCTGCTGCTGGACTCGGGCGCGGCAGCGGTCGAGCACATGGAGCTCGGCTTCGGCGGCTCCACCTTCCGGTTCGCGGCACCGCCGGACCAGGTGCGCACGATCGGGGACATCCAGGGGCGACGCGTCGCGACGTCGTACCCGGTCCTGGTCGACGGCTACCTCCGTTCCCACGGGGTAGAGGCGACGGTGGTCCGGCTTGACGGTGCGGTGGAGTCCGCGGTGCGCCTCGGCGTCGCGGACGTCGTGGCCGACGTCGTCTCGACCGGGACGACGCTGCGCAGCGCGGGTCTCGAGGTGTTCGGCGAGCCGATCCTGCGGTCCGAGGCCGTGCTGATCCGCCCGGCCGACGCGGTAGTCGTCAACGGTCTGGCGATTCTCGCCCGGCGGCTCCAGGGCGTGCTGGTGGCCAGCCAGTACGTACTGATGGACTACGACGTGCGCGCCGACTCGGTCGAACGGGCCGTGGCGATCACGCCTGGGCTCGAGTCGCCGACCGTCTCGCCACTGCACAACAGCGAATGGGTCGCGGTGCGCGCCATGGTGCCACGAGAGCAGACGAACCGGGTGATGGACGACCTGTACGACATCGGGGCGCGTGCGATCCTGGTGACCCAGATCCACGCCTGCCGGATCTGAGCGCTCCCCGATGAGCGGCGGCGCTGCCGACCGGGTGGTGTTCCGCCCCCGACTGGCACGCTACGTGAGCGTGGTGCTCGCCATCGCGAGCCTTGTCAGCCTGGTTGGACTCGCGGTGCTGCTCCCGGGTGCCGGACCTGGCGCCGCCCGGGTACCGGACCGACTCGGCATCGCGCTCGTCGGCGGGGCGATCACCTGGTTCCTGCTCCGGCAAGCCAGCGTTCGCGCGGTCGCGGATTCAACCGGTCTGGCCGTGCGCAACCTGGTGTTCAACCGCCAGGTGGACTGGGCCGAGATCGTCTCGGTACGGTTCGGCGAGGGTCGCCCTTGGGTTCAGCTCGACCTGTCCGACGGAGACACGCTCGCCGTGATGGGAATCCAGCGGTCCGACGGAGCACGAGCGGTTGCGAGCGCGCGGTTGCTCGCCACCTTGCTCGAGTTCCACTCGCCGCCCGAGGATGGCGCGAGCGGCGTGGCGCGCGCTACCTGATCGCTGGACGGTCCTTCGGGAAGAAGCCGATCAGCGTCCACAGCACGCAGCCGACCACGATCGCCACCCGGATCCATTGCGCCCAGTCGGTGTACCAAGCCATCAGCGCGATCATCACCGGAAGCGTCAGGATCCAGACGATCGCCTGGAGCCACCCGGGCAGGTCGAGCAGCCAGCTGCGGACATCGGCGAGGGTGTGCGGCGAAGCGAGCAGCAGCACGAGGAAAGCCGTCCAGACGACGATGGCCAGGCCCCAGGCGCCGATCCCGACCGGACGCGCCGCGAACCAGTGCTCCGCTTCCTTCACCCGTCCCGACGTCGGGACGGGTGACCTCTCGCTCGCCTCGACCGGGGTCCCGCTCGGCAGCACCGACCCGTCGCTGGGCAGCACCGACTCCTCGCTCGGCTCGATCGGCATCTCGCTGGACTCGACCATTCGTGCCCTCCACTACCCGCACCTCGCACCGGTGGTACGGCGCACCCGTCCCGCTGAAGCGGTCCGACTCTACGCCGATCGGATTTTGAGAGGCAGCTTGGCGCGGCGCCTCGGAGGTTGCCTCAGTGATCGTCGCGGGCGTGTGACGGCAAGCGAGCGGGACCGCGCGCCTCGCGGTACAAGGCTGCGGCGTGCGCACCCGCCGCAGCGGAGGCCAGGAAGGCGGCCGGATCGTCAGGTAGGCCGCGACCCATCGTGGACAGCGCAACCGGGCTCGCCTCGAGGGCGTCGTACAGATCTGTTACGGGGATTCGTACAAGTCGGTGTCCGCAGCTCCGGCCGCCGAGCCCGGTCACCTGGAGGTCCACCTTGACACCGAGTGCGACGAGGTCCGGGTCGGTGCTCCCGGCAAGGTCGGGCACGACGACATCGGCCCGGGCGAGCGCTACCCGCCCGTAGGCGGTGAGCGAGTGGTGGGATACACCGTGGTGGCGCGAGCGCTTGTCGGCGCCCGAGATGCGCAGCGCGGCGACCGGCCGGCCGCGGAGTGCGGCGACCGCGTTGATCGCCTCACCCGCCGCGACGCCCGAGAACCCCCAGCGCGTGCCAGTACCCAGGTTCCCGGGCCCCTGGGCCACGACGGCGATGTCGGCCCCGCTGACATGGCGCGCCGCGAGCAGACCCGTGTGCACGGTTGCGGCCTCGAGATCGCCGCCGAACGCCTGGCCGACGGTCACACAGGTTTCCAGCCAGCCGGCCGCGCGCAGTCCCGACACGTTGCGAGAGAACCAGGCCGGCAAGGCTCCGCCGTCGGTCATGACGTACGCGACCCGCGGGGGAGCGATGCCGGCTCGCTGGGCCGCGTGCCTGGCCCCCGCGATGATCGCCGGCAACGCGGAGTGCAGGTCTGCGACGACAACAGGCATGTCGAGCAGGTCGTCGGCCTCGGCCAGGACTCGGTGGTGCTCGGACTCCTGCTCGTCCACGCCGAGAACCAGCGTCTGCATCGGCGTGTAGCGGGCCTTGACCAGGTGTCCGGGCGTTGGCGGGGGGTCGGCCGGCAGCCGCTCGGGTAGCGCGATGACGAGCGCGTAACCGCCCGTCCCGAGCTCTCGATCGAGTGCGGAAGCATTCACCAGGACCCGATCACCGACGACCGGTTCGCCGACGAGCTCGGGGTAGGCCAACGCGCGCACCGAATCACCGTCGCCGTCGAACTGGACGGTCAGCTCTTGCGCGCCCCGCCAGGCACGATCGACCGACATCACGACGCCGGACCGCCAGGTGATCACCTGAGCACCGTACCGGCCGCTAGCGTGTGTCGTGATGTCGACCACGATCCCACCCGCAGAGCGGCTGCTCGATCTCGTGATCGCGCTGGTCAACACCCCGCACCGGATGACCAAGGCGCAGATCCAGAGGTCCGTCGCCGGCTACGACGACGCGCCGTCGGTCGAGGCCTTCGAGCGGATGTTCGAACGCGACAAGGACGCGCTGCGCGAGCTCGGCATCCCGATCGAGACGGTGACCGACGCGGCCCACGGTGATGACGTGGGCTACCGCGTCGACCTCGACGCATACGCGCTGCCACCGATCGAGCTGACCCCGGCCCAGCACGGCGTGCTCAGCCTGGCCGCCCGGTTCTGGCAGGACCATTCGCTGGCCCGTGACGCGAGCCGCGCCCTGACGAAGCTCTCGGCGGTGACGAGTGGCCCCGGCTCGGAGGAGTCGGTCGCTGCGTTGGCGCCCAGGGCGCGGGCCGGTGGTGACGCGTTCCTGCCGTTGCTCGACGCGATCCAGCACGCCCAGGCCGTCACCTTCTGCTATCGCGCGGCCAGCACCGGCGAGGAGCGCGTTCGCACCGTCGAGCCGTGGCGCCTCGTCGCCAGCCGCGGCGGCTGGTATCTCGTCGGGCGCGACCGGGACCGTGCAGAGGCGAGGGCTTTCAGGCTGACCCGGATGACGAGCGCGCCGACCGCCATCGGGCCGTCGCACGCCTTTGACGTGCCCGCCGAGCTTGATGCACGTGCCTTGATCGATACCCAGCACGGCGGCGCCGAGCGGATCGCAGTACTGGCCGTCACCCCGGAGCGCGCCGGGGCACTGCGGGCTCGAGCGGTCACGGCTACCGGCGAGTCCGGTGCGGACGAGCAGCACCTCGCGGCGATCGCGACGGCGACCGGTCGGGACCTCCTCCGGGTGCCGTACCGCGCCGCCACCAGGATGGCGGAGGAGCTGTCCGGCTACGGTGACGCGGCGCTCGTGCTGGCGCCCACAGAGCTCCGGTCCGCGGTCCTTCAGCGGTTGAACGCGGCGGCGCGCCTGTCTGCCCTTGACGGCGGGACACCGATGGAGGCGTCCGATGGCTGAGCGCGCCCCGGATCGGCTGGTCCGGCTCCTCGGGATCGTCGCCTTCCTCAACCGGCACGAGTCGGTTCCGGTCGCCGAGCTGGCCACCACGTTCGGTGTGCCGGCCCGTCAGATCCTCGAGGACATCGACACGCTCTGGGTCTCGGGCACGCCCGGGTACCAGCACAGCGACCTGATCGACTTCGACGCGGACGCGCACGACCGAGGCGTGGTGCGCCTCACCGAGTCCCGTGGCTTGACTCGCCCATTGCGCCTCGGCACGAGGGAGGGCGTCGCACTGATCGCGGCGCTACGGGCACTGCGCGACCTGCTCGGTTCGACCCTGCCGGCCGAGCAGGCCGCAGTGGTCGACTCGACGCTCGAGGCTCTCACCGCCGCGGTGGGCGACGCGGCGAGCGCCGTCGACGTCCACCTCGCCACCGACGGGCGCCCCGACGTGCTGACGGCCGTCCAGGCGGCACTCGCCTCCGGGCATCGGCTGCGGTTGCAGTACGTGAACGCGGCCGACGTCACGTCCGAGCGCGATGTCGACCCGATCCGACTCGTCACCGGCGACGTGCACGTGTACCTGCAGGCATGGTGCCTGCGCGCCCGGGGGGAACGGCTCTTCCGCCTCGATCGGGTGCTCACTGCGCAGGTGCGGGACGAGCACGCTGAGCCGCACCCCGTGCCGTCCGAGCCCGGGAGCGCGGTCTTCCGCCCCGAAGCGGACGCGGAACAGGTGCACATCACGTTGAGCGGTCGCGCCCGTTGGGTCGCCGAGCAGGTCCCGGTGGACGCGGTCCAGGAACTGCCGAGCGGCGACTTCAGGGTCACCCTGCGGGTGGCCGACGGCACCTGGCTCCGGCACTTGCTCGCGCAGGTCGCCGCCGACGTGCACGCGGTCGAACCCGGCAGGTACGCCCGGGAGGTGGCTGAAACGGCAGAACGCGCACTCGCCGCCTACGGTGCCCTGCCGCGGGCGTGATCCCGCACCGGTAGCCTGTCCTCATGCTGTGGTTCACGGTCTGGAGCGTGCTCGTCGTCGGAGCACTCGTGGTGGGCTACTGGCTGTGGCGTCGCCTCTACCGCTCGGCCAAGACGACCATGGTCGAGGTGAACCGCGGATCGGAGCTGGTGGCCGCCGTGGCGGATCGCATCGATACCCTCCGGAGCACCGCGGAGCCGTTCGTGCCGCGCGCCGGGCTCTCGCACGACCCGGTCGAGGCGCGGGCGCATCTTGCGGCCTTGCGAAAGGACCGTGCGCGGCGCTCAGCCCGACGGCGGCAGGCGCACGGCACGACCTACGACCGGTGGGACTCCTTCCGCGGCTGAACTGCCGTTCGCGGTGCCGAGCACGATACAATCGTCCGACCGAACAAGGGATCGCGATGTTCAGAAATGGTCTTGAGCCCTGGCACGTCATCGTCCTGGTGATCGTGCTGTTAATGCTCTTCGGCGGCAAGAAACTGCCGGAAATGGCCCGTGGCGTAGCTCAGTCGCTCAAGGTCTTCAAGAGTGAGATGAAGAGTCCCGACGACAGCGATGAGACGAAGCCCGAGCAGAAGCCGTCCGGAAGTGACGACGCCGCCAAGTCCTGATCCGACGGTGGCTCCCTCTCGACGTCGTCGGCCCGCGGCGTCCGGCCGCATGTCGCTGCGCTCGCACCTGCGCGAGCTGCGTCGCCGGGTGTTGCTCTGCCTGATCGGTCTGGGGATCGGCTCGGTGGCCGGCTGGATCGCCTACTCGCCCGTGTTCGACGCGCTGCAGCGCCCGCTCGTCCGGCTGGCCGCGGAGCGTGGCGGGCTGATCGCGGTCAACTTCTCCGGGGTCGCCACGTCATTCGACATGCGGATCAAGATCTCGCTGTTCCTCGGCGTGCTGCTCTCGAGCCCGTGGTGGCTCTACCAGCTGTGGTCATTCGTCACGCCCGGTCTGACGAAGCGTGAGCGTCGCTACGCCGTCGGATTCGTCGCGGCCGGTGCGCCACTGTTCCTCTGTGGGGCGTTCGTCGCGTGGCTGATCCTGCCGAACGCAGTCGCAATCCTGACCGGCTTCACGCCGAAGGGCGCAGCGAACCTGATCGACGCGCAGGTGTACTTGAGCTTCGTGATGCGCGTCGTGCTGGCGTTCGGGCTCGCGTTCCTGCTACCGGTCCTGATGGTCGCGCTCAACTTCGCGGGCCTCGTGTCGGCCAAGACCTGGGCGCGCGGGTGGCGGTGGGCGGTCCTGGGTGTCTTCGTCTTCGCTGCCGTCATGACGCCGACGCCGGACGCGATCACGATGATCGTCCTCGCGCTGCCGATGTGCGGGTTGTACTTCGCGGCGCTCGGGATCTGTGTGTTGCGGGATCGGCGCAGCGCCGCTACCCGTTCGACTTCTCCCGCGCAGCAGACCGAGGACCGATCCGAGGGCGCGGAATGACCCGCCTCGGGATCGTCATCAACCCCACCGCGGGGCGCGGCCGCGGGCGCTCGCGTGGGCACGAGGTGATCGACGTCCTGAGCCGGCGCGGCCACTCGCTCGTCAACCTCTCCGGCCCGAACGTCGACCAGGCGACCGAAAATGCGCGGCAGGGCGTGGTGGAGGGACTGGACGCGCTCATCGTCGTCGGCGGGGATGGCACGGTTCACCTCGGTGCGAACGTCGTCGCCGGCACCTCCCTGCCGCTGGGAATCGTCGCCGCCGGCTCGGGCAACGACCTGGCGCGCGGTCTGCACCTCCCGCGACACGACATCGCCCGGGCCGTCGCAGCCATCGAGCACGGCCTGACGGACGGTCCGCGGAGCATCGACGCGGTCCAGGTCGGTTCGCCGAGCCAGGCCGTTCGCGAGTGGTACGTCGGGGCGCTCTCGGCCGGGGTCGATGCCGCGATCAACGCTCGCGCCAACCAGATCCGCTGGCCGCGGGGGAGCGGCCGATACGTGCGCGCTCTCGCGGCCGAGCTGCGTGCGTTCAAGCCGTACGGGTACCGGGTGACGACGGACGAAGGCGTCTGGGAGTCGTTGGGCACTCTCGTCGCCGCCGCGAACGGCCCGCTGATCGGCGGCGGAGTCCGGATCGCGCCGGATGCGAAGTTCGACGACGGTTTGCTCGACGTCATCTTCGCCGGCCCGTTCACCAAGTCGGGCGTGATCCGGATCTTCCCGGGAATGTACTTCGGTCGGCACGTGCGTCATCCCGCCGTCGAGGTGATCCGCACCCGCAGCGTGCTGATCGAACCGACGCGGCATGGCTCGGTCCCGCCCGAGGCGTTCGCGGACGGTGAGCGCATCGGCGCGCTGCCGTTGCACGCCGAGGTCCACCCGGGTGCGCTGCAGGTCCTGGTCTGATCCGCCGCCGCACCTCGCGCTCCGCGCCGGGACGCGGGTCCGGTGCGCTGCTCGGTCGGCACCACCGCGCGCCGTAGGCTGGCGACATGTCATCCCCGGCCGAGCGCTACGCCGCGGCGCGCCGTCGGGCCGACGAGGAGGGCACCGAGTTCGCGCGGTTCAGCGCCGGACTGGGCTTCACCCCGGATCCGTTCCAGGTTGAGGCGTGCCTCGCGGTCGAGCGTGGGCAGGGCGTGCTTGTCGCGGCACCGACCGGTGCGGGCAAGACGGTGGTCGGCGAGTTCGCGGTCCACCTGGCGCTGGCCACCGGGCGCAAGGCCTTCTACACCACCCCGATCAAGGCCCTCAGCAACCAGAAGTACGGCGACCTGGTCCGTCGGCACGGCCTCGACGCCGTCGGCCTTCTCACCGGTGACACCACGATCAACGGAGAAGCGCCGATCGTCGTGATGACGACCGAGGTGCTCCGCAACATGCTCTACGCCACCTCGCCCACGCTGGCCGGCCTCGGGTTCGTCGTGATGGACGAGGTGCACTACCTCGCCGACCGGTTCCGCGGTCCGGTCTGGGAAGAGGTGATCATCCACCTGCCCGACGACGTCCAGGTCGTCTCGCTGTCCGCCACCGTCTCCAATGCCGAGGAGTTCGGTGAATGGCTGGACATGGTCCGCGGCGACACCGCGGTCGTGGTGAGCGAGCACCGCCCTGTCCCGCTGTGGCAGCACGTCCTCACCGACGACGCCCTGCTCGACCTCTACGCCGGCCATGTGGACCCGACCGCGCCAGGCACGAACCCCCCGATCAACCCCGAGCTGGCGGCCGCGCTCCGCCGACGGGACCGCAGTGAACGGCCACCGCTTCGCGCCCCGGTGCGGTCCGGTGGCGGTCGGGGGAGGAGAAGTCATCCCATGAATAGTGGGCGGGGAGGTCGGCGCCCGCCGCCGCGGTTCGCCGTCGTCGAGGTGCTGGACGACGCCGCGCTGCTGCCGGCGATCGCGTTCATCTTCTCGCGGGCCGGCTGCGACGCGGCCGTGGACCAATGCATGCATGCGGGTCTTCGACTGACCACACCGCGGCAGGAGGCGGAGATCCGGCAGACCGTCGAGGAGCGTTGCGCCCAGATCCCGCCGGAAGACCTCGGCGTCCTGGGCTACTGGGGCTGGAGCGAGGCGCTCGTTCGTGGCATCGCGTCCCATCACGCCGGCCTGCTCCCGTTGTTCAAGGAGACGGTCGAGGATCTCTTCTCGCGGGGTCTGGTCAAGATCGTGTTCGCGACCGAGACGCTCGCGCTCGGGATCAACATGCCGGCGCGCTCGGTCGTGCTCGAGAAGCTGGTGAAGTGGAACGGCACCGGCCACGTCGACATCACGTCGGGGGAGTACACCCAGCTGACCGGGCGGGCCGGACGCCGCGGGATCGACATCGAGGGTCACGCGATCGTCGTGGACCACCCGGACCTCGACCCGGTCGCCCTCGCCGGTCTTGCCTCGCGGCGCACCTATCCGCTGAACTCGAGCTTCCGCCCGACCAACAACATGTCGGTGAACCTGGTCGCGCAGGTCGGACGTGACCGGGCCCGCGAAGTGCTCGAGACGTCGTTCGCGCAGTTCCAGGCGGACCGGGCCGTGGTGGGCCTCGCCAAGCAGGCAAGGGCGCACGCCGAGGCGCTGGAGGGCTACCGCGCGGCGATGGCCTGCCACTTGGGTGACTTCGAGGAGTACGCCGGAATCCGCCGTTCGATCGCCGAGCGCGAGTCCGCCTTGTCGCGAGAGGCGTCCCGGGAGCGTCGTGCCGCTGCGGTGTCGTCGCTCGAGGGGCTCCGCGAGGGCGACGTGATCGAGGTCCCGGCGGGTCGTCGCGCCGGCTACGCCGTTGTGCTCGACCCAGGTCTCGCCGCGTCGATGGACGGGCCACGTCCCACCGTGCTCACCGCGGAGCGGCAGGTGAAACGACTGTCGGTCGTCGACGTCGAGGCGGGCGTACGCGCGGTCACCCGGGTGCGCATCCCGCGCAACTTCAACTCGCGGAACGCGGCACAACGCCGCGACCTGGCCACCTCGCTGCACCACGCCCTTGCAGCACTCCCGCCGACGCCGTCGCCCGGTCGCCGGGCGGAGAAGAAGCGCTCGGCCGCGGCGGACGACGCGACCCTGGCCTCGCTGAGACGTCGGCTCCGGGCGCATCCGTGCCACGGCTGCAGCGAGCGCGAGGACCACGCCAGGTGGGCCGAGCGATGGGCCCGTCTCGACTCCGAGCATGCGCACCTCGTCGCGCGGATCGAAGGGCGGACCAGCTCGATCGCGCGCGTCTTCGACCGGATCTGCGAACTGCTCGACGAGCTCGGCTACCTCGCCGCCGGCCCGGACGGACGCCCCGGGCGCGTCGTCACCAAGTCCGGCCAGATGCTCCGTCGGCTCTACGCCGAGAACGACCTGCTCGTCGCCGAGTGCCTCCGCCGGGGCGCGTGGGACGGTCTCGATCCCGCCGGGCTCGCGGCCGTCGCCGCCACGGTGCTCTACCAGACCCGACGGGACGAGCCGGGCTCCGCGCCGCGCCTACCGGGGGGCCCAGGGGGCCGGTTGGCCAACGCTCTCGAGGCGACCACCCGCCTCTGGTCGGACCTGGACGACCAGCAGCGAGCGCATCGCCTCGAACGGATGACGGCGCTTGACGACGGCCTCGTGCTGCCGATCCATCGCTGGGCCTCCGGCCGCGGTCTTGACGCCGTCCTGAGCGGCACGGACCTCGCGGCCGGCGATTTCGTCCGGTGGTGCAAGCAGGTGATCGATCTGCTCGACCAGATCGCTCAGGCCGCCTCGACCCCCGCGCTACGGACGACCGCAGAACGTGCGGTCGACCGCCTCCGGCGCGGCGTCGTGGCCTACTCCTCGATCTAGCCGGCCCCAGGGCGCGCCTTCGACTGCGCTTGGACGACAGTTCTGCTCTAGTGTCAGCGGCTGTGACGTCCACGCTCTACCGGCATGGGGCCGTGTACTCCACAGCGGAGCCGTTTGCCGAGGCGCTCGTCGTCGTCGATGGCGTGGTGGCCTGGCTGGGCTCCGACGCCGCGGCCGACGGATTGCTCGACTCGGTCGACGAGGTGGTCGATCTCGAGGCAGCCCTGGTCACGCCCGCGTTCGTCGACGCACACGTCCATCTCCTCGAGACGGGTCTGGCCTTGCGCGGCATCGACCTCACGCCGCGGGCCGGCGTCCGGTCAGTCTCCGACGCGCTCGACGCCGTCGCCCGCGCTGCCGCGGAGAACCCGGGCGCTCCGATCCTCGGTCACGGCTGGGATGAGACCGAGTGGCCGGAGGGACGCCCACCGACCCGTCAGGAGCTCGACGTGGCGGGCGGCGGAGCCGCGGTGTACCTGTCGCGCTCCGACGTCCACTCCGCCGTCGTCTCGACGGCCCTGGCCGAGCGTTCGGACCTACGCAGCCTGTCGGGCTGGTCTGACACGGGTCGAGTCGAGCGCGACGCGCACCACGCCGCGCGGGACGCGACGCGAGCGCTCCCGTTGTTGCAGCGCGAGGAGCTCTACCGCGTTGCGCTCGCCGAGGCAGCGGCGCACGGCATCGCGAGCGTGCACGAGATGAGCGCGCCGCACGTCGACACCCGCGGCGGGCTCGAGATGCTCCTCGAGCTCTCGGCGTCGGCGCAGAGCCGTCTTCCGCACGTCGTCGGCTTCCGCGGCGAGCTCGTCGAGGACGCCGACGCCGCCCGAGCTCTCCTGGCGGAGATCCCGGGCCTGACCGGCATCGGTGGCGACCTCGACATCGACGGTTCTGTCGGCTCGCGCACTGCCGCGCTACGCGAGCCGTACAGCGACGTCCCCGCCGGCGCCGAGCCGAGCGACGGGAACCTGTACCTGAGTGCGGAGCAGATCGCCGCACACGTCGTGGCGGTCTCGCGAGCCGGCGCTGTGCCCGCGTTCCACGTCATCGGGGACCGGGCGATGGACGAGCTGCTGCTCGGACTCCGTGCCGCGGCGAACATCATTGGCCTGCCCGAGCTGCGAGCGGTCGGGGTGCGCATCGAGCACGCGTCGATGATCGATGCCCCGACGCTTGCCTCGCTCGTCCTGCACGGGGTAACCATCAGCATGCAGCCAGGTTTCGACGCGGCCTGGGGCGGCGAGGGCGGCATGTACGCCGTACGGCTCGGCGCCGGGCGCGCGGCGGCGCTGCACGCGATCGCGGACATGGTCACTGCCGGGATCCCGGTGGCGTTCGGCTCGGATGCCCCGGTGACCCCGATGAATGCGTGGGCGGCGGTGCGAGCGGCCGTGTTCCACCACGAGGAGCATCAGCGCGTCTCGGCACGCGCGGCATTCCGCGCCCACACCCGTGGTGGCTGGCGGCTCGCTCGGCTCGACGCCGGCGGTGCCGGTGAGCTTGGGATCGGCGCGCCCGCCACGCTCGCCATCTGGGCGGCCGGGGAACTCGTCGTGCAATCGCCCGACGGCCGGATCAGCGCGTGGAGCACGGACCCGCGTGCGGGTACGCCGCAACTGCCGCTGATCGGGCCGGACGCCCCTGATCCGGTCTGCCGACGGACCCTTCGGGACGGATTGATCCTGCACGACGCGTGGTGATCGGTGCGGGGTTCAGGCACATCTGCCACAGGTGTTGCGCGACACGCCGACCGACACTCCGACCAGGTGAGCTTCATCTGTCTGCGCATGGCGCACGTGACCTGCGCATACGCCGATTACCTGCTGAAACGTCTGTTTGACAGGGTCTCTGGTCGGAGTAAGTTCACCTTCTGTTCAACCTCGTGGGTGTTGACGTTGGAGCGTCCGATCGACGCTTGCGTGCGTGGCCACGGGAGGGACATCGGCCGGATCCGCGTGTTCAGTAGATAACAGGCAGGCGCCCCGCGGGAGCCCGCCTGGCCCGAAGGACACGCGGGTCGGCCGGTCCGGTCGACCAGTTGCCGTAGCCTTCGAGCGTGTCAACGAGCCCCCGGATGCGCCTCGCGACGGCGGTGCTCGCCATCGGGGGAGGGCTGCTCACCAACGCGGCGTGCCCGGACCTGGACTGGTGGGCCGCGGCCTTCCCGGGGGTGGCGCTCCTAGTTCTCGCGTTCTGGCCGGACTCCGCGCGCTGGGCCTTCATCACCGGCACGCTGTACGGCCTGAGCTTCTTCCTGCCGCACCTGATCTGGGCCGACTCCGCGGTTGGCTGGATCCCGTGGCTGGCCCTCTCGCTCGTTCAAGCGCTGTTCTTCGGCGGGCTCGGAGCCGCCTGGGTGTGGGCGCGCCGCCTCCCGGCGGTCTGGCGCTCGCCGGTGCTCCAGACGGTCGTCTTCGCGGTGCTGTGGGTCGCTTTCGAGCACGCCCGCTCGATTTGGCCGTTCGGCGGCTTCCCGTGGGGTCGGCTCGCGACCTCGCAGGCCGACAGCCCGCTCGCCCGGCTGGCCTGGCTCGGTGGTCTGCCACTTGTCACCGGCGCCGCTGCCTGGGCCGGGGCGTTGCTGGCGCAGGCCGCCCTTTCCCTGCGTCGATGGCGGATCGGGCGGGCGAGCGGGCTCGTCCTCGGCGTGGCCGCGCTGATCGTCGCGGCCTTGCTCGTCCCGCTGGACACGCAAGCGGAGGCGGGTTCGCTGACCGTCGGCGCGGTTCAGGGCAACGTCCCGATACCCGGCCTCGACGCGTTCGCACAGCAGCGCCAGGTCCTGCACAACCATGCGCTCGGCACTCGCGCGCTGGCGCAGCTCACCCGCCCCGGCCAACTGGACCTCGTGCTCTGGCCCGAGAACGGCTCGGACATCGATCCGCGGGTGGACGCCGCCGCGGCGGCCGAGGTCGACGCCGCCGCCACCGCCGTCGGAGCGCCGGTGCTCGTCGGCACGATCGAATACCCGAGCACCGGCGGGCGGTACAACACGTCACTGTTGTGGGAGCCCGGGCGTGGCCCGGTGGCGGTGTACCGCAAGCAGCATCCGGTCCCGTTCGCCGAGTACATCCCGATCCGGTCGTTCGCGCGGAACTTCTCGCATGAGGTGGACCGGGTCAACACCGACATGCTGGCTGGGCACGAGGTCGGCGTCATCAAGGTTCCGGTGCCGAGGTTGAACCGCGCGGTGCCGATCGGAGATGTCATCTGTTTCGAGATCGCCTATGACGACCTCGTGCTCGACTCGGTGCTCGCCGGCGGCGAGATGCTGGTCGTGCAGACCAACAACGCGTCGTTCGGGCGGACCGCCGAGTCCACTCAGCAACTCGCCCTGGCCCGCCTCCGCGCCATCGAGTTCGGCCGCGCGACGGTCCAGATCTCGACCGTTGGTGTCTCCGCGGTGGTCAGCCCGAGCGGTCACGTGCTGCAGCGGACGGGGCTCTTCACGGCCGACCAACTCCTCGCCCAGGTTCCGCTGCGGACCTCGCTGACGCCAGCGGCGCACGTCGGTCCGTGGTTGAGTTGGCTGTTCTGCGCCGCCGCCGTCGTCTTCCTGTTCGCCGGCTTCGCCGGCGCATCTCGAGCACGAAGAGAGGATCGAGTCCGTGACTGAGAATCGCACGTCCGGGCACGTTGTGGTCATCATCCCGACCTACAACGAGTTCGACGCCCTGCCGGACACGCTTGCGCGCCTCCGCGCGGCGGTACCCGAAGCGGACGTCCTCGTCGTCGACGACGCCAGCCCGGACGGAACGGGAGACTGGGTCGAGAAGCAGGCGGCCGTGGACGGCGCGGTGCACGTGCTGCGACGCACCGGCAAGCAGGGGCTCGGGACGGCCTACCTCGCGGGCTTCCAGTGGGCGCTGGAGCGCAGTTACGACGTCCTGGTGGAGATGGACGCGGACGGCTCACACCTGCCGGAACAGCTTCCGCTGCTGCTCGCCAGGATCACCGACGCCGACCTGGTGGTGGGGTCACGCTGGGTGCGTGGCGGCCGGGTGGTGAATTGGCCGCGCAGCCGCGAGGTCCTCTCGCGAGGCGCCAACATCTACACCCGACTTGCCCTGGGCGTGCCGCTCCGCGACGCAACGGCCGGGTACCGCGCGTATCGCGCCACCATGCTCGAGAAGCTGGACCTCAGCGACGTGGCCTCGCAGGGCTACTGCTTCCAGATCGACATGACCTGCCGGATCGCGCAAGCCGGTGGACGAATCACCGAGGTCCCGATCACCTTCGTCGAGCGCACCGCAGGTGAGTCCAAGATGAGCCGCGGCATCGTGTTCGAGGCCCTCGGCCGCGTGACGGTCTGGGGACTGCACCATCGCGCCGCACAGGTCCGCAACCTGGTGCATCGAAAAAGGAACTAGCTCCGCGGCCAATCGGCCTGCGGAGCCAGTTCGGAGATCCGAAGCAAGGGGAGCGCTGCGGTGGATTATGTCAGCCTACGCACTGCGTCGAAGCTTCCCCGCTCGGAGCAGCTCGAGCCGCTCGGCCAGGAGCTCCTCGAGCTCGGTCACGGTCCGTCGCTCGAGCAGCATGTCCCAGTGGGTGCGCGGTCGCTTGGTCGGCTTCGGCTCGGGTCGAGAGGCGTCTCGAAGCAGCGCCTCGGCGCCGCATCGGCATTCCCACACGGCCGGAACGTCAGCCTGGGTAGAGAACGGCAGCACGATGGTGTGTCCATTGGGGCAGTCGTAGTACGCGGTGAACCGGGGAGCGGGTTCGATGCCCTCATCCCGCTCCATGCTCCGTGCACCGATGCTCATTCCACGTAGTGATCGGTTCTGCATGGCGCAACCTCCGTTCGGCCTCGACGGGTCCTGGGTGTTGACTAGTCAAACGTCTCGCGGGTCGCCGGTGTTCCATCCGAGAGTGAAGGTCTGGTGAAAGCCTGACGCGAGTCGTCGCTCGCGCCGTGGTCGGCGGATCAGGAGTGATCGGCCCGACGCTGGGTCAGGACAACCCCGTCGGTGAACATCACGCCGTCGGCGAAGTGTGCTTCGATCCGGCCGCCACCGAACTGCTCGGCGTGCAGGCGTGCATAGAGGCCGTCCGCGTCGAGGAGCTCCTGGTGCCGTCCGCGCTCCACCACCGTTCCGTCGTCGACCACGATGATCACGTCGGCATGCCGGATGGTCGAGAGTCGGTGCGCGATCGCCAGGGTGGTTCGCCCGCGCATGACCTCCGCCAGCGCCTCCTGGACGACCCGCTCCGACGCGGAGTCCAGGGCCGAGGTCGCCTCGTCGAGGATGAGGATCCGCGGGTCCTTCAGGAGCACCCGCGCGATCGCGAGCCGCTGCTTCTCGCCGCCCGACAAGCGATAGCCGCGCTCGCCGACCAGGGTCTGGTAGCCCTCCGGGAACAACGCGATCCGATCGTGGATGTTCGCCGCCCGGGCCGCGTCCACGAGCTCGCGCTCGGTGGCCTCTGGGCGCGCGTAGCGCAGGTTCTCCGCGATCGTGGCGTGGAACAGGTACGGATCCTGGGTGACCATCCCGACGGCGTCGGCGAGCGAGCCCATGGTGAGGTCTCGCACGTCGTGGCCGTCGATGCGGACCGCTCCGCGGGTTCGCTCGTACAGCCGCGGCACGAGGTAGCTGATCGTCGTCTTGCCCGCACCTGACGGCCCGACGAGAGCGGCGAGCTGGCCCGGTTCGATCGTGAACGAGACGTCGCTGAGCGTCCACGGACGCGCTGTCTCAGGAGCCTCCGCAGCCGTCACGGGCGGAGACACCGGTCGCCGCGAGGCAGCGGGCGCCATCGTCGCGGCACGGCTCATCGAGCCGGACGTCCCGCCCCACAGGTGGCCACGCATGCCCGGCACCACCGGCGCCGGTTCGGGCTGCGCGAGCCGCGGGGGAGCCGGGTAGCTGAACCAGACCCGGTCGAACTCGACCTGCCCGCGGATCTCGCGCGGGGCCAGCGCGACCGCTCCTGGACGGTCGGCGATCGCCGGTCGCAGATCGAGGTACTCGAAGATGCGCCGGAACAGGGCCAGCGAGGTCTGCACGTCGAGCGCGACGCGCATCAGCGAGACCATCGGCATCAGCAGCCGCGCCTGGATCGTCGTGAATGCCACGAGAGTTCCGGGGGTCAGCGCGCCGGCGTGCCCGGTCACGAGACCCGCCATCAGGTATACGACTGCGGGAGTGACCGACATGAAGGCGGTCACCAGGCCGAAGAAGCCCTGGCCGGCCATCGCCTGCCGCACCTGGAGGTCGACGAGCCGGCTGTTCTCCGTGCGGTAGCGGGCCAGCTCGGCGTCGGCGCGGTTGAAGATCTTGCTGAGCAGCATCCCGGAGACGCTCAGCGCCTCCTGGGTGATGGCGGTCATGTCGGACAGCGATTCCTGGGTCTGCCGGGCGAGCCGTTGCCGGCGCACCCCGACCTTTCGCTGAATGAGGATGAACAGCGGCATCAGGGCGAGCGCGATGATCGACAGCTGCCAGGAGAGCACGAGCATCGCGACGAGCGATGCGATCACGGTCACCGAGTTGGCCAGGATGCTCGACGCGGTGCTGGTGAGAACTGTGCCGACACCGCCGACGTCGTTGGCGAGCCTGGACTGGATCGAGCCGGTCTTGGTGGCGGTGAAGAACGCCAGCTCCATCCGCTCCAGGTGTTCGAACAGGTGTTCGCGCAGGTCCGCCATGGCGCCATTGCCCACGCGGGTCGTCAGGTACGTCTGGCCGACGCCGATGAGCGCGCTGACCAGCGGGACGACGACCATCACCGAGCACAGCACGACGAGCAGGCGAATGTTGGCGATGCCGCTGGGCGGGAACAGCGCCTTGTCGAAGACGGCACGCGTCAGGAATGGCGTGACCATGCCGAGAATCGACGAGACGACGATGGCGGCCGCGACGACCGCCAGAGTCTTGCGGTGCGGCAAGAACAGCCGGCTGATTCGTCTGAGCAGTTGTGGCGTCTCGGCGTCGGTCATGCGGGTGATTCTGCACCCGGGGAGGACTGCCGTGGCATTCGTGCGTCATGGCGCGAGGCATGGCACCGGCGCCGGACGAGAGCCGCACCTTCCCGCGAAGCGATCTGGTCGTCACTGCGGGAACATCTGACCGAGGCTCCACCACGCGCCGTCGACTGTTGCTGTACAGCGTCGTCGCGCAGCGGCTCACCACCGAGAAGCCGAAGCGGCGCTCCAATTGCGCGGACAATGTGCCCAATTTCGGGAGATGCGGTGAAACCAGCGGTGCGCGCCCACTCGCCCGTACATTCACACTGCGCGCGGCATATCCTGACACGAGGAGCCGGGATGATGCGTTGATGGTGAGCTGGCGCGCCAATCCTTGGATCGCGCATCCGGGGGAGGACGTGCACGTGAAGGTCAAGATGGTGCTTCCGGCATTGACCGAGGTGACGAGCCCGCTGTTCCGGCCGATCAAGTACTCCTTGTTCCCGCCGCTCGGTCTGGCGACGCTGGCCGGCTTCCTCGACCCGTCCGACGACGTGACCATTGAAGACGAGCACGTCGAGCGCGTCAGGTTGGATGATGAACCGGACCTCGTGGTGATTCAGGTCTACATCACCTCGGCCTCGCGCGCGTACCGACTGGCAGACCACTATCGGCGGCGTGGTGTGCACGTTTGTCTCGGCGGGCTGCACGTCACGTCGCTGCCTGATGAGGCTGCGCAACACGCGGACACGATCTTCTTGGGTCCCGGCGAAGACACCTGGCCCGCGTTCCTCACCGACTACCGCGCGGGTCGCCCGGCGCCCCTGTATCGGTCGACGCAACGAACATTGGCGCAGTTGCCGCCCGTTCGGCGAGACCTCATCAAACGGCAGCTCTACTTGGTGCCGAACTCGATAGTCGTCTCCCGCGGATGCCCACATTCCTGCGATTTCTGCTACAAGGATGCATTCTTCGAGGGCGGACGCGGCTTCTACACGCAAACGGTCGAGGCGGCATTAGCCGAGATCGACCGGCTACCCGGTCGGCATCTCTACTTCCTCGACGATCACATCTTCGGGAACGCCCGGTTCGCCACCGAGCTCTTCGAAGGAATGCGTGGAATGGGACGGCTCTGGCAGGCGGCCGCAACAGTGCAGACCGTGCTCCGGCCCGGCCTGGTCGAACTGGCCGCCGAGGCCGGTCTGCGGAGTCTGTTCGTCGGCTTCGAGACCCTCTCAACAGCGAACCTGGTCCGTCACGGCAAGCGGCAGAACCTCGGTCGTGACTACGCCGAGGCCATCCGACGCCTCCACGACAACGGGGTGATGGTCAATGCGAGCTTCGTCTTCGGGATGGACGACGACGGGCCTGATGTCTTCGAACGGACGGTTGACTGGGCGGTTCGCCAGGGCGTCGAAACCGCCACGTTCCACATCCTGACGCCGTACCCCGGCACGGTGCTCTACCAGCGGATGAAGGCCGCGGGCAGGCTCGTGACTTCCGACTGGGATCGCTACGACACCCGGCACGCGGTCTTTATGCCGGCGCGGCTGACACCGTCCGAGCTCGAGGAGGGCTATTGGCGCGCGTATCGCGAGTTCTATACGTGGCGGAATATCGTCCGCGGGGCTCGAGCCCACCCGGACCTGCGCGGCATGCTGCGCCATGTGGCGTACGCCGGCGGCTGGAAGCGTTGCGAGCCGCTCTGGGATCTGGCGATCCGCGCCAGGCATGTGGCAGCGTTGCGTCCGGCGCTCGAGTCCGTTCTCTCGACGACCAGAAGGGACCGCGGCGCAAGGGTCGAGACCTCATCTGCCTCAGATGACGAGTCTGGCGTCTCGCCGCACGATCACGCGCGCCAAGGACTCGTCTGAACGCCGATAATGTGCATTATGTCATATCGTTCTCGTGTGGCATCGGCTTGCCCTCCCCCCGTGGCTTCGGCGCGGCTTCCGCTGCCGGGACGCCGGCGGGGTCATTGGTCACGCGCTCGTGCCCTCCTCGTGGCCACCAGTGCGGCGGCGGCCGTGGCCGCCGAAGCCGCGAGATCAATCGATCGCGAGGCTGTCGCCGACGCCGAGCCGGCGATAGCTGACGGACCCGCCGAGGCTCCCGACGAGCCGGTCAGCGAGTGCGTTACCCGCCTCGCTGAGCAGCGCGTCGTGGATCGGGACAACGACGCGGGGATGGACCGCACGGACGTAGTCGATCACCTCGGCGAGCTTGAGCCACGGGCCACTCACGGGTGCCAGCAGTACGTCGACGCGCTGCCCCTCCGCTGGCACAGTGAACGAGTCGCCGGGGTGCAGGACTGCTCCGTCGACCAGGTAGGCGAGATTCGGGACCGGCGGGACGTCAGGGTGCACGCGTGCGTGCGACTCCCCCAGCGCCTGCACGTCGAACCCGGCCGCGAGGAACCGGTCGCCACCCCGGACCCGGTGCAGCCGCTCGAGTGCCGTGCTGTCATCCGCGATCTGGTCGATCACTGCGTCAGGCGCCCACACCTCCAGGTGAGAACGACTCTCAAGTACCGCGCGGAGCTCGTCCGGGACCACGTGATCGCCATGCTCGTGCGTGACCAGGACCGCGTCGGCTGTCGTCAGCGCGTCCCGGTCGCTGACCGAGCCTGGGTCGATCACCAGGCGGCGCCCCGCACGTTCGAGCCGCACGCACGCGTGTCCCCAGACTGTCAGCTCGGTCGCCACGGCTTCAACATCTCACGCCGACCGGGCAAAGACCAGGCCGGTCCGCCGGGAGCGCGTCCGCCGAACCTCAGACGATGACCATCACGAGGTCGCCGCCCTCAAGCTGTTGGATGGCGCCGATCGCGAGCCGCTGGACGGTCCCGGCGATCGGCGTCGTGATCGCCGCTTCCATCTTCATCGCCTCGATGGTCGCGACGGTCTGGCCCGCCTCGACCGACTGACCCTCTTGAACGGTGACCGTCACGGCGCCCGCGAACGGGGCCGCGATGTGGCCAGCCGCTCTCGGGTCCGCCTTCTCCGACGTCACGATGTCCACGTCAACCGACTTGTCGCGAACCTGGAGCGGCCGGATCTGGCCGTTGAGGTTGAAGATGACCGTTCGCATCCCACGCTCATCCGGCTCCCCCAGCGCCTCGAGGCCGACGAGCATCTGCACGCCCTTGCCGAGCTCGACCGCGACCTCCGCGGAACGCGACATGCCGTAGAGGTAGCGGGTGGTGTCGAGCACGCTGATGTCACCGTAGGCGTTGCGGGTGTGCTCGAACTCCTTGGTCGGCCCCGGGAAGAGCAGCTGGTTGAGGCGGTCGCGACGCTGCTGCGAGTCCCCCGCCAGGTCGTGCCGGTCCTGCTGGCTCAGTGGGGCCATCGCGCGGCGAATGCTGCGCCCGGCCAGGGCCTTGGTGCGGAATGGCTCGGGCCAGCCGCCGGGCGGCTCCCCCAGCTCACCATTCAGGAAGCCGACGACCGACTCGGGGATGTCGAAGTCCTGCGGGTTCTCGGCGAATGCCGCGGGGTCCGCGCCGCACGCCACCAGGTGCAGCGCCAGGTCGCCGACCACCTTGCTGGACGGCGTGACCTTGACCAACCGGCCGAGGATCTTGTCCGCGGCCGCGTACATGGCTTCGATCGCCTCGAACCGATCGCCGAGACCGAGCGCCTTGGCCTGAACCCGCAGGTTCGAGAGCTGCCCGCCGGGGATCTCGTGGTCGTAGACGCGTCCGGTCGGGCCGGGCAGGCCGGACTCGAAAGGCTTGTACAGAGCGCGCACCGCGGCCCAGTACGGCTCGAGGTCGCACACCGCGCGCAGGCTGAGCCCGGTGTCGCGGTCGGTGTGCTCCACGGCGGCCACCAGCGCGGAGAGGGAGGGCTGGCTCGTCGTCCCGGCCATCGCAGCACTGGCGGCGTCCACGGCGTCCACACCGGCGTCGATCGCCGCGAGCAGGGTCGCGAGCTGCCCACCCGCGGTGTCGTGCGTGTGCAGGTGGACCGGCAGGTCGAAGCGCTCCCGCAGGGCGGAGATCAGGGCCGACGCCGCTCGCGGCCGCAGCAGGCCGGCCATGTCCTTGACCGCGAGGACATGCGCACCGGCGTTGACGATCCGCTCCGCGAGCCGCAAGTAGTAGTCCAGCGTGTAGAGGTCCTCGGCCGGGTTGAGCAGGTTGCCGGTGTAGCAGAGGGCGACCTCCGCGATCGAGACGCCGGTCTCCCGGACCGCCTCGATCGCGGGCCGCATCTGCTCGACGTCGTTCAGCGAGTCAAAGATGCGGAAGATGTCCAACCCCGTTGCGGTGGCCTCACGGACGAACGCCTGCGTCACCTCGGTCGGGTACGGGGTGTAGCCGACGGTATTGCGTCCGCGGAGCAGCATCTGCAGCGCCACGTTCGGCAACGCCTCCCGGAGCGAGGCGAGCCGTTCCCACGGGTCCTCCCCCAGGAATCGCAGCGCAACGTCGTACGTCGCGCCACCCCAGGCCTCCATCGAGAGCAGGCCTGGGGTCATCCGCGCCACGTGCGGCGCGACGGTCAGCAGGTCATGCGTGCGGACCCGGGTCGCGAGCAGCGACTGGTGCGCATCCCGGAACGTCGTCTCGGTCACGGCGACGCCGGTCCGCTGACGAAGCGCCCGGGCGAAGCCCTCCGGCCCGAGCTCGAGCAGCTGCTGGCGGGTGCCGGGCGGCGGCGGAGCGTCGAGACTGAGCTTTGGGAGCTTGGCCCGCGGTTCAAGAGTCTCCGGCGGTGGTCCGTACGGGCGGTTCACGGTGACGTCGGCGAGGTAGCTCAGCAGCTTCGTGCCGCGGTCGGCGCTCTCCTTGGCCTCGAGCAGCGCGGGCCGCTCGTCGATGAACGACGTCGAGACCTCGCCGCGGACGAACTCCGGGTCGTCCAGGACCGCCTGCAAGAACGGGATGTTGGTCCGGATGCCTCGGATCCGGAACTCGGCCAGCGCACGCCGGGCCCGGGCGACGGCCGTCGGGAAGTCACTTCCGCGGCAGGTGAGCTTGACCAGCATCGAGTCGAAGTGTCCGGTGATCTCCGCACCCGCGTTCGCGGTCGCGCCGTCCAACCGCACCCCAGCGCCGCCCGGCGAGCGATAGGCCACGATCCGCCCGGTGTCGGGCCGGAAGCCGTTCGCCGGGTCCTCGGTCGTGATCCGGGTCTGTAGCGCAGCCCCGTTGACTCGGATGTTCTCCTGCCGGATCCCCATCCCCGCGAGCGTCTCACCTGCGGCGATCCGCATCTGCGAGGTCACCAGGTCGATGTCGGTGACCTCCTCGGTGACAGTGTGCTCCACCTGGATCCGCGGGTTCATCTCGATGAAGACGTGCTTCCCGGCCCGCTCCCCCACCGTGTCCACCAGGAACTCGACGGTGCCCGCATTGACATAACCAATGCTCCGCGCGAAGGTCACCGCGTCCCGGCACAACGCGACCCGCAGCTCAGGGTCGAGGTTGGGCGCCGGTGCGATCTCGATGACCTTCTGGTGCCTGCGCTGGACCGAGCAGTCGCGCTCGAACAGGTGAACGATGTCACCCGTCGCGTCGGCCAGGATCTGGACCTCGATGTGCCGTGGCCGCAGCACCGCCTCCTCGAGGAAGACGGTCGGGTCGCCGAACGCGCTGTCGGCCTCCCGCATCGCGGCGGCCAGGGACTCCGGGAGGTCCGCACGGGCGTCGACGCGACGCATGCCGCGTCCCCCGCCGCCCGCCACGGCCTTCACGAACAGCGGCAAGCCGATCTCGTCCGCGGCACCGAGTAGGGTCTCGGCGTCATCGGACGGAGCGGACGACTGGAGTACCGGGATGCCAGCGGCGCGTGCGGCGGCCAGGGCGGTGACCTTGTTCCCCGCCAGGTCGAGGACCTCGGGCGGCGGACCGATGAACGTGATGCCCGCCTCACGGCAGGCGCGCGCCAGCTGCGAGTTCTCGGAGAGGAAGCCGTAGCCGGGATAGATCGCGTCCACCTCGGCGTGCCGGGCGACGCGGATGATCTCGTTGATGTCGAGGTACGCCCGGACCGGGTGCCCGGGAACCCCGATCGGGTAGGACTCGTCCGCCTTCAGCCGGTGCTCGGAGTTCCGGTCCTCGTACGCGAACACGGCCACGGTGCGCGCGCCCAGCTCATAGGCCGCACGGAAACCACGGACAGCGATCTCGGCACGATTCGCGACCAGGACCTTCGAGAACACCACTCACCCCATCCGTTCCTGCGGTTCTTGAACCGTACCGGTTCGCCGTCGAGCGGACCCGTGGGGCGCCGTTAGGGCCCAGCACCGGGCACCGGGAAGTGTGTCATGACCGACGCCACGAGCCGAGGGCAAGATCACTCTGTGGATGCCCGGCGCGCCCGGCGACCGGGGTGATCGCAAACAGCGCAGGTCCCCAGGGCTTGCGGAGGCCTCGAAGGCTCAGCCGATGACGCGGGTGCGACGGCGAACCGAAAGCTCGTCGTCGCGGTCCGCGGCGGTGCCATCGTCGTCCGCGCGCTCCGTCGGCAACTCGGCGAGCGAACCTTCGACCTCGCGCCAGACGCGCCCGACAGCAATCCCGAACACACCCTGGCCGCCCTGCACGAGGTCGATGACCTCATCGGTCGAGGTGCATTCGTAGACGCTCGCGCCGTCGCTCATCAGGGTGATCTGCGCCAGGTCCTCGACACCGCGCTCACGCAGGTGCGAGACGGCCGAGCGGATCTGCTGCAGCGAAACGCCCGTGTCGAGCAGCCGCTTGACCACCTTCAGCACGAGGATGTCGCGGAAGCTGTAGAGCCGCTGGGTGCCCGAGCCGGTTGCCGGGCGGACGCTCGGCTCGACCAGGCCTGTCCGGGCCCAGTAGTCGAGCTGGCGGTAGGTGATCCCGGCGGCACGGCACGCCGTCGGCCCGCGGTAGCCGGTCGCGGTGTCCAGGTCGGGAAGCGTGTCCCCGAAGAGCAGGCCCTGAGTACGCTGTGGAACGCCAGCTGTGGCGCCGACAGTCGCGTCACCGATGCCACTCACAGCCGCCTCCGATTCCGCGCGCCCTGCATGGTCAACTGGGACGCCACCAGCAACGCTAGGGCCGCCCCGGGGGGCCGTCAACGACGTCGCCATCGAGCATGTTCGGCGTGTCGCACCCGGCATGTCTCAATCTCTACTTGAACGTGAAACTGAGAGCCGCTCTCCCCGGTTCAGAGCCCTCCCTGGCGCGGCTCACGGCGCCAGATCCGCCACCCCGGCGCGAAGCAGAGCCGTGTGCAACTGTCCGCACAGCTCTCCCAGTTCAGCCGCGAGCGTGCCCGCACGCGCTCGCGCCGACGTCCCGTGCTGGCTCCGCCAGGGCGCGATGATCTGCTCGACCAGGTCGACCTGGCGCTCGGCCGCGCCCTTGAAGGCGCGGAGATGCCGGGCATCGACACCGTGCTCGGCGAGCATCCCGGCGAGGGCCACGACGTCACGCACCCACGGGTCGAACTGACCCGACGGTCCGGCGTGGATCACCCCGGCTTGCACGAGGTCGTGCACGAGCTGCTCATCTACCTGCGCGTCCGCGGCGAGGGTGGCGCTGGTGTACCGACCGGCCACATCCGTCGCCCGCTCGCCGTCCCGGGTGGCGAGTCTCGGCGCTTGCGGCGCCGCGTCGTCGATCCCGCTGTCGAGGGCGGCCAGCTGCTCCCGGATCACCCGAAGCGGCAGGTAGCGATCACGCTGGGCGCGCAGCACGTACCGCAAGCGTTCCAGGTCCGCCGGGCTGTACTGCCGATAGCCGGACGACGTTCGCACCGGCTCGACCAAGCCCTGCTCCTCGAGGAAGCGAAGCTTGGAGTTGCTGACCGCAGGGAAGTCGAGCTTGAGTGCGGCCAGCACGTCAGAGATCCGCATGTTCGCGACCCGCGACACCCCGCGTGGCCAAGGCTCGGCCGTGCCCGCCGCACCCCGCCGCTCAAGCTCGTCAACCGGCCGAGCACTGTCCGCGCCAAGACGGGAGAGGCGTGCGGATGCTGCCGTCGACGTCACCGAGGCTCGCCGTCTCCGCCCGCCGCGACGCGGCCCGGGCTCGGATGGAACGTGAGCCGGTACTTGCCGATCTGCACCTCGTCGTTGCCGCGCAAGACCACTCGATCGATCCGCTCCCGGTTCACGTAGGTTCCGTTGAGCGAGCCCACGTCCCGCACCACGAAGTCGTCGAGCTCACGCACGAACTCCGCGTGCCTGCGCGAGACCGTGACGTCGTCGAGGAAGATGTCCGCGTCAACGCTGCGGCCCGCCATCGTGCGTTCGGCGTCGAGCAGGAAGCGCGCGCCCGCATTCGGTCCCCGTTGCACGATGAGCAGCGCAGAGGTCCGGGGCAGCGCAGCAACAGCCGCCTGGTCGTGTGCCGAGAGCGCGCTGGTCGTGACCGACTCGGTCTCGAATGAGCCCAGCCGCCCGAAGCTGATCGTCGTCTCGGCAGGGTCTCGCGGTTCCAAGGCCCCCTGCGATTCCTCAGTCACCACGCCTCCTCATGCACCACCGTCGTCGCCGGTGCGGCTCAGTGTCTCACTGTCCTGGGCACCAGGGTATGCGCCAGGACGACCCGACGTCAGACTTCCTCCCTCCTACGGCCTGTCGGCCGGCTTGGGCGTCGCATACTGGGGCGCCGATGGCGCCCGTTTCGCGTCGATCGTCACCTTCGCGCTCTCGGTCAGGTTCGCGTCACCGCCGAACTGGCGGACCGCGGCGATTACGCCACCGGGGATCTCGAGCGCGACCAAGAGGTCATGCGAGTTCCCGATCGCCAGCCACGTGTACGGCGCGGTGAGGGTCGAGCCGTCGACGATCACGCCTCCCGCTGTATCCACGATGTAGCTCGACGCGGTGATCCGCCGGTCCTCGAGCTGAATCGCCTCGGCGCCCGCATTGCGAAGCTCCTCGAGGATGTTGAATAAGGTTGCCGCCTTGATCACGCCCACGGGGTCGTACACGGTCAGCTGGATCCCGGGACCCTCGGCCGGCAGGCGACCCGCGAGGATCCCCTGGGTGCCGGCGCGGACCTCGGCAGCCTGCTGCGCGACGCGATTCTTGTCCGTGCCGCTCTCGAGCTGGGTCTGCTGGCCCCGCAGGGTGGCGGCTTCCTTCTCCAACAGGTCGGCCTGCCGGGTCACGCCGTCGAGCAGACGGACCAGGTCGTCCTGACGGAGGGTCGAAAGGTCGTTCTGCTGAGCGGAGTGCACCTGTGTGACGACCGCGAACCCCAGCACCGCGCAGAGCACGGCGACGATCGCCTGCGCGCGGCTCGCCCGCGGTGCCATGGCCCGGCCAAGCCTCCACCACGCCGACCGGCTGCGGTGCGTGTTCCCGGATGCCGGGGTCGGGGTCTCGGTCATGCGCGGAAGAGCTGCCGGCGGATGGAGGCCACGTTCGAGAAGATCCGGATGCCCAGGACGACGACCACGGCGGTCGACAACTGAGACCCGACGCCGAGCTTGTCGCCGATGAATACGATCAACGCCGCAACGATGATGTTCGAGAGGAACGAGACGAGGAAGACCCGCTCGTCGAACAATCCGTCCAGGAGCGCGCGCACGGCGCCGAAGAGCGCATCGAGGGCTGCCACCACAGCGATCGGCAGATACGGCTGCAGGACGACCGGCACGCTCGGCTCCAGGACCAAGCCGGCGACGACGCCGATCACGAGTCCGATCAGGGCAATCACGGTGTGTTCCCCTCCTGCGCGGGAGTTGGTGATGCTTCGAGGGTCGGTGTCGGTGTCGGTGCGGTCTTGCTCGCATCTTCCTGGACGTGGACCGCTGCATAGCGCAACGTCACCGATCCGCCCCCGGTGAGTTGGAGGTTGCCGACGGCGGACACGCTCGACACGATCCCATAGTGCTCGCCGAGCAGCTCAAGACGAGTGCTCGCCGAGGTCCGTGAGAAGCGGGCGCGCAGCGCGTCCGGGTCACCGATCGCTTCGACCGAGTACGGCGGCAGCAGGGGCGAGAGATCGACCAGGATCGCGAGCCCCGCGCCGCGGACCGCGCTGAGGGATGTCAACCGTTCTCCGTTGACCGAGATGGCCTCGGCGCCGGCCGCCCAGAGACCGTTGACGACTTCCTGGATGTCGGATGCCATCACCCGGCTCAAGGGATCGGCTTGATCTGGGTTCTGACGGACATCCGCGGCGTCATCGAGAGTGACCCTCAGGCCGGGTCCAGACACGGCCGCGGCGCCGGAGGCGACCTCGTACTGGCTGAGCGACGTCAGCAGGTTGGGGTCGGTGCTCGCGAGCGCATCGGACTGGAGCTTGGCGATCTGCTGGCTGACCGTCGCGTTCGCGGCACGGAGCGACTTCACCTGGGTGCGCCCGCGGTCGATACGCTCCTCCAGGAGAGCCCGGGCCCGTACGACGCCGTCCTTCGGCGTGCGCAGCGTGACCACCGCCGTCGTGATGAGGGTCCCGAGCAGCACCGCGACGAGGAACACCCAAGCGAATTGCACCCAGGTCCGCCCGGTGTCGAGCCCGGCGGCCTTGCGCTCAGCCACCTCGACGTAGCCCGGGTCGAGCGGACGCCTGATGACGTCGTTGAGCAGGGTCATCGAGGCGTCGGCGGGGCCGCGCGGCTGTGGTTCGCGTCGCAGGATCATGCCGTCGCCGTCCCGACCGACAGGGTCCGGGCCTGCCGCAAGTACACGGCACCCGCGAGCCAGTACAGCGTGATCCCCCACCAGGCGAACGCCCAGCCGGTCACCGCGCCGAAGGTTCCCCAGGAGTCGGACCGAGACGACAGCAGGAGCAAGGGGAACGCGTACAGCAGCGCCGCCGTGCCAGCCTTGCCGGCGAAGTGCACCGGGAGCGGACCGTAGCCGCGCCGAGCGAGCATCGGGAGGACAGCGGCGAGAACCAGGTCCCGGACGACGATCAACGCGACGAGCCACCACGGGACGATCGCGCGCCAGGCCAGGACGACGATCGTGACCAGGATGTAGAGGCGGTCCGCGGCCGGGTCGAGCATCTGGCCGAGGCGCGAGACCTGGTTGAACCGGCGGGCCACGACGCCGTCGAGCCAGTCCGACACACCCGAGACGGCGAGCACGACGAACGCCCAGCCGTCGTGGTGTCGGACGACCAGGAGCGCGAAAACGGGAACCAGCAGCAGCCGGAGCAGGCTGATCGCATTCGGCACCGTCAGCACAGTGCTGCGCACCTGCTGCTCCCCTGCCACGAAGCCTCCCGACGCTGTGGTCACGAACAGTCCCTGACGACTGCTCGCCACGGTGATCCTACGTGCGGGGCACCGCTTCGAAGCGGACCGACCCAGTGGCGACGTCGGCAAGGCGCAGAATGACCGTGACCGCATCTCCGGGCCGCAACGCGGCCCCGCCGCATCGTGCGACCACTGCTGGTTCCTCGAGCTGAACGGTGTCGGCCTCGAGCGCGACCCCCTCGAAGGTCTCACCCAGATGCGCTTCGAGGACGACCGCCTCGACCCGGTCGGTGCACTGCCTCTCGACCTCCGCGGCGAGGCGAGCTCCCCCGGCCATCTCCTCGCCGAGCTTCGGCAACGCCTCCTTGACCCAGGAAGGCACCTCGCGCCCTTCATGCAGGGCGAGACAGGTCTCCAGCCCGAACCGGTCGACGAGACGGCGGAGCGGGGCGGTCACGTGCGCGTACGGTGCGGCGATCGCCGAGTGCGCGCTCAACTTCGGTGGCTCGCCCTCGAAACCGACCCATTCGGCGCCACGGAACAGCATCGTGGCGTGTGACAGGAACGCTGCCGCGTTCGGGTGGCTCGGGTCGAGCCCGCGGATCACGTCGCCGTAACTTGCTCCGTCGGGCCACCGGATGTGCAGCGCGCGGGCCTGCCGCTGGAGTCTCTGCAGGTCGCGCGGGTCCGCGGCCGGCATGGTCCGCAGTACGCCGATCCGCCCGGCGAGCATGATCTGAGCCGCCGCCATCCCGGTGAGGAGCGAGATCTGGGCATTGTCACCCTCGATCGGCAGCGGCGCGCGGTACTCGAGCTCCCAGCCGCCGTCGCGGGCGACGACGTCCTGCTCTGGCCGCCCGAGCGACACGCCACCGCGGGCGATCTCCTGGGCGGTGCGCAGACCGCCGACCTCGTGCAGCAGGACAGGCAGCGAGTCGCTGGCCGCACCCGGCCCTTCGAGCCGGCCTTGCACGCCCGGGTAGTCCAGCTGGGCCCGGCTGCGCACGACGGCACGCTGGAGAGTTGTCGTGACGAGTGCGCCGTCGGCGTCGAGGTCGAGGGTCCAGACGAAGGCGGGCCGGTCTTGGTCAGGGAGGAGCGAGGCCGCCTTCTCCGAGAGCACGGGCGGATGCAGCGGTACCCGGAGGTCGGGGCAGTAGACCGTGGTCGCCCTGGCGTGCGTCTCGCGGTCGAGAGCGCCACCCGGTGTGACGAAGGCCGGGACGTCAGCGATCGCGTACCGGACCCGGTACCCCGTGCCGCGGCGCTCGATCTGGACCGCCTGGTCCAGATCGGTCGAGCCGGGCGGGTCGATCGTCACGAACAGGATCGCGGTCAGGTCGACCCGCGCTCCGGGGATGTGGGCGGCTGACCGCCACGCCCAGGCGGCCGCTTCGGCCTCTGCCTGGACCGCCGGGTCGAACACCGGGCTCACGTGCAGTGCCGAGCGAACCTGCGCGAAGGCCGGCGCCAGCTCTGCGGCCGCACCGACGAGGGCGATCTTGCGTCGTGGCACATGGTCACCCTAGAGCAGCGCCGGAAGGGCGCGGCGCGCCCGCCGACCGTGCCCGGGTCAGTCGCCGCCGGGCGCCCCGATGATCGCCGCGAGGGGCGAGTCCGGATGGCGCTCGCGCACGATGTCGCCGAAAGTCACGATCCCCTCGAGTCCGTTCTCGGAGACGACCGGGAGCCGTCGCACCGCCTGGTCGCTCATGATCGTGAGCGCATCGTCGAGTGACGCGTTCGGGCTCACCATGGCGATGTCCCGGGTGCAGCACTCCCCGAGAGACAGGTCCGTGCTCTTGCCCTCGGCCACGACCCGGATCGCGATGTCACGATCGGTCAGGATCCCCACCACGTGCTTGTCCTGGGCCACGACGACGTCACCGATGCCGTGTTCCCGCATCGCCCTCGCGGCGTCCAGCACGCTGTCGCTCGCATCCAGCACGACGGGCTTCGCCGTCATCACATCCGACACTGTGTGTGCCATCTCTCCTCCTCGAGCTGCCGACGCCACCAGCGTCCATCGCCGCCGGCCCGGCCGCATCTCGCGCTGGCCGCGCACGTCCAGCCGGGCTGGTTGCCGACGACGTCGCTCCGCCGCTCGACCAGCACGACGTCGCGTCAGATGCCGTCGCGCTGCCCGATCCGCTCGCGAACACCGAACGCCGGTCGGCGTGGATCATCGCCCGGATCGTGACTCGGCTCACGCCCGGGCGCCCGTCGTCACCAACAGACCGGCCAAGGCGTCGAGGGCGCCGGGCACGAGCGAGTAGTACGCCCAGGTGCCGCGCTTCTCGCGAGCGAGCAGGCCGACGTCCATCAGCTTCTTGAGGTGGTGCGAGACCGTCGGCTGCGAGAGCCCGAGCGGCTCTGTCAGGTCGCACACGCACAACTCCCCCGATTCCTGCGCTGCGACTAGCGAGAGCACCCGCAGCCGGGCGGGATCGGCGATGGCCTTGAGGACGCCCGCCAGGTTGACGGCGTGCACCTCGTCGAGAAGCGCCTGTGTTACGGGCGCGCAGCAGGCGGCGGTGTCGAGGACCGGGAGGAGCACATGTGCTTGGGTCATGAAACCAGTCTGACACATCCATTGACACCTGTCGATACATTGGTGCACGCTTCCTACATCGATGATTGTCGATCACTGAAGGGATGAACGATGAGCGAGAACGTGGTGGAGAAGGTCCGCCGGCACTACGCGGCCGCGGCGCTGATGGTGGATACCGAGGTGCGCGCGACCTGTTGCGCCGACACGACCGAGAAGCCGGGCTGCGCCAGGGACACCGAGCCCGAAGGGGCGCCCTGCTGCGCGAAGGACGCGGACGCCGAGGACACCGACACCGAGCTGCTGCTCGATGAACCCAGCGCGATGTACGACGCAACCGAGCTGGCCGGCCTCCCCCGTGGCGCGGTCCGGGCGAGCCTTGGCTGCGGCAACCCACTCGCGGTCGCCGAGCTCCGGGCCGGCGAGCGCGTGCTCGACCTCGGCTCTGGTGCCGGCATCGACGTCCTGCTCTCGGCGAAGCGCGTCGGGCCGACCGGCAGGGCGTACGGCGTCGACATGACGGACGAGATGCTCAACCTCGCGAGGGCCAACGCGTCCGCCGCGGGCGCAACGAACGTCGCGTTCCTCAAGGGCCGCATCGAAGCCGTTCCGCTCCCAGACGGGTCGATCGACGTCGTGATCTCCAACTGCGTCGTGAACCTGTCCGTGGACAAGCCAGCCGTGCTCGCGGAGATGTACCGGGTGCTCGCGCCGGGCGGACGGATCGGCGTCACCGACATCGTCGCCGACAACGCGCTGAGCCTGGCCGAGCGCGCCGAACGCGGGACGTACGTCGGTTGCATCGCCGGGGCGCTCTCGTTCAGCGAGTTCAAGGACGGTCTCGTCGCCGCGGGCTTCACCGAGGTCAGCATCACCGCCACGCACGACGCGGCGCCGGGTATGCACTCGGCGATCATCCGCGCCACCAAGCCCACGATCTGACCCAGTCACCACCCGCAACGGCAACAGGAGCATGATCCGGCGGGCCGCCGTCGTGCTCACCGAGCCGGCCCGGGACCTCGCGGCCCGGTATCGCCCGGGACTCGCTGCGGGCCGACCGCCGGCAGCGTCTGAAGCTAGGAGGCGTCGCGCTGCAAGAGCTCGCGAAGATGGCTGGCCGTGGGAACGCGGCCGGCCATCACGAGCTTCTCGTCGACGACGAGCGCCGGCGTCCGCATCACGCCGTACCCGGCGATCGCCGCAAAGTCCGTGACCTTCTCGATCGTCGCGTCCAGGCCCAGGTCCGTCACGGCCTCTCGGGTCACGCGCTCGAGCGCGGCACAGTTCGCGCAGCCGGGGCCGAGCACCTTGATGATCATGATGGAGTCCCTTCGATCGGTCAGCCGAGCAGAGCGTTGAACAGGTAGCCGACGCCGATGATCGCGAGGGCGACCACCGCGACGAAGGCGCCGAGGAGCTGAGGCTTGAGCACGCGGCGCAACAGCACGAGCTCCGGCAGAGACAGCGCGACCACGCTCATCATGAAGGCGAGCAACGTGCCCATCGGGAGGCCCTTGTCGTGCAGCGCCTGGACGAGCGGCATGATCCCCGCCGCGTTCGAGTACAGCGGGACGCCGATGGCCACCGCGAACGGCACCGCGAGCACCGTCGCCTGACCCGCGTACCTCGTGATGAGGTCGGCTGGCGCCCAGCCGTGGATGACCGCGCCGATCCCGATGCCGACCAGGAGGTACGGCCAGATCTTCCGCAAGATCGTGCCGACCTCCTCGGCCCCGAGCTCAATCCGTTCGCCGAAGGTGAGGTGGGCCGTGTCATCCACCAGCGCGCCGCCCAGTCGGGTCTCGAAGACGAAGGACTCGACCCAGCGCTGCGCGCCCAGACGCCCGAGGAGCCACCCGGCGCCGATGGCCACGACGAGCCCGGCTGCGATGTACAGGCCGGCGATCCGCCAGCCGAACATTGACCACAGCAGAGCGACGGCGACCTCGTTGACCAGCGGACTCGCAATCAGGAAGCTCAGAGTCACCCCGGTCGGCACGCCCGCCGCCACGAAACCGATGAACGCCGGTACCGCGCTGCACGAGCAGAACGGGGTCGCGACCCCGAGGCCCGCGGCGACGACGTTCCCGACCCCCTCGCGCCGGCCGCCGAGCAGGGCGCGGGTGCGCTCGATACTCAGGTACGACCGCAGCACGGTCACCACGAAGATGATCCCAACAAGCAACAGCGCGATCTTGACCGTGTCCTGCAGGAAGAAGTTCAGGGCTCCGGAGACGCGCGCCGCCGGGTCCAGGTGACCGACGTCGTACAGCAGCCGGTCCCAGATCCAGCTGTTGAGCCACAGTGCCGCAAGCCAGGTCGTGGCACCGCCGGCGAGCGCGAGCGTTCGGCCGCGCGTCGTCGTCGGCAGGCGGTCGACGAGCGTCACCTCGCGCCCCGGCGTTCGGCGGGCTCCATCGAGCGGCACGACCCGCCCGACCGCTCGGCGACCCCTCGCGGGAGCGCTGCGGCGATCCGGTCCGCGGCGTCGACGGCGAGGCTGTAGTCGATCCAACGGCCGCGCCGGGTCGCCACCACCAGGCCGGCCTCGCGCAGCACCTTGAGGTGGTAGCTGAGCAGGTTCGCCGCGATCGGGATCCGCTCCTGGAGCACACACACGCACCGCTCGCCGCTACCGAGCTCGTCGAGAACGGCCCACCGGATCGGTTCCGCGACCGCCTGCAACACCGCGACGGCGCGATCGGCCACGTCCGGCGCACGGCGATTCCCCGCCACCGGGGGTTTCAGTTCAAGCGCGATTGATTCAATCACGCTCCAAGTATGCACCTTGGCCGGCGGTGCGGTGACCGGATGCGGTAGCCGGTGGGATCACGCTTCCGCCGTGGTCGTCCGCCCCGGCGAGGCCGCCGACCTGGCCGCCGCGCTCGGCCGCGCCTTCACGGCTCGCTACCCCGCAGGACCCGCTCGCTACCTGGTGAGCGATCGACTTCACCCAGGGGGTACCCAGGTC
>Ga0066797_1000027_pt1 | contig 45223 bp, 42 predicted proteins | sample PersoiDNA2013193_FD_76335 | JGI IMG/M metagenome (GOLD analysis project Ga0066797, IMG submission 76335) | Permafrost soil microbial communities from the Arctic, to analyse light accelerated degradation of dissolved organic matter (DOM) -... | ecosystem: Environmental > Terrestrial > Soil >... | reverse complement strand
GGGATATCCCCATCCGCACTATCCTGTTGGGCGGAATGTTCGTTATGTCCTGGTCTTCGAATATCACAAGTCCATGCCTTGCCTTGTTAAGGCCTGATATCGTCCTGAGAAGGGTCGTCTTGCCGGCGCCGTTGGCGCCGATGATAGTGGTTATCGAGCCGCGGCGTGCCCTTATGGTCACATCTCTTATTGCTTGTATGTTGCCGTAAAAGGTGGAAAGTTTCTCGACTCTCAACATTTCTTACTCCGGCCCTATTCCCAGGTACGCCTCTATGACCCTGGGGTTGTTCTGTACCTCATCGGGGGTACCGCGCGCGATTACTTCTCCGTAGTCGAGCACGACTATGTCATCAGAGATGCCCATTACAAGGCCCATATCGTGCTCCACGATTATTATCGTAAGCCCACGATCCCTGAGCTTTGATATCAGGGATGACAGTTCCCCGGTCTCGTACGGGTTGAGCCCTGCCGCCGGCTCGTCGAGCAGTAGTATGTCCGGCTGGCTCGCAAGGGCCCGGGCGAGCTCGAGCATCCTCTGCTGCCCGTAGGCCAGGTTGGTGCCGTCGTCCATAGCCCGGGTCTCAACACCAACATCACCGAGTATCTGCATGGCTTCCTCGTATATCCGCTTCTCCTCGCGCCTTGATTTCGGCAGTCTCAAACTGTTGGACAAGAACCCGGACTCTGAACGCGAGTGACATCCTACCATCGTGTTCTCGAGGACTGTCATCCCCTCGAAAAGCCTTACCGTCTGGAAGGTCCTTATCATTCCCATCGCCGTTATCTGGTCTGACCGCAGCCCTGTTATGCTCTTCCCCTTCATGAGGATGCGGCCCGCATTGGCACGGTAGATCCCAGTAAGAACGTTGAACAGCGTGGTCTTGCCGGCACCGTTGGGGCCGATGACCGCTTTTATCTCGCCGCGCGCAACCGAGAACGAGATGTCCTTGAGGGCGGCCAGGCCGCCGAACTGTTTGGTGACCCCTTCCGCTTCCAGTATTATTTCGTTCCCCATCATTTCTCCGTTGACCTGTACGCCTTTATACGGTCAAGCAGTCGCCCTGCAGTGCTCTTCCCGAAGACGGTTCCACGCGACAGGCCGTACGCGATGCCCTTTGGCATAAATATGATGAAAATCATCAACAGAAGGCCGTACAGCACGAGCGAGTAGTTATTGAAGTTGGAAAGGCTCTCGGGAAGGCCGGGTATCCACTCCGGAAAAGCCTGTATGATCGAGGGAAGGAAGGCAAGGACGACCACTCCCACTATCCCGCCCCAGAGGTTACCCATGCCACCGATGACTACCATGGTCACGAAAAGGATCGACAGCGTCAACACGAACGACTCGGGGTTGATGTATAGCTGGAAGTGCGCGAAGAGCGCCCCTCCAAGCCCCGCGAGCACTGCGCTCCACACGAACACCTTCACCTTGTAACTCCCGGTGTTTATCCCCATCGCGTCCGCGGTCACTTCGCTGGAATGCAGTGCACGCAGACCACGGCCAACTCTCGACCGCACAAGGTTGAAAGTCAGAAGCATGATCACGAGTACTATCGCCCAGACCAGGTAGAAGAACTTGAGGTCGGTGTCGAAGCTCAAACCGAATATGGAAAGAGGTGGGATGTTCAGTATCCCGACGGTCCCGCCTGTCAACCCCTTGACCTGCGAGAAGAGGATGAAAGCGATCTCTCCGAGGCCGAGCGTCGCGATTGCGAGGTAATGCCCTTCAATCTGAGCACCGGTTTGCCCACAAGCCAACCGATGAGCCCCGAAAGCGCGGCGCCCAGAATCATGCCGAGCCATGTCGGGAACCAGCTGTACCTGGTGCAGAGTATCGCGGTGGTGTATGCCCCTATCCCGAAGAACGCGGAGTGTCCTAGGGATATCTGCCCGGCGTAACCGATGAGCAGGTTGAGCCCCATCACGGCGCATGCATAAATCCCCGCCAGCACCATGATGTTCACGATGTCCATGTGCAGGACGTCCCCCGGTATCGCCCTTGCCCATAGAGGAAGGATCAATATGAACGCAGCGACTATCAGAAGCGTCCGGTAACTGTGCGTTTCTGCGATTCCCCTAGGCTTCTCCATGACTAGGTCATCACATCCTGTCGCCTGCCCAGAAGCCCCTGTGGCCAGGCGAGAAGCACGAGTATCAATATCAGGAAGGCCAACGCGTCCTTGTAGCCGGATGGAAATACCCCCGCGGTGATAGTCTCCAGAACGCCGAGAGTCAGGCCCCCGACGACGGCCCCAGGCGCGCTCCCGAGCCCGCCCAGTATCGCTGCGGCAAAACCTTTAAGGCCCAGCATGGTCCCCACGTTGTATGCTGCGAACCTTATGGGCGCGATTATTATCCCGGCAGCGGCTCCCAGCGCCGCGGCTACAGTCCAGGCGATGAGAGAGCTCGTCGATGTGCTGACTCCAACGAGGCTTGCCGCGTCCGGATTGGCTGCGACAGCCCTCATGCCCTTCCCTATCAGTGTGCGGTTGAAAAAGAGGAACGCCAGGAGCACCGCTAAGGCGGTGAAGCCGAATACCCAGAAGCTCTGGGGCACCACTGCGGCCCCCAGGAAGCGGACTGGTTTCTCCCCTGAGAACGCTGCTATTTTCACCGGTTCCGAGCCCCAGATCCATTTTGCTACTGCGCGCAGGAATATCGAGAAACCTATCGTTACGATGATGACGGTGATGACCGAGGAGTCCCTCAGCCTGCGGACTGCAAGCCTTTCGAATCCCGCGCCCAGGAGGGAAACGATTACGACGGAAATAATGAAAGCGAGCGGCACCGGCAATCCAGCGCTACTGGCAAAGGTGTACATGAGCATTCCGCCTAGCATGCTGAACTCGCCCTGCGCGAAGTTTATGACGCGCGTGCTCGAATAGATTACCGAGAAGCCCATTGCCACGAGGGCGTATATGCTCCCGACTGTCAGGCCGCTCGCGATCCACTGAAGGCCGGTGGACCCCTTGACGGCGAGTATGACAACCAGTACCAGGGTCAACAGCGCGGCCGAACCGAAGAGCATCTTTTTACGGCTCTTGTCATACGTGTCCAGCACGCTTCTCCTTCTTAATAAATCAGGCTAGGCCTGCAAAGACCCAGCCTGATTCAATTGTGTCTTGCTTGCGCTAGTTTCAGGAGGACTTTGCTTCAGTCCACGCCCCATTCACTATCTTTATCATTATCAGGTCGGAAACGTTGAGACCATCGTGGTTCGTCGGCGAGTACGTGTATATACCGTCGATCCCGACAAGCTTGCTGGTCTTCTCGATCTCATCGCGCAGCTTGATGGGATCGTTGCCCGCTCTCTTTAGAGCATCCGTTATTATGAGCCCCGCGTCCCATCCGTGGGCCGCGTACGTGTCAATGTCCATCCCGTACTTCTTCTTGTAAGCAGCAGAGAATTCGTCTACCGCCTTCCTCCATTCGCTACCCGCTGGGATAGAACTGGGTATTAGGAGCCGCCCGGCCGGGAATACGACCCCGTTCGCTGCAGGGCCGCCGAGCTCTATGAACTTCTTGCTGGCGATGCCGTGGCTGCCAATATAAGGGATTGTCATGCCAAGCTGCTGCATGTTCTTCGCTATCGAGGCGGGACCGGGGTTGGTTCCCCAGACCACGAGTGCCTGCGCCGGGGTCTGCTTTATCTTGGTGAGCTGCGCCGTCATATCCGTATCGGTACTCCCATACTGCTCACGCGCTACCACCTGTATGCCATAACCGGGTGCCTTTGACTGGAGCTCGTCCGCGCCGCCCGTGCCGAATGCGTTGGAATCGTGGAGGATCGCGATCTCGGTAACCTTTAGGGTGTTCTTGAGATACTGTAGGACCTTCGTTATCGCCATCGAGTCCGTCGGTGGAGTACGGAATACCCACTCGTTCACCGGCTGCGTGATTTTCGTCCCTGCCGCGCAGCATACCTGAGTGATCTTTTCCTTCGAAGCGACCGGGGCCATGGCCAGCGTGGCACCGGTCGAGCTGCTGCCGATGACAGCCAGGACATTCTCCTGCTTGATGAGCTTGTTTATAGCAACAGCGGCCTTTGCCGGATCGCTCTCGTCGTCCTCGATGATGAACTTGACCTTGACACCGTCGATACCACCCTTAGCGTTTATCTGCTCCTCGAAGAGCATTAATGACCGCTGCTCCGGCTGACCTAGCGGAGCCGCAGGCCCGCTGGTCGAGAGAACGCCCCCTATCTTGTAGAAGTCCTTCGGTTTTTGTACCTGCGTACCGCAGCCGAAGGCCGTCAACGAGAGGGCAACAAACAGCGCCAGCAATACGACTGGTGTCCCGACTCTAAACCGTCTAAGCAACATACCAATCCCCCTTTTTCTCGGCTTTTTTGTTCCCGCGTAAGACTTAAAGCCAAATTTAACCATAACCCCCAGGGGTTGTCCATGTAAGCTTTATTAGAGCCTCACTTCTATACCACGTGCAGCCAGAAACTGCTTTGCCTCGGGGATCGCGTGCTCCCTGTAGTGAAAGATGCTTGCCGCCAGCACGGCGTCACATCCGGTTTGTTCTATTGCTTCCACCAGGTGCTCGAGGTTGCCGGCCCCGCCGCTCGCGATTACCGGGATGGAGACGCTATCGCAGACCGCCTTCGTTAAAGGTATGTCGTAGCCGAGCTTTGTGCCGTCACGGTCCATGCTGGTGAGCATTATCTCGCCCGCCCCCAATGATTCGACCTTTGAGGCCCACTCCAGGACGTCGATACCGGTGGGTTTCCTGCCGCCATGAGTGTAGACCTCCCAGTTGCCGTCTCCCCTGCTCCGGCCGTCTATGGCTATAACCACGCACTGGCTTCCGAATCTCTCGGCTGCTCTCGTGATAAGAGGCGGGTCGTTTACCGCCGCCGTATTGATAGAAACCTTGTCCGCCCCTGCCTTGAGGATATTGCGGATATCCTCCAGGCTTCCTATACCGCCACCTATGGTATAAGGGATGAATACTTTCTCGCCCGTGCGGGCGGCCAGCTCAATCTTCGTGTCCCTGCCTTCGTGTGAGGCGGTTATATCCAGGAATACAAGCTCGTCGGCGCCTTCCCTGTCATAAAAAGCGGCGAGTTCCACGGGGTCTCCAGCGTCCCGCAGGTCCACGAAGTGGATGCCTTTGACGACCCTTCCCCCTTCGACGTCAAGGCATGGTATTATGCGCTTCGCCAGCATCAAGAGCCACCTTCTCCCTCAAGACCACGTAGCGCCTCTGCCAGCGTGAACTGTCCCTTGTACAGTGCCATTCCAACGATAACTCCCTCAATTCCTGACTCTTTTATTTTATAGAGCCGGACGATGTCCTCGACCGTTCCCACTCCTCCGGAAGCAATGACCGGGATCGACGACTCGCGGGCAATATCTTCTATCCCGGCGAAGTTCGGCCCCTCCAGGGTGCCGTCCTTTAGCACATCCGTATAGATTATTCTCTTTACACCCATGGCCGCCAGTTTCTCGACCGCTACGGCCGGAGCTATTTCGCTCAGCTCGAGCCAGCCCCCGGTCGCGATGCGCCCGTCTTTGACGTCAACGCCTACCGCCAGACCGTCCCCGAGCCTGTCAGAAATCTCTAAGAGCCAGTCCGGGTCGGTAAACGCCCGCGTTCCCACTACCACCCTTTCCGCGCCTGCGTCTATGTAGCCCAGGGCAGTATCCGTGCTTCTGATGCCGCCTCCTACCTGCACTGGTATGGATAGCTGCTTGATTATTTCCTCCAAGACCTCACGGTTTACCGGAATCCCCTGGAATGCCCCGTCGAGGTCGACCACATGCAGCAGCCCCGCACCTTCCTCCTGCCACCTCAACGCGGCGTCCAATGGGTCGCCCTCGAAGACCGTCTCCTCGTCGGCGCGTCCCTGGTACAGCCTGACGCACTTGCCTCCCTTGATATCGACTGCCGGTATTACCTGGAAATCTGGCATCACGAGGCCTTCTCAACTACCATCTTGCCGAAATTCTCGAGTATCCTGAGGCCCATCAAGCTGCTTTTCTCAGGGTGGAACTGCATGCCCCACACGTTACCCTTCCGCAGGATACTCGTGAAATCGAGGCCGTAGGGAGTAACAGCGACTCGTGTCTCTTCATCCACGGGCTCACAGTAGAACGAGTGCACGAAGTAGAACCTCGTGACGCTCTCGATGCCCTGAAGCAGCGGGACCTTCTTCTTTATGTCGATCACATTCCAGCCCATGTGAGGAACTTTTACGTTATCGGGAAGCCTTACTACGCGCCCGGGGACTACATCCAGACCCTCGGAACGACCGTGCTCCTCGCTGCATGAAAGAAGAAGCTGCATCCCGAGGCAGATGCCGAGCAGGTTGCGTCCGCTATCGATGTACTCAAAAAGCGCGCTCACCATGTCGAGGCTGTTGAGGTTCTCCATGGCATCGCGGAACGCGCCTACACCCGGCAGAACCAGGCCGTCGTACGATATGAACTTGTCGGGAATGGAACAGACCTCGGCCGCTACACCGACTATTTCAAATCCTTTTTCGACGCTCCTGAGGTTACCCATCCCGTAATCCACGATTCCGACTACGGGTTTCAAATCGTTCCCTTCGTGCTCGGTATTTCCTTGACCTTGGGATCCAGCGAGACGGCCTGCTTCAAAGCGCGGCCCACCGCTTTGAAGACAGCCTCGAGGCTGTGATGCACTCCGTTGCCACGCCTCAACCCGATATGCAGCGTGATTCCCGCCTCGTTTGTCAGGGCCTGGAAGAATTCTCTCGCCAGGGCGGGCTCGAAGTTCCCGAGGGGCTCCTGCTCGACCTCGACTATGTACGATAGGTGCGGCCTTCCGCTTATGTCCATCGCGACCTCGGCGAGGCACTCGTCCATGGGGACGAGCGCGGCACCGAACCTTGTTATCCCTTTCTTGTCCCCGAGCGCTTCCTCCAGTGCCGTCCCGATGACCAGCCCCGTGTCCTCGACCGTGTGATGGCTGTCCACCTGAAGGTCGCCGCTCGCCTTGAGCTCGATGTCAACGAGGGCATGGCGGAACATAAGCTCCAGCATGTGGTCGAAGAAAGCCAGGCCGGTGCTTATTGAAGTCTCTCCAGCACCGTCCAGATCGATATCTGCGGATATCGTCGTCTCCTTTGTCTTTCTTTCGCAGCTTCCATTTCTTGGCAACTGCCGCACCCCCAGTCTTTTATTTCTTCAATCGGACGTCGATTGAAAGGGCGTGTATCTCAAGCCCCTCGAGCCGCGCGAGTGCCCGTGCCTCATCCGAGTCACCCAGAAACCCTTTTTTCGTGTAAGAGATAACGTTCATGGTGCGCCTGAAGCTCTGCGCGCTGAGGCCGGATAGACGTATCGCGCTCCCACCGGTCGGAAGTACATGGCTCGGTCCGGCGAGATAATCTCCAAGTACGACCGGGGAATAAGGTCCTATGAACACGCACCCGGCGGACTTGATATCCGGCAAGATCTCCCGTGCGCTCTCCACCATCAGCTCGAGGTGCTCAGGAGCGAGCCTGTTGATGAACTGTGTTGCCAGCTTACCTGATGTGCATAGAACAAGGTTTGCGGTGCCCTCGGAGCCTACCTCAGATGTGAGTCCTTCCAGTTCTCCCATAGCAGACTCGAGTACCTCTTTCGATTCTGAGACCATTACGGCAACCGCAAGAGGGTCGTGCTCTAGCTGCGCCAGCATGTCCGACGTTGCGTACGATATGTCCACCGACCCGTCGACGTAAACAGCGACCTCGCTGGGTCCAGCCTGCAGGTCGATCGCAACGACTTCCGACAGAAGCCGCTTTGCGGTAGTGACGTATACGTTGCCCGGGCCGGCTACCATCTGGCATTTCGGGATATTCTCAGTGCCGAGCGCCATCGCCGTTACCGCCTGGGCTCCGCCGACGCGGAATACCCTGCATTCACCGACAAGCAGGGTCGCCGCAAGCGCTGCGTCGTTCATCTGCTCGCCTCTCTCCGGTGGAATGCAGAATATTATGTTCTCGACACCGGCCTCACGTGCCGGAACTCCCGTCATCAGGACCGTCGATGGGTATGCGAACCGCCCTCCCGGTACATATATGCCAACGGGGTCCATCGGGCGCTGCAGTTGCCCGACCATAACTCCCGGAGCGGTCTCACGCTCCCAATCGGCGGAAAGTGACTCGACAGCGAACCGGGTTATCCTTTTCTCAGACTTCTTCAAGGCACTTCGGATATCACCGGGAAGTGCTTCGTAAGCCTTCAACAGCTCGTCTTTGCCTACCTCCATCTGACTTCTCGCAAGGGAGACACCATCGAAGCGCTCCGTCATCTCGATAATCGCCTCATCACCCCCGGTAGCGACGGCGTCGATTATTTCCTTGACAACGCTTGCGATCTCATGGGGCACGACAGAACTCCTACGCATCTGCGAGAGAGCGGCAGCGATATCCTCTTGCTTTGTTATCTCGAACACGTTTATCATCATTTCCAGACCTCGCTATTATCGAAGTATAACCCAAAAAGCGGCGGGTGTAAGCGCGGACCTGGTGGTGTTTGCCTTGATCGATGAAGAGACTGATTGCCATAACTGCGGAGAGGACCGTGCGGTCATCCTGTGCCTGGTCTGTGGCATACCGCTATGCAGCGCATGCGTAAAGCTTGGGGACTACGCCTTTGGCTGCGACGGCGGTAATATAATGGCATTTTGCCCGGATTGCTTCGTCGACCCCACGGCGAACACCGTTCTGAAGCTCGAGGATTGAGGCTGGAATCAATGCTCCTGGTACTCAATCGTAGAGGCTGTTTCCCCCAGCAAAGATTTCAGCTTTGCCATCAGGTCGCTCTCAGGTTCGACTGAATAAAGCTCTCCAAGCTTTACGGTAGTGGTCTCTTTGCCGTTCTCCCACAGCGAGAGGTGCACCGGGACACTCCCGGGGTGCTGCATCAAGATGGCTTTGATGTGCGATACCAGCTCTTCGGAGAACCTCGTCGTGGCAATCCTTACCGAGAGGTTGCTCGGTTGTGCGTATTCTTTCGGCAGCGGCTTTATCTCGTCCGCGAGGAGCTTCCTCGTGTTGTCTCGATGATCGGGACGTCCTTTGACGAGCAGGATCGCGTCCTCCCTCAGGAACTCCTCCATGTTCTCATACTTGTTGCTGAATGCGAGTACGTCTATAGAACCCGAGAAATCCTCTAAGACGAAACTGGCCCACGGCTTACCTGCCTTGTTGTATCGTTTTTCAAGCCCTGTGAGCATACCCGCTATCGTGAGTGGAGCCCGGTCCATATCATCCGATATCTGCGCAATCTCTATGTCGGCTTTCTGGTACAGCAGGTCCCTCCACTCTGAGAGCGGATGATCGCTTACGTAAGCGCCCAGCATCTCCTTCTCATATTGCAGGAGCTCCCTTTTGGGTATCTCGTGGTAGCCCGCAGGTACCTCGCCGTTAAGGCTTCCATCCAACTCTTTCTGCTCCCCAAAGAGCGAGAACTGACCCTCTTCAGCTTCCCTTCGCTTCCTCTGTGCGGTGCTGAGGGCGTTGTCGTACGTAGCGAGGAGGAGGCTGCGGTTCTGGTCAACCGAGTCGAACGCTCCCGCCTTGATAAGGCTCTCAAGCGTTTTCTTGTTAGTCGCCGACGATGGCACGCGCTCGCAGAAATCGAGGAAGTTCTGGAATGGCCCGCCCGATTCACGGCAGGTGATTATCTGTTCCACCACCCCGGAGCCCACGTTCCGCACCGCGGAAAGGCCGAAGAGTACATGCTCGTCGTAGGGTGTGAAGGGCGAATCGCTCAGGTTTATGTCCGGGGGTTCGACCTCTATGCCCATGCGGCGTGTCTCGTTCAGGTACTCGACCAGCCTGTCCTGGTTGTCCATGTAAGTGGTCATCAAAGCGGCCATGTACTCTGAAGGGTAATGTGTCTTTAGATAAGCCGTCTGATACGAGACATACGCGTACGCGGTGCTGTGCGATTTGTTGAAGCCGTAACCGCCGAACTTGTCTATCAGGTCGAAGATTCCGTCGGCCGTCTTCTCGTCGATTCCACGGGCCTTTGCTCCGCTTACAAACTTCTCCCTGTGCTCCTGCATTATCTCCGGCTTCTTCTTGGCTATCGCCTTTCTAAGCTCGTCCGCCTCGAGTCCCGTGTAACCCGCCATGACCTTGGCTATCTCCATCGCCTGCTCCTGGTAGACGATGACCCCGTATGTTTCCTCCAGGATGTCGGCGAGAGTGTCGTGGGGATAGCGGACCGTCCTGCGGCCGTGTTTCTGCTCGACGAAGACCTTGTCCATGTTGCTCTTCAGGGGACCGGGGCGGTAGAGGGCGATGAGCGCGATTATGTCCTCGAACTTGTTTGGCATCATTTCGCGCATGAGCGACCTCATACCGGTACTCGCAAGCTGGAACGTACCGACGGTCCTGCCGCTCTGCATCAACTCGAAGGTCTCCTGGTCGTCCATCGGGATGGCATCGATGTCCAGCTCTATGTCGTGCCTGCTGTTTATGAGGTTAACGGCGAGCTCCAGCAGGGTCTGGGTCCTGAGGCCGAGGAGATCGACCTTGAGAAGGCCGAGCTTCTCGATCTGGTACATGTCGTACTGCGAAACCAACTCAGCGTTCTCTCCTCCCTTACGCTGGAGAGGCATATACTTGGTGAGTTCGTCATCGGCAATCACGACGCCGGCCGCATGTATGGTGTCATGCCTTGCAAGCCCTTCGAGGCTACGGGCGGTATCGATTATCTCACGCACTTCTGAATCGCTCTCGTAGATGGCCCTCAGTTCGTTGCTTTGCTCGAGGGCCTGGTCAATCGTCATGTTCGGGTCCTCGGGTACCATCTTCGAAAGGGTATCCATCCGCTGGTACGGCATGTCCATGACCCTGCCAACGTCCTTGACCGCCGCCCTCGCGTTCAGCCTGGAGAAAGATATTATCTGTGCTACACGGTCCCTCCCGTACTTTTGTGCGACATACTCGATGACCTCCGACCTCCGTGTGTGGCTGAAGTCGATATCAATGTCCGGTAGAGCAATTCGCTCGGCGTTCAGGAACCTCTCGAATAGTAAGCCGTACTTCAGCGGGTCGATTGTAGTAATGCCGAGGGCATAGGCTATCAGGCTCCCGGCGGCAGAACCGCGTCCGGGACCGACGCGTATCCCTTTTCCCCTCGCGTACTTGATGAAATCCCAGACGATGAGGAAGTAGTCCGAGAAATGGAGCTTCTTGATGACAGCAAGCTCTGTCTCAAATCTCTCCATCACCTCCTGCGACGGATCCGGATATCTCTTCTCGAGGCCTTCCCTGGCCAGATGTTCGAGGTATGTATCCAGGTCGAAGCCATTCGGTGGCGCGTATTTTGGCAGGTACACTCTATCAAGAGGTATCTCGACCTCGCACCTTGAAGCGATATCATATGCGTTCGCTAGTGCTTCCGGGAAATCCGGGAACAGGCCGGCCATCTCATGCGGCGACTTCAAGTAGAACTCGTCGCTGGAGAACCGCATCCTTTTCTCCTCGGCAAGTAGAGATCCGGTCTGTATGCAGAGAAGGTAGTCGTGGGGTTTGCTGTCATCGCGCCGCACGTAATGGATATCGTTGGTCACGACGAGTGGGAGCCCTTTGTCCCTGGCAAGCTCCACAAGTAGAGGGGTCACTTCAGCCTGCTCGGGTATGCCGTGATCCATGAGCTCGATGTAGAAATTACCATCCCCGAAAATCCTTGCGTAATCCTCCGCGGCCCTACAGGCGGCGTCGGTGTCGCCCTCGAGGAGGCGCTTCGGTATCTCTCCCTTGAGGCACGCGCTCAACGCGACGAGCCCCCCACTGTGGTCCGCAAGGACTTCCCTGTCGACCCTGGGCCTGTAGTAGAAACCTTCGGTGAACCCACGCGTAACTATTTTGGTGAGGTTTTGGTAACCTACGTTGTTTATGGCGAGCAAAACAAGGTGGAAAGGTTGCTCGTTAAGTCCGGTGTCTCTAGCGAGCCTTCCCCTGGGGGCGACGTACACCTCGGAGCCCAGGATCGGCCGTACGCCGAGATCCATAGCTTTCTGGTAGAACTCGAGCGCGCCGTACATGACCCCGTGGTCTGTTATGGCCAGCGAGTCCATCCCCATCTCTTTTGCCTTCTCGAGCGCGGTCACTATCCGGCAGCCACCGTCAAGGATGGAGTATTCAGTATGAAGATGGAGATGCGCGAACGAATGAGACAAGCTGATCTCCTGGCCTGCGTCCTTCCAGACCGTATTATAATTCTTTTGGGGCTCCTCTTTTCCTTTGCCCCGTTCTGTCTCTGGCGAGGTATATAATCAATAATATCAGGATGGGACGACAGAAAGAGAATTATCTGATGAGAATCAGTTACAGCGCGATATCCAGCTATCAGAACTGTCCACTTGCGTACAAGTTCCAGTATATGGATAGGTTGCCGACAGTGCCGTCTCCGGCATTGAGCTTCGGGCAGAGCCTGCACGAGGCTCTTCGGTGGTTTTACGACGTACCGACTGTTGACCCGTACTCGCTCGAAGAGCTCGTTGACCACCTTGAGACATGCTGGGTCGGCGACGGTTACTCTTCGCCCGAGGAGGAAGCCCGTTATTTTCTCCAGGCCAGGTCGGCGCTAGGACTCTTCTACCGGAACCTGGGCGATTTCAAGATACCCGCCGCGCTGGAGCACCGTTTCTTGATCGACCTTGGGTTCTGTTCCCTGAGCGGCGTGATAGACCGGCTGGACAAGGACCCCGATGGCGGATTCGAGATCATCGACTACAAGACAAACAGGCGCCTTCCGCCCGCCAAGAAGCTCTACAATGACCTGCAACTCCCCATTTACCATGTCGCGGTAGAGAAGATATGGCAGGTCTCTCCCGAAAAAGTGACCTTCCACTACCTGCTGTTAAACCACCGCCACAGCATTACGGTTACCCCGGAGAGAATCGACGGAGCGCTCGGTGAGATCCGGAGAGTCGTAGAATGTATCGAGAGCGAAGCCTTCGAACCCAACAAGAACCCTCTTTGCCCCTGGTGTGACTTCATAGAAATCTGCCCCATCTGGGAAGACAAGGTCATCCCCAAAAAAACAAACGTGTCTCCCGCGCTAGAAATCGGAGAAGCTGTGGACGAGATCCTTTTAACCGAGAGAAAAGTCGCGCAGGCTCTTGCGAGGATCGAGGGCCTGAAGAGCATCATATCTTCATACCTTAACGACCAGAGAGTCGACAAGGTCGGCGGCAGACGGGGCGTCGCATTCATCGATGAAGAGGGTTCCCTTACCTGGCGCGAGGGGGATTCCCAGTCCCTTCATTAACCCGACTTTGGGCTTTGCCCTCGATTTCTGTAGAATAAAGATTGATTAGAAAGTATCAGTTTCTGTCGCGAAGGTTTAGCCAAAGGCGGCTCAGATGATCATAGTGATGTCCACGGGGGCGACCGAGAAGCAGATCAAGAACGTTATCGACAAGGTCCATTCCTATGGCCTGAGAACCCACCCTATCTACGGGGTCCGCAAGACAGTGATAGGGATAGTCGGCGACAACAAGACGGTGGTCGTCGAAAACATGAGCGGGATGCCGGGAGTCGAGAGCATCATACCGATCCTCCAGCCCTATAAGTTCGCGGGCCGCGAAGCCCATGCGGACAACACGGTCATCGAGCTCGACGGTGTCAATATCGGTGGACGTGAGGTCGTCGTCATAGCGGGGCCGTGCGCGGTCGAGGACCGAAAACAGCTCATGGACATCTCCAGAAGAGTCAAGAAGTGTGGGGCGCGTATACTGAGAGGCGGCGCTTACAAGCCGCGGACTTCACCTTACTCCTTCCAGGGGCTTGGCGAGGAGGCGCTCAAGCTGCTGGCCGAGGCGAGGGAAGAGACCGGCCTGCTTGTGATCACCGAGGTCACCGACCCTCGAAACGTGGAGCTCGTCGGCAAATATGCCGATATCCTGCAGGTGGGTGCTCGCAACATGCAGAACTTCGCTCTCCTGACCGAGGTCGGGAAGAGCGGCCACCCTGTGATGCTGAAGAGAGGCCCCAGCTCCACCATCACGGACCTCCTCCTCGCAGCAGAGTACGTTATCATCGAGGGCAACAGGGACATCATCCTCTGTGAGAGAGGTATAACGACATTCGAGAACTATACCCGTAACACCCTTGACCTGTCAGCGGTGCCCGCAATCAAGCACGTAAGCCACCTGCCGGTAGTTGTCGACCCCTCACACGCCACCGGCAAGTCGTACCTTGTCGAACCGATGTGCCTGGCCTCGATAGCTTCTGGCGCGGACGGTGTCATGGTGGAGGTCCACCCCGACCCCGACCAGGCCCTTTGCGACGGTCCGCAGTCTTTAACCCTGGAAGTCTTCGAGTCGATGATGCAGAAGCTGAAGGCTATCGCACCGATCGTAGGGCGCGAGATCTAGCCGTCAGAGGCCGATCTCAGGTAATCAAGGACCTGCTTCAGGTCGTCAGGGAGTTCAGATTGAAATTGCAGAGGCGCTCCCGTTACCGGATGTGAAAAACTGAGCCTGAACGCGTGAAGGAACTGCCGTGACAGACCGAGCTCGCGCTTCCCCCCTCCCCTGGAGTACTCAGGGTCACCGGCCACGGGATTCCCGATGTGCGAGAAGTGCACCCTGATCTGGTGTGTCCGGCCTGTCTCGAGCGATACTTCTACCAGCGTGTATCCCCGGGTAAACCTCTCGACAACCTTGAACTTAGTCACCGCGCGTCTGCCGTCGTACTGACGAACAGCCATCCGCTTGCGGTTTGTTACGCTTCTGCCCATGGGGGCGTCTATCTTCCCGCGCTCACCTGTGATTTCCCCTGTAACAAGGGCTAGGTATTCTCGCTCAACCTCGCGGTTTTTTACCTTCTTAACCATTTCCAGGTAAACGTCTTCAGTGCGCGCTACGGCGACGAGGCCTGACGTGCCCCTGTCGAGCCTGTGGAATATGCCTGGTCTGCCGGCGCCCCCCACGCCGGCGATATCCGGGTATCGTGAGATGAGTGCGTTTAACAGTGTATTTCCCGAATGGCCGGGCCCTGGATACATCACCATACCCGCGGGCTTGTCTATGACTACGATTGATTCGTCTTCATAGACCACGCTAAGGGCGATTTGCTCGGGGACGACTTCATCTGGTTCCGGCGGAGGTATCTCCCAGGTTACTTCTTCTGCGCTACACAGAATCTGGTTCTTCCTGGCGGGCTTCCCGTCCAGGCGTACATGGCCGTCTGAGATCAGCCCCTGGACGCGGTTCCTCGACAGGCCGGTCCTTGACGCTAAGAAAACGTCCAGCCTTTTTCCCTCGTCGGCGGGCTCGATGCGGACGGACCCTTTACCTTCGCTCATCCTGTAAGGCAACCCCGCTCCCTGCCGCCGGAAGCAGTCTGTATCGCAACAGAAGGACTAAACCGGCAATCACGAACAGCCCCAGGCTTATAAGCTGGAATGTCAAGTTAGCGCTTGCTGTCGTGTGTTCGCGAAATAACTCCATGGTGAAGCGGATAAACGCATACCCCAGCGCGAAAAGACAGAAGATCGTCCCCTCCCTCTCGAACGAGTCCTTTTTCCACCAGAGAAGTCCGAATAGGACGAGGTCCAGAACCAGTTCGTACATCTGCGTCGGGTGTCTCGCTCCGATGATCCCCGAATTGAGTGGATAAGTGATGCCCCAGGGAAGGCCTGTCGGCTTCCCGTAGCAGCAGCCGTTGAGGAGACAGCCTATCCTGCCTATCGCCAGCCCTGCAGGGACGCACAGCCCTGCAAGGTCCATGATAGTCCAGAACCTGATCTGCCTCCACCTGCCGACCAGCAGTGCGAGCACCAGGCCCAACAGGAGGCCGCCGTAGAAAACGAGGCCTTCCATGTTTATCCTGAATATCTCGGACTTGTGGCTCATGTAGTATGACCAGTGGCCGACTATGTAAAAGAGCCGCGCTCCTATGATGCCCCCGATCACCGCGGAGAGCACGAGATCGAGTATTATGTACGGGTCTCTGTACTGCTGTTTGAACCTGTACCACGCCAGTAGCGCCGCGACCACGAAGCCGATGGCAAGGAAGGCCCCGTACGAATATATTGTCAGGCCACCGATGCGGAACAATGCGCGGTGCAACTATCCCTCGCCTCCGGACTTTTCCCCGTCTTTCACATCTCTCCCTGTCACCTCAAGGACAATGACCACAATCAGGATTATAACACCCGCCACGATGGCGAGGTCCGCCATGTTGAACACCGGCCACCATCCAAGGTCAATGAAATCAACTACTCTGCCTCTGAATATCCGGTCAACCAGGTTTCCGACAGCCCCCCCCATCATTAGGCCAAGCGCGATGAATGACCATATGTTTTTCTGCGGGTGGGCACTGTAGAACCAGATCAGCATTAGCACGACGATAACGAGCGCGTTCCAGAATACGATCTGCCCGCTCCCGGCGAACAGGCCGAAGGCCGCGCCGGTGTTCCTTGTATAGGTGATGCTCAATACGTGCGGTATCAAGGTTATCGAGCTTCCAGGGTCCATCAGCGCCGATACAAGCGCCTTGGTGACCTGGTCGACCGCTATCGAGATAAAGAAGATCACAAGGAAGACGAGTATCTTCCTGTTGCGCGCGAGCATCATTCTTCTGCGAGAGCAGCGGCGCAGCGCTCGCAGATGTCGGGGTTATCGTTGTCTTGACCTACGGCAGGGGTGTAGTTCCAGCATCTCTCGCATTTGCTGCCTTTAGCGCGCTCGATGAGTACCTCTACATCCCCTGAGTCCTGCCTCTCTTCCGTGTATTCGGAGAGGTCGTGTACTTCCGCCTGCGACACGATAAATATGGCTGGAAGTTGCGGTTTCATGCTTTCAAGCAGCTCGAGCGATGTGCCCCTGGCGTAGATGCGTACCAGCGCCTCCAGGCTCGTGCCGAGGGCATTGTCCTGCCTCGCTTTCTCCATCTTTCGATAGACGTCCTCCCGGATCTCGAGAATCCTTGCCCATTTCTCGTCCAGTCCTGCATCGACCAGGCTTTCATCGTACTCCGGCCAGGGTGCCAGATGGACGCTCTCTGCCTGCCCGCGGCCTTCAGACATCGAGATCCATGCTTCCTCGGCGGTATGCGGGAGTACCGGAGCGATCATCACTACAAGCTCCCCCAATATCCTGCTCATCGCCGTTTGCGCGGACCTTCGTTCGGCCGAGTCAGCCGGGAAAGTGTACAGGCGGTCCTTGAGGATGTCCATGTAGAGAGAACTCATATCAACGGTGCAGAAAAGGAGCAAAACCTGTACAGCCTGGTGATAGAGATAGCGGTCCATTAGCGAGGTGACGCGCTTCACCAGGTTTTGAAGCCTGGAAAGCATCCAGCGGTCTATCTCCTCCATGCTCTCATGCGGAACCGCGTTCTTGTCTTCCTCGAAGTCGTAGGTGTTGCCGAGCATGAACCTTATCGTGTTCCTGATCCGCCTGTAAGCTTCCGTGACCCTGCTCAATATCTCCTCGGAGATCGGGATGTCACTCGAGTAATCCGTAGAAGCCGTCCACAGTCTCAATATGTCCGCGCCCGACCGACTGTAAACCTCGCGTGGGTCGATCGCATTGCCGAGCGACTTGGACATCTTCCTTCCCTCCCCGTCCACCGTGAACCCGTGGGTTATCACCGCTCTGTAAGGGGGTTTGCCGGTGAACCCTATCGACGTTAGGAGGCTGGACTGGAACCATCCACGATGCTGGTCGCTGCCCTCCACGTAGAGGTCGGCGGGCCAGCGAAGTTCTTCTCGCTCCCTCAGCACGGCTAAATGGCTGATGCCGGACTCGAACCATACATCGAGGATGTCGCTCTCCTTCTCGAATTTCTCCGAGCTACAGTATTCGCATTTTGTTCCGGGCGGGAGGAAGTCCACTGGCTCCCGGATGAACCACGAGTCCGCCCCCTCGCTCTCGATCATCACGCGTATCGCTTCCAGTGAATCGGGCGTGATGAGTTCTTTTCCGCAGTCAAGGCAGTACAGGACCGGGAGCGGCACGCCCCAGGCCCTCTGCCGCGATATGCACCAGTCCGGGCGGTTCTCCACCATGCTCCCTATGCGATTGATGGTCCAGTCGGGTATCCACTCCACGTCCTTTATCGCGTGGAGAGCGCCGCCCCTCAAGGTCCTGTCCTCTTCAACGTTGCCGTCCAACGCTATGAACCACTGTGGCGTCGCCCTGAAAACAACAGGTTTCTTGCAGCGCCAGCAGTGCGGATACTGGTGGGTCACATAACCTGATGCCATTAGAAGGCCGCGCCCCTGCAGGTCCTCGATTATCTTCGGGTTTGCCTCCTCGAGACTCATCCCGGCGAACGGCCCGCCCTCCTCGGTAAAGAACCCCAGGTCATCCACCGGCATTGGGCTAGGAAGGCCGTATTCGAGTCCGGTGAGGTAGTCCTCCTGACCGTGCCCCGGAGCGATATGTACACAGCCTGTCCCCTGGTCGAGCGTAACGTAATCGGCCAGGACGATCACCGAATCCCTGTCGAACCATGGATGCGAGCAATTCAGTCCCTCGACCTCAGACCCCAGGAACTCGTCAATCACCTTGAAGTCAGCGATTTCAAGTTCCTTCATTACCGGCTCGACCAGGGCGTGAGCCATCACTAGGACCTCGTCCCCCGTGTCCACCCCGGCGTAGTGAAGCCGCGGGTGGAGTGCTATCGCGACGTTAGCGGGCAGCGTCCAGGGGGTGGTCGTCCATATCAGGAGCGACGCTCTCTTTCCGGACCGGGTAATCAGCGGGAACTCGTCAACGAGCGGAAAACGCACATACATCGAGTTCGACTGCTTGTCCTCGTATTCGATCTCGGCTTCTGAAAGAGCGGTGACGCAGTCAGTGCACCAGTGGATGGGCTTCCTGCCCCTGTAGATAAGGCCTTTCGCGTAAAGCTCGGCGAACACCTCTACATTGGTCGCCTCATAGCGCGTGGCAAGCGTCAGGTACGGATCATCGAAATCCCCGAGAACGCCAAGGCGCTTGAACTGTTCGGCCTGACGCTTTACGAACTTGAGCGCGTACTCCCTGCACGTCTTGCGCAGCTCCACCTTGTCGAGGCTTGCCTCGGGACCCAGTCTCTTGGACACCTCGTGCTCGATCGGTTGCCCGTGGCAGTCCCACCCTGGCACGTAAGGGCATTGGTGACCCCTCATCGTCTTGTACTTTACTATGATGTCCTTGAGTATCTTGTTATAGGCTGTGCCGACGTGGATGTCGCCGTTTGCATATGGAGGGCCGTCATGCAGCACGAAAAGAGGCATGCCCGCGGTCTTTGCCATTATTCGCTTGTACAGACCCAGTTTATCCCAGAACTCCTGGATCTCCGGCTCTTTCCGGGCGAGGTTTCCCTTCATCGGGAAACCGGTTCTGGGTAAGTTCAGCGTCTCTTTATACCCCATGATTGTTTCCCCGCCGTCTTCTATGGCATGTCGTTTCGCCTGACGAGAAAGGATGTCCACTGATGGGACACGCGCAACTATCCAGGTAAGGTAACATTGATGTATGGGGGTGTCAATTTCAAACCAGCCGGTTACGGCCTTGGATATGCAGTCTGACGGCGTTCAGGGCACCAATAGACGCGATGCTCCTGATGAGCGATCTGTTCCCCGGCAGCAGTACCTCGAAGGATTCAACACCGTTGGAGTGAGCAAGCCCGAGGCAGACAGTACCCACCGGCCTGCTCTCGTCGCCGCTCCCGGGGCCCGCCACACCCGTTACTCCGACACCCAGGTCCGACCGGAACAACTGACGAACCGCCTTCGCCAGCGCTTCCGCCACCGGCTTGGATACAGCACCTTCCAACAGCGCTTCATCCGGGATACCGAGGATGCTCTTTTTCGACCCTATGCCGTATGAGACTACACCGCCCAGAAAGTAATCAGAGCTTCCGGGGACGTTTGTGATGCGACCGCAGACGAGCCCGCCTGTGCAGGACTCCGCGACCGCGACGGTCATGGAGCTTTCACGCAGTAATCCGCCCACTACCTCTTCCATCGTCCTGTCATCGGTGCTGTATATGAGGGACCTTAGCCGCTCTTGGACCTTCTCCTGCTCTTCGTCAATCAGCCTTGATGCCTCCTTTGCTGTTGGAGCGCTTGCCGTGAGCTTCACGGATATCGGTCCGGCTAGCGCGAGAAAGGCGTATTCAACGGGCCCCTTCCCTATCAGGTCTCCTACCAGAGACGCCACTTCGGACTCACCCAACCCGAAAGTCATTATGCGTCGCGTTACGGAAACACCTCCGCCCCTGAACACCCTCTCGAGCTCGGGCAACACGTCAGACTTCAGCATTGCCTGCATCTCCCTAGGCACTCCCGGCAGTACGAAAATCAGGGCCTCGTCCTCAAGAACGAACCCGGGTGCGGTGCCGCCAGCCGGTGGTATGGGTCGTCCCCCCTTCGGCAGGTACGCCTGCCGCATGTTCTCCTCTGTCATCTTTCTGTTAAGAGACTTAAAGAAACCCCGGATCACATCTGCGAGGTCTTCGCGGAGTTCAAGTTCCCTGCCGGTCGCCAGTGAAACGGACTCCCTCATCACATCGTCGCTGGTTGGCCCGAGGCCGCCGGTGATGATTAACGCATCCGAATATCTGGAAAGGTCGTTTATGGTACCCGCTATACGTTCGGTGTCGTCGCCAACGGTACGTTGCTCGCTGACGACGAATCCAAGGCTAGTGACGGCTGATGCTATCGCAGGAAAATTAGAATCGGTTATCTCGCCGGATAGCAGCTCGTCGCCTACAGTCAGAACCGCGATACGGGCTACCCCGCTCTCCTTCAACCTCTATCATCCCCTAGTCGCGGCTGAAGATCTCACGTCGGGACCTGATCACGTAGTCGATGCCGGAGTAGACTGTCATGAATGCCATTAGATAGACAATGATATGTACGATAATGTCGCTGTTTCTCGTGGGAAATATTATTAGCACGCTGACCGCTATGATCTGGGAAAACATCTTCGCCTTTCCGGACCAGGTAGCTGGGAATGAGATACCGCGTCTTGCGCCGATGACCCGTATCACAGAGACCATCACTTCTCTCACGAGGACCACGATCAACACCCAGAGCGGAAGGAGCTTCATATACCATAGCGCTGCCATGACCGGTAGCATGAGGAGTTTGTCCGCAAGCGGGTCCAGGAACTGCCCCAGCTTGGTCACCATGTCGTTTTTACGGGCATAGTACCCGTCCACCTTGTCGGTGAGCGCGGCTATGATGAATACGACCCCGGCCAGCACGTTATATGACACGTTGTAAGGTCGCTGCAGACCGTACAGGAGCAAAAGCACGATCGGTGGGGCAAGCAGAACACGCAGGAGCGTAATAAGATTCGCGGTATTCAGCCACGGCCCACTCAATATCGCCTTTGGTGCACTCGCCAGCCCGTTAGATTTCTGCGACAAGATCCAGGCCTTCCAATCCGGTTATCCTTGCTTCTGCAAAAGCGCCTATCGTTACATTACGGCCGTACTCCGTCTTTCTTCTAAGGTATAGCAAACCGTCAATGATCGGTGCTTCCCTGTATGAACGACCAACTAAGTCGAAGCCATCTTCTTCGGAAACGCCATCGATTACCACCTCGGTGCTCGCCCCGACGAGGCGAATGGCCCTTGAGGCTTCGACGGAGTCCTGTAACTCGAGGATTCTATCATACCGCATTACCGCCTTATCATAGGGCACCTGGTCTGGCAGCTGCGCGGCGGCGGTTCCTGATTCGGGAGAATACCGGAATGCGCCAAGCCAGTCAAAAGCGATATCACCCACGAAACTCTCGAGCCGCTCGAAGTCCTCTTCGGTCTCTCCAGGGTAACCGACCATCACGGTCGTCCTGAGCGAGGCTCCAGGCGACCTGGCCCTGATTGAACTTATGAGTCTTCTATAGGACTCGCCATCTCCCGGCCTTCCCATCCTCCGTAGCACATGCTGGCTCACGTGCTGAAACGGAATGTCGAAATAGTCACATATCTTCGGGTTTTCGACCACCTCATCGATGAGCTCGTTCGTTATCCCCTCTGGCTGAAGGTATAGAAGTCTAACCCACCTCACGTGTTCAAGTTCTGTTATCCGCCGCAGCAGACCTGCGAGTCCTGTTCCTGATGGAATATCGGACCCATATGAAGTCAGGTCCTGCGCGAGCAAAACGACTTCCCTGTCGCGCTCACCGGTGAGCCTGATCACCTCGTTCAATATCTCGTCAGAGGGTCGGCTCTTATAGGCACCCCTGATCCGTGGTATGGTGCAAAAATGACATGCCCTGTTACAACCGTCCGCGATCCGTATGAATATGGTCGCGTTCTCAGACGAGTCAACATCCCTTGCGGGATAGCAGGGGCCGGGCACCGGCGAGGTTCTATGTAGCCGCTTCCCGGCTGTTACCTCTGAAAGGGCTTCAGGTAGGTGATCCATCCAGTCTACACCGAGAACGCCAGACACCTCTGCCATGCTCTTCAGAAGCCCTTCTCCATACCTCTGTCCCATGCAGCCAACCAGGAGTATCGGCGGTCGCGGGTCCCTGCTCCTGGTGAGCCTGTCTATCTCGAGTATCGTGTCGATCCCTTCTTCGCATGCTTCCTGGATGAACCCGCAGGTGTTAACGATTATCACCTGGGATGCCTCGAGCGTGCTGGTCTGCCTAAGTCCGAGTCTAGAAAGCTCGCTTATCAAGAGATCCGATTCGACCTCGTTGCGGAAACAACCGAGTGTGACCACACAAAAGGACTTTCCCCGGAGCTCGCCGAGGCGGGAATCTGATGGCCTGTTACTCATTTCTCAGCGGTAGTTGGTGAATTGAAGCGGTATCGCGAAATCGTTTTCGCGGACGGACTTTAGAACTTCCTGAAGGGCATCCTTGCTCTTGCTGCTGATGCGAACCTGGTCCTGCTGGACCGCGACGTTTATCTTTTTATCTAGCTTTTTCACGAATTTCGTTATCTCGCGAGCTTTGTCGGCGTCTATCCCCTGCAGGATCTTCGCCTCCCTTTTGACCGTTCCTTTCGGGCCGTCGGTTATATGTCCCCACGCAAGTGCTTCAAGCGGCACTTCTCGCCGCACCAGGCGGGTCTCGATTACATCTATCATCGCCCTTAGATGAAACTCATCCGATGAGAAGATAACCAGGCTGTCCGCCCCTTCCTCTATGCGGGACCCTTTTCCCTTGAAGTCAAATCGCGTGTCTATCTCTCTTCGCGCCTGGTTCAACGCGTTGTCGAGTTCCTGGAGGTTTACTTTGCTTACAATATCGAAGGAGTGTTGTTGAGTCGCCATGGCGGTATTATCTATTCTTCCGGGGATATCCTGAAGTTTTCAACGAGCCTTTTCATCTCGACTGAGAAACGGGCAAGCTCCTGTATCGAGACCCTTATCTCCTCCATTGACGCGGTTTGCTCGTTTGCCGCGGCCAGGGCTTCTTCAGTTCCGGCCGCGGCCTGCTCCGCTATGGAGGCAATATCGTGTGCCGCTTTTACTACTTTCTCCGAGCCATCCCGCTGGGCCTCGGTTGCCTTGTACACGGACTCGGCGCCGCCCGCAATGTCCTCTACTATCTGCGCCACGTTCTGGAGAGCGTCAAGCGTCGACTGTATGACATCTATCGAGCTTCCCACGATATTCTTGCTGGTATCCATCGCCCTCAGGGCCTTCTCCGTCTCGCTCTCGGTGTCGCGGATCATCTTTGCTATCTGGTAGGCGGCCTTCCTGCTGCCCTCGGCCAGCCCCCGCACTTCCTCGGCCACGACGGCGAACCCCCTGCCTTGTTCACCTGCCCGGCTGGCCTCGATGGCGGCGTTTAGAGCCAGCATGTTCGTCTGATCGGCTATGTTAGTAATTACATCGACTATGAGCCCGATCTGCATTGACCTTTCTCCAAGCCCCTGCATTATGGTGGTGACCGAGTCTATCGCCTCTTTCATATCTCCCATCTTGGTCGCGGCATCCTCTGCTGACATCGAGCCAGCTTGAGCAATCTCGTTTGCCGCTCGTGCAGTTTCAGAGGAAACCCTGGCCTGATCTGCTACGCTCGCTGCCATCTCAGCTATATCGTTTATTATCAGTGACGTTTGCTCGACGGCGTGGGCCTGTGAGTCGGCACCCTTTGAGATCTGCTCCACTGTCGACGAGACCTCCTCTGCGGAAGCCATCACTCCTTGAGAGGAAGAGGAAAGCTCCTGGGCGGTCATGCTCACGAGGGTGGAGGCCTCGCGGAGCTTCTCGATGATCATGCGAAGGCCCTCGACCATTGCGTTCTGCGCGGCAGCCAGCCGCCCGATGACGTCATTTGTGTTTGCTTCGAGGCGTGTGGAAAGATCCCCTTCCGAGACGGCGTTCGAGAAATCTATTACAGTCTTCAGGGAGCTTTCGAATGTTTGCCCCATCAAGGAACTGACCAGCAGTCCCCCCCCGAATACACCGACTACCAGGATTATAAATCCGACTATCAGGTGTTTGCTACCCAGGTCCGTGAAAATGGTAAGCAGAGGTATGGCGATGACCAGGGATAAGAGTGCTCCGGCGATGCTGATCAGGAATATCCTACGCTTTATGTTAAGGTTGCGTGACAAATACAGACCTTCCTCGGCCCCTCAGCCGACCAGGTTCCTGATCTTATCGGCAACTTCCGTGCCGGCTTCCTTCCCGGAGAAAAAGGACACCGACTTCTCGACATACGCCGCCAGCTCCTGCAACTGCCCCGCAGACAGGCTGTCAGGGGTGCAACCAATTATTTCGCAGTTTTTCTTTACGGTTGCTTTCGCGATGAAACCCCCAACAGCAGAGGCTAAAATCTTTTCAACCTGCTGGGCCAACGGGCTGTCCAAACCTTACCTCCAAATTCACCCTTGTTTAAATCAAATCTATTTATCACACCCCAGAAAAGCCGCAAGAACCTCACCTAGCTTAGGTTATCAATACAGCCTTTAAAGTGCAACTAAGGACGTTCTTTCTGCTTTTCTTTCCACCCCTCCAACTCCTCCGGGCTGATCAACACCTTCCTGGATCTACTGCCCTCGTGAGGTCCCACTATGCCCAGGTCCGCAAGCTCGACGATGATCCTCCTGGCCCGCGCGTACCCGACCCTCAGGTGGGTCTGCAGCATCGAAGCGGATGCCTCCCCGGCATAGACAACGAACTCCGCGGCCTCCTCGAGAAGCGTATCAGCGCTCTGGATCTCCTTCTTTACGGTCGCCTCCACCTCCTCGAGGTCGATCGGCTTCGACGTGCCCGCCTCGAACTTCTCCTCTCTTATATACCCCGTTAACAGCTCTATCTCCTTTGTCTGAATGAGCGCTCCCTGCACGCGAACGGGCTGTGGTATGTTACCGGGATCAAGGAGCATGTCTCCTTTCCCCTGCAGTTTTTCGGCCCCCTTCTTCTGCAGGATCGTACGGGAGTCGGCGTGGCTGGCCACCTGGAATGCAATTCGAGCCGTTATGTTGTTCTTGATCACACCTGTTATCACGTCAACGGAAGGCCTCTGCGTCGCTATTATCATGTGGATGCCTACTGCACGCGCCTTTGCAGTAAGTCGGCTAATCGAGGATTCGACCTCCCTGCGGGCAACAATCATGAGGTCGCCGAGTTCGTCTATCACGATGATTACCTTCGGCATCGGCTCGAGGTTCCTGACTTTCCCGGCAAGGGCATTGTAGTCGTCGATGTGGACAACCCTCGCCCTCTGTAGCTCCTGGTAACGCCGGTCCATCTCGCGCACCGCCCAAATCAACACCTTCGAAGCGGGTTCGGGTTCGTTGATGACCTCGCAAAGCAGGTGCGGCATGCCGTTGTACCAGGTGAACTCCACGTACTTGGGGTCAATCATGATTAAACGCAGCTGGTCGGGGCGGCAGCGGAAAAGAAGGGAGCATACTATCGCGTTGATGCAGCAGGACTTCCCCGCTCCGGTTGAACCTGCAAGAAGTAGGTGGGGAAGCTGGGCGATGTCCAGGACCACCGGTTCTCCGGACATATCCTTCCCGATCGCCACCGTCAGGAGATTATGTGGCGCAACAGGTCCCAGCCTGTCAATGATGTCGCCTAACAGCACCGTGTCCCTGATATGGTTCGGCACCTCTATCCCTATCGCTTGCCTCCCGGGGATCGGCGAGTAGATCCGTATGTCCGGTGAGCCGAGCGCGTACGCTATCTCGGGCTCAAGCTCGGTAACCCTCCTTACCTTCTCACCACTTCCTACCTCTACCTCGAAGAGAGAGACTGTAGGCCCCTGGCTCACTTTGACGACCCTTGCATCGACGTCCATGCTGCTCAGGGTCTGCTCTATCGTCCGCTTCCTCTCCTCGTTGCTCTTCCGGGAGAAAGCCTTCCCCTGGGTACGGTTAAGTATGGATACAGGCGGCAGTCTGTACTTGCCCGCCTTGGGGCTTTTTATGTTTATGGCAAGCTGGTCTTCCTTCTCCTCTCGAACAGTCACCGCGGGGGCCGGAGAAGACGGGTAAACCTTTACACCTTTGGGCATTGCCGGCTCTCCTCTGCCCGGTGGCGGCGCTGCATCGTCTCCCGCAGCGGCTTCAGTGACCTTTCCGGATTTTCCGCGCCTTTCGCGAACCGCTTTCAGGATGCTCACAAGCTGCTCCTCAAAGGCAACCACCAGTCCTACCGCGAGGGCTGCAATTGTGAAGACATAAGCCCCTACGGTACCTACTAGCTTTACCATCGGCCAGGATATAGCCGCCCCGATGAGGCCGCCCCCGCTGTAAAGTTTCCCGACTTCGAACATGCTCGAGGTCGGTATGTGTACGTGGAGTAGGGCCAGCAGTGAAACCGCCATTATCGTCAGCCCTACGGCCAGGAGGCCGATCCTCATCCCGGGTTTTCTCCAGAAGGCGAACCCGGCTACCGCCAGGAAGATGGACGGCAGCACAAACCTGCCGAGCCCCAGCGCCCACGCGAGTCCGACCTTTACCCCACGACCGACAAAGCCCGCGCTCGATGGAGCGAATATGCAGATGAACGTGAAAATGGCGAGCGCCAAAAACGAAAAGCCGTAGACGGCTCGCAACCTTCCGGGCGTGAGCCTCTCTTGCTTTTCTTCCTTTTCCGCTTTAGTCGCGGTCCTGGATTGGCCCTTGGAGCTTCTCTGGAGTCCTGTCTTTTTTCCCTTTTTCTTGCCCTTTGCCACCCTTGTTCGCTTTCAATGGAAACACGACTACGTCCCAATATTAATTATTCTGTCAGTGTCGGTTACTACCTTTGAACATGGACTGCTGCGTTCAAATCCCGAGCAGAGGATCCATTCCTATTGTGAGACCGGGTGTCGAGCCTACCGCCTTGACGGCGATCAGCACACCCGGCATGAAGCAGGAGCGGTCGATTGTATCATGCCTTATCCTGAGGGTTTCCCCTTTGGAGCCGAATATCACTTCCTGGTGCGCTACCAGGCCATCCAGGCGCACGCTGTGGATCTGGACTTCGCCAAGACGTCCGCCCCGGGAGCCCTTTACCTCTCTCTCATCTGCCGGCAGATGCTGGTTTGCATTTGAGACTCTGTTAATCCGTTTCGCCGTCGCGATCGCCGTACCGCTAGGCGCATCGATCTTGCCCCTGTGGTGCATCTCGATTACCTCGCACTGGTCGAGAAACCTGGCGGCGGTCTCCGAGAACCTCATCATGAGGACCGCGCCTAGGGCGAAGTTCGCCGCCATAACGACGTTGGCCTTACCGCTATCCGCAAGCCCTTTTATTCTCTTGATATCAGGTTCCGGTATTCCCGTTGTCCCCACAACCGAGTGGATGCCGTTCTCAACCGCCCAGAGTATGTTTTCAACGGCCGCGTCTGCTTTCGTGAAATCAACCATCACGTCTATCGTTTCAATATCCAGGCTGTCCCTGCCGCGGAGCACGCTGATACCGGCTTTCCGTGCTTCCCGCGGGGTTTCTTCGACAAGTGTTGCAGTGTCAACGGCGCCCGCTAACTCAAGTTCGGGATCCGCGACGACGGCCCTGCATACCTCGCTGCCCATCCTTCCGTATGCACCCATGACAGCTACCTTTATCATGACAAACTCCCTGCTTATATCCTCCCGGACAGCCCGACACTTCCATCTTCGAGCGGTCCGACGACAGCGAGGCTCGCTCCCACGCTGCCCCATGTATCTTCGAATACCCGGTCGATATCAGACGAACCGACCCTCTCCACCCGCTTGACGATCTCGTCTATGGTCAGGTGTTCGCTTTCCGCGAACTCGGCCTTGGTCATCCTGTTCATCCGGTTGCCACTGTCCTCCATGCTTATAAGAAGCGCACCCTTGATATGGTTCTTTGCGCGCTCGACCTCATCGGGTTTAAGACCGTTCTCCTTTATGCCCGACAGGACTTCCTCGATAAGCTCAATGACCTTTTGGGCCTGGCTCGGGTGAGTTCCGCAGTAGATGCCCACCATGCCCATTCCGAGCATCATCCCAGTGTAAGAATATATCGAATAGGCGAGGCCTTGCTCCTCCCTGATCGTCTGGAACAGCCTGCTGCTCATACTCCCCCCGAGTATGTTGTCAAGGACCGCGAGGGCGAACCTGTCCGGGTGTCCCCTGCGGAGACCTCTCGACCCGATGCATATGTTCACCTGCTCCGTATCCTTGTAGATGACCCGGCTTCCCGAAAGAGGCCTCTCGAGCGAGTCATCGCGAACCGCCGGCGCTCCAATCTGAAGTGAATCCGTTCGATCTTGTATGATCTCGCAGAGTCTATCGTGCTCCACTGCACCCGCCGCAGCTACCAGTATCCGGGACCCGATGTATCGCTCACCGTAGAACTTCACGACCGAATCTCGTTCAACGCTCTTGATGACCTCCGTGTCTCCTAGAACCATGTGACCGGCCGGGTGCTCCCCCCACATTACTTGCGAGAGATAATCGTGCACCAGCTCATCTGGCGAGTCCAGGTGCATCGCTATCTCCTCAAGCACCACCTGACGTTCCGAGTCGATGTCCTTGGGGTCCAGCAGTGGGTCGCGTACCATGCTAAGGGTTATCTCGACCGCCCTCGGGAGATACTCTTCCAGGACTCTCGAGTAAACGGAGGTATGCTCCTTCCCCGTAGCCGCGTTCAGGTCTGCCCCCATGTAGTCGAAAGCCTCGGCTATGTCCCTGGCGTTCATGCCGGGAGTCCCCTTGAAGAGAAGGTGCTCCAGGAGATGCGTAAGTCCTACTTCCCGGTCATTTTCGTCCCTGGAACCAGTGTCTATCCAGATACCCAGCGAGACTGAACGTACTTCCGGAATATGCTCGGATAGAACGCGTACGCCAGAGTCCAGCACGGTCTTTGTCGGCAGCCGGTGCGTCATGGTTGTGAGTATCAACTCTCGCCGGGCTCTAATTCGATCGGTCTGAGGTCTATCCTGCCGAGGTTGTCAATACCCTCGATCTCGACTTCAACCTTGTCTCCGACGTTCAGCACATCCTCGACGCGGTCGATCCTGGTCTTGGAAAGCTTGGATATATGGATCAACCCGTCCTTTCCAGGAGCCAGCTCAACGAAAGCTCCGAAGTTCATTGTTTTAACGACCGTCCCGAGGTACTTATCCCCGACCTCGGGGTCGCGCGCTACCCGCTCGATCTCTCGTTTGACACTCTCGACATTATCGCGGTCCCTTCCGAAGACAAACACACTGCCATCGTTCTCGACGTCGATCTCTACATCGTACCGCTCGATAAGTCCCCTGATGTTTTTCCCTCCAGGGCCTATCAGGTCACCAATCTTGTCGACCGGTATCTTCATCTGCATCATCCTCGGCGCGTTGGGCGAGACTTCGATCCTGGGTTCAGCGATCGCGTCCGACATGGCCTTGATTATGAAAGACCTTCCCTGCCTGGCCTGCTCCAGCGCTTCCTCCATTATCTGCTGGGATATTCCGAGGCACTTGATGTCCATCTGAAGAGCGGTTACCCCGAGCCTCGTCCCCGCCACCTTGAAGTCCATGTCCCCGATGGCGTCTTCGAGCCCCTGTATGTCACTCAGGATTACAGTTCTTCCATCCTCGATGACAAGACCCATGGCGATTCCGCTGACGGCGGATTTCTCCTTTAGCGGGACGCCAGCGTCCATCAGAGCCATGCTGCTTGCGCATAAGCTGGCCATGGAAGTCGAACCGTTCGACTCCAAGACCTCGGAGACGAGCCGTATCGTGTACGGGAACTCATCCTCATCCGGGATGACCGACAGTAGAGCCCTTTCCACGAGTACCCCGTGCCCTATCTCCCTGCGCTTAGGGCCCCTCATCGGGCGCGCTTCGCCGCTCGAGTAGGGCGGGAAATTGTAATGGTGTATGAACCGCTTGTACTCCTCTATGCCCAGGTCGTCCAGAATCTGTTTTTCACCGTGGGCGCCCAGCGTAGCTATGGTCAGCACCTGCGTCTCCCCCCTGGTGAAAAGGCCGGAGCCATGTGTCTGGGGCAAAAGGCCGACCTCGCAGGTTATCTTCCTGATCTGGAACGGCTTTCTCCCGTCCGGCCTCAAGCTCTCGTCAAGTATCTGCCTTCGAAGCAGCTTTGCCTCTAGACCGTCCAGGACCTGTTTTACCTCGCTTTCAAGGCCGTAGAACTTCTGCAGGTACGGTTCTCCAAGCGCCTTCCGCGCGTCCTTCCTCTTCAGGGACCGTTCCGACTTTATGAGGCCCTCCCTTGAAGCGTCGTGGAGCGACTGTGCCATACCTCCCTTGACCTCTGGCTCTATCTCGGCGGCCAGCGCCTTTACAAGTCGCGTGTTCCCCGTTATGCGGGAGATTATGCCCACGATCTTTCTCTCGGATGCGGTAAAGGCTCCAGCGGCATCGACTGCCACCTGCTTGAACGCTTCCGTTTTCTCATCTACCGCCTGGGCATCCTCACTCTTGTAAGCGTCGATCAATGCCGCCACTGCTTCATCGTAGCGGGACTCGAGGAAAGAGGATATATCCCCGATTATCTGCTGCTTCGGTTTCTCTCCCTTGCCTCGCCTGACCTCCTTGTCGAGTTCGTCGATCACTTCGATTAGCTCTTTTATAGCTCTGTGTCCGACACCCAGGCCTTCGACTATTTCGCCTTCCGTGACCTGGCGCGCGCCTGCCTCCACCATGATCAGTGATTCACGGTTTCCCGCTACTATGAGATTCATCGACGAGTTCTCCAGTTCCTGAAAGGTCGGGTTTATCATCCAGTCATCGCCCACCCGGCCAACACGGACTCCCGCCAGAGGGCCGTAAAAGGGGATATTGCAAAGGCTGAGCGCCGCTGCGGTACCTATGATGCCGAGCATGTCCGGCGGGTTCTCCTGGTCCGTTGAAAGAACGGTCACGACCACCTGCAACTCGTTGCGGAACTGCTTGTCAAAGTTCGGCCTCAGCGTCCTGTCGATTATGCGTGCGGTAAGTGTCGCTCCCTCTGTGGGCCTTCCCTCTCTGCGGAAGAAGCTCCCGGGTATCTTCCCCGCGGCGTACATGCGCTCTTCAAAGTCCACCGTAAGAGGGAGGAAGTCCGTCTGGCGCACATCGTCCGCCGCTACTACCGTGGCGAGCACGGATGTCCCCTCACAGCTGACAAGCGCAGCGCCGTCGGCCTGCTTTGCGAATTTTCCAGTCTCTATCCGGATCTTTCGCCCGGAAATCTCTATGTCTTTCGATACTATGTCCATAATAAAAAGAGCCTCCTTGGGCTTCACTCAAAAACAAGTTCTAAGCATTATTGGTGTTTCACCGTGCGTCTTTTTGTCCTCTCCTCTTACATCATCTCCTCAAGCCCAGCCTCTTGATAAGGGCGCGATACCTCTCTATGTCCTCTTTCTTAAGGTAATTGAGAAGCCTCCTTCTCCTGCCGACCTTCAACAACAGTCCCCTGCGTGAGTGGTGGTCCTTCTTGTGTAATTTGAGGTGCTCGGTAAGATCGTTGATATCCCGGGTGAGCAGCGCCACCTGGACCTCGCTTGAGCCCGTGTCCTTATCGTGCTTCCTGTATTCCTCTACTATCGTTTTTTTTCCCTCGCTTGATACCATTTTCCATCCAGTTTAATCGCAAACCTTGCCAATACTAGCATAAGTCCTGTAATAAAACACCATAACTCAAGGCTTTCCAAGCAAAGCGCGCGCTCTGGAGACATCGCTCCGCATCTGGGAGACCAGCACGTTTTCGTTCTCGAAGGCTATCTCGCCCCTCAACCTATTATAGAATTCCACCCATATGGATTCGCCGTATATGTCTCCCTCGAAATCCAGTATATATACCTCCACAACGGTCTCCGCGTCGCCGAACGTAGGGTTGCTCCCCACGTTTGTGGCACACAGGTACTTTCTTCCCTCGAGCACCGCTTTTCCCGCATAGACCCCCTCCATTGGCACGCAGAAGTCGCGTTCGAGTCTCAGGTTAGCGGTCGGGAACCCGAGCCCCTTCCCCCTCGAGTGCCCTGTAACCACCCTTCCGACCACCGAGTAGGGCCTTCCGAGCGCGTCTGTCACCTCGTCAACCCTGCCTTCATTGATCATCTTGCGGACGAGCGTGCTCGAGAGTGTACCTCGTTCCGATGAAACGAGCGGTACTATTCCAACCCCGAATCCCAGCCGCTTACCCTCGTCGGCCAACGACAGGACGTCTCCCCTGCCGCCTGTCCCGAAATGGAAATTCTCTCCTACGCAGACCAGAACCGCCCCGAGGTGCTCAGCAAGTATCTCTCTGCAGAAATCCTCGGGAGCAAGTGCAGCGAATCCCTCATCGAACCTGACCATTATCGTGTAGTCGATCCCGAGGTCCTCCATCAGGTCAAGCTTGTATTCCCTCGATGTCAGGACGCAAGGGAACTCGTCAGAGATGACCTTCCGCGGGTTGCGGTCGAATGTCAGGACGACAGAAGGCACCCCGCGTTCCTCCGCCCTGCTCACACAGGTATTGATAATCGCCTGGTGTCCCTTGTGAACACCGTCGAAAACCCCTATGGTGACGACACTGGAACCGGCGTGTTGCATGAACTTTTCTGTGTCCTTAAGCAGCTTCATCTTTTCCTGTAACCAAAGACAACGGTCTTATGACGCGGACAGCCCTGCCCCGAATCTCGGGACCGTCCTCAGGCCTGGGAGGTCCGTACAGAGCGATGAGATCACCCTCGCCGTTAAGTATTCTAAAGGTTACCCCCTCTTCCAGGCCCTCACAGGGGGATGATATCCATTCATGCCGCAGGGGTTCTCCGAGGGCGGTCCCTCGCTCTCCCTCGGTCGACACGGAAACCCCGGGCATTGATATTGTCGCATCCTCGAGTGAGACCATTATCTCCATCAGTCCCCGACTACCGAGCGATAACAACCTTTCAAGCGGAACCGCCGAGTCCTCCGAGAAATCCCCCGAACTCACTCTTCGAAGAGAAAAGACGCACGCTCCGCACCCGAGGCTTCGCCCGAGATCATGGACTATGCTCCTCACGTAGGTTCCAGACCCACACGAGAGCTCAAACCTCAGGTGAACGCCGTCCGAGCCTTTCTCAAACGATACGACCTCGATACTATCGACTTTTACCCTGCGCGGCCTTGGCTTGACCCTCAAGCCCCTCCTCGCATAATAGTAAAGCGGTTTCCCGTTGTGCTTTACAGCCGAGTACGGCGGTGGCTCCTGGACAAGTGAGCCCTTGAACCCCTCAAGCGCCACTTCCACCTGATCAAGGTTGAGCGCGTCGGCGCTTTCTCCACCCCTTACCTCTCCTTCAATATCGTATGTATCCGTTTCGACACCGAGAAGCGCATCTACCCTGTAGGTCTTGCCCTGTCCGGACAGATATCTGGATAAAAGCGTGCAGCGTCCTATACAGACTACGAGTACCCCCGTCGCAAGCGGATCCAGTGTGCCGGTGTGCCCTGCCTTCTCGGCACCGATGTGTCTCCCTACCTTCGTTACAACCTGCCGGGACGTTATGCCCCGTGGTTTATCGACCACCAGGATTCCGTCCAACCTTGGCTATCTCCTGTCGAAGTTCAGATAACGCTTCATTGAAGTTTTTCTTTCTTGATGTATAAGCGGCTGCGGCATAGTGACCGCCTCCCCCGAGCAGCCTCGCCACGTTCCCAACGTCTATTTCGGCTCTCGAACGGAGGCTGACACGTATCTCTCCACTTCCAAGTTCCTTGAAAAGAGCGGCTACCCTGTGGCCTTTCAGGGTTCGCAGGTAGTCTACAAGGTCCTGCATCTCATCCATTGTTACGCCCCAGGACTTCATCTCATCCTGGGTTACGTAGCCATATACAAGACCAAGGTCTTCATTGAAGACCGCGTTTGACAACACGTGGCCGCAGAGCCTCAAGTATTGAAGTGATTCGCTCTGGTACACGTTCTGGAATACAAGGTTGGGATCAATCCCCATCCCCACCATCTCCGAGGCCACCCTGAGCGTCGTGTCAGACGTGTTGCTGAACTGGAACCTTCCCGTATCCGTCAATATGCCCACGTACAAGCAGAGGGCGGCCTCCTCGTCAAGTACAAGTCCCAGTTTACCCGCGTAGAGGTAGATTATCTCCGCGACGGCGGAGGACCTGAGGTTGATTATGTTGACATAGCCGAAGAGCGTGTTATACGGATGGTGATCGATGTTTATGATCTTGGTTTTCCCGCCAAGCCTGCTCTTCAGCCCCTCAAAGCGTTCGATGTTCGAGCAGTCGACGACTATGATAAGCTCTACGTCGGGTATCTCTGAAGGCGTCACGAACAGGTGCCACCCCGGGAGAAATCTATATTTTTCAGGCATCTCTGCAGGTTCAGGCCAACTGCAATGAACGTTCTTTCCGGCCTTTTCGAGCATGAGCGCCGTGCCCAGCATCGAGCCAACGGCATCCCCGTCCGGGTGCTCGTGACCGACCACCAGCACTTCTCGGCAGTCCTTGATAAGGGCCGCGGCCCTTTCTACCTCCCCTGGTTCAATCTCAATCGGCACCCGCTTTATCCTCCTTGCACCGGCGCATGATCCCGTTAAGCCTCAGCGCTTCCTCAGCGAACCGTTCACGGACAAACTCGAGTTCTGGTAGGAACTTGAGGCGAAGGTGCTTCCCGAGGTGTGAACGTAAATAACCCCTTGCGCTTTCGAGACCGACAAGCGATTTCTCGACCTCCTCTTCAGTACCCATTATGCTTACATAGACTTTCGCGTGCCTGAGGTCGGGTGTTACGCTTACCTTCGTTATGGTAACAAACCCTACCCGCGGGTCCTTGACCTCGCGCTGAAGGATCTCTGAAAGTTCCTCCCTGCACGCCTCTTCCACACGGTCTATTCGCCTTGACATACAATCGACTCCGCCACGTCATCGTCGCTGAAGACGTATTGCCCGTCCTCCATAACATCTACACCGACAGCTTCCATGACCTCGCGTGCCCGGGTAAGAGCCCGCTTCGCTGAATGTTCAGAATCAGAGAGGCAAACGACCGCGAGCTTGCTGCTCTTCCAGTAATCGGGGTCACCGAATTCGCGGACAACCATGCTCTTACTGTTTCCCACGCGGTCGATTATGCTTTTTACTGTGCGACGCTTGTCCTTTATCGACTGGCAGTCCCTCAGGTCAAGCCTGTACCTCCCCAAGCCCATGAAGAATTTCATTGTTCCTCCCCTGAGATGGATGAAGATGCGGTCATGTCGCGAGCCGGGCTCCTACCCTAACGAGCGACTTCGCGCATCTGGTAGACTTCCAGGATGTCGCCCTCTTTCAAGTCATTGAAGTCCTCAAGGCCCACACCGCATTCAAAACCGGCGGATACAGACCGTGTGTCATCCTTGAACCTCTTGAGAGAAGATACTCTGCCTTCATGTACAACAACGCCGTCCCGCAGAACCCTGAGCTGCGAGTTACGGTTTATCTCGCCATCCAGCACGATAGAGCCCGCTATCACCCCAGCACCTGTGACACGGAATAGCTGCCTGACTTCGACATGCCCCAGTGTCTCTTCCTCGAACAGGGGCTCGAGCATACCGATGAGCGCGGCTTCGGTTTCCTCGGTCAACTTATATATGATCTGATATGTCCGTATATCTACCTTTTCCATCTCCGCGGCCTTATCCGTATTTGCATCAGGCCTGACGTGGAACCCGATAATTATCGCGTCGCTGGCGGCGGCCAGCATGACATCGGTCTCGGTTATGCCTCCCACGCCGCTGTGTATTACGTTGAGCTTGACCTCCTCCTGAGGTATTTTTTCAAGCGAGTCAATGATCGCCTCTAGCGATCCCTGCGTGTCAGCTTTCAAGACGACCTTGAGCTGGTTTATCTCACCCTCCATGATGCGGTCGAAGAGGTTCTCGAGCGAGACGTGCCTCGGTCCCGCCTGCTCCTCCAACTTCTTATGAATGCGGCGCCGGTCCGATATCTGCCTGGCTCTCTTCTCGTCATCGACCACCCTGAACTCCTCACCGGCCATCGGCGGGCTTGATAACCCCAGGATTTCTACAGGCATGGAAGGACCCGCACTCTGGACAGGCTCGCCCCGGTCGTTGAACATCGCCCTTATCTTCCCCCATGAGGTACTTACAACGACCACATCACCGATGTGAGCCGTCCCGCGTTGAACGAGGACTGTAGCCACCGGGCCCCGCGACCTGTCAAGCTTGGATTCCACCACCGCTCCTCCTGCCTCCGCGCCGGGGTTTGCCTTTAGTTCATGGATCTCGGCCACCAGCAGTATCATTTCGAGAAGGTGATCCAGATTGGTGCCCTCTTTGGCCGAAACGTCCGCGAAAACGGTCTCGCCTCCCCAGTCATCGGGAATCAGCCCCCTCTCGGCGAGCTGTTGCCTCACCTTCCCGGGGTCTGCATCAGGCCTGTCGATTTTGTTAACCGCTACGATTATCGGAACACCCGCTTCGGTGGCATGGTCCAGCGCCTCAAGCGTCTGGGGCATCACTCCATCGTCTGCGGCCACCACAAGGACGGCGATGTCCGTGATCTGTGCTCCCCTTGCCCTCATCGCGGTGAATGATTCGTGGCCGGGTGTATCGATAAAAGTTATTTGTTTTCCACCGAATGTGACCTGGTATGCGCCTATGTGCTGTGTGATGCCGCCCATCTCACTGGAGACAACATCTGTTTTTCTTATAGCGTCAAGGAGCAAGGTCTTGCCATGATCAACGTGGCCCATTACAGTCACGACAGGGGGTTTCTCTGCAAGGTCCTCCGGGCGGTCTACGATCTCCTGCAGCTCCTCGGCCCTCTGGGGCTTAACTTTTATCTCCACCCCGAGGTCGCCCGAGATAAGCTTCAACGCTTCGTCGCTGATCGACTGGTTAACGCTTAGCATCTCGCCGAACCCTACCAGCTTCTTTATCACGTCCGAGGGGGTGAGGCCAGCTTTTTGAGCGAAGTCCTTCACGGTGATACCCGAAGGGACTCTTATCAACTTGGGCGCTACAGTGCTGGGCGCTGCCTTTGGACCCCTTGCCACCCTCCTGCCGCGGGGAACAAAGCGATAAACCTTCTTGTCGCCAACGGGGGGCGCGGCTGGTGCACGCTTGACATCGGCGGGTGCCACTCGGAATGTCGGCTTCTTTGGCCTCGTTGTAACGCCGGGTGGTCCGAGAGGCCTCTCGGGTTTCGGTTTGACAGTCCTTGCTGTTCCCTTTTCCTTGACAGCGGCCTCAACTTGAGGGACTTTGGTCGATTTGGGTTCAATTGCCCCTACCTTAGGTTCGGGCTTTTCCTTCACCGCAACAGATATCGCAGCCTTTTCAGCCCCGGCCTTCTTGGGCTTTTGAGCAGCTTTTGACGGCTTCTTCGCTTCCGCCTTCTTCGCGGGCTTCTTAGCCGCTGGCTTCTTAGCCGCTGGCTTCTTAGCAGTCTTCCTGGCCGCCTTCTTTTCGGGCTTCTTTGCCGCCTTTTTCTTTGGAACTTTTTCCTTTACAGGCTTGAAGCCGAATGAGACCCTTATCTGGTTTGCTTCCTCAAGAGTCAGAGATTGCAGGTTGGTCCTCGCGGGTATTCCCAGTTTGCGGAGCCGGTCGGTGACCTCCCGGTTCGACTTTCTCAGTTCCCTTACCAGTTCGTGAACCCTTATGTTACCCATTGCCCGACTTCCGGTAAGAACCCCTTACGAGATTCTCAAGCTCCCTGAAAACCGAATCCGTTACTGGCCTGCCATATATTCGCGCTAGTCGCGTACTCTGTCGAACAGCCCTTACGCACTCAGCATCACGGCATAGATAACTGCCCCTGCCGGCTCTCTTCCCTTTTCCATCCAGCGTCAGGTTGCCTTCGTCGTTAACGCCCAACCTGATCAGCTTTGCCTTCGGCTTTCTGCACCCGCAGCCAATGCATGTCCTGATGGGTACGCCCACAAACTCAACCATCCTGCTCTTCAGCCTGCTCCTGTTGGTCGGATTCACCCGGGGTATCGAGGACCTTGACATCTCCCTCATCTTCATCAGAAGCAGGTGTTTCTTCCCCTTCAACTGGAGCCTGTACTTCCTCCGATGCGGTATCAACATCTTCGACCGGCGCTTCCACCGCTTCCTCCACCGGTGTAACCTCTTCAACGTCAGCTTCACCGGCTTCAATCATCTGCCCAAGCTTCTGGTGGGCCGCCACGCCGCAGAATTCGGACCCAGGCTTCGCCTTGTTCCGGCACCTGGCCCCGGACGACGTAATGGCGCGGCACTGGTGCACCTCTTGCGAAGAGGTTTCCCGCTCTAGACGTTCAGCCCTGATGGCGGCAGCCTCCATTGCCTGTGACTCGTTAAGGATATCTATTCTCCAACCCGTAAGCTTCGCAGCGAGACGCGCGTTCTGTCCCTCTTTTCCTATCGCCAGGGAGAGCTGGTTATCCAGCACGATGACCTCGGCGTTCATGTTCCGAGAATCAACCACCACTTCCTTCACCTTCGCCGGGCTTATAGCGTTTGCGACAAACTCCGCCGGGTCCTCTTTCCATTCGACTATATCGACCTTCTCACCCCTGAGCTCCCCCACAATCATGCGTACGCGGGATCCCTTGGCCCCAACGCAAGCCCCCACAGGATCAACGTTGGGGTCATTGGAGACCACGGCGACCTTTGACCTCTGACCCGGCTCTCGAGCCACGGCTTTTATCTCCACGATGCCCTCGAATATCTCCGGTACCTCGAGCTCAAAGAGCCTCTTCAGAAGACCGGGGTGTGTCCTTGAGACCATTATCTGCGGACCTTTGGTCGATCTGCGCACGTCCACTATATAGGTCTTGAGTCTCGTCCCGTGCTCGTACCGCTCGCCCCTCACCTGCTCGCTCGGCGGTAAGAGCGCTTCGACCTTTCCCAGATCGATTAGAGTATAACGCTGGTCGCTCTGCTGCACTATTCCCGTGACAATGTCGCCCTCGCGCCCGTGATATTCATCGAACATCAGCTCACGCTCGGCTTCCCTGATGCGCTGGACAATCACCTGCTTGGCAGTCTGGGCGGCGATCCTCCCGAAGTTCTTCGGGGTTACCTCGACCTCCTCCCACTCGCCCGCCTCGTTCTCGCGAATCTCGAAGACCGTCATCGTGCCGGTCTCGTTATCGATGTCTACGCGCGCCTCACCGTCGACGCTGTAGTTCTTCTTGTATGCCGAAACGAGGGCATCCTTTAGCGCATCCAGGATCGTGTCTGTCGAGATGCCCTTCTCGTTCTCGATCTGCTTCAGCGCATCTGTGAGTTTGAAATCCAACTCCAACACATCCCCTTCTTCATGCTACCAGGGAAGCTCGGGGTCGAGCCTGGCGCCCGACAAGCTATCGTATCTCAGCTCGAGAAGCTCCTCGCCGAGCTCCAGCGTGATTGAATCATTCCCGGCGCTTACCAGTACTCCAGAATAGTCTCTGATCCGCTCGAAAGGCACCGTGAGGCTTACTTTGACCCTTTTCCCCAGGTTCATGACGAACTCCTCGGGCCTTTTCAAGCGTCTGTATATGCCGGGGCTCATCACCTCGAGCACGTGCAAGTCCGCCATTATTCCTTCCCTGTCCAACACCTTTCCAATGAGCTCGCTCGCCTTTGTGCAATCATCAACGGTCACGCCGCCGTCTCTATCTATGTAGATCCTTAAAAAAAGCTGACCACCTTCTCGGGCGATCTCAGCGTCTACAAGCTTCAGCGCCAGCCCATCCATGAGGTCTTGGGTCACTTTTTTTACCTTACCGTAAAGGTCAACATCTGCTGTTTCGTCCAAAATTCAGCACCCCTCATAAACAAAAAGTGGGCTTGTGCCCACTCATTCGAGAGCGCTTTCTAATGGCGAATTTAGTCTAGCATACTGATATTAGGCGTGCAACTTGAGCGGAATATTGGGCCTACTTCGTGCCCAGAAGCCAGACCAGGAGGAGGGTTGTGACCGCGAAGATCGAGGCCATGGCTATGGTTATCCGATCCAGGTTCTTCTCGACGATGTAAGAACCTGTGAATACCGAGCTCCCCGCACCGCCCAGAACGCTGGATATACCCCCGCCCTTACCTGCGTGGAGGAGCACTGCCAGGACGAGCCCCAAGGAGACGATTATGTGTATTACAAGAACCACTATGGTTAATACGCCCATTTGTCACTCCTTTCGGGAGCTATTGTAGAGTCATCGCCCTTCTATTTCAACCGGGAGGAAGAGCGAGGTGCCTGTCATCTCCGCCGGCTTGGGCAACCCGATCTCCTCGAGAATGGTGGGAGCGATATCGCCAAGTGTCCCACCTGTACGCATCTGCCTTCTTTCCTCCGTGGCGTTGATGAAGGGCACCGAGGAACAGGAGTGGGAAGTGCAGGTCGATCCGTCATCGAGCATCGTCTCGGCGTTTCCGTGGTCTCCGGTCACAAAGGCACCGCCACCGCTGTCAAAGAGTACATCCAGAACCGTGCCGAGGCTTTTGTCAACCGCCTCGACCGCCTTTACCGCCGCCTCCATGATCCCCGAGTGCCCGACCATGTCACCGTTCGCGAAGTTCAAGACTATGAAGTCGTACTTCCCGCTCTCGATCCTGCGAACGGTTTCTTGGGCCACCTCGTAAGCGCTCATCTCCGGTTTTAGGTTGTAAGTGGCTACTTTTGGCGAAGGTATAAGGACGCGGTCCTCGCCTTCTTTCGGCTCCTCCACTCCGCCGTTGAAGAAGTAGGTGACATGTGCATATTTCTCGGTCTCGGCGATATGTAGCTGGGTTTTTCCGTGCTCGGCAAGGGCATCCGCCAGTACTCCCTTTACCTCCTCCGGCGCGAACGCGAAGGGCACGCCGAACTGATCATCGTACTCGGTCATGGTAACCATGTACGGAAACGGAGGAGACGTCCCGCGGTCGAACTCGCTGAAGTCCTTTTCGATAAGCGCCCGGGTAAGCTGCCTTGGCCTGTCCGGCCTGAAGTTGAAAAAGACCACCGCGTCGTCATCATGCAACGGTGCTGGCGCCCCGATGACGCGAGGTACCAGGAACTCGTCATCGACGCCGTCTTCATACGACTGCCGTATCGCTTCTTCGGCCGAGCCTACCCTGAGACCCCCGGACCGCACTATCGCGTCGTAAGCCAGCTTCGTCCTTTCCCATCTGTTATCCCTGTCCATCGCGTAATAGCGGCCCATTATCGTCCGTATCGACCCTGTCCGGATTTCGCGGGAGCGGTTTTCAAGCATCCGCACGTATCTCAAAGCGCTCCTCGGGGGGACATCCCGTCCGTCCAGGAACGCGTGGACACACACATCGTTCACCCGCTCGGTCTTTGACAACTCCAACAGCGCAAACAGGTGTTCGATGTGGCTGTGAACACCTCCGTCCGAGAGGAGTCCCATAAGGTGAAGCGTGCCACCTGTCTTTCCCGCTTGCCTGATCGCGCCGAGAAGAGCTTCATTGCTGAAGAATCCGCCGTCCTTTATCGAGTAGTTGACCCGCTGGAAGTCCTGTATAACCAGCCTGCCGGCGCCTATATTGAGATGCCCTACCTCAGAGTTTCCCATCTGTCCGGGTGGCAGCCCGACAGCTTCCCCCGAAGCCGTCAGGGTAGTGCTGGGATATTCTTCAAGAAGGCTGTCAAACACCGGTGTCCTGGCCGCCGCTATGGCGTTGCCATTCGTTGATTCGCTGAAACCCCAGCCGTCAAGGATGGCAAGAAGAAAAGGGCGGGGCACCTTCAAGAAAACCTCACGATCTTGGAGAAATCTTCAGCTTTCAAACTGGCACCGCCTACAAGCGCACCGTCTATGTCAGGCTTCGCCATGAACTCGGAGATATTCTCCGGGTTGACGCTGCCGCCGTACTGAATCCTTATTCCGTCCGAAACGTCAGCGTCCAGTGTCTCGGATATTGTTCGGCGAATCAGGCTGACAACCACTTCGGCGTCTTCGACCGTGGCCGCTTTCCCCGTGCCTATCGCCCACAAGGGTTCATAAGCGATTACCATCCCGGCCGCACGGGCGACATCCACCTCGAAAAGACCGCACTTCACCTGGCTTACGACCACGTTCTCGGTCTCCCCCGCCTCCCGCTGCTTCAAGGTCTCACCCACGCACATTATCGGGACCAACCCGTGATCGAGTGCGGACCTTACCTTGCGGTTCACACCCTGGTCGGTCTCCCCGAAGAACTGCCTCCTTTCAGAATGCCCGATTATCACGTGCGTCACGCCTGACTCGAGAAGCATGGTGGGCGATACCTCTCCCGTGTACGCCCCCGATTCCTCCCAGTGCATGTTCTGTGCGGCCAATCCGATTTTAATGTTTCCACGCTTGATCGCCCCGGATACGGCCGGGATATCCAAGAAAGGCGGGCAGACAACCACCTCTACACTGTCCTGATCAGCAATCAGCTCCCAGAGGTCTTCTACCAGGGCGACTGCCTGGTCGGTAAGCAGGTTCATCTTCCAGTTCCCGGCGATTATTGGACTGCGCAAGATCGTATACCTCCTCAAATGCTAGCGGTCCATAAGCGCTTCCACAGCGGGCATTTTCTTTCCCTCCAGGAGTCTCATAGCCGCCCCCCCACCGGTTGACACGAAATCCATCTTATCGGCAAGACCATACTGCCTGAGCGCGGCATCCGAGTCGCCACCTCCAACGATAGTGCTAGCCTCCGCCTCGGCGATGCACTCCGCGATGCTCTTTGTGCCTTTCCCGAAAGAGGGCCACTCGAACACTCCCATAGGGCCGTTCCAAAATACCGTCTTTGCCTCTCTGATCGCCAGGCAGTACGTCTCTATGGTAGCGGGCCCGATGTCCAACCCCATCCAGTCCGGTGGGATCATCTCCGTCGGAACTATCTTGTGATTTGCCGCCTTGTCGAATCGGTCCGCCACCACGAAGTCATTCGGTACCAGGATTCTTACCCTTTTCCTTCGCGCTTTCTTTAGCGTTGAGGCTATCTGGCCAAGCTGGTCCTCTTCAATCACAGAATGGCCTATTTCCAGCCCCATGCTCTTTATGAGGGTGAAGCACATTCCCCCTCCCGTGAGGATGGCATCCGCGATATCGAGGAAGCTGTCAATCACTCCCAGCTTGTCGGATACCTTGTTTCCCCCCAGGACAACTACGAACGGGCGATCGGGAGTTTCAAGCAACCCGCCCAGGGTCTCGAGCTCCCTCTCCATCAAGAGTCCCATTACCGAGGGTAGGTACGCGGTTACGCCCACCGTGGAGGCGTGCGCCCTGTGGCTTGTCCCGAAGGCGTCGTTGCAGTATATGTCGGCAAGTTGCGCCAGCTGGTGCGCGAAGTCGGGAAGGTTCTCCCGCTCCCCCGGGTAGAACCTCAGATTCTCGAGCACTATCACGGAGTTCTTGTACTTGTTTATCGCCTTCTGGACGCGTGGGCCCACGCAATCCTTGAGATACACCACCGGTTTCGCAAGCTCCTCCTGGAGCTTCTTCGCCACGGGAGCCATACGAAGACTCTCGACAATGTGACCTTTTGGGCGCCCCAGATGAGACATCAGGATAGGCCTGGCGCTGTTCTCAAGAAGGTAGCTTATCGTAGGCAGAGCTGCTTTTATCCTGTTGTCATCGGCGACGTTTCTGTTCTTGTCCAGCGGGACGTTGAAATCAACTCTGACAAGGACCTTCTTGCCTTTTACATCGATGTCCCTGATCGACTTCTTCGGCGGATTCACGATAAGCCCACCCGTCTTCTAGACAACAAACTTCACGAGGTCCACAACGCGGTTAGAGTATCCCCATTCGTTGTCGTACCAGGTGACGACCTTGACGAAGTCCCCCATCACCATTGTCGACTGCTCGTCGAATATTGAAGAAAAACTGTTCCCGACCACGTCCATGCTGACGATCGGGTCCTTTACATACGCAAGGATACCTTTCATGCGACCCGTGTCCGCAGCTTTCATCACCGCGTTGTTCACCTCTTCCTTCGTTACTTCCCTGGAAAGGATCGCCACGAGGTCCACAACCGAGCCATCGAACGTCGGTACACGCATAGCGACCCCATCGAGCTTTCCCTTCATCTCGGGGATTACGAGACCGGTCGCCCTCGCGGCTCCCGTGGAAGTAGGTATTATCGACATCGCTGCCGCACGCGCGCGCCGCAGGTCTTTGTGGCATGTATCGAGTATCACCTGGTCGTTCGTGTACGCGTGGATCGTGGTCATGAAACCTTTCTCCACCCCGAAATTATCGATAAGCACCTTGACCAGAGGAACCAGGGCGTTGGTAGTGCATGAGGCGTTCGATATTATGTTGTGCTTCTTCGGGTCGTACATGTCCTCGTTTACCCCCAGCACCATGGTTATATCAGGGTCTGTAGCGGGGGCCGTTATTATCACCTTTTCGGCTCCGGCGTCCAGGTGCTTCTGCGCCGCCTCCCTTTTCGTGAAAAGACCGGTCGACTCGATGGCAATCTTTACCCCCATGTCCTTCCAGGGCAGGTTTCCCGGGTCCTTCTCCGCAAGGACTTCTATCTTTTTTCCATCGATGACGAGCGAGCCATCGGATGAACTCACCTCTCCGCTGAAAACCCCGTGGACCGAGTCGTACCTGAACAGGTGGGCGAGCGAGGAAGCGTCAGACAGGTCGTTAACAGCTACGATTTCAATGTCAGGGTCCCCTATCGCGGCACGCGCGACCAGCCTACCTATCCTTCCGAAACCATTAATCCCGACTTTGACCGGCATTAAAAGCACCCCTTTCATATGATTTAATAAAGACAAGATTATTATGTCAGAAATTCAAAACAATAGGTTAAGAAATATCTGATTTTTACTCCTTGTGTGTCAGTTATTTGGTCACTGTTACACATATTGTATCGACATAGGCAGGCCCTCGCGGGCCGTCCCTGTCACGCCACCGTGCGTACGGGTCCGTACACGGCGGTTCGGTAGGGTTAAGCCTTGCGCCCGAATTCCAACGAGACGAGGCCGAGCGCGC
>Ga0066797_1000025_pt1 | contig 45882 bp, 42 predicted proteins | sample PersoiDNA2013193_FD_76335 | JGI IMG/M metagenome (GOLD analysis project Ga0066797, IMG submission 76335) | Permafrost soil microbial communities from the Arctic, to analyse light accelerated degradation of dissolved organic matter (DOM) -... | ecosystem: Environmental > Terrestrial > Soil >... | reverse complement strand
GCGGCGCGCTGGCCGTAGCCGATCCAGGCCCCGGTCGCGGCCGCGAGTTCCAGGTGCCCGGCGGCGAAGTCGGCGTGGAAGTGGGTGTTGATGACCGCCTCGATGGCGAGCCCGCGGGCTCGCGCGTCGGCGAGGTACTCGGACACGTCGCGGCGGGGGTCGACGACCACGGCGCGGCCGGTGGTCTCGTCGCCGATGAGGTAGGACGCCTGGGACAGGCAGTCGAGGTAGTACTGGGCGAAGTACACGGGGTCTCCTGGGGGTTCGGGTTAGGCGCGGCCCTTGAGCATGCCCTGCCAGTAGAGCGCGGGCAGCCCGTACCGCTTGAGCAGGTACATGTCCCGCCGCGGCTTGAGGGTGTCGATGAACGGAATGCTTGGGGTGCGCTCCAGGTCGTAGTTGAACTCGGCCAGCAGCAGCCTGTTCCGCGAGGTGACGAGGGGGCAGGACGTGTAGCCGTCGTAGCTCTTTGTGCCGCCGCCGTGCATGGCCGCGAGCAGGTTGGCCGCCACTACGGGGGACTGCTTGCGGATCGCGGCGCCGGTCTTGGAGGTCGGCAGGCTGGCGACGTCACCGAGGGCGAAGACGTTCGGCCATTCGGGGTGCCGCAGGGTGTGCTTGTCGGCTCGCACGTAGCCGAACGGGCTCGCGGGATCGGCCAGCGGCGACGCCTTGACCCAGTCCGGTGCGCTCTGCGGCGGGGTCACGTGCATGATGTCGTAGCCGATCTCTTCCTTCGTGCCCGCCCTGGCGTCCGCGATCATCGCCCGCCTGGCGTCCCCGTCCACCTCGGTGAGCTGGGATTCCAGGCGCACCTCGATGCCGTAACCCGCCGCGATGCCGGTGAGCACTTTCGCCCAGTCGGGCTGGCTGAACATGGTCGCGGTCGGCAGCACGAGGATGACCCTGATGCGGTCGAGCACGCCCTGGCTGCGCCACCAGTCGGCCGCCAGGTAGGCGATCTTCTGCGGGGCGCCCGCGCACTTGACCGGGCCGGCGGGCATGGTGAACAGCGCGGTGCCGCTGCGCAGGCCGCGGATGAACTCCCAGGTCCGCGGGGCCAGATCGTAGCGGTAGTTGCTTGAGACGCCGCGCTCGCCCAGGGTTTGCGGCAGCCCGGAAACAAGGTCGAAGTTGAGCTGCAGGCCCGGTGCCATGACCAGGTAGTCATAGCCGAGGACCCGGCCGGACTCAGTGGTCACCCGCTGCGCCGCCGGGTCCACGGCGGCCGCGGCGCCCCGGATCCAGGTCACCCCCTTCGGCATGACCCGGGACTGCGGCCGCACCGAGGCGCGCTGCGGCGCCCGCCCGCCCCCGACCAGGGTCCACAGCGGCTGGTAGTAGTGGCTGTCCGAGGGCTCGAGGACGGCGACGTCCGGCAGGCCGGAGCGGCGGAGCCGGGCGGCGAGCGTCAGGCCGGCGGATCCGCCGCCGACGATCAGTACCTTGTGATGGCCTTCCGGCGAATTCGCTGAATTCATTCCCGGTTTCCCCTCCGGCGCGGGCGATAAATGATGTCCTCACTCTTTATCCAAGGCCCCGCTGATATGTCAAGGGGCCATCCTCCCCGCGTCATGGCATGTCTTGCTTATTATGCTACTTAATCGCCTCTGATCTGCTGGTATAGGTGTGAGCTTATCGGTAGATCGGAAATTGCTGTTAGACATCGCGAGTTTCCTGCGCGCACAATTGAGCAGGAATTTAATGCGCCGATGCGGTCGTCGGCGTCGTTTTTGCGGAGGAAAATCGTGCTGCTCGCGCTGCCCATCGGGATCCTGATCGGCCTCAGCCTCGGCGCGCTCGGCGGCGGCGGGTCGATCCTGACGGTGCCCGCGCTTGTCTACCTGCTCGGCGAGAGCCCGCACAGCGCCACGACCGCATCGCTCATCATCGTCGGCGTCACCTCGGTCGTGGCCATGGCCGTCCACCTGCGCGCCGGGCGGGTCCGGGTGCGCTCGGGGATAGTGTTCGGCGTCCTCGGCGCGGGCGGCGCCTTCGCCGGCAGCCGCCTGTCGGCCAGCATCGACCCCAACGCCTTGCTCGTCGCGTTCTCCGTGCTCATGGCGGGCGTGGCGGCCGCGATGCTGTACCGGCAGCGATCCGGCACCGCCCCGGCGCCCGAACTGCCGGCCGCTGCCTGCCCGGCGGCGCCCGAGGACGCGCCCGGCGGCCTAACCGGTCACGGTGTCGACGATGACCACAGCGACCACGGCGTCGGTGGCGTCGCAGGGGGCGTCGCAGTGCGCCGCCCGCCGCCGCAAGCCGCCTCCCGGGCGCAGGCCGCCCCGTCCGTGTCGCCGGTCCGCGTGGTGATCGCGGCGACGATCGTCGGGCTCGTGACGGGGTTCTTCGGCGTGGGCGGCGGGTTCGTGGTCGTCCCCGCGCTCGTGCTCGCGCTCGGCTTCGACATGCCGACGGCGGTCGGCACGTCCTTGCTCGTGATCGCCATCAATTCCGCCTCGGCGCTGCTGTCGCGGCTCGGCACCCACGCGAGCATCAGTGACGCCCTGCTGATCACGTTCACCGCCGCCGCCGTCGTCGGGGCCATCGCCGGGAGCCGGGTCGCCTCGAAGGTCAGGCCCGAGCGCCTGGCCGTCGCCTTCGCCTTTCTCATGATCGCGATCGCCATCTACACCGCGGCCCGCAGCATCCCCGCGCTTGCCTAATCCCTGATCACCTGTGGCGGGTGGCGAGGCGGGCGGCCACCGCGAGGAACGCGGCGGCCGCCGGGGTCGGCGATCCCGGCCGGTGCACGATTACCAGTTCGCGCATCAGCGGCGGGTCGAAGCCGGCGGTGACGGCCCCCTGCGCGGCGGCAAGCACGGCGATCGCCTCGGGCATCACCGCCGCGCCGGCGCCGGCGAGGACGAGCGGGAGTATCGCCTCCCGCTGGCTCGTCTCGATCGCGACCAGGGGACGCAGCCCTTCGAGGCCGAGCGCGGCCTCGAGCAGCCTGCGACCTGAGCTGCCCGGCGGGGTCAGGATCAGCGGGATGCCCGCCAGCGCCCCCGGACGCAGCGGGTCGGCCGGGGCGGCCGAGCCTGGCGGGAACACGGCGACCAGCTGCTGCCCGCGGAACGGCACGGTCACGAGGCCGTCGGCGGCCCGGCTGGCGTCCGTGACGCCCACCTCCGCGGCGCCTGTCCGCACCTGCTCGGCCAGTTCGTCGGGGTCGCCGGGCGAGGCGATGTGCACCGTGACCGCCGGGTAGGCCTGCCGGTAGGCGCCGAGCAGCGCGGGCAGCGGGTCGGTGGACAAGGTGGGCAGCGCGGACAGGTCAAGCCGCCCCCGGCTCAGCTTGTTGACCTCGGCGGTGACCTGGCGGGCCGCGTCGATCTCGCGCAGCACCGCCCGGGCCGGGCCGACAAGCGCCGCACCGGCTTCCGTCAGCGTCACCGCCCGGCTAAGCCGGTGGAACAGCGGCCCGCCGAGCTCGGACTCAAGCTCGGCGATCGCCTGGGACAGGGCGGGCTGCGAAATATGCACCGCCGTCGCGGCGCGCGTGAACCCGTCGTGCTCGACCACGGCGAGAAACAGGCTCAGCCGCCGGATGTCGAGCGCCGACACCCGGTACCCCGCCGGTGCCGCCATGTCAGGACCCGTCCTTCGTGCTCATGAACCGATCATGCCCCTCCGCCGCCGCGCAGGCACCAGGGCGGTCATGATCTTGACGTGACGGTTGCTGATGATCCGGTGCGGGCCCGGCTGCTGCGCCGGGGGTTCAGGCTGGAGTACGTGACGCTGGGCTGGAACGTGGCCGGGATCATCGTCTTCGTCACCGGGCACTGATCACCGCGGATTAAGAGAGGGCCGTGGGGCCTGTCGGCCTTGGCGGGAGGGACGATCGCCTCTAGGGCTTGCGCCGTAGCCGGGGCAGCATCGAACTGTGAAGCGAATCGTTGTTCTGGGCGGCGGTACCGGCGGGACGCTGGTGGCTAACCGGCTGCGGCGGCTGCTTGACGGTGACGATGCGGAGATCGTCGTTATCGATTCCGACGACGCGCACGTGTACCAGCCGGGCCTGCTGTTCGTGCCGTTCGGGCTGGCCAGGCCGGCCAGCCTGGTCCGTCCGCGGCACCGTCAGCTCCGGCCGGGCGTGGACTTCCGGCAGGCCGCCGTGGACCGCGTCGACCTGGAGGAGAACGAGGTGTGCCTGGCCGACGGCACGCAGGTCGGCTACGACGTCCTGGTGATCGCGACCGGAGCCCAGCTCGTCCCTGAGGAAACCGAGGGGCTCACCGGGCCTGGCTGGATGGAGAAGGTCTTCACCTTCTACACCCTCGACGGCGCGGTCGCGCTGGAGAAGGCCCTGGCGGGGTTCGCCGGCGGCCGGCTCGCCGTCGCCGTGATGGACATGCCGATCAAGTGCCCCGTCGCGCCGCTGGAGTTCTGCTTCCTCGCCGACGCCTACTTCGCCAGGCGCGGCATCAGGAAGGATGTCGAGCTGACGTTCGTCACTCCCCTGGATGGGGCGTTCACCAAGCCGGCGTGCAACCGGGAGCTGAGCGGCCTGCTGAAGGACAAGGGCGTCGGCCTCGTCACCGAGTTCAACACCGGCGAGGTGGACGGCCCGGGCGGCCGGCTGATCTCTTTCGACGGGCGCGAGGTCCCGTTCGACCTGGCGGTGGTGATCCCGCTGCACGGCGGCCAGGCCTACGTCAGCCGTTCGCCCGGCCTCGGCGACGCGCTGGGGTTCGTGCCCGCCGACCAGCAGACCCTGCGGTCCAGGGCGAAGCCGAACGTATTCGTGATCGGGGACGCGGCCGACGTGCCTGCCTCCAAGGCGGGCTCGGTCGCCCACTTCGAAGGCGACATCGTCGCCACTAACATCGCCGGGTACCTGGCGGGCAAGCCGGCGGACGCCCGCTACGACGGGCATGCCAACTGCTTCATCGAGAGCGGGCACCGCAAGGCCCTGCTGATCGACTTCAACTACGACACGGAGCCGCTGACCGGGCACTTCCCCGGCCGCGTCGGGCTGCCGCTGCTGCGCCAGTCGCGGCTCAACCACCTCGGGAAGCTGAGCTTCAGGTGGCTGTACTGGCACCTGCTGCTGCCGGGCCGGGACATCCCGGCCGTGCACAGCCGGATGCCGGCCGCCGGGAAGCACCTGCCGCCCGCCCGCCGCGCGGCAGCGTCACCGCGCTAGAGAAAGGCACGCTCATGCCCACCGCGACCTACGCAGGCACCGAAGTCGCCGTCAACGACGAGGGATTCCTCACCGACCCGGCACAGTGGCGGGAGGAGATGGCCCCGCAGATCGCCGCGGCCGAGGGCATCACCGAGCTCACCGAGCGGCACTGGCAGGTCATCAGGTTCATGCGGCACGAATACGAGGCCAAGGGCACCGGGCCGACCGTCCGGGTGCTCGGCAAGACCTCCGGCGTGAGCGTCAGGGAGCTCTACCAGCTGTTCCCGAAGGGACCGGCCAAGATCGCGGCGAAGACGGCCGGGATCCCGAAGCCGCGCGGCTGCATCTGAGCAGCCCGCGGCGCAGGTGAAAGGAGGGCGGTCATGGCCGCCAAGATCGAGAAGGTCTCCATCATCATCTCCAAGGGGTCGCTCGAGGGCATCTACCCGGGGCTGATCATGGCCAACGGCGCACGGGCCGAGGGAATGGAGGCGAACCTCTTCTTCACCTTCTTCGGCCTCGACGCCATCCACAAGGCCCGGCACGAGCACATCAAGCTCGCCACCGTCGGCAACCCCGGCCTGCACCTGGCCACCTGGGCCGGCGCCCTGCCCGGCGTCTCCTCGGTCATGACCCACTACATGGCCAGCAAGATGGACGCACTCGACATCCCGTCCATTCCGGAGTTCGTCGAGATGATCGCGGACACCGGTGCCGGGCTGTACGCCTGCAAGGCGTCCGTCGACCTCTTCGGGCTCGCCAAGAGCGACTTCATCGACCAGGTCAAGGACATCATCACCGTCGGGGAGTTCTACGACCTGGCCGCCGGCGGCGAGATCATCTTCACCTGACCCTCCCGGGCGGCGTGCTGCTCATCGGACAGCTAGGTGGCCTAGCCCTCACAGCAATGGAGAACATCATGACTTCCAGGCATTACCGGGACGCCGCGGCCGGCGCGGCAGCGATAGCCGTCCTGGCCCTTGCTGCCTGCGGCACCAGCGCAAGCACCGGTGCGCCAGCGACGTCCGCGGGGAGCGCAGCGGCCTCGGCGGCCGCCACGTCGACGGCTTTCAGCGCCGCCGATAGCACCTTCACCGCCAGGATGCTGGGGCTTGAGGGGCAGTCGGCGGCGCTGGGCGCCGCTGTCACCGGGCATGCGGCAACGCCGGAGCTCCAGCAGTTCGCCGCCCGCATGCGGGCGCAGGCCAGCATGGCCCAGCGGATGCGCGAGCTGATGGGCAGCTGGCACCAGCCCGTCCCTGGGCCCTACTCATCCGGCGCCAGCCTGCCCGCCGCCATGATGGGCACCGGCATGATGAGCGCAGCCGACTGGGCCGAGATCGGCGGCGAGCACGGGCAGCCGTTCAGCAGCCACTGGCTGGACGCCATGATCGGCGGCTACAACACGGAGGTCGCGCTGTGCCGGCAAGAGCTTGCATCGGGCGCCAGCCCGCAGGCCCGCGCACTGGCCGCCAGCATGCTGGCGGAACGGCAGTCCGAACTCGCCCAGCTCCGGCAATGGCACCAGGACCCGCAGATGGGCATGATGGGCTGAACGCGGCCATGCTGACGATCAATTAGCGCTCAGCCAGGCCCGGCGCGCAACCGAATTATTCTGACGCTGCCTTGCGCAGGGCGGCCAGGCTGCGCGCCACGTCGTCAGCGGTGGTGGACCAGTTGCTGACCGAGACGCGGAGCACCGCCTTGCCCCGCCAGCGTGAGCCCGTCATCCATGCCGTGCCGTCCGCCATGAGCCGCCTGGTGACTTCCGCCGTGCGCGCGTCTGTCCCGAAGCTCGCGGATACCTGGGAGAAGACAACGTCGTTCTCGACCGTGGCGCCGTCGATGGCGGCGATGCCGTCCGCGAACGCGGTCGCGTGGCGGCAGTAGCCGTCGACCAGAGCGGCAAGTCCGTCGCGGCCGAGAGCGCGCAGGACCGCCCACACCGGGATCGCGCGGGCGCGCCGCGACGATTCCGGGACGGTTTCGCACGGGTCGCCCGCGTCGTCCTGTATGAGGTAATCGGTCGCGCCGATCGTCATCGCGGCCCGGAGCGCTGCCCGGTCGGCGACGATCGCGATGCCGCAGTCGTAGGGCACGTTGAGCGTCTTGTGCGCGTCGGTGGTCCACGAGTCGGCCCGCTCATAGCCGGCGGTGAGCGGCCTGGTCGTCGCAGACGCGGCCGCGAAGAGGCCAAACGCGCCGTCGATATGCACCCAGGCGCCGCGGGAGTGCGCGACCTCGATCGCCGCGGCGAACGGATCGAACGCCCCCGAGTGCAGGTTGCCCGCCTGCAGGACGAGGATGACCGGGCTGCCCTGGGGGATCTGGTCGAGCGCGTCGGCCAGGCAGGTGAAGTTCGACATCGTCGCGCCGGTAACGAAGCCGACCCCGCTGCCGTCCGGGAGGCCGAGGACGTCGAGTAGCCACGCGCTCGCTATGTCCTCGACAGCCGCGTGCGCCGGGCTCACCGCGCGCAGCACGGCGTTCTGGTCCCAGGCGCTGACCAGCCAGTCCGCGGCGAGTGCGGCGGGATGCGTGCCGCCGATGACCATCCCGTAGAACCGGCCGGACGGCATCGCGGTCAGGCCCGGGTCGCAGGCGCTCGCGAGCAGGTCGATGACCTCGTTCGCAGGTGTCGGCCCGGCGGGCAGTTCCGCGCCGAGCTCATTGACGATCTCCGCGGCAGAAGCCCGCGCCGGGACAGGGCGAGTGGCGAGGCTGTCAAGCCAGCGGTTGGTGTCGCGCCGCGTGGTCAAGCGCGATATATCGGTCGGCCATGCCGCCAGTATCTGCTGTCCACCGGCCCTGGCCGGAGTCAACCGGCCGGGCGCGATACGGTTTACCGCGATGAGTAAACCGGCGATGGCAGTGCGGCGCGGCACGAAGCTCCCGCGTGAGACGGACGGCAGCACCCCGACGGGTGCGGCCCTGCGGGACGGCACGATGCGGGACGGCATGATGCAGGACGACACGAGCAGGCCCGTGGTGGCCGTGGCCAACCGGCTCCCTCTCCAGCAGGGTGACAACGGCTGGGAGCTGTCGCCTGGCGGTCTGGTGACGGCGCTGCGGCCGGTGATGGCCACGCATCGCGGCGCCTGGGTCGGCTGGGACGGCGGTACCAGGGGCATGCCGGAGGCGCTGCCCGACTCGATCCTCCGGCTGGTGCCGATCGGGCTGTCCGCCGGGCAGGTCCGCAATTACTACCACGGCTTCGCCAACGCGACGCTCTGGCCGCTGCTGCACAACTCGATCGAGAAGCCCCGGCTCGAGCGGGCCTGGTGGTTCAGCTACCGGGATGTCAACGCGATCTTCGCGGACCGGGCACTGGCTGCCCTGGACGCGCACCAGGATGCGATCGCCTGGGTGCACGACTACCACCTGATGCTCGTGCCGCAGCTCATTCGCAGCCGTCGGCCCGACCAGCCGGTCGGGTTCTTCCTGCATGTGCCATGGCCATCGCCGGACATCTTCGCGCGGCTGCCCTGGCGCGAGCAGATACTGACGGGCCTGCTCGGCGCCGACGTGGTCGCCTTCCACACCGACGAGTACCGAGGCAACTTCCTCCGCGCGTGCGCCAGGCTGCTTGGCGGCTCGGGCATTGAGGTTCGCGGCTCGTCCGTGGTCTTGTCCGATGGCCGGGTGGTGACCGCTGTCACCGCCCCCATCTCCATCGACGCCGAGGAGTTCGCCAGGTACGCGGCCGACCCGGACACAGAGACGGAGATCCAGGCCCTGGCCGGGCAGTTCACCGGCCGTACCGTGCTGCTCGGCGTCGACCGGCTTGACTACACGAAGGGCATCATCGAGCGGCTGCTCGCGGTGGAACTGCTGCTTGAGCGCAATCCCGAGCTCCGGACCAGCCTGGTGTTCCTGCAGGTCGCCGTGCCGAGCCGGGACAACGTGCGGGAGTACCGCCAGCTGCGCACCACTGTTGAGCAGAGCATCGGGCGGATCAACGGCATGTACACCGAGCCGGGCAATGACGTGCCCGTGCACTACCTCTACCGCGGCCTGTCGCAGAAGCAGCTCACCGCCTACTACGCGCTCGCGGACGTGCTGCTCGTCACGCCGCTGATCGACGGCATGAACCTGGTCTGCAAGGAGTACGTCACCGTTCAGCAGGCCCGCGGCGGCAGCGGTGCCCTTGTCCTCAGCGAGTTCACCGGCGCCGCCGTCGAGCTGTCGCAGGCCGTCCTGTGCAACCCATTCGACGTGGAGGGGCTGTCCTACCGGATCGAGCAGGCGCTTCGGCTGACGGACCAGGAGCGTCGCTCGGCCCTGGCGGCCATGGCCGAGCGCGTCCGCGTCTATGACGTGCACCGCTGGGTATCCGATCAGCTCACGGAGATCGCTGCCCGCGGCCCGGCTCCGGTCGGCGGATGAAGCTGGTCACTTTCTGATTACCTAAAGTGCTCGATGGTCACCCAGTGTTATATTGCTTGCACGTGATGCAGGCGGACTTGGGTGGGTGAGAGCCGACGTGATGGGGACGGAAGCGCCGGGCCGATGGCGCAGGCGCCGGTGGCACGCGCGGGGCTGCGTGGAGGCCGGCTGCGACGCCATCTTCTGGGTCACCGGGCTGGCCGTGGCGGCCTGGGGCGGTGGCGACCTGCAAGGGAACGTGCCTCACGCGCTCAGGCTGACCTGTGCCGTGCTGGCGGTCTGTGTCATGTCGGTGGCGTCCGGCCTGCTCAGCGGCGCTTACGGGCGCCGGTACCGGCGGGGCATGCTGGACGAGGTGCTGAGCGTGTGCGTCACGGGCGGCCTGATGCTGATGGCGCTCACCTCCGTGAGCGGCGCGCTGATCGGCGGTCAGCGCGCGGCGGCCCAGACCGTGGCCGCGGGCGCGCTCTTCGCGCTGGCAGCGATGGTCGCCGCGCGCACCGCGCGACGTGCGTCGGCCCAGATGTCGGCCCGGTCGCGCTAGGGGAGCGCGCGTTCCGCGGCGCCTCCGGCGGGCGTGCCATGGCTGATCTCGATGTAGCCGTACGCGCCGGCCGCCGCCGCGCCGAGCAGCAGGATCGCCGCGGCCAGCGAAAGCAGCGTGATGCGCAGCCCGCGCCGGTCCCTGATCGATGGTGCGACTGTCGCCTCGCTGCGCGTACCGGCCATTCCCGCTGCCTCCATCGTCGGCATGTCATCCGCTACTTAACGTCCTCATGTAATTACGCAATGTAATATCACGCGCCGTACGCACCGTCCACATCGCGGCCATCAGAGGGTCGCGGCCGCGGTGTCGTCGAACAGGGGGATGGGTGAACACGGAGGGATACGCGCCCACCAGGCAGTGGGTCGTTGCCTATGCGCGACGGCTCGCCCGGGCGGGTACCGAGGCCGGGTACGACGCGATCGTGTGGGTGTCCGGGCTGTTCTACGCCGCATGGATCACCGCGGACATACCGGGAAACGAGGTCAGGGCGCTGCCGCTCGTCTGCTCTGTGCTGGTGATCGGCCTGCTGTCCGTGGTGTCTGGCCTGCTCGCCGGGCTCTACCGCGGCCGTCACCAGCGGGGCAGCCTGGATGAGGTGATCAGCGTATCCATCGCGGGCGGCCTGATGCTCGTCCCGCTCGTCCTGCTGAGCAGTGAGCTTGTCGGCGGTCAGCGAGACCCGTTCAAGACCGTCGTGGGCGGGACGCTCATCGCGCTGCCGACGATCGCCGTCGCGCGGTATTTGCTGTTCACCGCGCGGCAGCGGCACCGCAAGCGGACCACGGCAGGAGTCACGGTCATCGTGTTCGGTGCTGGTGACGCCGGTACCGCGCTGATCAATCAGCTGCTCGCGGAGCCGGACGCGGCGTACCGGCCGGTCGCGATCCTCGACGACGATCCGGACAAGCGGCGGCTGCGAATTCGCGGGATTCCGGTGCTCGGCGACCGGACAAAGATGGCGGAGGTCGCCGCCACGACCGGGGCCACCGTGCTGGTCATCGCGATCGCCAAGGCGAGCGGCACCGTGATCCGCGACCTGATGGCGCGGGCGGAACGGTGCGGGCTCACCCCCAAGGTGGTGCCGACAACCACCGAGCTGATCAGCGGCGGCGCCAGGATCGAGGGCGTCCGTGACCCGCGGATCAGCGACCTGCTCGGCCGCCGTCCGGTCCGCACCGACGTGGCGGCGATCGCGGGGCACTTCGCCGGCAAGCGCATCCTCGTCACCGGGGCAGGGGGTTCCATCGGCTCGGAGCTCTGCCGCCAGCTCCATCAGCTGGCTCCCAGCGAGCTGATCATGCTGGACCGCGACGAGTCAGCCCTGCACGAGATCCAGCTCACGCTGCACGGGCGCGCCCTGCTCGATTCCGACGAGACCGTGCTCGCCGACATTCGGGATCCGCGCCGCATCCATGAGGTGTTCGAGCAGTTCCGCCCGCAGATCGTGTTCCATGCCGCGGCTCTGAAGCACCTGCCGCTCCTGGAGCGCTACCCGGCCGAGGCGGTGCAGAGCAACATCCTGGGCACTCAGACGGTGCTCGAGGCCGCCGCGGCATGCGGCGCCGAGTCGTTCGTGAACATCTCCACGGACAAGGCGGCGGACCCGGTGAGCGTTCTCGGGTACTCCAAGAAGATCGCGGAGCGGCTCACCGCGCAGATGGCGGGCCAGGTCGAGGGCACGTACCTGAGCGTCAGGTTCGGCAACGTCCTCGGCAGCCGCGGCTCGGTGCTCGGCGCGCTGTCCGCCCAGGTGAAGGTCGGCGGCCCGCTGACGGTCACGCACCCGGAGGTGACCCGCTACTTCATGACGGTGGACGAGGCGGTACAGCTCGTCCTGCAGGCGGCCGCCATCGGCGGCAACGGGGAGGTGCTCATTCTCGACATGGGCGAGCCGGTGCGGATCGCGGACATCGCCCGCCGGCTTTGCGCGCAGTCCGCCCATCCGGTCGACATCGTCTATACCGGGCTGCGGCCCGGCGAGAAGCTCGCTGAGGACCTGCTCGGCGTCGGCGAGGTGGACTACAGGCCGCGCCATCCGCTGGTCAGGCATGCCCAGGTCAAGGCGCTCGACCCCGCCGAGCTTTCCGGACTGCTCCGTGACCGCGACCCCGGCGCCCTGCGCAGGAGGCTCGCCGAATGCGCCACGGGTGAGCCGCAGCCCGTGCCGGAGGCTGCCCTGCCAAGGCAGGCGACGCCCAACAGCCCGGCCCGGCCGGGGCAGACAGCACATAGTGGCCGGTAGTTGGAACCACGGGTCCGTTCAGTAGAAGGGATTTAGAGACTTTTGTACTGAACGGGCCGGGGTGACTCCCGCACCATCCACTAGCTCAGCCGGCCCAGCTCCACGAGGTCGCGGGTGAGCTGATCGAGCAAGTCGGCGGTCGCCTGGTACCCGCGAAGCGGGCCGCCCGCCGGATCGGCCACGTCATCGGCCGGGTTGCTGCCAAGCAGGCCACGGCGGCTGCGGTCGCCGGCGGCCCGCGCCAGCCAGTCACCGAATGGCTCGCCGGGGGCGCGGCCGCCCGACTGCCGGCCCAGGCGGATCAGCTCGCGGATCGTGAAGGTGCGAGGCCACGCCTGCGGCAGCACCACGACGGCGTGCCTGACATGCTCCCTGGCCAGCCCGAGTACCAGGTCCGCGCCGGCGAGGTCGGCGGCGGTGACGGCACGGCTGCGATGGCCGGTGGCGTCGATTCCCCTGGCGGCCAGCACCGAGATCACCTCGGGCGGCGGGCGGCGGCCGCCGAGCAGTCCGGCCGACGTCACGGGAACCGTGCTGCCGCGCGCTGCCAGCCGTGCCGACAGCATCGCCTGCGCCATGACCGAGCGGCAGGCGTTGGCTGTGCAGAGAAAGAGAATCGCGGTCACCGTCGTTATTCAATCACTCACAGTGATGACTCATGTACTGTTAGCCGTCAGTTGTGCCCGAGCGGAAATCTGGGAGGACCGAAGATGGGTGAGCCTGGCGCCGAGCCGACGCTCCGCAGCTACCTGCACGTGATGCGCAGGGGGCGCTGGTGGGTGGCCGCCTTCTCGCTGCTCGGGCTGGGCGTGAGCCTGCTGCTTTCGCTGACCGCGACCCGGCAGTACACGGCCACCGCCCAGCTTCTCGTGCAGTCGGTCGGCAGCATCAACAGCCTGACCGGCTCCGGCCAGAACTACATCACCACCGTCGAGGTGCAAACCGAGCTGCAGCTCGTCACGAGCGCCCAGGTGCAGAAGCAGGTCCGTGCGCACCTTGGCAGCGCGCCCGGGGTCCTGGCCTCGGAGGTCGGCCAGACCAACGTCATCGCGGTGACGGCGGTCAGCGCCTCGCCGGCCCGTGCCGCGCTGATCGCCAACACCTACGCCAGGGCATTCGTCGCCTGGTCAACCGCGACCGAGATCAGCGGCCTGGCCGCCGCGGAGAGCCAGCTCGGCACCCAGATCAATGTCATAGGCAAGGAGATCGGCCGCCTGCCGTCCAGGGCGACGGCGCAGGCCGACGCCCTCTCCAACCAGCAGGCCGTGCTCAAGGGGCAGCTCGCACAGCTCGAGGTGGCCGGGGCATCCGCGTCCACCGGGCTTGAGCTGGTCACGCCCGCCACGGTGCCAGCGTCGCCGAGTTCACCCAAGCCCGCGCAGGACGCGCTGCTCGGGCTGCTCGTCGGGCTTGCCCTCGGCATCGGCGCCGCGTTCCTGCGCGACAACCTGGACGACACCCTGACAAGCGGCGAGTCGGTGGAACAGGTGAGCGGCGTCGCCGTGCTCGCTACCGTGCCGATGGTGACCTCGTGGCGGAAGAAGGCCAGGCCCGTGGTGGTCTCGGTCAGCAACCCGACCTCGCAGCCCGCCGAGGCGTACCGGTCGATGCGCACCTCCCTGCAGTTCGTCAGGCAGGAACACCCGATCCGCACCATCCTGGTCACAAGCCCGAGCGCCGGAGACGGGAAGACCGCCACGGTGGTCAACCTCGGCGCGGTGTTCGCCCAGGCAGGCTCGCGGGTCGTGCTGGTCTCCTGTGACCTGCGCCGCCCAGGGCTCAGCCAGTTCTTCGAGCCTGGCGAGGACGCAGAGCTCTCCTCGGTGCTGATGGGCAAGCAGCCACTGGAGCGGGCAGTGGCACCGGTGCCTGGTGTGGAAGGTCTCTGGACGCTCGGCACGCGATCGGTCGCCGCGAACCCCACCGAACTGCTCAGCGGCCAGCGGATGCGGTCCGTCGTCGCCGCGCTCGCGGAGAAGTTCGACATCGTGCTGATCGATAGCCCGCCGGTGCTGCCGGTGGCCGACGCGATGATTTTGTCGGGCTACGCCGACGCGGTGCTGCTCGTCGTGGCGGCGGGGCAGACCAGGCGGGCCGAGCTGCGGCGCACCGTGGAGAAGCTTGCGCAGGCGAACGCGCCCGTGGTGGGCGCGGTGCTTAACAAGTCCGCGGCGCAGGACGGGTACGGCTACTACGGCACCTATCAGCCCTATGTTCTGCCGGCCGACGCGTCGCTCGGCGGCTCTAGGACACCACAGAACGGCAACGGCAGGCAGAACGGCTCCCCGATGTCATCCGGGCAACCGGGTCGCCGCAGCGGCTAATCCGCACGCCGGCGCATGGCGCTCATCAGGCTGCGCTGGCATGGTAACTGATAGTCGTGTAACGACTCCTCATAGTAATCATCGCTGCTAACATGCCGAACGTGACGGGGGACAGAGTGGTGTGGGCGGTCCTGGCCTGCGGTGCGATCGTTCTCGTGGCCGAGCCGCCGACGATCGCGCTGCTGCGCAGGCTCTCGGTGATCGACGTGCCCGGGGGACGGTCGTCGCACTCGGTGCCGACGCCGCGCGGCGGCGGCGCGCCGATCGCCGTCGGCCTGCTCGTGGCGGCGCTCGTCGCGCCTGGCACCGGCGGCGCGGGTCTTGCGTTCGCGTTCGCGGTCGGCTTTTTCGGCCTGGTCGGCCTGGTTGATGACCTGCGCGGGCTGTCCGCAGTCTCGCGGCTTGTCCTTCAGGCGTCGGGCGCCGCCGTCGCGGCGACGCTGCTCGTCATGCGGCTGCCGCTGCCCGCGTTCGCGATGATCATGGCGGCGCTCGCGGCCGCGGTCTGGCTGGCAGGCTTCGTCAACGCCTTCAACTTCATGGATGGGGTTAACGGCATCTCAGGCGCGCATGCGCTGGTCGGCGGGGTGGCGTACGCGTGTCTCGCGGCCTGGCGGCGGGACGGATTCGGCGTCGCGGCAGGCCTGGCGCTTGCCGCGGGGGCCGGCGCCTTCCTGCCGTGGAACGCCGTCAGGGCGCGGGTCTTCCTCGGCGATGTCGGCAGCTATTCAATCGGCGCGGCCCTCGCGGTCCTGGCCGTCCGGCTGATCTCGGAAGGCGTGCCCGCCGAGGCGGTGGCCGGCCCGGTAGCGGTGTACCTGGCGGATGTGGCCTGGACGCTGCAGCGTCGGATCAGGCACGGCGAACGGTTGCTTGAGGCGCACCGCACGCACGTCTACCAGCGCTGGTGCGACGCCGGGTGGTCACACCACGAAGTCACGCTGCTGACTTCCGCGCTGACGGTGCTGCTCTGCCTGCTCGGCGTGGCCGGGGTATTCGGCGGCGCTGTATTCGGCGGCATCTGGGTGCGGGTAACGGCGGACCTGGCCGGGCTCGCGGCGCTCGCGGGTTACCTGGGCTCACCAGGACTCTTCGAAAGGGGGATGGCCTGACATGCGGGTGCTCATCGTCACGCAATACTTTCCGCCGGAGACCGGCGCGCCGCAGGCCAGGCTGTCCGCGCTCGCTGCTAGCTGGGCGGCGGACGGCGACGACGTGACCGTGCTGACCGGGATGCCCAACCACCCGACAGGGGTGCTGCCGCCGGCTTACCGGCGGGCCGTCCTTCGCAGGGAGATCGCTGATGGCTACCGCGTGGTCCGCACCTGGCTGTACGCCACGCCGAACGAGGGAGTCGCCCGCAAGACGCTCGGCCACCTGAGCTTCATGGCGAGCAGCGTGCTCCTCGGCTGGCGGGCAAGCGGCCAGGCCGATGTGGTCGTGGTCTCCTCGCCGACCTTCTTCTCCATCTTGTCCGGCTGGCTGCTGGCCCGGCTGAAGCGGGCCAGGTTCGTGGTCGAGATCCGCGACCTGTGGCCCGCGATCTTCGTGGAACTCGGCGTGCTGACCGACCGCCGGGTCATCTGGCTGCTCGAACGCCTCGAGCTCGCCGCCTATGCGGCCGCCGACCAAGTGGTCGTGGTCAGCGAGGGGTTCCGCGCCGACCTGATTCGGCGCGGTGTGCCCGCGGCGAAGGTGCACACGATCACTAACGGGGTGGACCCCGGGCGGTTCACGTCTGCCACGGTGGCTTCACCGGGGTTGCGCAGCCGGCTGGGGGCAGGACCGGACGACTGCCTCGTGCTGTACGCGGGGACGCACGGGATCTCGCAGGCGCTGCCTGCCATCGCGGACGCGGCGGCCCTGCTCGACGGGCAGGCGATCCACGGCGGGGCCATCAGATTCGCGTTCGTCGGTGACGGAGCGGACAAGCAGCGTCTCGAGCGCAGGGTCACCGAACGTGGCCTGCGCAGCGTGACCCTGCTGCCAGGGATACCGAATGCGGAGATGCCAGGGTTGCTCGCGGCGGCGGACATCTGCCTGGTGCCGCTGCGCAAGGTGCCGCTGTTCGCGACGTTCATCCCGTCCAAGATGTTCGAGTACCTCGCCGCGGGCAAGGCGGTGATCGGGTCAGTGACCGGTGAGGCGGCGCAGATCCTGGCCGAAGCCGGCGCCGTCGTGGTCCCGCCGGAAGACAGCGGCTCGCTCGCGGCCGCTATCGCCGCGCTGGCCGCCGACCCCGAGCTGCGGACGGTGATTGGACAGGCGGGCCGCGCCTTCGTTGAGCGGTGCTACGACCGGGCGGCGCTCGCGCGGGAGTACCGCAAGATCCTCGAGCTCGACGCTGACTTCGACCGGCCAGGCGCGGCGCAATGAAGCTCCTCGTGACCGGCGGTAGCGGATTCCTCGGCGGGTACGTGCTCGCCGAGGCGGCACGGCGCGGGCATTCCTGCGTCGCGCTCGCGCGCTCGCCCGCGGCCGAGCGGACGGTGGCCGCGCGCGGGGCCACGCCGCTGGCCGGCGATCTGAACGACGGCGCGGCCCTCACCTCGGTCTTCGCCAGCGCGGGCTGTGATGCCCTGGTCAACCTCGCGTCGCTCGGCTTCGGGCACGCTCCCGACATTGTCCGCGCGGCGGTCCGTGCCCGGCTAGAGGGGGCCGTTTTCGTCTCGACCACCGCGGTCACCACGACGCTTCCCGCTTCCTCCAAGGCGGTCCGGCTCGCCGCCGAAGACGAGATCCGCAGGTCCGGGCTGAGCTGGACGATCCTGCGGCCGACGATGATCTACGGCGCGGCAGGTGACAGGAACCTGTCCAGGCTGCTCGTGCGGCTCGCGCGGCTGCGCCGCGCGCCGGTGCCGCGCGGCATGCCGCTCGTGCTACCCGTGCCTGGCGGCGGCCGCCAGTTGCAGCAGCCGGTTCACGTGGCGGACCTGGCCGGGGCGGTGCTCGCGGCGATGGAGCGCACCGCGGCGGCGGGTCATGGCTACGACGTGGCAGGTCCCGCACCGCTGACGTTCGCCGAGCTGCTCCGTGTGTCGGCGGCGGCGGTCGGCTGCCGCGTTCATCTCCTGCCTGTGCCGCTGGCGCCGGTGATCTCGCTCACCCGTGGCTACGAACGGATCAGCCGCCGGCCAAGAATCCGCGTGGAGCAGTGGCAGCGCCTCATCGAGGACAAGGCCTTCCCGATCGAGGCCGCCGCCCGTGACCTGGATTACGCGCCCCGCTCATTTGCCGAGGGCATCAGCGCAGAAGCCGCGGACCTCGGACTTACCCGTACACCCAAATCGCCGATGCTCACGCGGAGGATCCATGCTTAGCCTCGCCAAGAGCCCGCTAGCCCCCGTCCTTGGACAGCGGGTGCCGCTGCGTGGCCCGGCCCGGCTGCTGTTCAGCTCCTACGCCAGGACGAACTATCAGCCGCAGAAGTCGGTCACCAGGGTGACCACCACGGTCGGTGACACCTTCGACGCTGACCTCTCGAGCACCCTGGAATGGCAGCTCTGGGCGTTCGGCAGCTATGAGAAGCACTTCGCCGAGCTGTTCAGTTACCTGGTCGGGCCGGGGGACCGGTGCGTCGACGTGGGCGCCAACGTTGGCGTGCACACCGTCAGGCTGGCCAGGCTCGTCGGCCAGGACGGCGAGGTCATCGCCATCGAGCCCGACCCCGACGTGGTGCGGCGGATCCAGCGCAACATCGCGCTCAACGGACTGCCCAATGTCCGCATTATCGGTGCCGCCGCCAGCGAGCGAGCCGGCGAGCTCCGGCTGTACCGCCCGAGTCCGTGGGACACCAACAGGGCCAGGGCGAGCCTGATGCACCACCCCTACCTCACCGGGGCAACCACCACGGTCCCGGTCGAGACGCTCGACGGGATATGCGACGGTGCGCCGGTCGCGCTGATCAAGATCGACGTCGAGGGCCACGAGGCCGCCGTGGTGCGCGGGGCGGCCGACACGATTTCCAGGTACTCGCCGTCGATCGTCTTCGAGTACGCGCCTGACCTGCTCGACGACGTGGTCGCGCAGACGCCGTTCGACTGGCTCGCCCAGCGCGGATACGAGATCTTCCGCATCCGTTGCGCCCGGCATGTTCTCACCGGCCGTGGCCGGCTCGTCCTTGAGCGCCTGCTTGAGCTGCCTGCCGTGGGCGGCGACCTGCTTGCCGTTACCGGGGCCACGGCAGCGCGAGTGCGGGCGATCGCGGGCTAGGACGCGCATATGGCTACCGAAGGAATCCAGGTGTCATCGCTTGACCTGACCCCCGTGACCCCCGTGACCGCCGGCAGCGTGCGGCTGAGCGAGGCGCGGCAGCGGAGCGGCCGGTCGTCGCTCGCCGCGCTCTGCCTCCTGGCCGCCTCGGCCGTGCTGCTCTGCGGGGCGATCAACGCGGCTCTCCCAACAGACGCGATCTTCTGGGGTGGCCTGGCCCTTGGCTCATACGTCTACGGCCTGCTCTTCGTCGTGATCGCGCTCAAGGGCCCCGGCTACGGGCCCGCGAGCTGGCGTCTTGGCCCATGGATGCTGATCTGGGCCGGCACGATGTACGGCCTGTCGACCGTGACCCTTGATCACTCGCAGATCACGGTGGCGACCCAGATCGTCCTTGCCAACGTGCTTCGCGCCCTGTGGCTGGTCGCGGCGGGAACCACGATGTGGGTGGTCGGGTACCTGATCGGCCCGGGCCGGCTCCTCCGCGGGGCCGCCGCCCGCGGTGTCGATGGCCTGCGGCGGCGGTTCACCACCGATGTGCGCAGCCCCCTGGCCCCCTGGCTGCTGTACGGCATCGGCACGATCGCCCGGTTGGTGGACACCATCGCCACCGGCCGGTTCGGATACGTCGGAAACGCCGCGTCAGCGGTAAGCACGGCGGCGTGGTACAGCCAGGCTCTGATCCTGCTCGGCCTGTGCGGCCAGGTGGGGGTGGCGGTGGCCGCGCTCCAGTTCTTCCGTCGGCGGCTCGGCAGCGCGCGCCTCACCCTGATCATCTTGTTCCTGGCCGAGATGGGCTACGCCATCGCCTCCGGCCAGAAGGAGAATTACGCGAACGCCGTACTTGCTGTCGCCATCCCGTACACAGCCGCGAGGAAGCAACTGCCCAAGGCGATACTCGTCACCGTGGGGGTCGTCTTCCTCGTCGTCGTCATCCCCTTTACCAGCGCCTATCGGTCCTCCGCACGGGAAACGGCGAACGGTACCCTGTCCACCGGGCAGGCCGTCGGCGCGGCACCGCAGATTCTCCGCGACACGCTCAACGGCGGGGCCGGCCTGCTGACCGCGATCCCAGGATCGGTCAGCTACCTGCTGGCGCGCGGCCAGGACATCGACGCCCCGGCCATCATCATGCAGCGTACGCCCGGCCAGATCCCGTATTCCGATCCGGTGCAGCTCATCACTGGCCCGCTCAGCGCGCTGATACCGCGTGCCCTGTGGCCTGGAAAGCCGATCCTGGCTACCGGTTACGAGTTCGGCCAGCAGTACTTCGAGATCCCGTCGACGGTCTACAGCTCAACGACCGTTACCCCGATCGGGGACCTGTATCGCCACGGCGGCTGGCTGCCCGTGCTGATCGGCATGTTCGTGCTCGGCTGCGGTATCGGGCTGCTCGATGACTTCCTCGACGTGCGGGATAACCCGCACACGGTATTCCTCACCCTCTTCCTCTTCCCCAGCCTGGTCATGTCGGAGCAGGACTGGATCACGCTGCTCGCCGCCATCCCGGCGTTCATCCTGCTGTGGTGGTTCGTCGTGGCCCTCGCGTTCCGCAGGCGGAAGCAGGGGCAGGCATGAGGGCCGATGAGATGGCGCGCTTGGCGCGGACCGTCGCCCACCTGCGGCCCGGTCAGATTGGCCAGCGTGCCCGGCTGCGCGCGCAGCGGATGGTCCTGGACCGCGGGGTGCCGCTTGGCCGCCGCTGGCTGCTCGCGGGCCCCGATCCTGCGTCGGCGGCCGGGTGGCGGCCCGCGTTCGCGCCGCTCGACTCGGTGGTCTGGCGGGACTGGCCCGGCGGCGCGGCGCTGCTTGCCGGCGAGCTGAGCCTGCTCGGCGTGACCCGTGTGGTGGCCCCGGCCGGCCAGTCCGGCGTCGCGGACTGGACGTCAGCGGACTGGACGATGGCGGGAGCGCCGCTGCTCTGGCGCTTCCACCTGTACTACTGGGACTGGGCCTGGGGCCTGGTCGGCGGCCCGGCCGGCGGGGAACGGCGGGCGGCGTTTACCGCCATGTGGGAGTCGTGGACCGCGGCCGTCCGTCCGGGGCGGGGGCCATTTTGGCACCCGTACCCGGCCGCCCTGCGCGCCTGGTCGCTGTGCGGGCTCTATACCGCCATGGTCAAGAGCGGCCCGATCGAGGGCCCGTTTCTGCGTGAACTCGCCGTCCACGCCGGATTCCTCAGCCGCAGTCTGGAGACCGACGTAGGCGGCAATCACCTCATCAAGGACCTGAAGGCGCTCGTCGGACTCGCGGTCTTCTTCGCCGACACTGCGCTGCTGCGCCGCGCGCTTCGACGGCTGCGCCGCCAGCTCGCCGTGCAGGTACTGCCGGACGGCGGCCATTTCGAGCGAGCGCCCGCCTATCACTGTCAGGTGCTCGGCGACCTCATCGACATCGCGGGCCTGCTCGGTACCGTCGGCGAGGCCGGGCCTGCCGAACTGCCCGCCGCGATCACCGCGATGCGCCGCTGGCTCGGCGCGGTTCTGACCCCGGCCGGTGATGTCCCGCTGCTCAACGACGGGTTCCCGGTGAGCAGGGAACTGCTTGCGGCGATACGGCCTGCCGCGCTGCCCGCCGCGCCACTGCACGTGCTGCCGGACTCCGGCCTGGCCAGGGCGGCGGTCGGCCGGTGGCACCTTCTTGCCGACATCGGCCTGCCCTGCGCGCCGGAACTTCCCGCGCACGCCCACGCGGACACGCTCGGCTGCCTTGTCCACGTGGACTCCGAGCCGTTGCTCATCGATACCTGCACGTCAAGCTATGAGCCAGGGGCGGTGCGCGACCATGAACGGTCAACCGCCGCGCATAACACGCTTGAGGTGGACGGGGCCGACTCCACGGAGGTCTGGGGGACGTTCCGGGCCGGCCGGCGTGCTCGGGTCACGGGCCTGTCGGCCGGCACCTCCGGCACGGCCGGAGGTGCCGTGACGATCGAGGCGGTCCACGACGGGTACCGGCATCTGCCAGGGCGGCCGGCGCATCGCAGACGCTGGCAGTTGGGCGCGGATGAACTGCGTATCGACGACACGGTGACCGGACGCGGCCGGCACGCGATCGCCGTGCGCTGGCACCTGGCACCCGGCACGCGGCTCCGGCTGGTTCCCGGTGGCGCGGTTGTCACTGCCAAGACCGGCGACTTCGATGTCACGGTCACGGTCACCGGAACCGGCACTGGCGCCGACGAGGTCGGCCTGACAGCCGGGGCGGACCTGACGGCCGAGGCAGCGGAAGTCGGCACAGGATTCGGCAGGACCGTCTCCGCGCCCGTGCTGACCTGCGTCCTGCGCTCAGAACTGCCCGTGCGGATCAGCACCGTCTGGCGACCAGGTGCCCCCCGACCCAACCCGCAGGAGGAGCCAGCGTGAAGCAGGTCGTTCAGCCGCTGAACGGCGGCCCGGTGGAACTGCTCGACGTGCCGTGCCCGGCGCCCGAGCCAGCCGAGGTACTCGTCCGCACGATCTCGTCGGTGATCTCACCGGGCACCGAGCGCGCCGTCACGGCCCTTGCCCAGTCCAGTCTGCTCGCCAAGGCGCGCGCCAGGCCCGACCTGGTCCGCCAGGTGGTCAACAAGGCACGCGCCGAGGGGATCGCCGCCGCCAGGCAGGCGGTCCGCGGCCGTCTCGCACAGGACGTGCCGCTCGGCTACTCGGCCGCCGGCGTGGTGATCGAGGTCGGCGGCGCGGTCAGCGGGATACGGCCAGGACAGCTAGTCGCTACCGGCGGGGCCGGCAAGGCGAACCACGCGGAGTTCCAGGCAGTGCCAGGACTGCTCTGCGCGGCGGTGCCTGAGAAGGTGAGCGCCAAGGACGCGGCCTTCACCACGATCGCCGCGGTCGCACTGCACGGACTGCGGATCGCGGACGTGGGCCCGGGCTCGAAGATCGTCGTGATCGGCCTCGGGCTGATCGGGCAACTGGCTGCCCGGCTGGCGATGGCGGCCGGCTGCGATGTGGCCGGCATCGACCCGGCTCCTTACCCGCGTGCCATTGCGGCAGGGACCGGCGTGCTCGCGCTCGACGAGCAGGGCGCGGAGACCACCGAGCAGGTCATGGCCTGGTCCAGGGGCCGCGGCGCGGACGCGGTGCTCGTCTGCGCGTCGGGCCCGTCGCCTGCCGCCGTGATGCGTGTTCCCGGGCTGTGCAGGGACCGGGCCGCGGTGGTAATCGTGGGAGACGTGGGGCTCCAGCTCAACCGCACCCCGTTCTACGAGCGCGAGCTTGCTCTCCGGTTCGCCCGCTCCTACGGGCCTGGCCGGTACGATCCGTCGTACGAGGCGTGGGGCGTCGACTACCCGGCGGGCCAGGTGCGCTGGACCGAGGGCCGCAATTTCGAGGCCGTCCTTGACCTGCTCGCGGCGGGACGGCTCTGCGTCATGGACCTGGTGACGCATAGCTTCGACATCAGCATGGCCGTAGACGCATACCGGCTCATCGCGGAGCGGCCGGAACCGTACCTGGCCATCCGGCTTGACTACCCGGGCACCGCGGCCGATCCCGGTGGGCCAGTCCGGGTCGGAGAGGCGGCCGGGGCCCCCTCGCTGATCTCGACCGCGCTCGCCGCCTCGGAGGCGGCCGAGCCGGGCGTCGGCTGGGTTGGCGCGGGTGCCTTCTCCACCGGCACGCTGCTGCCCGCGCTCCAGAGGGCGGGCTTCACGCGGCTGGTCGCGGTCGGCTCTGCCGGCGGCCTGTCGGCGACGCGGGCCGCGCAACGGCACGGCTTCGAGAAGGCGGTCACCGGGGCCGACGGCGTGCTCGCCGACCCGGACGTGACCGTCGCGGTGATCGCTACCCCGCACGACACGCACGCTTCGCTCGCGGTCGCGGCCCTCACCACCGGCCGCCACGTGTGGTGCGAGAAGCCGGCGGCCCTGACCGAGGAAGAGCTTGACGAGGTGCGTGACGCCTGGCGTGAGTCAGGGCGCGTGCTCGCCATTGGCTTCAACCGCCGCTGGTCCCCGGCCGTGGCCGCGGCGCGGCGTGCGGTCGCCGGGGTGGCCGCGCCCAAACTGGTGGTCTACCGGGTCGCCGCCGGCCAGGTCCCCGAGGACCACTGGTATCACGACCGACGGCAAGGCGGGCGGCTGCTCGGCGAGGTCTGCCACTTCGTAGACACCGCGCAGGCCCTGGTCGGCGCGCCGATTGAGGACGTGACGGCGCTGGCGGGCGGCGGTCCGCGTGGTCCAGGGGACGACGCGGTGGTGGCGCTCCGCTTCGCGGACGGATCGCTGGCGACCATCGGCTACGGGAGCGCGGCCCCCTCGGCAGGAAAGGAATGGATCGAGGTGCACGCGGGCGGGCACCGGATCGTCATCGATGACTTCAGGTCCGTGACCGCGGACGGCAGGAAACTATGGAAGGGCCGTCAGGACAAGGGGCATGATGCCCTGGCCGCGGCCTTCCGGCAGGCGGTGACGGGTGCGGCCGAGCTGCCCACGGAAGACATGCTCGCCACGATGAGGACCACGATTCACGCCGCGACGAGCTGCGGCGGCGCTGGATGGGGCCGCTATGACCAGCCATAACGCCAATGTGGACCTGGTGCGGACGCTGTTCGACGACAAGGCGGCGAGCTGGTCGGCCAAGTACGCGCCCGATGGCCCGCTGGCCGGGCGGCTGGCGCGGCTCGCGGAGACTGTCGGCGCCCGGGTTCGCGCCGGCGGCGACCTGCTCGACCTAGGCTGCGGCAGCGGCGACCTTGCACGGCACCTGGCTGCCGTCGGCTACCGGGTAGTCGGCTGTGACATCGCGCCCCGGATGCTCGGCCAGGCGACCGCCGCCGATTCCGGCGGGATCGTCACGTGGGTCCGGCTTGACCCGCACTGGCGGGCGCTGCCATTCGCCGCGGCCAGCCTGGATGCGGTGATGGCGTCGAGCGTGCTCGAGTACGTTACCGATCCGGTTGCCGTACTTCGCGAATGCGCCCGCGTGCTCAGGCCGGGCGGCGCCCTGCTATGCACCGTGCCTGATGTAGCTCACGCGGTGCGCTGGCTGGAGTGGCCGCTCACCTGGGCCGCGCGGATGCCGCTTGGCGGCGTCTCGGCGGCCGGCTGGCCGCGGCTCGCGAGCTATCTGACCTACCTGCGGATCTCGCGGAACCGGCGGACGGCCCGCTGGTGGCACGCGGCGGGCCGTCAGGCGGGTCTGCGGCCCGTGCCCGGCCTGGTCACGGGTAAGCCACGCGCTTCGCTGCGCCTGCTCACGTTCACCAGACCCGAGGACACCAGACCCGAGGGACACCTCCGGGCTCACGTTCAACACAAGCGAGGGACACCTGTGACGACGACAGCGGTAACGATTGACGCGGCAGGCGGTCCTACCGGCGGCGCCGCCAGGTTCAGGACCGAGGTCGACGCTTACCTGCGCCGGTCGGGGCGCGATGACATCAAGATGATCGGCGTCCGGCGTCATCTCACCCCGGCCTGGCTGGCGGCGAGGGAAGCGGCGGCGGTGCGCGGCAGCCGCAGGATCGCGCTCAACAACGTCAGTTTCCTCACGCCGGGTGGCGAGCGGTGGACCCTGCTCGCCAACGCGCTGCACTTTCTTACCGAGGGCGAGACCGCCGCGCTTGAGCCTCGCCTCCGCGCGATGATGTCCAGGCAGATCCCGGTCGTGCGCCAGGCAGCGCTCCGTTCCGACGTGCTGATCGCGCCAAGCACGGCGATGGCCGAGCGGGTCGCGACCGCGCTGCCTGGCGCCGCGGACCGCATAGCCGTCCGCATGCACCCGGCGACCGCCAGGCCTGGGGTGCGGCGGGCAGGCGGCTCGCTGATCCTCTGTCCCGTGATCTTCGAGTCCTACAAGCACATGCCCGACCGGCTCGCGGAGTGGGTTGCCGCGGTGGATCACGCCCTCGACGACGGGGTGCGCATGATCGTCACCGCAACCGCCAAAGAGGTGCCCGCGTCGCTGGCGACAAGCACCCGGCTGCACTTCGTGGGACGGCTCGCCCACGACGAGCTGCTCAGCCTGTGGGCCCGCAGCCGGGCCGTCTACTTCCCGCCGGGACTCGAGTCGTTCGGCTGGCCGCTGGCGGAGGCCCGGGTCAACGGCCAGCCCGCCATCGCCCGCGACACGCCGCAGAACCGGGAGATCGCCGGCCCGGCGCTGTGCGGATACGAGGTCGGTAACCCCGACTCCCTGCGGCACGCGACCGAGGCCGCCCTGACCATGGAGCTAACACCCGATCCCGCGCCTTTCGACCCGGATGCCTACTTCGAATGGATGCTTGGCAAGGGGGCGTGAACATCGCGCGCGACATTGGGCACCTGCCGCGGCTCGGGGTGCTCGACCTGCACCCGATCCAGTACCACACGCCGCTCTATCAGCGGCTCACGGCACGGGCGAACGTCCGGCTCGATGTCCTTTACCTGAGCGAGCACGGTCTCAAGCCGGTGCTCGACCCAGGGTTCGGCGTGCCCATCGCCTGGGATATCGACCTGCTCTCCGGGTACGAGCACGAATTCCTCGCCCGCTCGCTCTCGGCGCGCGCGCGCCGGCTCGCGCGGTGGCTGCGATGCCACGACACGGTGGTGACCTACGGTCACTCCAACCCCTGGATGCTGGCCGGCGCGGCGGGCAGCCGCGCCCTCGGCGTCCCCTATTTGCTGCGTGGCGACTCAGGCCCGCACGGCCAGTCGGGCGGTATCCGCGGAGCGCTCAGGTATGCCATCGCCCGCGCGGTGGTCTCTGGCAGCGCCGGCGGCCTGGCCGTCGGCCATCGCAATGAGCTGTTCTACGCGCGGTACGGCGCATCGCGGATCGTCTTCGCGCCGCACTCCGTGGACAACGAACGCTTCGCCAGGCCTCCTGCGGTCGGCCGCCCCGAATTGCTTGCGCGGTGGGGTCTCGACGACCGGTATCCGGTGATCATGTTCTGCGGGAAGCTGAAGCCAGCCAAGCGGCCGCTTGACCTGGCCGCCGCCGTCGGCCGCCTCGGCACGCGGGTGACCGTGCTATTCGTCGGCGGCGGTGATCTGGCAGGTCAGGTCGGATCGATGCTGCCTCAAGGCCGAGGCGTCGTCACCGGCTTCGTTAACCAGGCGGAACTGCCGTCCTACTACCATGCCGCCGACATCCTTGTGCTGCCGAGCCAGTCCGAGCCGTGGGGGCTCGTGATCAACGAGGCCATGACGGCGGGGGTCCTGCCGATCGTGTCCGACCGCGTGGGCTGCGCTCCCGACCTGGTGGCCGGGCTCGGCGAGGTCTACCCATGCGGCGACGTCGAAGCACTCACCGCGGCGCTTCACCGTGGGCTCGCAAGAATCGGTGATCCTGGACTGGCCGGCCTGCTCCGCCGGCGGGTGGACGGCTACGGCATCGACGCCACGGCGGCCGGCTTCGAGCAGGCCGTGACCGCGGTCGCGACGGTCGGCAGAAGGCCCAGCGACAAAGGCCCTTGCACCGGGCGCGGATCGAGGTTCAGATCTTCCCGGTGATGAACCAGCCGCTGCCGTTGCTCACCAGTTCAACCGTGCTGTGCTGGTATCTCAGGGGATATTTTCGCGCTCCGTCTATGGTCTGATACGCAGTAGGAGCGACGGTCACAGCATGCGTGCTTGCATCGATCTTCTTCACGGTATAGGCCTTGCCTGGGCAGAGTGCAGCGCTTGGAAGCGTCACGGTGTAAGCCCCCTTGATCGCGTCCGCCAGCACATAACGGTCACTCTGGGTGCAGGTGTATGCCGACATCTTAGTGACGATGAAATCGTGCCATACCGCCACGACCTCGGCGATACCGTTGAGCTGCATGTAGTTGACAAGCTTGACGGAACCGCCGCTCTGCACGACTACTCCTGCCGCCGCTGTATTCTGCTGGGCAACATTGATGAGCGTGGCTACCTCTGCATATCCTGCTCCCGAGAAGAGGATAACTGGCCTAGCGGTCCCGGTAGTGAATGCCCGGACGTTGGAGAGCTCCCAGCCCCTCGCTATACCTGTTACCTCAATCCAGTAGTTGCTGCTCACGAGATACTCCGTAGCGAACACGACGTCACGGAGAGAAACCGTAGTGACAATAGGCCCACCGGTAGCATAAAGGAGCTGGCCGGAGTCCTGAGACTGAATCCCCTGTATGGTGGTCTCGCCGATGGCGCCTGCGAAGTGGAACTCCGTCCCATTCTCCGCCGGCTGGCCGCCGTACCATACGAAGCCGCTTGCGTCGTTGTAGACACCAACTAGGCACCCTGACGCCCATGAATTGTAGATGGCGAAATCGTACTGATTGCCGTGAGTGCCGTTGCCAAAGCAGAACCCGCGCAGATACAGCGTGCTGTATTTAGTGGTAGCGGTACCGCTGCCGGCTACGATGACGTCGCGGATGGTGGTGCTGTCAACCTGGCGAGTGGTGCCCGACGGTGCGCCCATCCGTATACCGCAGGAAAACTTCAAGCTCTTTACGTAGATGTCGTTAAAGATGTTGGCCGTGGTTGACCGGCTCGCCGCCGTTGTCCATGTGAGGTTTATCGCGTTCGGCAGCGCGTTATTACCCGAGCTTTCTGTGCCGTCTCCGACTATCGTGAATCCCTCATACTTGCCTTTAGCGGAACCATCGATGTTCAATACAGCAGTGGTGAAACCCGGGCCGGAAGCCAGCAGTACGGTGAGATCCGCTCCGGCACCAGCGAAGACCAAACCCTCGACGGACTGGATCAGCAGGTCTGAGGTTATCTTGTAGGCGCCGGGAGGCAGGTAGATACCTGCGGTCGGGAATCTGGTGTGAGTTGCTGGCGCGGCACTTCCGATGACGGCGTTGATCGCGGCATTTATCGCGGCAGTATCGTCATGGAAACCGCTCCCCACGGCCCCGTAGTCTCTTATGTTCACCCAGCCCTGCGTCGGGCCGACAATGTCCGCCACAAGCGTCGGGTGGACGGTGCCGGCCGATCGCGGCGCGTGGGCAGGGCCGGCCGTGAGCTTGGCGGCAGCCGTCGCCCCCGCGCCGAACAGCAGCTGCCTGCGCCCGAGGCCTATCATCTCGCCCCCACCGCGGAATCAGCGTTGGCGTGAAGCGGGACCGATGGTGATGTATCGCTCATGCCCTCAGGCTGTTGCCCGGAGGTAGCAGCGGTGCTGACCGTTCGGTTGCACGTCGGTGGCGGGGCTGAAGCCGTCCATGCTCAGGTACGCGAAGCCGTCGCCGGCAAGCTGATCAAAGGAGACGGTCGGCGGCGAGTGCCGCGTACCTGTCCGGCGCGAAGCGTTCTCGCGCCCAGGCGGCGCCGCGTGCTCCCATCGCGCTCAGCCGGTCGGGCTGGCCGGCAAGCCCGTTTAGCGCTTCGGCAAGCGCCGCCACGCTCTCGTCCCTTGGCGTCGCCCCGGTCACGCCGTCCAGGTAGGCGTCAGGTGATCCGCCGTGTGCAGGTCCGACCACGGCGGTACCCGCCACCTGCGCCTCGAGCAGCACAAGGCCGAATCCCTCACCGCACGGCAGCCGGCCAGACCTGGTACGGCTGGCCAGCACGAACAGGTCAGACGAGGCCAGCTGGGCGGCGAGTTCCCGGTCGGTCAGGCCCGGGCGCACCGTGCACCACGAGTGCCCGCCGACATGGGCAAGCAGGTCCGGCGGCGCCGTGCCGCTGCCGCATACAGTCAGCCGGACGTCCGGTCGGCGCAGCGCCGCCACCGCGGCGGTGAGCTGGGGAAGTCCCTTGTCCCGCCAGTCGCCGAGCCTGAACGCCGTTGTCAGCTCCAGGCCGGCGCGTTGCTGGCGACCTGCGGAAGACGCCCTGACCAGTTCGCCGAACCAGGCTCCTGACAGGCCAGGCGGCAGGATGGTCGCCTGCGCGCCAGGAAAGAGCGCGCCTGCCGTGAAGCTGCTCACCGCCACGATCCGCACGTCACCGCGGCGCATCAGCCAGCTCTCGAGCTGCCAGCGCGGGTTGCTCCGCCTGCCCCAGACATCGCTGCCATGACAGATGACGGAGATGCCACGGACCAGACGCTTGCGGGCGAGCAGCGCCGCGACGGGGAGCAGGGACGGGTGCGCGACGATCGCCCTGGTCGGCTCTGCCACCCTTGAGAGCGCGTCCGTCGCCGCGGCGAGCAGCGCCCGTTGACCGCCGGGACCAGGGCGGGCCAGGTCGAGCCGGCGGCAGGCCACCCCCTGGTCGGCGAACGCCGCCGCTACGGTCTCCACGTACCGCTCAATGCCGCCGCCAAGCCCGCGGGATGGCGCAAGCAGCAGCGCGTGGCCGGCGACGGCGGGACCAGTCGCGCTCTCATCCCTGTGGTGAGCCACCGCCTCGCTTGTCATGAGCGCTCGTAGACGAAGAAGTCGGCCCTCGCCCGTTCGGTGCCCGGTCCCCTTGTCACCCCCGTCAGCGCCCAGCCCGGGCAGTTGGCCTCGACCCAGGGCGTGAAATGCCTGTGCCGCACATGCGGGGCGGTCCCGCCTAGCTCCATGTTCGTGGAGTAGACAGTGACAAGACGCTGACCAGCCGCGAACAGATGCGTCAGGTAGGTCTCGAAGACCGAGTCCTCGGTCAGGTGGTAGATGACGTCAAGGGAGAGCGCCAGGTCGGCGGTGAACACCCCCGCCCTGTCGGTGAAGCATTCCCCGTCATAGAGGAAGAAGCTTTTGCCGGTGTCCCCCGCGAACCGGCGCTGGCAGAGCGCGATCGCGGACCTGGACACGTCGAGCCCGACGTAGCTCGGGTAGTTCGCGAGCGATAGCTGATTGCCATCCCCGCAGCCGAACTCGATGACGCTGCGCACCGCGCGCTGGCGGACCAGATCGTTGAGGAACCGGCTCTTACCCTCGGCAAGAGCGCCGTACGACCCGCTGCCGCTCGTCTGCCCTTGAGCGTAGTTGTGCTCCCAGAAGCGCGCGGAATCGCTATAGGCGAGCCGCTGCCGCAGCAGCGAAACTTGTCGCGCCCCTGGCAGCGGACGCACGAGGTTCTTAACGTTCATGGCGCTCCTTCGTCGGTTACAGCGGGGATCCGCCACAGTTGGCGGAGCATCAGCGCGAGCGAGACACCGTAGGGGACCGTGGAGGCGATGGCCGCGCCCGTCACCCCGAGGACGGGGAGCAGGGCGGCGAGCAGCACGAGGGTGAAGATGAGGGCGATGCCTTCCGCGCGTGCCACGACCATCTGACGCTTCATGCCACGGAGCAGGTTGGCCGTGACCTGGCCGCACGACAGGAAGATTCCGCCAGGGGTGAGGATCCACAGCAGCGGAACGGCGCTCCGGTAGGCGGGGCCGAAGACAAGCGGCACAAGGCGGGGCGCCACGAGCGCGAGCGGCAACAAGAGGGCGGTCGCGATTGCGAGGCTGGCAAATACCGCCGTCCGCTGGAGCTGGCGGGTCTTCGGCGTGACGGTCGCTTCCGCCGCGAGCTTGGGGAGCAGGACGTAGCCGATCGCTGAGACGAGCGGGGCGGGCAGCAGCGTCACCGACACGGCGATTGAGTAGCAGCCCAGGTCCGCGGGAGGGACCGTGACGGACAGCACGAGCTGATCAAGGTAGGCGTTGACCGATGCGGGGGCGGCGGCCGCGATCTGCGCGATGCCGTAGCTTGCCAGCGGCCTGACCAGCCCGGTCGCGAGCCGTCCGGGCACCAGGCGGACGCGCCTGCACCCCCAGTAGGACCAGCCGAGCTGGACGAGCAGCGAGCCGAGCAGCACAAGCAGCGCGGTGTCGAGGGTGAGCATCCGCAGCCGCGACAGCACGATCACGGCGGCGAGGGCCGCGAGCGGCTGGCCGACCCGCACCTTGTTCCAGAGCGGAAGCGCGCGGCCCATGAGCGCGAACGTGTAACAGTCGGCGACACAGGAGATGGGCAGAGCCATGAAGGCGATGCGATAGGCCATCGTGAGCCCGGGATGGCCGCGACCGAGAACCTGCGCGAGGACAAGACCGCACACCATGGCGAGTGCGCTGGTTGCGAGCAGCATGGCGCGTGAGGTAGCGAGGTACGCGCGCGCTTGCCGGGGGTTCTTGGCGACGTAGAAGCACAGCGCGACGGACTGGCCAAGCTCGCCGAGCATGAGCGCGATCCCGAGCCATGACGTGACGGCGGTGTACTCGCCGCGCATCGTGGGTCCCGTCCCCCTGGCTATGAGAATCCCGCTCAGCGCGCCCGCTACGGTCACCGTGATGTTGAAGCCGGCCGTCTGCACGACGGATCGGCCGATGCCCGGGCGGCCAAGCCGGGCCCGCAGCAGGCCCAGCCGGGCCCGCAGCAGGCCCAGCCGGGCCCGCAGCAGGGCCAGCCGGGTGGCGGAGACTGCCGCGCGGCCGGCGGACCCGTGCCGGGCCGTGTACCCCGGGCCGCGCCGGCCGGCGCGGCCCGCGACGCCGTGCCCGCTCACCCGCCCCCGTCATTCATCCGGTCACCGGTGCCCGTCGCGCCGCGAAGGTGAGGTTCTGGGTCACGATGTGCCCGCGCACGGCGCCAGTCTCGGTCGCGAGCATGAGCTTGAACAGCCCGCTGACCGGCTTCCATGCCGCCGCCCTTAGCGCGCTCGCCGCTCCATGGACCGGCGGCGGGCAGCCGATCACCGCGACGGTGTCAAGGCCCGCTGCCAGCGCGAGCTGGCGCACGCTGCGCGCCGTGAACCAGGTCTCATGGGTGAAGTCGCCGTACCTGACGTGCCCGCCGAACGGGCTGACCGCGTTCGGCACCCGGGCGATGAACCTGCCGCCTGGTCGCAGCGCCGCGGCAACCGCGTCGAAAGTGGCTAGCACCTCGGGCTTGGTCAGGTGCTCGAGCAGGTCAGTCGCGGTGACCGCGGCGAGGTTGCCCGGATGCTCCTGCAGCAGGCGGAGGTAGTCGCCCGCCTGGACCTGCGTCAGGCCGGCCCCGCGGGCCAGGGCCACCTGTTCCGGGCTGACGTCGATACCCCAAGCGTCGTAGCCGTCGGCCAGCATGCAGCGCACTAGCTGGCCGGACCCGCAGCCGATGTCCGCCACGGGGCCGGCGGCGGGCGCCGGGAGCAGCGGCCGGATGTCACGCAGGTAGATCAGCCGCGTGGCGTCAACCGATCCCGTACCGCTGTGCTGGGTAGAGTACGACTCGTAGAGCCGGTCACGCAGCGATGACAGATCTCCCGTAGTTGTCACGTTGAGATACTAGTCAAATGCATAGAGTAGTGATGGCGATTTCGGGTCTGTCGCTCACGCGCGGCGCGCCGTGAGCAGTTGCTGGTCAGGTATGTCGTCACCGGGCATGCTGATAATCTCGCTGAGCGGGCTGACCGCGGCATTGCTGAACCCGCAGCGCGTCACCAGGTCCGCCATCTCGGCCGGGGTTCTTGCGAAGCAGTTGAGGCCATAGCGCAGTCGGACCCGGCCCGCGAGTGAACCGTCGGCCACGCACTGCGCCTCGGTCAGGTACCCGTTCTCCGCGGTGGCGAAGTGCAGGAGCAGTACGCCACCGGGGCGCATCGCCGCGGCCATCCGGGCAAGCACCTGCTTGAGTACCGCCAGCCGAAGATGCTGTACCACGGCGAATGAGTACGCGATATCCACCTGGCCACCGCTGACGCGGAACTCCTCAGGGGTCCGGTAGGTGATGTTGGGCCTGCCGTTCAGCACCCGGGCGCAGGCCAGGACGCCGCGGGAGATATCGACAGCCTCGACGTGCGCCGCCACCCTGGCGACGGCGGCCGCCAGGTATCCGGGTCCGCATCCGTAATCGAGCACCCGCGCGGCTGGCGTCAGGTACGGAGCGATGAGCGTTTCGGCCAGAACCTGTCGGGAGCCGCGGTTCCTGGCGTCTTCCGAGCGGACATCGCGAGCGTAGAAGTAGTGCGGCGAGAGCGCGAGGAAACGAAGCGCGACGCGCTCGCGGGACCGCACGGGTGCGCTGCCGATGAACTGCTCCACCCAGCGAGCCCCCAGGAAGTTCTGACTGCCGCCCCAGGTGGCGCGGCATAGCATCACGTTGCCCGCGTCACGCGCGAGCTTCCCCGCGGACGCGGCCGTCTGCATGCTAAAGATCCCGTTCCCCTGGCTTGATGAAAATGGCCGTGTCCCACACGCCGGAGCTCGTCCAGATCGTGCGCCACTCGGAGAGTTCCCGCCAGACCGCGGCCCAGACCGGGCTCGCGGGGCCGAGCGCGGCGGTCCGCGAGTTCGGTGCCTTTGACCGGGACGGCAGGTACCAGTTGACGTTGTCGATGATGAGCATTCCGCCCGGCCTGATCTTGGGCATGACGAACTTCGCCGAATAATCCCGGTAATGCCCGTCGACGAGCGCGAAGTCGAGGGCGGCCTCGGGAAAGCCGTGCGCGGTTCTGGCGTAGGTGCTGTCACCGCCGCGCTCCATGGGCTGATCCTCGGGGGCCAGGATGTACTCGACGTTGCCGAGGCCGCGGTCCTTAAGCTTGGCGGTCACCGTTTCGTGCCACCGCTCGTCGTGCTCCACGCTGGTCAGCGCGGCGACGCGGGCGGCGAACCAGAGCGTGCTTCGTCCCGAGCCGAACTCCGCCCCTCGGTCGGCGGGGGACAGGAGCCCAGCGAGCAGCCTGATGGCCGCTGGCGTCAACCACGGGTCATCGGGGTGGGCGCGTTCATAGAAGAGCTGACGGGTGCGGTGGAAAACGTACCGCGGCGTCCGGTGGGAGCGCACGGGCGGCTGACTCGATGGCGTGATCACGGTGCTCATGGGATGGCGTCCTCTGGTGCTGGACTTGCGAACACGTCGGCCCCGAACCCGGGCTCTGCGACAGGGACGAGGCATCCGGTCATGTCGGGGCGGTAGAGCAGGTAGCCGTAGCCTGCGAGCAGCTCGGCGACCGGCCGGCGGTCGGCGCCGACGGCGAGGGTGGACATCTCGTTCCACTCAATCTGGAGCAGGCCGATCCGCCGGTCGGCAAGCGCGCGGGCGGCGCCGTGGAGGACGTCGATCTCGAACCCTTCCACGTCGACCTTCATCCCGGTTACCCGCCGGTCTCCGATCAGCGAGTCGATGGTGACCAGTTCCGTCACCACGGGGCCGTCAGGCGCGAGGCTGTTCCCTGCGTCGAGCCCCGAGGTGAACCGGGCGGTGCCGCAGTGATTTCCCGCGGCAGCCTGCACCGCGGTTACCTGGTAGCCGTTCAGCGCGATGTTCTCCCTGAGCAGGCGGAAGGTATCCGCGGCTGGCTCGAGCGCGATGACCTCCGCGCCAAGCTCGGCTGCCCAGATCGTGTAGGTGCCGATGTTGGCCCCTACGTCGACGAAGAGGCCGCCGTCCCGAAGTGCCCTCCGCCACGCGAGCATCTCGGGCAGGTCAGGCGGGTTGGCGTACAGGACCATCGAGGCCGCCGTGCGGTGCGGATCCACCCAGAGCCTGGATCGCTCGCCGAGCCGCGCCACCGTCCGGCGGCGCAGCAGCCTGGCCTGCGCCTGATACCGGGCGGCGCGCAGCACCGCGCGCAGCCGCCGCCCCGAGTTCGCCGGGTGCCCCCAGACGTACCTGACGACCCCCGCGCCCGCGGCGAGCTGGCCGGTGACGGGGGCAAGAACGGGCGTGGCCGGCATCCTAGCGCGGCCTGAGCGCTTCGACATAGACGCTCTCCGCCGCGCGCTCCCGAAGGTCAAGCTGGCCGGGCTCGGGAATCCGCGTCGACCCAGGCGGCACCACGGCGGCATCCTCGAACCCAGCCTCCGACAGCATCCTGGCGAGTGACTCTCCGTCGTACATCCACAGATGGTGCCGCGGCCCGACCAGCGTCCACTTCGCCCAGGCGCGCAGCCCGCAGGGCCGGTCGAGGCCCATGTGAATGCCGGACACGAACCCGTCCGCGTCGCCGTCCTCGAGGTAAGCACGGGCAAGCAGCCCCAGATCCGGCGCGGCGACGCGCACTACCCCGCCGGGTTGCAGTACGCGCATCACTTCGGCCAGGAAGGCGCGGGCCTCGACGCGGTCGAGATGCTCGATCATGTGCGAGCTGTAGACGGCAGAGGAGCAGCCGGCCGGGCACGGGATGCGGCTCGCCGCGTTGGCGAACCGGACATCCCCGAGCTGCGTCATGGCGCCGAGCTTCGCGGACGGCCCGCCAAGGAAGCCAAGTCCTCCTAGCGCGGACGAAAGAACCGGCCAGCGCGCTACGCGGACACTAGGTGAATTATCGAAGTTAAGCCATCCAGGGGTCGGCGATAGCCCGCATCCGATATTTAGCTTAATACCCGATTCCATTTCCTGCTCCGGTCAAGTTCGGGCGTAACGCCGGCGATGTTAATACCACTTAAATGAAACGTCTTTCCCGATAATGCGTGCCGGGTTGCCGGCCACAAGCACCCTGCTCGGTACGGCAGAGACCACGACGCTGCCCGCGCCCACGACGGCCCCGTCTCCGATCGTCGCGCCGAGGACGGTCACGCCGGCACCCACCCACACGTGGTCGCCGATGCTGACCGGCTTGCGCGTCGGCCTCGGAACTCCATCCACGGTGAGTTCGTGCGCATTGCCGTCGAATACGTTCGAGTTCCACCCGATGCCGGAATTCAAGCCGATGCTGATGTGCTCGAAGCAGGTTATGGTGGCATTGAAGTTGATGACCGTTTCGGCACCTATCTCCAGCTGGGCGTCGCTCAGGACAAGGACCCGGGTGCCGCGGGCCATCGACACCCGGCCGCTGCCATTGATCGTCAGCCGCGCGTTCTGCCGCATGTCAAGCGAGGCCGGGGCGCCTCCCGCGTGATGCTTGCCGATTACCAGTCGGCAGTCGCGCGGCACCTGGATTCGCGCCCCTCGATCGAACCGAAGTCGCGTTCCCCGCAAAATGATGATCTTGCCGCCAAACCGGAGACTGAGATACAGCGAGCGCGCGATGGAGACGTGCGGCAGGTCTTTGTTAAGCAATCTCGTTCCCGGTGCGCTAGGTGGGGTTGCGAACTGGTCGGCGCGGTCCGAACTGGCCCGTCGACGCTGCCGACGATAGCAGACTGCATGTGCTAGGTTACTGATCGTGACTGAATGGTGGCCGCGTCGGCATCGCAAGCTCCTGGCCTGGGCATCTGGCATCCTGGTCGCGCTGATCGTCGGACTGGTCGTGACCGGCTACGCGATGCTGCGGCACTTCAACGACAACCTCCATCAGGTCAACATCAGCGGCCTGCTCGGCCGGCAGCCGGCCAACCTGCACCCGCAGGCGGAGAACATCGCGCTCATCGGGTCGGACACCCGGCTTGGCATGGGCGGTCAGTACGGCACCGGCCTGACCACCGACCAGTCCGACACGCTGATGATCATCCACATTCCGGCCGACAGGAAGTGGGCCGAGGTGATGTCGATCCCTCGCGACTCCTACGTGAACATCCCGTCCTGCGAGATGGGCGACGGCCAGCTCTCCTCGCCCACTCAGTTCAAGATCAACGAGGCATTCGCGCTCGGCAACCTGTACGGCAACCGCACCGCGCTCGGCGCGGCCTGCACGATCAAGACGATCGAGCAGGACACCGGGATCTACGTCAGCCACTTCATCGTGGTCAACTTCACCGGCTTCACGAGCATGGTGGGCGCGCTCGGCGGTGTCCAGGAGTGCAACCCGGCCGCCTTCACCGACCCCAGTTCCGGCATCCTCCTCTCGGCCGGCTACCACTGGCTCAACCCGACCCAGGCGCTTGCCTACGTGCGCGCCAGGCACGGGCTCGGCGACGGCAGCGACCTTGAGCGGATCGGCCGGCAGCAGGCGTTCATGTCCTCGCTGATCAGCCGGGCGAAGAGCGAGCTGTACAACCCGCTCGCCATCTACCGGTTCCTCGACGCCGCCACCGGCTCGCTGACCATCGACAGCCAGCTCGGCGGCATCACGGGTCTCTATGACCTGGAGCAGTCGCTGCACGGTATCCCGTCAACCAAGATCGCGTTCTTCACGCTGCCGAACTTCCCGCGCGCCGACGTGGTGGCATCGGACACCGCCAACGTGCTGTGGACGCAGCCGGAAGACAGCGAGATCTTCGCCTCGTTCCGCGGCGATGTGCCGGCCAGCCCATCGCTGTTCGGCGCGACGGCGCGGCAACAGGCCGCGGCGGCCGGTCACCCAGGGAAATTCGGCGTCTTGCCGACCGCATCGCCGGGCGCGCGTACCGGCCGTACCGGCCCCACGCCGGTCAAGATCTCGGCGCGCACCGCCACCCAGAACATCTGCGTCGGCTGAGGGGCATCGTTTGCAATTTTCATAGCACTTGTTCAGCTTGATCAGGCAGTTTCGGGTAGATAGCCGTAATAATCATTAATTACGCTACGGCTGCCCCACCTGGGGGAGTCCTGTCCCGGTCCGCGATCAAGCCTCGAACGGTGTGGTGACCGACGTATGCGCAGTGCGCTCGTGCAGGCCGCGCGATGGCCAGGGCGCGGCCTGCTGCACTGGCTACGGCACTGGCCGCGCAAGAAGATCGTCATATGGGGCTGCGCGAGCCTGGCCCTGCTGCTTGTCGCGGTCGCCGGAACCGGCTACGCGGTGCTCGGCCACTTCAACGCGAACATCGAGCAGGACGACATCATCGGCCTGCTCGGCGCCCAGCCGGTGAACACCCACCCGCAGGCGGAGAACATCGCGGTGATCGGCTCGGACACCCGCAACGGCCAGGGCTCGGGCTACGGCTCAGGACTGGTCACCGACCAGTCGGACACGCTGATGATCATTCACATCCCGGCCGACAGGAAGTGGGCCGAGGTGATGTCGATCCCTCGCGACTCCTACGTGCACATCCCGGCGTGCAAGATGGGCAACGGCCAGATGTCCTCGCCCACCCAGTTCAAGATCAACGAGGCGTTCGCGATCGGGAACCTGGACGGGAACCGCACCGCCCTCGGCGTCGCCTGCACGATCAAGACGATCGAGCAGGACACCGGGATTTACATCGACCACTTCATCGTGGTCAACTTCACCGGCTTCAAGAGCATGGTGGCCGCGCGCGGCGGGGTCAATGAGTGCAATCCGACGGTGATCAACGACCCGAACTCCCACCTGTACCTCACGGCAGGCACCCATCTGCTGACCCCGACGCAGGCGCTCGGCTACGTGCGCGCCAGGTACACGCTCGGCGACGGCAGCGACCTTGAGCGGATCGGCCGCCAGCAGGCGTTCATGTCATCCCTGATCAGCCGGGTGAAAAGCAAGCTGCTCGACCCGCTAGCCATCTACCGGTTCCTCGACGCCGCCACGAAGTCGCTGACCATCGACAGCCAGCTAGGCGGCATCACCGGCCTCTACGACCTGGGACAGTCGCTGCGCGCCATCCCGGAGAGCAAGATCGCGTTCTTCACCGTGCCGAACTTCCCGCGCAGCGAGGTCGTCCCGAGCGACACCGCGAACGTGCAGTGGCGGCAGCCGGAAGATGACGAGATCTTCGCATCATTCCGCAACGACGTGCCAGCGAGCAGCACGCTCTTCGGTAAATCGGCCACTCAGAAAAAGGGCTCGTCCGCCCTTATCGCGCGCGACTCGCACCAGGTCACGCCCAGCGCCGGTGCCTCATCCCCGGCTGCCACGCCGACCTCGGCAGCGAGCACGAGCGCCAGTCCGAGCGCCAGCCCTACCTCAAGCCCGGTCTCGATCCAGGCGCGCACGGCCAACCAGTCCATCTGTGCTGGCTGAGCCACACGGCACAGCGTCCGGCGGATACCGTTGGCCAGATGAGAAGGACGTCGCGGCGTGGCTGGCCGGCGGCCGCTTGCGTCGCGCTGTTCCTCGCGCTCGCCCCGTCGCTCGTCACCGCCGCGCGCGCCACTGTGCTCACTGGTACCTCTGACCTCACCGGTACCTCTGTGACCGCCACGGTAGCACGGCACGTGGTGATCGTCGGCATCTCTGGCCTGCGCTGGGACCAGGTGACCCAGACGGGCACCCCGGAGCTGTGGCGGCTGGCCGAGACCGGTTCGGTGGGCGCGCTCATCGATTACGCGCAGCAGCCGACCGCCTGCCCGGCGGACGGCTGGCTGACGATGAACGCCGCGGCCCGTGCCAAGGGCGCGCGGCCCTGCGCCACGCTGCCCGAGGTCAGCCAGGTTGGCGGGGGTGCCCGCCTCCCGGCGATGTCCCGTCTTATCCAGGACAACAAGCGCTTTCACGAGTCCCCTGACTGGGGGCTGCTCGGCTCGCTCGCGAGCTGCGCGACCGCCGTCGGCCCGGGCGCTGCCCTCGCGCTCGCCTCCCCGGCGGGCGCGGTCGCCTCCTACAGGCAATCCGTGGCGCAGCTGTCCGCCCTGGTGCTGGCCCGCTGCCCGCTGACCGTCGTCGACTTGGGCCAGGTCAGTACAGACGATCAGATCATCGCTGCCGAACGGGTCCGTCTCTCCGCCATCGACCGCCAGCTCGCTCGGCTAGCGGCAGAGCTGCCAGGCGACACCCTGCTTCTCGTCACCTCCCCCGGCACCGTGGCAGGCGGCCGGCCGCATCTGGCGTCCCTCGTGGTGAGCGGGCCCGGATTCGGCCATGGTCTGCTTGCCGCGGCATCCACCAGGCAGCCAGGGATCGTGACGCTCACCGACCTGACCTCCACGGTGGCTTCCTGGCTCGGCCGCGCGGTGCCCGCGGGGACCGTCGGCGCCAGGATCTACCGGGCGGACAGGGGAGACCTGGCCCCGGCGATCCGCGCGCTGATCGGCAGGGACACCGCCGAGCAGGTGTGGATGTCCACCCACGGCTGGTTTTTCATCGGTTACGCGGCGGCGGATGCGGCGGCATTCGCGGTGCCCGCGCTGATCTGCCTGGGCGCGGAACCCCAGCGCCGTCGGCGCCGCGCCAGGTCCTGGCGGGTCGTCGGCACGCTGGCCGCCGCGGTCCCGCTCGGCTCGTACCTGGCGAACCTCGCCCCATGGTGGCAGCTGGCCCATCCGGCCCTGTGGCTCTACGGAATGACAGTGGCCTGGGCGCTGCTGCTCGCAGCGGCGGCCCTGGCCGGGCCGTGGCGCCGTGACGCGCTCGGTCCGTTCGGCATGCTCTGCCTTGTCACGCTCGCCGTGCTCAGCGTCGATGTGATGACCGGGTCGCGGCTGCAGCTGGAGGCGCCTTTCGGTCTGTCGCTGCTCACCGGCGGACGGTTCTACGGGATCGGCAACGATGCGCTCGGCGTGTACTGTGTCTGCGCGCTTGTGGGCGCCGCGTGGCTGGGGACGCGGACGGCCCGCTCACCGGTAATCGCCGCGGGCGCGGTCGGGCTGATCGCGGTGATCGCGTCCGGCTGGCCCGCGTTCGGCGCGAAGGTCGGCGGGACGATCGCGCTCGTGCCGTGCCTCCTGCTGCTGCTCATGGTCCTCGGCGGTGCCCGGGTCCGCTGGCGGTGGGCGGTTCCGATCGCGGTAAGCGGACTTGCCCTGTTCCTCGTCCTCGCCGTGGTGAGCTACCTCTTTCCCGCGGCCGGCGTCTCCGACATGGGGACGTTCGCCGGCAACCTGCTGCATGGCAGGGGCGGTGACCTGATCGAGCGCAAGGCCGGCGCTAACACGGGGACGCTCAGGACGGGCGTGCTCGGCTGGCTTGTCCCGGGCATGGCGGTGGCGGCCGCACTCGCGCTGTGGCGGCCTGAGGCCCTGAGGCTGCGGTCGCTGCGCGAAGCGTTTGACGCGGCGCCGCTGGTGCGCGCCCTGCTCTGGCTTTCCTGGCTTGTGCTTGTGCTCGGCTGGCTCGCCGATGACTCAGGGGTCATCGTGCCCGCCGCGGCGCTCCCGTTCGCGGCGCCACTGGCGATCGCCATAGCCGCGTCAGTTTCCGCTGCTGCTGGTGGGGCACGCTATATTTTGGTGTCGCCAGCCCCACGGTAGAACCCCCAAGGTAGACAGAGGACGCCCGAGTGCAGTATCAGCTTTCGCGTGTCGTCATCGGTCCGTTGCTGCACGCCTACGGTCGCCCCCGGGCGCCCGGGCTTGAGAACGTCCCCGCGACCGGTCCCGCTATCCTCGCGTCCAACCACCTGTCGATCGTCGATTCCGTGTACCTGCCCCTGATGGTCGCCAGGCCCGTGGTATTCCCCGCCAAGGCCGAGTACTTCTCAGCGAAGGGCCCGGTCGGCCGCCTGTGGGCGGCCTACCTGCGGTCTACCAAGCAGCTTGAGATCAACCGGCATGACACGAGGTCCGCGCAGGCCACCCTGGAGGCGGCGGTCGAGATCCTGCGGGCGGGCGACCTGTTCGGCTTCTACCCCGAGGGCACGCGGTCGCCCGACGGCCGGCTGTACCGCGGCAGGTCGGGCATCGGCTGGCTGGCGCTGAACTCAGGCGCCCCCGTGATCCCCGTCGCGATGTGCGGGACGAGGAAGATGCTGCCGCCGGGCGCGTCCGTACCCCGCCCCGCACGGATCGAGATCAGGATCGGCAAGCCGCTTGAGTTCGGTCACCTGACAGGCGAGCCGCCTGCCAGGGCACGGCGCACCATCGCTGACGACGTCATGCGCGCGATCGGTGAGCTATCGGGCCAGGAGTACGTCCACGAGTACGCCTCCGACGTCAAGGCGAAGCAGGCCGCCGCCTCCTGAGCGCGTGCGTGCCCCGACGACGATCGGGTCCCGTGCGGCGGAGGGGTGGTCCGTCGCACGGGAGTTCTGGGCGGGCTGGCGGGCGATGCTGCCGAGAGCTTCGGCGGCTGGCCTACGCCTCGGTCGCCGCCGTCAGGGACCGGGCCAACTCGGGTGCGAGGCCCAGTTGATCGGGACGCTCGCCCGGATTCGCTGATTCAGCTCTGCCATGGCCGGTAGTGGCTCGTGGTGGGCGCGCTCGCAGCGCAGGGCTCCGCAGGCGCTGGCAAGGCGCAGGGTGTCGCTGATCGGCCAGTTGCGGAGCAGCCCGTAGGCCAGGCCGCCTGAGAAGGCTGCCCCGGCGCAGTGGGTGTGCCGCACGCGGACACGGTAGGCGGGGACGCTGAGTCGTTCGGCGCGGCCGACGGCGACGGCTCCGGCTGCCCCGGCGGTGACGACAGCCCAGTTGGCTCCGGTGCGCGCTTGCAGGTCGGTGGCCGTGGCAAGGGCGAGATCGGGCGAGGCTTCCGGCACGCTGGTCTGGATGACAAGACACGGGTGCCCGGCGAGGGCGTCGAGCACTTCGGGTGATGCGGGGTCGCCGCCGAGGTTGGCGAGTATTGAAGCCCCGGCGGCCCGCGCAGCCGCAATGGCGCGGGCCGCCGGGGCGGTCATGAACCGGTAGCAGTCGATGTACGCGAACGCTGCCGATGCAAGCGGTTCCAGGTCGATGCGCGCCAGGCCGTCGGCGACACCGGGCAGGTAGGGGAACATGGTCCGCGTGTCCAGGTCGTCGCCGACCACGACGATCTGCGGCGTAGGCAGGCCCGCCCGGACGCTCGCGGTCGTCGTGACCCGGAAGCGGGCCAGCCATTCGCGGACCTGGCTGCCGGCGTCGTCGCCGCCGATGTCGTTGGCGAGCAGCAGGCCCGGCTGCCCGAGCGCGGCCAGGACGGCTGCCACCATGGGGCCGTCGGCGGCGATCGAGCGTGCTGTCGCGAGTACCTGGGCACCGTGGCCTGGTGCGGGGAAGCGCTCTACCTGCCACAGGCTGGCGGCAGCGAGGTAGCTGACGCACACCGCTGGTCCGCGCGCATCGGTCATGGCTACCAGCCGTAGAGCGAGAAGGCCCGGTTCGCCGTGACGTGGCCGAGGGCGGTCCGGCAGTAGTCGATCATGTGCTCGGGGAGCGCCCCGAGGGGGAACCAGCGCAGTCCCTTGCACTTGTCGGGCTCGCGGTTGTCGGGGACGCCCGCCCAGCGCTGGACGGTGAAGAAGAACGCCGCCCGGCCCCCGCCGGATGAGTTGTGCATGATGTGGGCGAATTCGACGTCGCGTTCCTCGATGACGATCCCAACTTCTTCCCTGGCCTCGCGGATGAGCGCGGCCACGACGGACTCGCCGGCTTCGAGGTGGCCGGACGGGACGTGCCAGGCACCGTCTTCGTAGCCGGTGTTGTGCCGCCGGCCGAACAGCACCTCCCCGGCCGGGTTGAGGAGGATCAGGTGCACGTCGCCGGTGAGCTTGTGGCGGCGGGTGTCCGCGCCGTGGGCGGCGGGGGCTTGCAGCGTCATCGGGCATTCTCCCTGGAGACGGGGCCGGCAGGATGTCGCTGGTCACCATAGCCGGGTCGCGCGCACCGGCCGATACGTCAGATGTATATCGCTGTCACCTGCGTGAACCGGCCTTTCCGGGCTGTGATTGGGCGTGTCTCCTGCGCCGTGTGGTGCCGTGCACTAACGTTGCCGACCACAACCTGTAGGTGTCCGGTGGGGGTTTTGCTCTAGATGCTGGGAGTGAGCACTGCATGGTGGATGACATCGCGGTTCGCGCGTGGGACGCGGAGTACGCTTCGGGACGGTACGAGGGTGAGCCTCCGGTGGGGTTCGTGGAGGACATCGCGGCGGCTGCCAAGGACGCGGGAACCGGCAGCGGCCTGTACATCGGGTGCGGGAACGGGCGGAACTACATCCCGCTGACCGAGGCCGGGCTCGACCTGACCGGCCTGGACATCTCGGCCACCGCGATCAGCCAGCTTGCCGGGCGGCTGCCCGAGCGGCGGGACCGCCTGGTGACCGGGGACCTGTCGGCGCTCCCGGCCGGGCAGCGGTTCCCGCTCGTGGTGGCCATCCAGGTGATGCAGCACGGCACTCGGGCGCAGACGCATGATCTCCTGGCCGGGGCGCTGGCCGTGGTCGCGCCTGGCGGCCTGTTCGCGATCCGTGTCAACGCGGTCGGCACGGACGTGCACCACCGGCAAGAAGTCGCCGAGCGGGACGCGGACGGCTCGTTCTCGGTCCGCTACCTGGAGGGGCCGAAGGCCGGGATGACCGTGCACTTCTGGGCCGCGCGGGAACTGGAATCCGCAGTGACCGGTGGCGGGTTCGCCCCCGTGATGGCACTTCGTCCCCAGGCGACATGGCGGGCGGAACGGGCTGCGGGTCTTTGGCTGCAATGGGAGGGCATCTACCGCAGGGCCGTCTGACCGGGATAACCCGGCGGGCGGGCGCGTGCCGAAGTCGCTGCCGGGCCTGCGGATGACGGTGTGGGCGTGGCCGGGGCCGCGCTGGCTGTTCTGGTATTCGATCAGCAGGCCGGGTGCCTGGATGCGGTAGTAGGACGCCTCGCCTTCGCACCGCCCGCCGGCCCATGCGAAGGCGGGGTCGCTGTCGGCGATCCTTTCGTGCTCCGCGCGGACCAAGTCAGGGGCGAGTCGGCCGAGGTACGCGCCGAGCAGCAGGTGGAGCAGGTCGCGGCACTGCCCCGGGAGCCAGGAGGCGGAGACGCCCAGCGGCTGCAACGGGCCGTCTGCTGACGAGGCGGTCGCGGTGATGATGTCGCCTGGTGCGGGACCTGCGATGGCTGCCTGCCCGCGCAGCCGCGCGGGCAGCGCGGCGATCACGGCGCGCGCGAGTTCTTCCTCGCGCAGGAGTGGCGCGATGACGACCTGGCCGCAGTGCCGGACCTGGGCGGGGTTGGCGCCCATGAACAGCGGCGCGGCGATCGGCTGGCCGTCGATCACGGTGACGTTGACGGACAGGTGGTGGCCCTCGAACCGCCATGCCCATGAGTCGTCGCCGGGCGTGCCGAAGACCGCGACATGGTATCCGTCGCTGTGCCGCTGTCGTCTAGCTTCTGCGTGTTGTTCACGGCTTCCCGCCGTCCGGTCTTGTCGCTGGCTTCGCTTTGTTGCGCGCCGCGCGGGCGGTCAGTTCTTCCGCTCCCTGCATGGCTCAGTCCGCTAGGGTCTGGATTCGACCGACTAGCCGGTCATGGCGCGCGGTAGTGTCGTCAAGCCTGCCCGCCGACGTTCGCAGCCGTTCCCTGAACAGGTACAGGCAGCTCTCTAGCACGTCGTCGCCCAGTGCCTCGGGGTCGGCCAGCAGGGTTTCAACGGCCAGCATCCTTGCCGCCAGCGCCGGCAGCCTGCATGACTGGTATCCCGGCATCGTAACGGGCCTTCTCCAGACCGAGGATTACGCGCGTGCCCTGCTCTCGACGTCCCCCGGTGTCAGTGACGAGATCGTCAGCGCGCGGCTGGCCAGCCGCATGGAAAGACAGCGCCGTGTGCTCATGCGCGCAGGCCCGCCGGCGGCGCGGTTCGTGATTGACGAGATGGCGCTGTACCGCCGCGTGGGATCACCGGGGATCATGGC
>Ga0066797_1000021_pt1 | contig 47711 bp, 38 predicted proteins | sample PersoiDNA2013193_FD_76335 | JGI IMG/M metagenome (GOLD analysis project Ga0066797, IMG submission 76335) | Permafrost soil microbial communities from the Arctic, to analyse light accelerated degradation of dissolved organic matter (DOM) -... | ecosystem: Environmental > Terrestrial > Soil >... | reverse complement strand
CGGTCAGCGGGATGACCGCACCCGCCAGCCGCGCCCCCTCGTCGGTCAGCGCCGCGGTCTCCAGGTTCATCGCCGGGGAGCCGATGAAGCCGGCCACGAACTGGTTCACCGGGTTGTCGTACAGCTCGCGGGGCGAGGCGCACTGCTGCAGCTTGCCGCCGCTGAGCACGGCGACCCGGTGCCCCATGGTCATCGCCTCCACCTGGTCATGCGTGACGTAGACGGTGGTGACGCCGAGGCGGCGCTGTAGCTCGGCGATCTGGCTGCGGGTCTGCACGCGCAGCTTGGCGTCCAGGTTGGACAGCGGCTCGTCCATCAGGAAGACCTTCGGCTCCCGCACGATGGCCCGGCCCATGGCGACCCGCTGCCGCTGGCCGCCGGACAGCGCCTTCGGCTTGCGCTCGAGCAGGGCATCGTCGAGATCGAGGATACGGGCCGCCTCGTGCACCCGCCGGTCCCGCTCGGACTTGGGGACGTGCTGCATCTTCAGCGCGAAGCCCATGTTCTCGGCGACGGTCTTACTCGGGTACAGCGCGTAGTTCTGGAACACCATCGCGATGTCCCTGTCCTTCGGCGACACGTCGCTGACGTCGCGCCCGCCGATCTCGATCCGGCCCCCGTCGAGCGGCTCGAGACCGGCCAGCATGCGCAGCGCGGTAGTCTTGCCCGAGCCCGACGGCCCGACCAGGACCATGAACTCGCCGTCCTTGATATCGAGGTCGAGCAGGTCGACCGCGGGCTTGGCGCCCTTGGCGTACACGCGGCTGGCGCCTACGTACCTAACTCCTGCCATGGGGGGTCTCCTCGAAGCAACGGTCCGTTCGGGCGAATGGTTGTGAGGCTTGTGAACTTGTCATTTGATGGCTCCCATGGAGAGACCGCGGACGAGCGAGCGCTGCGCGATCCAGCCCACGATGATCACCGGGACGGAGGCGATCGTGGCCGCCGCGCTCAGGTGCGCGATGTACAGGCCTTCCTGGGGCACGGAGCTGATCAGGAACATCGGCATGGTGGACGCGTTCGTGACCGTGAGGTTGAGCGCCAGGAACAGCTCGTTCCAGGCGAAGATGACGCAGATCAACGCGGTGGACACCAGGCCGGGGGACACCACGGGCATGATGACCTCGGTGATCTCCCTGATCCTGCCCGCGCCGTCGAGTCTGGCCGCCTCCAGCATCTCGGTCGGCACCTCGAGCATGAAGGAGCGGATCATCCAGATCGCGAGCGGCAGGTTCATCGCCGCGTACAAGATGATCAGCAGCCAGAGGCTGTCGAGCAGGTGCGCCTTCAGCGCGATCACGTAGAGCGGGCCGATCGCCGCGACGACCGGCAGCATCTTCGTGGAGATGAAGAAGAACAGCGAGTCGCGCCATCCTTTCACCGGGTGAATCGACAGCGCGTACGCGGCGGGCAGCGCCAGGACAAGCACCAGGATGGTGGAGCCGACCGTCGCGATCGCCGAGTGCTCGATGAACGGGCCCATGCCGTTGAAGACCAGCCGGAACTCGCTGAGCGTGGGGCTGAAGGTGAACTGCGGCGGCCAGGTCTCCGCGGCGGACTCCGGCTTGAACGCCGTGATCACCATCCACAGGATCGGCAGGAAGAAGGCGATGCCCACCACCCAGCCGAGCACCGCCCAGCCCGCCTGCCCGGAGATCTCGCGGGCACGGCGGCTGCGCTTCGGCGCGGCCGGCGCCTGCGCGGGCGCGTCGGTCGCCGTGATCGCGGTCATCTTGCCTCCTCGAACTGGAAGACACTGGCGAACATCCGCAGCGCGAAGGTGGCGACGATGATCGTCAGGACCACGGTCACCACGCCAGCCGCGGCCGCCCCGCCGATATCGAAGGCGTAATTCACCTTCTGGTACAGGTAGAAGGGCAGTGTCGTGGTCGAGGTGCCAGGACCGCCGTTGGTCATCAGCCGTACCTGGTCGAAGGCGGTCACCAGGTAGATCGAGCCGAGCAGGATGCCAAGCTCGATGTACGGGCGCAGGTGCGGCAGGGTGAGCTCACGGAAGGTCGCCCACGCGCTCGCCCCGTCGACCTTGGCGGCCTCCAGGACGTCCGACGCCTGCCCCTGCAGGCCGGCGAGCACGATCAGGGTCATGAACGGCGTCCACTGCCAGATCATCACGACGATCACCGACCCGTAGGCGTGTGTCGTCAGCCACGCGACGTGGTGCACGCCGAACGGCTCGAGCAGCCAGTTGAGCAGCCCGAACTGGGGATCGAGCATCGGCCCCGACCAGATCAGCGACGCGGCCGCCGGCATGACGAGGAACGGCGTGATGATCAGCGTGCGGACCACGCCGCGCCCGAAGAACTTCTTGTCGAGCAGGATCGCCAGCAGGACGCCGATGACCATCGCGCCGATCACCGCGATCGCCGTCATGGTGACCGAACGCCACAGGGCGCTCCTGAAGTTCGGGTCGGTGAAGACCTCTTTGTAGTTGGATATCCCGGTCCAGTGCGCGCCGCCTGGCTCGTTCCAGAAGTAGCTCTGGAAGCTGTACCAGAGCGTCACCAGGAACGGGACCTGCGTGACGACGATGATGAAAACCAGCGCGGGCAGCAGCGGGATGCGCCGCTGCCATCGCTCGCGCCGGCTCACCCCCCGCGGCCGGAGCCCGGTCGCGGGGGGCGAGGTGACGTCCTCAAGAACTGCCATGTCCTTGACTGTCCCTACGTCAGTTGTGGCCGGAGAGCTGGGCCGGCGTGTAGGCGGAGGCCGCGGACTGGGCCGCCGACAGCGCCTGGCTCACCGATTCCGTGCCCGCTATCGCGCCGGCGACCTGCTGGCCGACCGTGAGCCCGAGGGTCTCGAACTGCGGTATGTCGACGTACTGGACGCCGACGTAGGGCACCGGGTTGACCGTCGGGTGGCTGGGGTCGGTGCCGTCGATCGACTTGATCGTGATGTCGGCGAACGCGCTGGCCGCCTTCAGGTAGGTCGGGTTGCTGTACAGCGAGGTCCTGGTGCCTGGCGGCACCGCCGACCAGCCGTACTTCTGCGCGACGAGGCTGTCGTACTGCTTCGAGGTGGCCCAGGAGATGAACTTCCAGGCGGCGCCCTGGTCGTTCACGCCCTGCGGGATGCCGAGGGCCCAGGACCAGAGCCAGCCGGAGGAGGAGGTCTTGTCGACCGGCGCGAACGCGTAGCCGGTCTTCGCGAAGACCGCCGGGTAGGCGGAATCGATCGAGGTCGCCGCCACCGTGGCGTCGTACCACATCGCGCACTTGCCCTGGCCGTACAGCGTCAGCAGCTGGTTGAAGCTGTCGTTGGAGGCACCGGGCTCGCCGTACTGCTTGATCAGGTTCACGTAGAAGTTCACGGCCTGCGAGACAGCGGGCGAGTTGAGCTGCGCCTTCCAGTTCATGTCGTACCACTGGCCGCCGAACGTGTTGATCACCGTGTCGAGTGCCGCCATGTTGTCGCCCCAGCCCGCCAGGCCGCGCAGGCAGATGCCCGAGACCTTGCCCGGCTGGTTCACCTTCGCCGCCGCGGCCTGGACCTGCGCCCAGGTCGGGTGCAGCGGCATGGTGACACCAGCCGCCTGGAGCAGGGACTTGTTGTAGTACAGCATCGAGGACTCGCCGTAGAAGGGCGAGGCGTACAGGTCGCCGTTGTACGACAGCGCCTTGGCGACCGGGGGCAGCAGGTCGGACACGTCATAGGTCGTGTCGGCCGTGGCGTACTGCTTGGTCAGGTCGACGAGCCAGCCGTTCTTGGCGAACAGCGGCGCGTCGTACGGGCCGATCATGACGACGTTGAACGAGTTGCTGTGCGTGCTGACGTCCTTCTCGATCGCCGCGCGCAGGTCGCCCTCGGTGTAGGTGACGAACTTGACCTTGATGCCGGGGTTCTGCTTCTCGAAAACGGATTGGGTTAGCGGAATCATCTGGCCGGTGATCAGCGGGTTAGACACCACCGCGACTGTCACCGTGCCACTGTTGCTGCTGCTTGTGCCGCCGGCGGCGGCGCTTGAACCCCCGCCGCTCGAACACGCGGCGGCCGCGGTAACAAGCGCGGCCACGCATCCGGCGACCGCGAGCCTGCGCTTGGAGAACCTGGACGAACTCATGTACTGAACCTCCACGGCGATGAGGACGTTCTGGCGCGAAGCGCCGTCGACCTTGCACCCATGTATGCTCATTTGAGCGAATGATGCTCAAATGATCTTTGACATCACAGTGAACTCACGGCTTGGCAATGTCAAGGAATGCTGCAAATATGAGATCTATGCGCTCAAATGAGCACGTGCAGGAGGCGTAGATGGCCAGCTTGTCGGCCGACCGGCCGTCCGAAGTTGTCCTGGCCGCGCGGGTCGCGCGGCAGTTTTACATCGAAGGCGCCTCCAAGATCGAGATCGCCGACCGGCTGGGGATCAGCCGGTTCCGTGTCGCCAGGCTGCTCGACTCGGCCCGCGAGAGCGGGCTTGTCCGCATCGAGATCGGCCTGCCAGGCGGGTCGCTCGACGCGGGCCTGTCGGCGGAGCTGTGCTCCGTCTTCGGCCTCGACCACGCGTTCGTCTTCGACTTCCCCGACGACGAGTCGCCGCTGCGCCAGCGGCTTGGCGAGGCGGCGGGCCAGGTGCTGATGGACCTGATCAAGCCGGGCGACGTGCTCGGCCTGACCTGGTCACGGACGCTGAGCGGGCTGACGGCCGCGCTCACCCAGCTACCGCCCTGCCCGATCGTCCAGCTCACCGGGGCGGTGCCGCCGCCGGACGGCAGGGACCTGCTCGAGCTCGTCAGGAGCGTGGCCCGCGTCGGCGGCGGCCCGGCGCACGTGTTCTACGCGCCGATGCTGCTCGACGACGCGCAGACGGCCGCGGCGATACGCCGCCAGGGCGACATCGCCGAGGCGTTCACCCTCGTCCCGAGCGTGACCATCGCGGTCGCCGCGGTCGGCGCGTGGGGCCCTGGGCTCTCGACGATCTACGACGCCATCACGGCAGCTGAACGAGAGGCGCTCGCGGCGCTCGGCGTGCACGCGGAGCTCGCCGGGGTATTCATCGGCGCGGACGGCCGCCCGCTCGCCACGCCGCTCGACAGCCGGATGATCGTGACGCCCGCCGCGCTGTTCACCCAGATTCCCTTCATCCTTGCCGTCGCCTACGATGCCGCCAAGAGCCCCGCGGTGCGTGCCGCGATCCGAGGAGGGCTTGTCCATGGCCTGGTCACCCACACGAGTCTCGCCCGATCCCTGCTCAGCCTTGCGGACAGCCGCGACGGAGTTGCCTAGGCCGCGTCCTTCCCCCGACGGCCGGCCGCTCCCCGTCGGCCAGCCGCTCAGCGGGGGCACCGCCAACCGGGGCCGCGTCGTCCGCATCGGCGATGCGGTGCGCAGGCCCACGAGCCCGCGCTGGCGGGCCACCCACGCGCTGCTCGCGCACCTGTCCGCGGCCGGTTTCGACGGCGCCCCCCGGGTGCTCGCGGCCGACAGCGAGACCGAGACGCTCACCTACATCGAGGGCAGGGCGGGCGTCCCGCCGCTGCCATCGGACACGCTCACCGACGAGGCGCTGGTCAGCGTGGCGGAGCTGCTGCGCCGCTATCACCGCGCCGCCGCCTCCTTCGACCCGGCCGGCTACGCGTGGCCCCGGCCGGTCCCTGCCCGCTACCGCACCGGCCTGGTCAGCCATAACGACGTGCACCCGGCCAACCTGGTGTTCCGCGGCGGCCGGGCGGTCGCGCTGATCGACTTCGACCTGGCCGGGCCGGGCAGCGCCGCCTGGGACCTCGCCGCCGCCGCGCGCTCGTTCGCGCCGCTGCTCGATCCGGCGGACATCGCCGACAGCCGGCACGGCCGCGCGCTCGAGCGGTTCCGGATCTTCCTCGACGCGAGCCAACTGCCCCTGGCCGGCCGCAGGGAGGTTGCCGAGGCGGTGCTCGCCAGCCACGACTGGACCTACGCGATCGTCACCGAGGCGGCCGCGGCGGGCCATCAGGGCTTCACCGAGCACTGGCGCGCGGTCGCGGATTCCGCCGCCCGTGCCCGCCGCTGGTGCGAGCGGCACCGCCGTGACCTGCTCGCCGCAGCCACTCTGCCGGATTTATCCACATAAAACCATCAAGATCAAACTAACGCTGAGGTTTTGACCGGCTATCACCGGTTCAACTTTCAGCGCTATCGATTTCCGGGCTGGATGAGGCCCGGTGCGGGTGCTGCGGATGATCAGCGGGAGGCGGCGTCGAGCAGGTGGTAGTTCCGCTTGCCCTTGCGCAGCAGCAGCCATCGGTTGTGCAGCAGGTCGGACTCCGACAGCGGACGGTCCTCCGGCACCACGTCGCCGTTGACAGAAGCGGCACCCTGCCCGATCGTGCGCCGCGCGTCGGAGAGCGACGAGGCGAGCGGGGTAGCGGCGAGCGCCGCCGCGAGCGTCACCCCGCCGGCGAACGGGGACGTGGGCACCTCGGAGGCGAGGAACTCAAGAGCCTGCGCGGACGCCCCTGCCGGGGTGCCGCCGAACAGGATCGCGCTCGCCTCCTCCGCCGCGGCCGTCGCCTGGGCGCCGTGCACGAGCGTGGTGATCTCCCTGGCGAGCCGACGCTGACCTTCGCGCTTGTGGGGTGCCTGCGCGTGGACGGAAGCGACCGCGCGGCAATCCTCCACCGGGACCAGGGTGAGCTGGAGGAGGAACCGCTCGATGTCGGCGTCTGCCACGTTCATCCAGTACTGGAAGAACTGGTAGGGCGACGTGCGGTCGGGGGCGAGCCAGACGGCGCCGTCCTCCGACTTGCCGAACTTCTTGCCGTCAGAGCGCAGCAGCAGCGGCCAGGTGAACGCGTGCACGTGCCTGCCGTCGGCCTTCCTGATCAGGTCCACACCAGCCAGCAGGTTCCCCCACTGGTCGGAGCCGCCGATCTGCAGGTCGACCTGATGGTTCCTTGACAGGTGCAGGTAGTCGTTGGCCTGCAGCAGCTGGTAGCTGAACTCGGTGAAGGAGATGCCGTTCTCGCTCTCGAGCCTGGCCTTGACCGACTCGCGGGCGATCATCTGGTTCACCGTCGCGTGCTTGCCTACGTCGCGGAGGAAGTCGAGCAGGGTGAGCTGACCGGTCCAGCCCAGGTTGTTCACCAGGGGGACGCGGGAGATGCGCTCGAGCTGCTCGGCGATCCGCTTGGTGTTGCGGGCCAGGGTCTCCGCGTCGAGCAGGTTCCGCTCGGAGGACCGGCCGCCCGGGTCGCCGATCATACCGGTCGCGCCGCCGGCCAGGGCCATCGCGTTGTGACCGGCATCGGCGAACCTGCGCAGCACGAGGAGGCCGACCAGGTTGCCGATCTGGAGGCTGTCCGCGCTCGGGTCCGCGCCGTAGTAGACGCCGATCGGGCCAGCCTTGATCCGGGCGCGCAGCGCCTCACGGTCGGTGCTGTCCTGCACGAGGCCACGGGCCTCGAGATCGGCGAGAAGGTCCATGGGTGTATGATCGCACATCCGCCGCGATGGGTCGGCCAATAACCGGGGATGCCCCAGTTTATCCGTGATGCTCGCGGTGCATTATGAGTCGCACGGGAATTAATGTGTAATTGCGTGGCGAGACCCACGTTGCCATTACCTTGACACCCGCCATTTCCACAGGCAGGCGGCTCGCAGGACCCTTGTGCCCGGGCAAACCGAAAGCGACCGCACACACCCCGAACCCGGCCGACCGCGATATTTAACACTGTCGATCTTGAGTTTCCCTGGTTCTCGAATGATCATGTTCTGGTAGTTCACTGGTCGTCAGATGTCACACGCAACCGCCGTCCGACATTCCGGCCAGCATGCCAGGAGGGCATAGTGACCAGCTATTTCACTACAGAGCGTCATGAACGTCTGCGACAGCAGGTCCGCGAATTCGCGGAATCGAAGGTTCTGCCGCTCATCCCAGAGATGGAACGCGCCAAGTCCGTGCAGCACACACTGTCACGACTGATTGCACGGCAGGGCTGGATCGGCGTGACCGTCGGTAAAGAATACGGCGGTATGGGCCTTGGCCACCTGGCCAAGACCATTATCATTGAGGAGCTCTCCAGGGTCAGCGGCGCCATGGGCGCCATGGTGCAGGCCTCCCAGCTCGGCGTGGCGAAAATTCTGCACTTCGGCACCGACATTCAGAAAAAACACTGGCTGCCCGCCATAGCGGCCGGTGATTGTCTGCCGACGATAGCGGTTACCGAACCAGACTCAGGCGGATTCGTACTCGGCATGGAGGCCACCGCGGAACGGGACGGTGACGAATACATTCTCAACGGCCGCAAGATGCATATCGGCAACAGCCATGTCGGCGACGTGCACGGCGTCGTGCTGCGCACCGGCAGCGGCAGCAAGGGCCTGTCCGCGTTCCTGGTGGAATCCGGCCGCCCCGGCCTTTCGCTCGCCCCGCATAAGCAGGCCATGGGCCTGCACGGGTTCAGCTTCGGCGAGCTGATCTTCGACAACTGCCGGATACCCGCGGCCAACCTGCTCGGCGCCGAGGGCGACGGGCTCGCCGTCGCCTACAGCTCGAGCATGCTGTACGGCAGGCTCAACCTCACCGCGGTCGCCCTCGGCATCCACCGCGCGCTTGTCGAGGAGACCACGGCGTACGTACGCAACCGGATGCGCCTGGGCAAGCCGCTCGCCGAGATGCAGTCCATCAAGCTCAAGCTCGGCCAGATGCAGTCCAGGCTGATGACCGCGCTGCTCGCCGCCTATTACGCGGCGCACCTGCTCGACCAGGGGCAGGCGTGCGACGCAGAGCTCATCAACGCCAAGCTGATCAACGTCGAGTACGCGCTCGACACGGCACGCCAGGCGATGGAGATCCACAGCGCGGCCGGCCTGTTCACCGACCGGCCCGTCGAGCGGTACCTGCGCGACGCGTATCACATCTTCGCGCCCGCGGGCACGTCCGATATCCAGCTTCTCCGGCTCGGCGAGGCCGCGCTCGGCACCGCCAAGGGCCAGTGGTCGCAGCGATTCGCCGCGACCTCGGTCTAGCTGGCTCAGCCGCGGCGCAGCTCGCGCTCGTGGATCAGCTCCACCATCTCGGCCGCCTTCGCCTTGATGAACTCGAGCCCCGGCCTGCCCCAGGGCCGGGGCTCCAAGTCCACGATGCAGATCGTCCCGAGGGTCGTGCCGGTCCGGTCGATCAGCGGCGCACCGAGGTAGGACCTGATGCCGAACTCGTCCACCACCGGGTTGCCCGCGAACCTCGGGTAGTCGCACACGTCGTCGAGCACGAGCGGCAGCCTGCGCACCACCACGTGCGGGCACCAGCCCTGCTCCTTGGTCATCACCCTGGCGGGGTCGTCGGCCGCCGCCACGGCACCGGGGCCGCCGGGCACCATGGCCGGCGCGTAAAGGCCCGCGAAGTACTGCCGTTCCTCGCCGACGAAGTTCACCATCGCGAGCGGTGCCTTGGTCGATGTGGCGAGCACCCGGGCGAAGTCGTCGAACTCCGGCTCAGGCCGGTCGCCGAGGCCGAGTTCGCGCAGCCGCAGCACCCGCCGCACCGCTTCCTCATCGACCGGGGTGAAGATGGTCTCTTTCTGCGCCTCGTTCATGGTGGCGAGCTCCGTTTCTGCGGGTCGGCTGCGGGCCGGCTGCTGGTCGGCTGCTGTATGCGGGCTGCTACTTGCTAGCGAGGGCTCGAGGTCATGGAGGTTTCAAGCAGGTGCTGTATGAGGGAGATGAGCACCTCGGTCGCCGAGCGCGGCGCCCTCGCGTCGCACATGATGATCGGCACATGCGGCTTGAGGTCTAGCGCCGCGCGGATTTCCTCGGGCTCGTAGCGGAACGCCCCGTCGAACTCATTGACCGCGACCACGAACTTGATACCGCGGCTCTCGAAGAAGTCCACCGCGCCGAAGCAGGACTCAAGACGGCGGGTGTCGGCGAGCACGACCGCCCCGAGGGCGCCCGTGGAAAGCTCGTCCCACATGAACCAGAAGCGGTCCTGCCCCGGCGTGCCGAACAGGTAGAGGATCAGGCCCGGGTTAAGGGTGATCCTGCCGAAGTCGAAGGCCACGGTTGTGGTGGTCTTGCCGGCCACGCCATCAAGGCTGTCGATGCCGACGCTCGCCTCGGTGATGATCTCTTCCGTGGTCAGCGGCTCAATCTCGCTCACCGAGCCGATGAAGGTGGTCTTGCCGACACCGAAGCCGCCCGCCACGAGGAGCTTGACGGTGGCGGGAAGCGGGAGCGGGTTAGAGGCGTCGTTGTAGGCCATCGAGCAGTCGCTCCAGAAGGACTTGGTCGGACGTGTCGGATGATGATTGTGGTGAGGCTGTCCGCGCCGCGCCGCAGTCCACCAGATCGGAGATCAGGACCTTGGTGACTACCGCGGGCAGTCGCAGTCGGGCGGCGATCTCGGCGACGGAAGCCGGCCGCAGGCACAGGCCGAGTGCCTGCATATGGTCGGGTTCCAGGCTGCCGTAGGAGCCGGTGCCCGTGGCCACCACCATCGAGAGCAGGTCAAGCTGCAGCGGGGCGGACGTGCGGCCGTTGGTCACCGCGTACGGACGGACCAGCCGTCCCGCGTCACCGTCGAGCCACGCCTCGTCGCCGCGAAAACTCATGGCTGCCCGGCGGCCGGCGCGCTAAACGGGCCCGCCTTCCTGGCCGGCGTGGCGAGGAAGGGACGGACGCTCTTGACCAGCTGGGACATTTCATAGCCGAGCACGCCGACATCGGCGTCCCGGCCGGCCAGCACCGTGAGCACGGAGCCGAACCCGGCCGACGAGACGAACATCAGCGTGTCATCAAGCTCGGCGACCACCTGCCGCACGCCGTCACTGCCGCCGAACCGCGCCGCGGCGGTCCGCGCGAGCGAGAACATGCCGGAGGCAATGGCGGAAAGCTGATCGGCCGTGTCGGTGCCGAGCCCGTAGGACGCGGTCGCAAGGCCATCAGCGGAGAGCAGCACCGCGCTGCGAGTGTGCGGTACCTGCTCGATCAGGCCGCGCAGCAGCCAGCCAAGATCGGGTTCACGGCCTGGGGTGGCATCGCTCACCATGGAATGAATTCTCCTTAGGGAAAAGTGCCTGTCATGCGCAATGTCGTCAGTCCCGTGCGGAGGAATCTTCTTCCTCAGCGCGGCTGACGCCCCTGAGGAAGTCCGCCATGAGGCCGGTCATCTGGTCAACGGAAGGCTCGGTGCCACGGGCTGCCGTCGTACCGCCGGGCTCGTCAAAATGGTGGTCAGAGGGCTGGTGCTCAACGGACTGGCTGCCGAGGGACGGTGCGTCGGAACCAGGCTGCGCCTGGCGCCTTGGCAGCGGCGGGCGCTCGGGCGATTGCGACCGCTCGGGCAGCGGCGGGCGCTCAGGCAACGGCGGGCGCTCGGCGGGAAGTGCCGCCTGCTGCCGACCGGGATACCCGGCGTCCGCGCCGGCCGCCCCGGATGCCCCGGATGCCCCGGACGAAGGACGGCGGGAGGGCAGCGCGCCGGCCGGCACGAGCGCGAGCCGCGGTGACTGCGGGTCCTCCTCGCCGAAGTCGCCGCGCGGCAGCGCGCGATCGGCCTCGGGCTGCTCAAGAAGCTGCTTGGGCAGCACCACGACCGCCTGGGTGCCGCCGTAGATGTTGTTCTGCAGCCGGACCTTGATGCCGTGCCGGCGGGCAAGCGAGGCGACCACGTAGAGCCCGATGCGGCCGTCGCGTAGCAACTCGTCGATGTCCATCCTGCTGGGGTCGGCGAGCAGGTCGTTCATCCGCTGCTGGTCGGCGACGGGGATGCCCAGGCCCCTGTCCTCGACCTCGATCGCGAGGCCGGCGGACACATGCTGCGCGCGCAGCAGCGCGGTGGTCTGCGGCGCGGAGAACTTGGTGGCGTTCTCCACGAGCTCGGCGATCAGGTGAATGACGTCGGTGACGGCGGCACCGCGCAGCACGCCCTCCACCGGGGGCACGACCTTGACCCTGGAGTAGTGCTCGACCTCGGCGACCGCCGCGCGCAGCACCTCGTGCATGGTCACCTGCCTGGTCCACTGCCGCCGTGACGCCGACCCGCCGAGCACCGCGAGGGACTCGGACTGGCGGCGCATCCTGGTGGCCAGGTGGTCCACGGTAAAGAGCCCCTTGAGCAGGTCGGGATCCTCCACCTGCGCCTCGAGGTCGTCAAGCAGCTCGATCTCCCTGTGCACCAGCGACTGCATCCGGCGGGCCAGGTTGACGAAGATCTCCACCCGCTGGTCGGCACGCCCGCTGAGCACCTTGTCCGCGACCTTGAGCACGGCCTGCGCCGCGTAGTACTGCGACTGCTCAAGCTCGTTCGTAAGCCGCTTGAACGGGTCGCCGTCCGCCGCGATGGCCGGCACGGGAACCGGCGGCGCGGGGTGCTCACCGCGCATCAGCGCGTCGACCATCTGCTGCAGCTCGGCCTGGCCGCGCCTCGTGACGAGCCTGGTATTGCGCACCCTCGAGTCGACCTGGCGGCCCGCGGACCGCGCCGCGGCAATCGCGACCGCGAGCATCGCCACCACGCCGCAGCCGACTCCGGCGAGCACCATGCGGACGACATGCGCCGACGCGTGATCAAGCAGTGCGACCGCGGCGGCAAGCGCGCAGATCACCGCGATCACGGCGCTTGGCAGGATGGCGGTTCGCAGGTAAGGGGCATGCATGGGCGGCACGGCGTGCGCCGATCCGCCCCCGTGGCCCCGCTGGTCCGTGTTGCCGGCCGGCGGGCTCTGTCCTGTCATCGGCGTCCTTTATTCGCGCGTGCGGTAAGACGACGCTGCATACCCTAGTGAGCACAGTTATTACTCTGCCCATGAATCAGCAATAAACAAGACGCACTTGCGTAAATGTAACTTTAATGCGAAACATCGACATAGATAAATAAAGACAAAAAGGATTATTTCGAACGAGCCCGTGGCTCCGCCCCGCCCGCCCAGGATCCCACCGCGGCGAGCGCGCAACCCGCCTCGGGGCCGTGCCAGCACCGCGTGACGTTCCGGCCATAGCGGCAGCGTCCCAGCACGGCCATACCGCCACATTCCGGACAGGTTCCCTGCTCACGGCAAAGATCTCGGTAGAAAAGCGTGCGCAGAGCACGCTTTTCTACCACCAGGAAAAAAATCTCCACGATCTTTCGCTGAGCCGGGACATCAGATGTCGCCCGGCGTCACATGAGTGCGCCGGGCATCGCTCCCTGGTGCCCGGCCTCGCGAGCGGCAGGCCGAACCTGCAGACGATCTGGCTTGAGGCGACGCTCGCGCAGGCCCGCAGGGACCGCTCGGTCGACATGATCGTGGTGTTCATGCACCAGTGCGCGATGTCGACGTCGGTCCCTGGCAACGGGTCCGACCTCGGCATCCGCCAGGCCTGGCTGCCGTTGTTCGACAGGTACGAGGTCGACCTCGTGCTGTCGGGCCACGAGCACGACTACGAGCGGACCTATCCGGTCCGCGGCTACGACGCCGGCGAGTTCGGCACCGTCGCCTCGCCGAACCCGGACCAGACGCTCGGCGAGAAGGTCGACACCCGCCGCCCGGCGGTGGTGACCACCGAGCCCTACCAGCACACAACGGCACCCCGGCCTGGAACACCGCCGAGGGCACGGTCTACCTGGTGCTCGGCGGCGGCGGCACGAACGGGCCTTCCAACGCCTACGGGTACTCGACCTTCGACGTTGACCCGGGCGAGCGGCCAGGCGAGACGACCATCACCTTCCAGTACTTCGCGATCCCCGCGGTGAGCAACGAATCGGGCGCCGCCCGCGACGGCACCACGACGCTCCAGACGGCGCCGACCGAGACGTTCGTCTTCGGCCGGAAGGCGGGGCGCCGGCAGGTGTGGTTCGCCTGGTAGCGGAGGAGCCGTCCTGCGGCAGTCGCCACGGTCCGTTCAGTGCAAATCTTTAAGAATTTTCCCGAACGGACCGTGGCGACTGCCTACCGTCAGTGCTCGTGGACGATGATCCCGCGGACGTTCTTGCCGTTGAGCAGGTCGTCGTAGCCCTCGTTCACCTGGTCGAGGCGGTACGTCCGCGTGATGATCTCGTCGAGCTTGAGGTCACCCGACTTGTAGAGCCCGAGGATCTTCGGGATGTCCGTGGTCGGGTTGCAGTCGCCGAACAGGCTGCCGATCACGCTCTTGCGGAACAGGGTCAAGATCGTTCCTGGCAGCTGGATGGTCGGCGCGAACAGCTTGTTGAGCCCGGTGATGACGACCTTGCCGCCCTTGCCGACCGCGGTGAACCCGGCGGTCACGACCTCGGCGTCGACCAGGCCGACGGTGATGATCGCGGAGTCAGCGCCCTGGCCGCGGGTCAGCGACGTGATCACGTCCTGCGCCTGCGCCGCGGTCGCGAACGCGTGCGTCGCGCCGAGTTCCATGGCCTTCTCGCGCTTGTTCGCGAGCGGGTCGATGGCGACGACGTACTTGGCGCCGGCGTACCGCGCGCCCTGGACGGCGTTGATGCCGATGCCGCCCACGCCGTAGACGGCGACCGTGTCGCCGGCCCGCACGCCCGCGGTGTTCACGGCCGAGCCCCAGCCCGTCGGGACGCCGCAGCCGACGAGGACCGCCTTGTCGAGCGGCAGGTCGTCGTCGACCTTGACGGCGGAGTTCTGGTGGATGACGCCGTACTGGCTGAACGTGCCGAGCATGCACATCGCGCCGTACTGGCCGCGCGGGCCGCTGATCGGGAACCGTTCGCCCGGCAGGTAACCCTCCAGGATGGTGGCGCCCATGTCGCAGATCGACTGGCGCCCGGTCGCGCAGTAGCGGCAGGTGCCGCAGTTGGGGATGAACGAGCACACCACGTGGTCGCCCGGGGCCACCCGGGTCACCCCTGGCCCGACCTCCTCGACGATCCCCGCGCCCTCGTGGCCGAGCACCATCGGCAGCCGTGCCTCGAGGTCACCGTGCTGGACGTGCACGTCCGAGTGGCAAAGCCCGGCGTAGGTGTAGCGGATCAGCACCTCGCCGGCGCGCGGGCCGTCGAGGTCGAGCTCCTCGAGCTCGATCGGCTTGCCCGGTTCGTAGACGACCGCGGCTGTTGTCTTCATTGACGCTCCTTCCGGTCTGCGTGCATCTTCTACAATGACACGCTTTCCCGGAAAAGAAACGTCTCCGTTTTAGACAGTTTTGCGGCTTCCGCGCACTTCAGCGGGTTACAGGGAGAGGCGGCGGGAGAGGTCTGAGGCCAGGGTGCCGTGCGGAGCGAGCTCGGCGCGGAGCTTGCGGAAGTCGGCGAGGCGGGGGTACATCTCCTCCAGGGTCGCCGCGCTCACCCGGGAATCCTTGGCCAGGTAGACGCGGCCGCCGTTGGCGACCACCAGGGCGTCGAGCCGATCCATCAGCGGGCCGAGGCCGGGGGTGCGGGCCGGGAAGTCGAGTGCGAGCGTCCAGCCGGGTGCGGGGAACGACAGCAGGCCAGGGTCCGCCTTGCCGAACCGCTTCAGCACGGTCACGAACGACGGGGCCGGGTGGCCTGCGACCATCTCGAGCGAGCGGCGCACCGCCGCCTCGGCGCCGAACGGGATCACGTACTGGTACTGGCGGAACCCGCCAGGGCCGTAGACCCGGTTCCAGTTCCTGATCCCGTCGAGCGGGTGGAAGAACTGGCTGATGGTCTGGATCTCGCCCTCGCGGTGCCTGGGCGCCTTGCGGTACCAGGCCTCGCTGGCGAGCCTGATCGAGTAGCGGTTCATCAGGCCGGGCGGGAAGATGTTAGGTGCACCGATCCTGGAACGCGGATCGAAGGCGAACGGGTGTTCGCGCTGCCTGGGCGACAGGGCGGACAGCGGCGCGAAGTCACCGCTCGTGACGATCGACCTGCCGAGGGACTTGCCGGTGGCCAGGTCGTCGGTCCAGGCGACCGTGTAGCCGTACCTCTTGTCGTGCTCGGCGAGCACCGCCATCGTCTCGTCGATGTCCGCGGTCTTCACCGTGTGCACCGAGACGAGCGAGGACTCGACGCGCTTGAGCCTGATCGTCGCCCTGGTGATGAACCCGGTCAGGCCCATGCCGCCCGCCGTCGCCCAGAACAGCTCCGGGTCGCCGTCGGCCGTCACCGTCACCGGCTCCCCGCCGGGCAGCAGCAGGTCGAGCGAGGTCACGTGGCTGGCGAATGACCCCGCTACGTGGTGGTTCTTGCCGTGCACGTCGGCCGCGATGGCGCCGCCGATCGTCACCTGCCTTGTTCCAGGGGAAACAGGCACGAACCAGCCGTGCGGCAGGCCGGCGACCATGAGCTGCTCGAGGCTCACGCCCGCCTCGCAGACCGCGACCCCGGTGTCGGGGTCGAGGCCGAGGATCTTGTTCAGCCGCGCCGTGGAGACGACCACGCCGCCCGCGGACTGTGCGGCGTTGTTGTAGCTGCGGCCGAGTCCGCGCGGGATCACGGCGGTGCCGCGGCCGGCGGACAGCCGGAGCAGGCCCGCCGCCTCCGGGCCGGACGCGGGGACGGCGAGCTCCGCCGTGCTCGGCGCGATCCGGCCCCAGCCGGTGAGGGTCACGGTCTTGGTCACGACGGGGCTTTCCGGCGCGGGGCTGCTCGACATGGCACGCATCCTATCGGGCGCCTCCGCCTGATAGCTCATAGGAAATACAGGCGTATCGCTTCATATGACCGTCATATCGCGGATCTATAGTGCTCGCGTGCGTCCGGTTTCCCCTCTCGTTTCCCCTGCCGTCAGCGTCGGTATCGCCCTGGTCATCGCGACCACGGCGACCACGCTGACCGCGTGCAGCGGCAGCCCCGTGAGTTCCGTCGTGCCCGTCAGCCGGACGACGGCCGCCGCGAGCAGCCCCACGCCGTCTCCTTCTCCTTCCCCCACGCCGAAGCCGAAACCGAAACCGAAGCCCAAGCCGCGCGTCGTCATGTCCAAGGTGCGGACGTCGGACGGCTCAGTGATAACGGTGGCCATCTTCCGCGGGCCGGTGACGTACGTGCTGCACAACGGGAGCGAGGACCCCGGCCGGGCGGCGTCAGCCAAGGGCGTCAAGGCGGGCCCGGCCATCGGCAACGCCGAGCGCGGGCAGGTGCTCGCGGCCTTCAACGGCGGGTTCAAGCTCGGCGCGGCGGCCGGCGGCTACGAGCAGGAGGGCAAGGTGGCGGCTCCGCTGCTCAAGGGGTACGCCAGCTTCATCATCGACGCAAACGGCAAGGCGCGGATCGCGCTGTGGGGATACGGCGCCCCGGCCAAGGGCGAGAAGATCTACAGCGTCAGGCAGAACCTCGGCCTGCTCGTCCAGCGCGGCAAGCCGGTCGCGTCGGCGGCCAGCTGGTGGAACTGGGGCGCCACCATCGGCGGTTCCGCCGTGGCGCGCAGCGCGGTCGGCATGGATTCCTCGGGCGACATCATCTACGCCGCGTCGATGTCCGCCCTGCCCGAGGACCTCGCGGTCGCGCTTGCCGACAAGGGCGCGCGGATCGGCATGGAGCTTGATATCAACCCGAACTGGGTGCAGCTTGACGTCGCCTCGCATCCCGGCGGCACGCTGCGGACCTCGGTGCCCGGCCAGTGGCGGCCTTCCGATCAGTTCGTCGTGGGCTGGACCAGGGACTTCTTCACGGTACTTGGCTAGCTGGGCGGCTTCGGGACCTACGGTCGCCGACGGCCCGCCCGAGGGGCAAGACCGCCGGCTAACCGCCCGCGCGCGCCCCCCTCACCCGGACAGGGCCTCGGTCACCAGGGCCTGCCAGGTCTGCGGGCCGACGATGCCGTCAACGGGGAAGCCGCGGACGTCATGCGCGATGGCCTGCTGGAACGCGCGGACCCACGCCCTGGTCGCCGGGCCGAAGACCCCGTCGACGTTCAGCGTGTGACCGTTCTTGTTGTTACGGAAGTTGGCCTGGTCCTGCACGGCGCGCACGGCCTGGCCTGTGGAGCCCAGCTTGACCGTGACGAGCAGAGCGCGCCAGGTCACACGGCCGACCACGCCGTCTCCCCTGACGTGGTGGGCGAGCTGGAACGCCACGACCGCCGCCTTCGTCTTCTGGCCGAATGCGCCGTCGACGGTGATCTGCGCGCCGTGAGCTTTCAGCAGGTACTGGAGCGAGCGGACCGTGACCTTGGGCCACGTGCTGTTCTGACCTTCCCGCAGCATCGGCCACGGTTGCAGGGCGGCTGCCTGGACGGTGGCCACGACGGCCACGGCCAACGTGCCCGACGGGGCGGTCCTGGTGACGGCGACGGCCGTCGGGGCCGCGATCGCGGCCGCGCCGAACGTCCCGGTGGCGATGGCGGCGGTCGCCGCTGCCGCGGCGATGGCCTTCTTGGCTGCCGCTGCTTTCGTTGTCGCTGCTTTCGTTGTCGCTGCTTTCGTTGTCGCTGCCTTGGTTGTTCCTGCCCTCGTCTTCATTGCCCTACCTCCAAGTAGGCCTCGTCTTCCTGCACGGTGTGCAGGCGCAAGATCGCCTCCAGGCCATAGAGCAGTCCGCGCAGGTCAGCGAGCTCAGCCCGGTCAGCCCGGTCAGCCCGGTCATTGCCGCCTGCCCGGTCGGCGGGCTGGTCGGGGATGTCCTTGAGCAGGCGGCCGAGGCGGGTGATCTGCTGGGCGATCTCGGCATGCGCCCGGCTCATCGGGGCGGTCGGGTCTGACCCGCCCACGAGCCTGTTGACCATCGGATAGAGCTGGGACTCTTCGGCGAGCTCGTGTGGCAAGACCTCACTGGTGAGCAGCTCATACGCCTGCCTGGCCAGCGGCACGGCCTTGTCATGCGCCTTGTCGCTGAACGCGTCCGCCGCGGCGCCTACCTGGTCGATGCAGGCGCGGATCGACTCGTGCTCCGCACGGAATCGCTGGGCGAGCTCGGCGTCGGCGGCGCTGAGCCGCCTGCCGGCGCGCGCCCGCGGTACACGCAGCGCACGAAGCGCGTTCAAGATCACCGCCACGTCGATGGCCTCCTGGAGCAGCGCGCCGTACACAGCGGGAAGCCGCCCGGCGGCCGCGACGCCCATCGCGGCGAGCGACATGCCCATGCCGGCGAGCACGCTCTGCTCGGCGATGCGGCGGGTGCGGCGGGCGATCCTCGCCACGTCGCCGAGCCTGCCGAGCCTGTCGACGGTAAGCACGGCGTCGGCGGCCTCCGATGACGCGGTGGCGCCGCGTGCCCCCATCGCGACGCCGACGTCGGCGAGAGCGAGCGCCGGGGCGTCGTTGATCCCGTCGCCCGTCATGATGACGCGTGCCGTTCTCTGCTCGGCGCGTACCGCGGCGAGCTTGCCTTCCGGAGTCAGGCCGGCGAGCACCTCGTCCACACCGGTCAGGGCGCCGACGGCGTCCGCGGCGTCCCCGCGGTCGCCGGTGGCGAGCACGATCCTGGTGATGCCGCCCTGGCGCAGCGCGCGGATCGTCGCGCGGGCGTCTGGCCGCAGCCGGTCCTCAAGCAGCAGTGCGCCGGCCGGCGCCCCGTCAACGGACACGAACACGGTGAGGACGCCATCCAGCCGTGCCCGCCTGCGAACCGTGCTGAGCCACGGCGGCGCTTCTGTCACGCCGACCCATTCAGCCCGGCCGACCGCTACCTGGTGGCCCTCGACCTGGCCCGCTATGCCCTGGCCCGGGGTCTCGGTCACGTTCTCAGGGAGCGTCAGCATGCAGCCGCGCGCCGCCGCCGCCGCGACGATGGCGGACGCGAGTACGTGCCCGGAGACCTGGTCGAGGGAAGCCGCCAGGCGGAGGATGTCATCCGGGGTCGCTGCGCCTTCCTGACCCGCAGTGCCATTCCGGGCGTCCGGTGCCGCCTTGACGATGTCCGTCACCGTTGGCCGCCCCACGGTAAGCGTCCCCGTTTTGTCGAGCAGCAGCGTGGTGCACCGGGCCAGGCGCTCAAGCACCGCGCCGTTCTTGACCACCACTCCCCGGCGGGCCGCCGCCGACAGGCCGGAGACCAGCGCGACCGGAGCGGCCAGGATGAGCGGGCAGGGCGTGGCGACCACGAGGACCGCGACCGCGCGGGTCGGGCCCGCCCATAGCCAGCCGAACCCGGCCACGGCCAGGGTCAGCGGCAGGAGCCAAAGCGCGTACCTGTCGGCGAGGCGCACGAATGGGGCCTTCTCGGCCTTCTCTGCCTCGGCCACCAGGCGGACGATGCCCGCGTAGGTGGAGTCCGCGGCGCTCGTGGTGGCGGTCAGGTCGAACGGGCCGCCGGCGTTGAGCACGCCGCTGCGCACGGCGTCGCCTGGTACCCGCTCGACGGGGATGGCCTCCCCGGTGAGCGCGGACTCGTCAAGGACCGCCGGGCACCCGGCGAGCAGGCCATCGACGGGCACTACGTCGCCCGGCGCCACCTGGAGCAGATCACCTGGCCTGACCTCGGCGAGCGACACGGTCTCCAGCCCGCCAGCGTGACGGCGGCGGACCGTGCGCGGCGCCCGTGAGAGCAGCGCCTCGAGGTCCCGCTTAGCCCGCCGTGCCGCCCATCCCTCCAGGGCGCGGCCCGAAGCGAGCATGATGCTGATCAGCGCGGCGGCGAGGAACTCGCGGACCGCGACGGCGCCAGCCAGCGCCAGCAGCGCGATCACGTCCACGCCGACCCTGCCCCGACGCAGGTCCGCTGCCATGGTCCACAGCGAGTAGCCGAGACCGACGAGAGACACGACCAGCAAGACAGTCCGCATGTCCGAAGCGGATCACGCGGCCGCCGTCCGCGGCAGGGCACGATGACCCTTGCATTCGGGACGTGCGGCGGGACGTTCGGCCGTGTTACCGGCGTGTCGGCCGCGATTGGTATGTGACTATGCAGACGACGAACGTGCTGGTGTCCGCGGCCTCGCGACACGGGTCGACAGCGGAGATCGCCGCGGCGATCGGGGCTGAGCTACGGCGGCGCGGTGCCGACGTCACCGTGCTGGCGCCGCAGGAGGTGACCTCGCTCGACGGATACGATGCCGTCGTGCTCGGCAGCGCCGTGTACGTCGGCCACTGGCTGCAGTCGGCGCTCGGCTTGGTGGACCGCTGCGGTGCCGAGTTCGCCGGCCGGCCGGTCTGGCTGTTCACCAGCGGGCCGGTCGGCGAGCAGTCAGGAAAGCTGGCCCATTCGATGGTGACCGACCCGGTGGAACTGCCGCGACTCGCCGAGGCCACGGGTTTCAAGGAGCACCAGATCTTCTTCGGCAAGCTCAGCCCGAAGAGCCTGCCGCTCGCGCAGCGGCTGTCCCTGCTGGTGTTCCGCAGGCTGAACGGCGACTTCCGTGACTGGGACGCGGTCAGGCAGTGGGCCCATCGCATCGCCGACCAGCTCGCCATCAGCCAGCGGACCTGACCCGGCTGGTAACCAGCGGGCTTTCGCGGCAAGGCCGAGCGCGTAAGCAGGCCAGAAGACACCCGCCTGCGGGCCGCCATTGCACATTCCATCGGAGGCGCCGGGAGGCTTGATCCACAGCAGCGCGTCCGCCAGTTTCCTGCCGGTGTCCACGGTCGGCACCGCGCCGAGCGCCTGCCCGGGCGCGTTGCACCACGTCGTCGCGGTGGCCAGCCCGTTTCGCGACGTGTCGATCACGTAGTGCATGCCGTTAAGCAGCGCGCCGACGCGATCGCCGTACGACTCCTCGGCGGCGGTTGAGTAGAAGTTGCTGACGTTGAGCGAGAACCCCCTGGCCTCGCGGACTCCGGCGGCGAGCAGCAGCGCGGCCATGACCGGGGCCGGCTGCCAGTGGGAGTTGCCGGCATCCAGGTACAGGGCGACGTGCGGCAGCTTCGCGAGCTGACCGACAGCCCGGTGAATGATGGCCACCCGGTCCGCCTGCGCGGCCGCCGCCAGGCAGCCGAGCCTGACGTACTCAGCCAGGGCGTCTGGTTCGAGGACTACCGCGGCCCGCCTCGTCCCGATCCCCGCCGCCACCTGGCCGACCCACTGCTCGTAGGCGGCGGTGGACGCCGCGGTGGCCTGCTCGCAGCCCCGGTAGGGGTACGCGTACAGCACTAGCAACGGCATCGAGTCGCTCGCCCCGGCCTCGCGCAGCACCGTCCGCACGACCGCCGCCACCGCCGTGCCGGGAATCCAGCTGCCGAGCCAGAAGCCCGCGGGCTGGCTGGCGATCCTGCCAAGCACAGCGGCCGCCGCCGGGTGCGTGCGCGCCATTGAGTCCCGTGCCTGCGCCGCCTCGCTGTGCGGATCGGCGAACAACCGGACTCCGGAGAACGGGTCTCCCGGTCGCGAGCCGCTGCCCGTCCGGCCTGACGTGGCCAGGACGAGGCCGATGACGACGGTGATCGCCAGCGCCAGCGCCAGCGCCAGGACCGCGGGGCGCCGCCACGGCCGGGATCGCCGGCTTGAGCGATCGGGGTCAGGCTCGGCGGCCGCGACATCGTTCGGGATGGGAGTATTCATCGCCAGGCCTCGCCTCAGCTCCCCCAGTCTTTGGTCTTGAGCTGCGCGAGGCTGGTGAAGTCTCCGTGGCCGGGCACCAGCGCGCTACGGAAGAGGTAGTAGTGACCCTTTCCGTAGGAATCGCTGAAGAGGATCACGTCGATCAGGTCGTAGTTCCTAGTCTGCGCCATCTGCCCAGCGGCGTAGTACGCCTGGGCGGGCAGGTAGATGAGGCTCAACTCGACCCAGTTGTAGTAGCGGTCCTTGATCGCCTGGGCGATCGCGGGGTCGCCGTACAGGTGCTGGCCCGCGTGATCGACATAGTAGGGGTAGTAGAAGCTCTCCCACTGCCACGGCTTGGTGATGTCAAGCGCGTCGAACTGGGCCACCTCGAAGTCCTCCGCCAGAATGCGGCCAGAGCCGTCCCGCAGCTGGGTGTGCAGCGCGGTGGTCAGCCCTGCCGAGCTGGGCCAGCCCGCGTAGAGGCTGCGCGCCTCGCTCATGCCGAGCATGCCGATCGCGAGCACGATGGCGAGCGCGGCCGCCCAGTAGCCTCGGTGGGGCGCGGGCGGCAGTCCCCGCTCCGCACCGGAAAGCCAGGACATCGCGTAACCGGCGAGCGGCGCCGCGAAGAAGAGCGCGTACCCGATGTGCTTGTCAAGCGAGACCGGCTCCTGCGCGTAGACATGGTAGATGGGGACCAGCCATGAGGCTACGAACAGGACCACCGCGATCAGCCAGGCCCGCCGCTTCAGCCGCAGGCAGAGCAGCAGGCCGGCGAACGCGACGAGGTAGACGGCGCCGCCCATCTGGAGGATGTGCAGGATCAGTTCGAGACGGGGTTCCTTGGAGCCCACCGAGCGGTTCGTCGTGGTGCTCGTGATCCCCTTAAGGGCCGCGGTGTTGATGAGCGCATAGGCGACGGCGAGGCTGACCGCGAAGCTGGCCAGCGACAGCAGCAGCCGCGTCAACGCGCGCCGCCACCCCAGGCAGGCGAGCGCGACGGCGGCCAGCAGGGCGAACACGGCGGGAACGAACAGCAGCGCGGCGTACTTCGCCGCGATGGCGAGAACCAGCGCGGGGCCGATTCCGAGGGCGAGCCACGGGCGTCTGGTGCCGGTGCCGCTGAGCACGGCCAGCCCGACGGCCACCGCGATGAGCAGCAGGCAGAGCGGATCGTAGGTGGCCAGCCTGCTAAGAAAGAGGACCCCGCCGATCAGCGCGTAGCTCGCGGACGCGAAGACCGCGGGCCTGCGGCCGGAGAGCCTGCCTGTCACCAGGTAGACCATTGTGGTCACGCCGAGCATGCAGGCAAGGCTGAAGTCCCGCGCGAGCGAGATCCCGCCGAGCATGTCGAGGAACCCGCCGATCGGCGGGTAGACGTCCGGGTAGCCAGAGAAGAACGTGGCGTAGTCCGACAGCGGCGCGGGACCGCCTGCCCACTGATGAATGATCTGCCGGCCGGCGTACAGGTAGAGCGCCTCGTCCTGGAACGCGGAGTTGTGCAGCGCTGTGACGGCGACCACCGATTGGAGCGCGAGCACCGCGAGCAACGGCCAGTGGCCCGCCAGCCTCCGCCCGCGTGACCGCCAGGCCGCGATATCGAGCCGCGGTTCCGCGTAGGTGTCGGTATAAGTCGCCATTGGCGGCCTTTCCGTGCAGCGTGGCGACGATCTGCCGCCACGCCGCGAGCGATCGCTTGTCCGACGCCTCCGACCAGAGCCTGAGCTGGGCCTTGGTCCCGTTAAGCAACGGCCCGCCCTCGTGATAGAGGAGTGCGTACACCTGCGGGCAGTCGGCGAGCGCCGTGCGCAGCCGCGCCAGCCACGCCACCTTCTCGGCGGGCGGCCCGTCCGCGGCGACCTCGATGAAGATCGGCTTCCCCGGGTACCGCCCGACCAGGCCGTGCAGCACCTTCTCCGGGTCAGCCCAGTGCGTTCCCGGATAGTTGATGAAGTCCTGGAGGACCACGTCGATGGACGACGGCGGCGGCGCGAACTGCCGATCGTGGCTCGGGTCGGCCGACGCCCAGACCCAGCCCACGTTGTCCGCACCGACGGACCGGAAGACGGACTGTATGTGCAGCCACGCCCTTGGCACGTCCTGCGGGATGCCGCCGTTCGCGACGCCGGACGACACGGCCCAGTTCCGGTCAGCCTGGAGCAGGACGGTGAGGTAGACCGGCTTACCGAAGCCGCGGATCTCGGTGGCCCAGCGGCGGAGTGCGCTGTCGTCCACCCCGTTGTAGATGGCCGGCAGATCGGCGTCGAGCGGTGCCCGCTGGTGCGGGCCGAAGACGCCGAACTGAAGGGTGATCCATGGCCTGGCCCCGTGCGCCGCAAGCGCGCCTGCCCAGGACGCGTCGAACTGGTCGGTGATGAGCTGCGTCCGGCCCTCGATCGAGAAGCCGACGTTGAGGCGGCGCTCGAGCACGAGCGGCGCGCTCGTCAACTGCGGCGGCGGAACGGAGACTCCGAGATATCGCGCGTCAGCCTGCCGTGCCGTGATCACGAATGGCGCGGCGGGCCTGTCGGGCGCCGGCCGAGAGGCCAGCCAGAAGCCGACAAGCAGCGGGCTCGCGACGACCGCGGCGAGCCCGAGGTTCAGCGCCGGCCGCACGCTGCTCCCCCTGATCAGCATCTTGGCCGGATACGGGTGCCGCGCGAGCATCTCCGCCTCCTCGACCCGGTGCGCGCGCAGGTCCTGGAAAGCGAGCCACAGGAAGCTCAGCAGCATCACGATCGAGTACCCGACCCAGAGCAGGCTGATGACCATCGACGTCGCCTGCCTGCCGTGGACCCGTGTCGCCCAGGCCAGCGCGACGAGGCAGAGGATCAGCGGGGTGAAGTAGTAGACGAGGTACCGGTGCGACGTCTGCCCGTCGCGCGACTTCGAGGTGACGGCGAACGGCCTATTGCGGAACGTGATGGCGGCGTAGAGCCCAGATAGCAGTGCCGGGGTCGAGCCGAAGCCGATGATCACGCCGCGCAGCCCGGTAACGCCGCGTGCGCAGTACCACATGGCGATCAAGCTGAGCAGGCCGTAGGGCAGGAAGTGCTCCAGATACTGGCTCAGCGTGGTTGTCCTGACCGCGGGGACGCCGGTGAAGATGAAAAGCACCGGGCTGATGACATAGATGAGGTCACGCAGCCCGCACAGGTAATGCGTGCCTGCCATCAGGTACTGAATTCGCTGGCCGAGCCGTAGCCCGTTCCTCTTTGGCAGCAGGATGTCGGCCCAGTGGGTGCGGAAGGTGCTCAGCGTGCCAAGCGCCCAGCGTCCCTGCTGCTTCAGGTACGACGGGACGTCGAGCGGGCCGAGGCCGGTGGCGAGGATGTCGGTCAAGTACACGCTGCGCCAGCGGGAGTGCAGCTTGATGGAGGCCGAGAAATCCTCGGTCACCGAGTCCTGCGGCAGCCCGCCGATCTCGTCGAGCGCCGCGCCGCGCAGCACCAGATTGGTGCCGCACATAAACGCGGCATTCAGCGCGGCCTTGCCAGGGCAGAGCAGGTTGTAGAACATGGACTGCTGGTCATCCGCCCAGCGGGAGACGGGGTTGGCCAGGTTCGAGTAGTACTGCCCTGTCTGCACCCAGCCGATTGCCGGGTCGGCGAAGGGCGGGACGGCCTTCACCAGGAAATCGGCCGTCGGCACCTGGTCGGCGTCGAAGATCACCATGAGCCTGTTGCCGGTTATCTGGTAAAGCTGGCGCGCGTGCTCGATGTTGCCCGCCTTGGCGCCGCCTGGGACGGTCCTTGTTACGCAGCCGACGCCGAGTTCCCGTGCGAGCTCGTCGATGTCAGCCCAGAACGGGTACTTCCCCACCAGGCCGTCGTTGCAGACTACGATCGTCACCTGCCCGTCTGGATGCAGCGCCAGGTACTTCTGCCTGGTAGCGAGGCACCCGGTGAGGGTCCGCCTGATAATGTCGGTGCCCTCATTGACGGTTGCGATGAGCATGAAGATCTCGCTCGGCGGCGGCTCGTCGCCCGTCTCGAGCACCGGCGAGGGCCACGGCCAGACCGTCAACTGGAAGCCAAGCGTGTGGAACGCCCCGAGCATCTCGGCGAAGAGCAGCGGGGCGGCGATCCACCAGCCCGGCCAGTTGGTGACCGCGATGCGCCAGCCCACGTAATCGGCGGCGGATATGCCGAAGCCAACGGCGAGCAGCATGGTGATCGCCTGCCGCCTGTTCACACGCGTCAGGCTGAGCACCGCCGCCCCGATCACCAGGGCCGCGCCGACGACAAGCGGACCCGGGTGCGTGATGCCGGCCGCCGCGAAGACCAGGATGGCGGCGCACGACGCGATCACCGGACGGGCTTTAGCGCGCAGCCGTGCCAGCGGCCGACGGCGGAACCTGGTCGGCCGCCGCCCGGCGGCATCCTGGCGCGGCCCGGCGTCCGCGATCGCCTGGCTTGCGACCGCCCGGCCGCCGCCGGGCGTGAGCAGGTAGTTCTGCGCGGTGTCGCCCTTCGCGAGGCGCATCGTGGCCAGCGTGGACCTCAGCAGCAGTATGTCGGCACCGCACATGACGACGTACGCGATCTGCATGTGGATCGCCCAGAAGCCGAACGGGAATCGCGCCGTGTCGAACAGGGCGAGCGCGACAAGCGCGTTCAGCGACGCGATCTGGGCGATCGTCAGCCACGCGGACGGGGCGCGACCGGGTGTCTTCCCTGCCCAGCCGACACGTCGGAGACTGGGCGGCCAGCCGACGGCGACCTGGATCGCCACCGCGACGACGACACCGTCCTGCCATGCGCTGACGTTCATCCAGACAATCCACAACAGGCTGCCGGAGAGCGCCAGCCGCAGGATCGCGCGTGTCTCCCATCGCGGGTCCGCGGGGCCCGTGTCCCAGGCCGTTCCCCGCCCGACCTTCAGGTAGCGCCTGGCGCGGTACAGCCAGCCTCCGACGCGCCAGATCACCGCGCCAAGCAGGATCGACATGCTGACCTGTACAAGGACGCCAGGGGTCCGCGCGCCCAGGTACGCAGCCACGCCGAGGCAGACGAGCAGCACCGCCGGCGAGAACTTGCGCGGTGATGATCTTTCCGCGCGTGCGGCGGCGGGAACAGCGGCCTCCGCCGGTGCGGCCTCAACCGCCGGTGCGGCCTCAACCGCCGGTGCGGCCTCAACCGCCGGTGCGGCCTCAACCGCCGGTGCGGCCTCAACCGCCAAGTCGGCCTCTTGCGCGCTAACGTACTGGTCGAGCTCTCTGGCGGTCAAAGCCTGCCCTCCCTAGCCATGGCCGTGCTTGCACGGGCAAGGGTGGTCTAGGGCTGTTCCACCGGACTTCCAGCCGCATTCCTCGCAGCGCAAGCGCCTCAGGCGGTCAGCGGGCGGGACGCATTCTGTGTCTCGGACAGCGCGGACTGTGTCTCGGACAGCGCGGAGCGGAACTCATCCCGGCGATGGCGTGGCAGGCTGTCATACACCGCCGCGCGCAGCACGGGGTGCCGGAAGGCGTAGCCGTCTTCCTTCTCCTCGAGCAGTCGCATCCGGAGCGCGCGGTCAAGCACGTCGAGCAGCGCCGCCGGCGCTACCGGCGGATCGAGCGCCGACGCTCCGGCGCGGAGTTGGCTGAGCGAGATCTCCTTCGCCTCCGCGGTCGCGGCCAGCCCGAGCACCCGCCGCAGCGCCTTGTCCATCAGTGCGAGCCTCGTATCCGCGATCGCGCGCGTGCGAGCGGGCTGGTGGGGAGAGAAAGGCCAGGAGGCGCCCTGCTGTCCCGCGGCCGGCCCAGGCGAGTCGCCGCGCATGGCACCGGCGAGCTCACGGATGAACAGCGGGTTACCGCGCGACTGCTCGTAGATCTCGGCCATGACGCCGTCACTGACGGCGACGCCAGGCAGCAGCACGCGGACCAGCCGCTCGGTCGCGCGCCTTGACAGGCAGCGGAGCTCGACCCGCATGCAGAGCCGCTCCCTGGCCATCACCTCGATCAGCTGGGGAAGCCCGGAGCCTGGCTCGCCATCCGGGTCACGCACCGTCCCCGCGAGCAGCAGCGGCACATTGACGGCGAGGTGCGAGAGATACCTGATGAGGTCAAGGCCGACGTCGTCGATTTCGTCCAAGTCACCCAGAACCAGCAGTACCGGCCTAGTGCGCGCCAGGTCCGTTAGGAACTGGGCGATGGAGGGGATCAGGTCGAGGTGGTAGTCGCGCGGCTCGGTCCCGAATTCTTGTGGCAGGAACCTGTACCGCAGCGACGGCACGAATCGCACCAGCGCCGGGTACCGGCGCGCGAGCTCTTCCCGGTCCGGCGCCGCCAGCCTGACCGCGTAGTCCTCGAGCGCCACGACGAACGGGCCGCAGGCGAACCAGTTCGCGTGCGCGCCCCGACCGCCGCGGAGCGTGACAGCACCGGACTCCGCCACGCGGAGCGCGAACTCCTCAAGCAGCCGCGTCTTGCCGACACCCGCCTCGCCGCTGACGGCGATCATCGCGACCCGACCCTCTTGGTGGGGGGCGAACTGCTCGCCCATGGCTCGCAGCACGAGTTCCCTGCCAACGAACGTGCTGCCGTGAGCCTCCCTGATCGTCGTGTGGCCGCCTGTCGACGAGAGCTGGCTTTCCCTGATGGCGTCATGCAGCAAGACGGTCTCCGGCTGCGGTGCCAGGTCAAGCTCACGGCGCAGCGCCTGCTCGCAGACGTGGAATTGGCGCACGGCCTGATCCGGTGCACCCATTCGCGCGTATAGCCGAATCAGCTGCCGGTGCACGACCTCCCGCGCGGGATCCTGCCTGAGCACCTCGCGGAGCCGATCCGCCGCCTCGCTGTACGCGCCGCGTCGCTCGTGTGCCGCCGCGAGCCCGATCAGCAACTGGAGGTGCGCCTCCGCCAGCGTGCTGCGGCGCTCCGCGCACCAGGGCTCGTAGCGGTCTTCCGGCAGCAGTTCGCCGCTGTAGGCCGCGAGTGCGGCATGATAAGCGCCGACCTCGCCTGACCGCACCGCGTCGTCGGCGAGTCGCTCGAACACGTCCACGTCGATCAGCACACGGTCGCTGTTGAGCACCAGCATGGAGTCCGTCAGCCGCAGAAAAGCCGAATCCTGCCGGCGCTCCAGGCCAGGCTCGAGAACCCGGCGGGCAGCGTGCAGCGCCTTGCCGAAGCTGTTGAGCGCGGAATCGGGGTCCATGTCCGGCCAGAGCACCTCAATGATCTGTTCTCGGTGCAGCGCGTGCCCAGGGTGCGTCGCCAGCAGCTTGGTCAGGGTCTTGGCGCTACGCCTCGGCCAGTCAGGCGCTTCCCGTGCCTCGTCACCGCGCTCAACCCGGAAGCCGCCAAGCAGTTTGACCCGCACCAGATCGTCCCCACCAGCGTGGGCATCGAATACCTCGCTCAATCTCCGCTCCCCGAGCAGTCGCCCTGACACCAGAGCGCGGACGGCATGTTCATTTAGCGGGATTTCCTCTGCCTTTTCGGCAAAGAAAATATCAAAGGGGAAGTGATTGTTATATCATCGTTATAATCTTCTGAATGCCCACAAAATTTACAGAGAATTTACCTGTAGCGGGTAACGCCGTACCTGATCAGGCACGATGCCAATGGAGGAAATCACCACGCCAGCCGAATGAACCGGTTTTGACAGTACTACATATAGACTACTCGCAATTTTTGCGGATATTACCGCCTCAGCCATCCATATTGACATTCAACTGAAACATCGCAGCCAAATACCCTTAACCTGGCAGCCACGTAAGTGCGCCAGGCGGCTGAGAACGACCGAGTCCCGACGGTGCGGGCGGAGTTACGGGTGCGTTCGGGATAATCGAATTTGTGTTTTTATCCGAACGACCGCAGGCGAAGGCTGTTGGAGACCACGAACACCGAGCTGAAAGCCATCGCGGCGGCCGCGATCATCGGGCTGAGCAGGCCGGACGCGGCCAGCGGTATGGCCGCGACGTTATAGGCGAACGCCCAGCCGAGGTTCGCCTTGATCGTCGTCAGGGTTCGCCTCGACAGGGCGATCGCGTCAGCTACGGCGCGCAGGTCACCGCTGACCAGGGTCAGGTCGGCGGCCTCGATCGCCGCGTCCGTGCCGGTCCCCATCGCCAGGCCCAGGTCGGCCTGGGCGAGCGCGGCGGCGTCGTTCACCCCGTCGCCGACCATGGCCACGATCTTGCGCCGGGCCTGGAGGCGCTTGATCGCGTCCAGCTTGCCGCTCGGGAGCACGCCGGCGATCACGTCGTCGATGTCGACGGCCTCTGCGACGGCGCGGGCGGCGCGCTCGCTGTCGCCGGTTAGCAGGACCGGGTACAGGCCCATGGCACGCAGCTTCGCGATCGCCGCTCGTGAGGTGGGCTTGATCGTGTCGGCCACCACGAGCACGCCGCGGACCTGGCCATCCCAGGCGACGAAGGTGGCCGTCTGGCCCTTCGCCTCCGCCAGGTCCGCGCGCTCGGCGAGCACCGGCGGGATCGTCAGCGACCACTCGCCGGTCAGCCAGGCCCGCTTGCCGGCGAGGACGGCATGGCCGGCCGCCACGCCTGAGACGCCTTGCCCCGGCTGGCTGGAGAAGTCGGAAATATCGTAAATGTCGGGTTCTGGGGGTGGCGTAGCAGCGGGGTTGGCAGCCGGGCGGGCGGCCTCAGCCAATGCCGTCTCAGCCAATGATTGGGTGTACTTAGCGGCGCTATTAGGCGGGAAGTACACCCGATCTTGCTCATGTCCGCTAGCCAGGCGCGCGCGAGCCCCGGCCGCGATCGCCGCGGCGATCGGGTGCTCGGAGGCATTCTCCACCGCCGCGGCAAGCCGTAGCAGTTCGGTGACGTCGGTACCGGGGGCGGCTGCCACGTCGGTCAGCGTCATGCGGCCGGTCGTGATCGTGCCCGTCTTGTCCAGCACCACGGTGTCCACGCGGCGGGTACTCTCCAGCACCTCGGGCCCTTTGATCACGATGCCGAGCTGCGCCCCCCGGCCGGTACCGACGAGGATCGCGGTCGGCGTGGCCAGGCCCATCGCGCACGGGCAGGCGATGATCAGCACCGCGACGGCGGCGGTGAACGCGCTGGCCGCCGGCTGGCCGGCGAGCAGCCAGCCGGCCAGCGTCGCCACGGCGATCACCAGCACAACCGGGACGAAAACCGCGGAAACCCGATCGGCCAGGCGCTGCACGGGCGCCTTGCCCGCCTGCGCCTGGGTGACCAGGCGGGCGAGCTGGGCAAGCTGGGTATCCGCGCCGACGCGCGTGGCGCGGACCACGAGGCGGCCGCCGGCGTTCACGGACCCGCCGGTCACCGCGTCGCCCGGGCCGACCTCGGCAGGCACCGGCTCACCGGTGAGCATTGAGTTGTCCACCGCCGAGCTTCCCGCGATGACGGTGCCGTCGGCGGCGATCTTCTCCCCCGGCCTGACCACGAACTCGTCGCCTACGCCGAGCCGTTCGATGGAAACGCTTATCTCCCGCCCGTCGCGGAGCACCGTGGCCCGCTTCGCGCCCAGGTCGAGCAGCGCGCGCAGCGCCGCGCCGGCCGTTCGCTTCGCCCGCGCCTCCAGGTACCTGCCGAGCAGGATCAGCGCGGTGACCGCCGCGGCGACCTCAAGGTACGTGGCGTCCGCTCCGCCGGTGAAGAACAGCGCGTACAGCGACCACAGATAAGCGGCCGACACCCCGATAGCGACGAGCGTGTCCATGGTCGCCGCGCCGTGTCGCGCGTTGATCGCCGCGGCCCGGTGGAACGGCCACGCGCCCCAGGTCGCCACCGGGGTCACGAGGCCAAGCGACACCCACTGCCAGCCGCGGAACTCAAGGGCGGGGATCATGGCGAGCAGCACGACGGGAACGGCGATCGCCAGCGACACGAGCAGCCGCCGGCGAAGCGGCCAGGCGGCCGCTTCCGCGGTGCTGTCGGCTCCGCGGCTCGCCGGCAGCGCGGCTGTGTAACCGGTCCGCTCCACTACCGCGATGAGGTCGGCGACCGTGACCGCGTCGGGAAAGGAGACCTGCGCGGTCTCGGTCGCGAGGTTGACGGTCGCGGTGACGCCGTCGAGCTTGTTCAGCTTCCGCTCAATGCGCGTCGCGCAGGACGCGCAGGTCATCCCGCCGATAACCAGATCCGTGGTACTCATCAGGCTAGGTGGTAGTCGCCGGCCTCGTCGAGGGCCGTCGCGAGTTCCCGCGGCGTGAGCGGGGCGTCGCTTGTCACGGTGACGGCCGACTCACCGCCGGGGACGAGCGCGACGCTCACGGCGCTGACGCCGTCCAGGCTCTCGATCTCACTGGTGACGGCGCGGGCGCAGTGCTCGCAGGTCATGCCCGTTACGTGGTAGATCATCGCTGTCATGGTGGTACTCCCCTCTTGCCGTCAGGACTTGACCAGGCGAGCGATCGCCTCGGACGCCTCGCGGACCTTCGCGTCAGCGACATCGCCGCCCTCCGCGGCCGCCTGCACGACGCAGTGCCCGAGGTGATCCTCGAGCAGCCCGAGCGCGACGGACTGGAGCGCGCTGGTCACCGCGGACACCTGGGTCAGGATGTCGATGCAGTACTTGTCGTCGTCGACCATCTTCTGCAGGCCGCGGACCTGACCCTCAATCCGCCGCAGCCGCATCAGGTACTTGTCCTTGTCCGGCGTATACCCGTGCATGCTCCACCTCCGTGCCGCTTATCGCCACGATACCATACCCCCGCAGGGTATCAGGGAGGGCGGCGGCGGCCCCTTCGCGCCGAGATGACCGATCGCTTGGGTAAGGATGATCGACCGCTCGGGTAATTTCCCTTCACGACGGTACATTAAATAGCACACATAATCCATTTCAATGGATTATGTGTGGCATGGTCGAGCATAATTTCCAAAAAGGGAGATCGTTCATCAAACCGGGATGCAGCGCAGGGCGCTTAAGCACCCAGCTCGTCTACGACAAATCCCCCGCAACAGACAGTGCTTGGACGGCGGTGCTTGGACGGCGGTGCTTGGACGGCGGTTAGCGGACGCCTGTGCGAGAAGGCGTATCGGTGCCGGCTGGGGTGTCGTCGCGGCGCTTGCGGGCCAGTCGCCTGCGGTAGCCGAGGCTGCCGAGGCCCGCGAGGATCGCCGCGCCGCCTATCCCGAACAGCAGGCCATCCTGGAGCCCGGCCGTACCGCCGCCGCCGGTCTCGGGGGCGGCGGGAAACTGGGTCGCCGAAGGAACCGGGGTGGCCGTCGCGGACGCTGATGGCCGGTGGCTGGCCGACGTGGCCTTAGCGGTTGGCGTCGCCTTGTGCGTTGACGTGGCTCTGGCCGTCGTGGACGCCTTCGACGTTGACGTCGCCTTATCGGTGGACGTCGCGCTGTGGGTTGACGTCGCGCTGTGGGTTGACGTCGCGCTGTGGGTTGCCGATGCCTTCGCCGTGGAGGTGGTGCTGCCCACCTGCGGTGTCTGTGAGGTGCCGCTCGTCCGGGTCGTCGAGGTCTGCGGCGTCGGATGCGGCGTGAAGATCGACGGGACGGACGAGGACGGCGAACCGCCGCTGCAGGCGGCCACCGCGACCGCCATGAGCATGGCACCGGCGGCCGAACGGGCGCCGATGAGCCAGCGACCGCGGGCCGTGACAGGCCGGGGCGCGACAGGCCGGATCTGGACAGGCTGGGTCGTGACAGGCATGGTCAGGCGAACCTTCATGAAGCCTCCTCGAACCCGCGGCGGACGATGGCGTCGCGCGTTTTTAACGGACACCGTGTATTCCAGCATCTGCCATTGCGGCCGACTGCGAAAGAGCGAATGGGCCGACAGCCGGTGACGGCACGGCCGCATAGACGACGATTTATAGAAGCGCCCTCGCGCGGCGCGGGGAGGCAATGGCGTGTTGTCCATTGACACACTAGGCTACGCGAGTAGCACCCCTTCCGGAAGACGAGCGGGAGGAGCCGGTTTTCGGCGACGAGGGAAAACAGCGGACTCCGGCGGCCCGGAGACGAGCGGGAAAGCACTGCGGTTCTTGCCGAGCGACGAGGGAAGGTACTGGGTTAAGCGCCCGGAGGCGAGCGGGGAAGCGAGGCACGGCATTGAGTGTTCGGCCGCGCATTGGCGGACTGCGCGTGGTCATGTCGTGGCCGGACAGCCAGTTTGCCCCGCCGCCGCCGCCACGGGGCCGGGCCCGCATCAGGCTGGCGGGTCTCGCGGGCGTGACGCTGCTCGTCGGGGGCGCGGCGACCATCGGCGTCGCCCTGCTCGCACAGCAGCACGCGCCGACGCCCGCTGCCTCGGCCGCCGGGATCGTCGGGCCCGCAGCCGCGAAAGGTCCGTCCCTTCGCCGTTCGATGCCACTGTCAGTCACGATCCCGGCGATCGGCGTCCAGTCAAGCCTGCTGCGCCTGGGGCTCAACAGCAACGGCACCATCGCGGTGCCGTCGCTCGCCACGAGCGCCGATGAGGCCGCCTGGTACAAGTACTCGGTGACACCCGGGCAGGCAGGTACCTCCGTCATCGAAGGCCACGTGGACAGCCATCAGAGGCCTGCCGTCTTTTTCCGGCTCGGCGCGCTCCATCCGGGCAATCGCATCGACGTGCGGCTCGCCGACGGAATCACGGCCGTCTTCCGCGTCACGGGCGTCCGCGAATACACGAAGGATAAATTCCCGTCGAAAATCATCTACGGGCCGGCCAATTATGCCGCGCTTAGGCTCATCACCTGCGGCGGAACGTTCGACTACGCCACGGGTCATTACCTCAGCTCGGTGGTCGTATTCGCGTCGCTCGACTCATCGCGGCGGTCGGCGACGGGCTGACCGGCACCTGACAAGTCACCGGACAACTCAGCGGACAACTCAGCGGACGACCCGCGGCGGCGATCGATCCTGATGAGCGCGGGCATCGCGAGCAGGCCGCAGGCCAGGGTGGGCAGCCCGCCGACCACTAGCGACCAGCGAGGGCCCGCCGACTGGCCTACCCAGCCCACGATGGGCCCGCCGATCGGGGTCGATCCGAGCCAGGCGAGACCCCACAGCGCCATGACGCGGCCGCGCATTTCCGGCGTGGCGGCGAGTTGCAGCACCGTCTTGGCCATCGAGTTGAACGTGATGGAGCCGTACCCGACGAACAGCAGCGCCGCAAGCTCAAGCGGCATCGACGGTGCCGCGGCGGCCACCAGGATGGCGATGCCCCAGCCAATCGCGGCCAGGCAGAGCGCGCGGCCGCTCGGCCGCGCGCTCGCCGCCGATACCAGGCCGCCGGCCACCGCGCCGACGCCCATCACCGAGGCCATCACACCGTAGGCCGCGGCACCGCCGCCGAAGATATCGCTCGCCATCAGCGGCAGCGAGACCTGGAACTCCCAGGCGAGCGTGCCGACGACCGCGATCATGATGAGCGGGATGAGCAGCCCAGGCGTTGACCTGACATAGCGCAGGCCGGCCCGGATCTGACCGGGCTCTTTTGACGCCCGCCGCGCCGGGTAAAGGGCGGCGACGCGCATCGCGAGCAGCGACAGCAGGACGGCGCCGAACGACACCGCGTTGAGACCGAAGCAGAGCGCGAGGCCGAGCCCCGCGGCGAGCCCCCCGCCGAGCGCGGCGCCGAATACCCTTGCCAGGTTCATGGCGACCGAGTTGAGCGTCACCGCGTTGGCCAGGTCGCCTGGCGGCACCATCTCGGTGATGAAGGCCTGCCGCGCCGGATTGTCGAAGACGTTGACGAAGCCGAGCGCGATGGCGAGCAGGTAGACGACCCACAGCCTGATGTCGTGCGTCGCGGTGAGCGCGGCGAACACCACCGCGAGCAGGCCGGCCGCCGTCTGGGTGACGAGCAGCACCCTGCGCTTGTCCCTGCGGTCCGCGGCCAGGCCGCCGGCCTGGCCGAAGACCAGGATCGGCAGGAACCGCGCCGCGGTAGTGAGGCCGAGCTGCGTTCCGCTGTGCGTGAGGTCGAGAACGAGGAACGACTGGGCGATCGTCTGCATCCAGGTCCCGATGACCGAGACGAGCTGACCGAAGAAGAACAGCCGGTAGTTGCGATGGCGGAGCGACGCGATGACCCGGCTCCGCGCGGGGGCCGCAGCGCGCTCCGAGCTCCCCTGGGTAGCTGTCACGAGCCAAGTATAACGTTACCTCTGCTAAGGATGTTCAGGGTGGCGGATCGGAGCCGGCACGGTCCGTTCCGATCAGAACCTTTCTTAAGCCTCCGATATAGAAGCTGCTACGCTCAGGCCGAAATCCCTCCTTTGCATTGGATGCCTCATGAGCGAAGCCAGCGTCGGCAACTGGGTCATCGACCCGGCCAGTTCCCATGCCGAGTTCACCTGCAAGAGCGTGTGGGGCCTGATGACCGTGCACGGCACGTTCGGCGCCGTGACCGGCAGCGGCACCGTGGGCACCGACGGCACCATCACCGGTGCGGTCGCCATTGACACCGCCGGGCTGAACAGCAAGAACGCGCAGCGTGACGGGCACCTGCGCTCGGCGCACTTCTTCAACGTGGAGAAATACCCGAGCTTGACGGTCACCGTGGCCTCGGCGACGCTCGCCGGCCAGGACCTCGCCTGCCAGGGCACCATCTCCGCCGCGGGCGGCACGGCGCCGGTCACGTTCACCGCGCACGTCGACTCATCCGACGCGGCCTCGGTCGAACTGCACGGCGAGGTCACCATGGACCGCACCCTGCTCGGCATCAACGGGAACACGATCGGCATGGTCGGCAAGATCGCGACCGGCACGCTGACCGCGAAGTTCGTCCGCGCCTAGCGGGCATGCGGGATTTCGGCGCGTTCTTCCTGGCGGCGACATTGCGGCGCAGCTTTGCCCAAGCACACCGCCCAACCGTCGAACGTCTTTCCGGCTGCGGCCGATGGTCCTCGTTTTCGCTCCGATTTCGATAGCGCTGGGAGTTTGACCGTCCTGAGCGGTCAAACTCCCAGCACTAATTTCGATACACGCAATCTTGGTGTGCTTATCTTGATAAATCAGGCATGCTTGCGGCGGATTGGCGCCGCTGCCATCACGAGATGCGGGGCAGAGCCAGGATGGCGCCCATGGCAGCACGGACACCGCTGACGGACGACGAGGTTGCGGACCGGCTCGCGGGCCTGCCCGGGCGGGCCGCGCGAGGGCGACGGGATCAGCAGGACCTTCACCGGCACCTGGGACGCCATCGCGGCAGGGCCCCAGGCCGGGCAGTAACCATATTACATAAGCATGTGATATAAGTTGCTTATGGAAATTTCCGCGGGTACCACGGCGGTCGACGGGCTGGCCAGTGAGCTCGCGGCCGACCTGGACCGGGTGGTCGGGCTGTACCGGTCGCTGAGCCAGCCGAGTGCTCTGTCGATGACCGCCGCCGGAACGCTCGCGACGCTTGAGCGGTCGGGCCCGCGGCGGCTGACCGTGCTCGCGGCCAGGGAAGGCGTCACCCAGCCGGCGATGACACAGCTCATCACCAGGCTCGAGGATGCCGGGCTGGTGCGCAGGGCGGCCGATCCCGGCGACGGCCGGGTGGTCCTGGTGGCCATCACCGACGACGGCAGGGCCACGCTCGCGAGCCGGCGCGCCAGGCGGGCGGAGAAGCTCGCCGCCATCCTCGCCCAGCTCAGCCCCGATCACCGCGCCGCCCTCACGGCGGCGCTCCCGGCGCTCGCGGCGCTCGGCAACGCCTACCGCGACGACGACATCAAGTAATCACGTAAGAGCACAGTCACAGATGAGCGGCAATCCGCACGGCTCTGCCGTGAGCCCATTCAAGCAGCCGAAGGCCGTGTTCGCCGTCGCCTTCGCCTGCGTCGTGTCCTTCATGGGCATCGGCCTTGTCGACCCGATCCTGCCCGCGATCTCGAACCAGCTGCACGCCTCGCCGAGCGAGGTCACGCTGCTGTTCACCAGTTACCTGGTGGTCACCGCGGTCGCGATGCTGATCACCAACTGGGTGTCCTCGCGAATCGGCGCTAAGTGGACGCTGATCGCCGGCCTGGTGGTGATCGTCGTCTTCGCCGGGCTTGCCGGGTCCTCCGGCTCGATCAACGAGATCATCGGGTTCCGGGCCGGCTGGGGCGTCGGGAACGCGCTGTTCATCGCGACCTCACTCGCGGTCATCGTCGCCTCGGCGAGCGGCGGGTTCGCCGGCGCGATCGTGCTGTACGAGACCGCGCTCGGCCTGGGCATCGCGGTGGGCCCGCTGCTCGGCGGAACGCTCGGCGAGGTGAGCTGGCGAGGTCCGTTCTACGGCGTGTCGGTGCTGATGGCCATCGCCCTTGTCGCCACCGTGGTGCTCGTCGAGAAGACACCGAAGCCCGCGACGAAGACCAGCCTGTCGGCGCCGCTCAAGGCGCTGCGCCACCGCGGCCTGCTCACGATGGCGCTCACCGCGCTCTGCTACAACTGGGGGTTCTTCACGATCCTCGGCTACGCGCCGTTCCCGATGGAGCTGTCGCCGATCAAGCTCGGGCTCGTGTTCTTCGGCTGGGGCATCTGCGTCGCGCTGTTCTCCGTGTTCGGTGCCACGTGGCTGCAGCAGCGGCTCGGCATCGCCAGGACCATGTACGCGAACCTGTTCATTTTCGCGCTCATCACGCTCGGTGTCGCGATCTGGACGCTGAACAAGCCGGTCCTGATCCTGCTCGTCATCCTCTCCGGCATCGTCTGCGGTGTGAACAACACGGTCACCACCCAGGCCGTGATGACCGTATCCCCTGTCGAGCGGCCGGTCGCCTCCGCCGCCTACAGCTTCGTCCGGTTCATCGGCGGCGGCTTCGCCCCCTACGTGGCCGGCCGGCTCGTCGTCGACATCAACATCCACGTCCCGTTCTACATCGCCGCCGGGGTGATCCTGCTCGGCATCGGCATCCTGTCCACCGGCCACAAGCTGCTCGGCGAGGCCGAGCGGACCCAGGCCGCGGCCGCCGCCGCCGCGCTCGCGCACGGCCAGGCATCCGCCGAGGCGGCGACCGAGGAAGAACTCGAGGCCGAGGAAGAGGCGGACGCCCTGCTTGGCGACGCGAGCTAACCCGCCTGCTGGGCCGTCACCGTGGGAGACGCTGGCGTTTCTTGGATCGGGAACGCAGGGTCAGCGTGGTCCAGGCGCCTAGGTGGATCTGGTCTCCGTCTGTGAGCGGCACGGGCTGGTTGGCCTCGATGGGTTTGTCCTGGCCGTTGAGGTAGGTGCCGTTGGCCGACTGGATGTCCACCAGGCTCCAGCCGCCGTCCTGGTTGGCGACCAGGAGCGCATGGGTGTGCGAAATGCCCGGGTCCTCGGGCGGTCCGGTCAGGTCAATGTCGGGTTCGATGCCGCGAGACTGGCTACGCCTGCCGATCAGCAGTTGGCTGCCGTTGAGTACGAAATGCCGCTTGGGAGCGGTGTCGGGGATGTCGACCACCTCGGCGAACTGCGGCGCCTTGGCGCGCATGTGCGCGTGGTAATCGCGGTTCGCCCAGGCCACGATCAGCCACCCGTTGGGTGTTCCGGTCGCGGTGGGCATGTCAGGAGCGGAAGCCGCCCGCGCTTCCGATGTCCCGGCGGTCTCGCCGCGGTCTCGACCGCATGCCTCGCAGAACCGGCCGCTCCGTGTTCCGCATTCCGGACACGGCTCATCGCCAGTCCATGCGGGGGATGCCGCTGCGTGGCTGGCGGGAACGCCGATCGGGGAGCCGCACTCGTCGCAGTAGTCGGTGGCGACCGTGTCGTGCCCGCGGGGGCAGCTGGGCATGGTGTTATACCTTCTCCTCCGCTATCCCGTGATCCTGATCGTCCTGACCGATCGTACATTGGCCATTTCTGCGTCGACGCCGACCGCATCCTGCCGCAGTCGCACGTCGCCGCTGCGGATGTCGATCACCTCGACCAGCCGGCCGAGGAGCGCGGCGGTGTCCTCGCGGCCGGTCTCCGCGGCGAGCTGCGCGGCCCGCCCTAGCATGGCCGCGGCGGTGTTGATGTCACCGGCCTCGCGGGCGGCGAGGCCTTGCTGGATGGCGGTGGCGAGTTCCTCTTGGCCGCTGTAGTGCGCGACCCACGGGTCGATTGCCGCGGACAGTGCGTGGTCGTCCGTCCAGGTCGCGAACACCCGTGCCTCAAGGAGCGCCTGGTCCCGGCTGACGATGCTGACGCGGGCGGCGAGCCGTTCTTCACCGACGGCGCCCGCTGGCAGCGCGATGGAGAGGTGGTAGTCGCGACTTTCGATGCCCCATGCGCCGACGGGGTAGTCGCCAATGCGGGCGCTGACCTCGGTCCCGCGGCCGGTCAGGTCTTCCAGATGCGGGAAGGCCTGTTTGACGATGCGGACCGTTGAACCTGCCGGGGTCCATAGTCGCAGCGTCACCTCGCCGAGCGTCTTGCCCATAGCGGTCTCGGTCATCAGCTTGAAGTCGGCGACGAGCTCGCTGGGGAAGGCGAGGCCATCGGCGGTGCCAAGCAGGGCGGAGGCGACAGCGCGAAGTTCGGTGCCACTCCAGCCATCGCCGACGCCACGAGCGTCGCAGACGAACCCGCCTTCGCAGCTGCGGAGCACGGCGGCCAGCTGCTCGGGAGCTTCGTGTTCGTTGCGCCCGTCGGTGAGCATGATGGCGTGCTTGACCTCGGCGGGGTGTCCGGCGAACAGGGTGCCGGCCAGCTGCAGCCACGTGCCGAGGGCGGTGCCGCCGCCCGCGATTAGCTGGGACACCGCGTGCTGGGCCTCGGCGCGGGTCTGCCCGGTCGCCGGGACGAGCGTGCCAGCGGGCGGGTACACCATTTCGGCGTTGTGGCGTCCGGCGATGATGGCGAACGCTACCCCGTCGCGCAGGGTATCGATGGCGGTGATGGTGGCTTTCTTCGCTTCGTCCATCTTGCTTGGCGGGTTAGCCATCGAGCCAGAGCAGTCGATCATGATGACCTGGGCGGCGCCCGGCCCCGCCGCGGTGGTGCGCTGGTCCGCGCTTGACGTGGTCACGGTGAGGACCGCGTCCACGACGGTAGCGCCTGGGGGCAGGTACCTGTTCTGGTGTACCTCAGCCTGGAATGCGGGTTGATCGGTCATGGGGTTGGTCCTTCACCTGAGGCTGGAAACGGCGGGAAGGCGACTGGCCTTTACACCGCTGTCCAGGGGCGCACGGCATTGGCCTGGTTGACCAGCGCCTGCTGGGCCTGCGGGTCGGTCTCCAGGGTGGCAAGGACCCGGTATTTGCGTTCGAGCCCGAAGCGCAACTCCCGCTCGGTGAGCCCGTGTCCGAGCATCACGCCGGCCGCAATCTTGGCCGGGCCCGCTGATCGCGCCGTCCGGCCGAGCCACCGCAGACCAGTCTGGTACATCTCTATGGCCAGGCTTGCTTGTCGTTTGGTGTCCAGCCGCAGCCGCTCAAGCCGGGTCGACGCCTCGGCAAAGTCGATCTCGGTCAACGGGTTGAGCCGATGGTCGAGGCCGCCTCTGACGGCGGCGATCTGCGCGGCCACCTGCTGGCTTGAGGTGGCAGGCACCTCGTCAAGCACGGCGACGGCACCCGCTCGATCGCCAACGGACAGCCGCATGCGCGACAGGCCGAACGCGGCACTGAGGAAGGAGTGGTCGACCCGCCAGACCCGCTCGTACAGGTGGCCGGCTCCGGCGTGATCGCCGGCGAGTTCGCATGCCGCGGCGAGGCCAAGCCGGGCTGCCGGCTCGCCAGGAAGCGCCTTGTACACGGCGCCCAACTGTGCCAGGGCCTGGTCAGGCCGGCCGGCTGTCAACGCGATCAGGCCGGCGTACCAGGCCAGCCGCCAGTCGGTGCCGTCGTCTGGCAGCCCGCGCAGTTCGGCCATGGCAGCCTTGCCGTCGCCCGCGTCGATCAATGCCCTGACCAGTTGAAGCCGGACCTCGATGCTCTGAACGGGTGCGGCCTTCAGCGCCGCCACCGTCGCGTTGCTCAGGGTGGCCAGAAACGCGGCCGCCGGGTCGGCCAGGTCGACGACCGGGACGGGGAGCGCCGCCGCGACCTCGTGCCCCGCGAGTTCGGTGCCCGCGGTGCCGAAGGCCCCGCGTTCCTGGGTGAACAGGGAGGAAACACCGGCTCGGGGTACGCCATCCGCCGCTGACAGGACTTCGCGCAGCACGCCGAGGAGCTGGTCGGCCATTTCGGCGGCCGAGCGGAAGCGCTGGCGCACGTCGGGATGGGTGGCCCGGCGCAGAAACCGGTAGTAGGACTCCTCGCGGGCGAGCAGCTCGACCTCGCTGGGGTCGGGAAGCCGGTCGGCGTAGCGGGTGGAGAACCCCTCGAAATCGAAGCTGAGCACGGCGAGGGTGCGCCCGACGGTATACAGGTCGGAGCCGATCGACGCGGCTTCCTTGGCCAGTTCCTGTGCCGAGTAGCCGGGTGTGCCGAACATCACCGAGTCGTCATCGTCGATGCGCCGCACCGCGCCGAGGTCGATCAGCTTGAGCTGCTCCTCCGCCTGGATGACGTTGTCCGGCTTGAAGTCGCAGAACAGCAGACCCTGCGCGTGCAGGTAGCCCAGGGCAGGAAGCACCTCAAGGCCGTACGCGAGGACCTGCGGCAATGGCAGCGGCGTGCGCCGGCCGTCAGGCCCGGCGCTGGCCTGGGCCAGCTCTTTCAGCGATCGGCCGCCGACATACTCCATGACGGTGTAGCCGGTCATCTGGCCGGTCTCCGGGTCCGGATGCTGCACGAAATCGTGGATCTTGACGATGTTGGGGTGGTCCACCTCGACGAGGAATCGTCGTTCGGCCATCGCCGACGACAGGGCGTACAGGTCGCCGGTGTCGATCAGGCCCTTCAGCACCACCCAGCGGTCGGCGCCTGTCTCACTGATGTTGCGGTCCCTGGCCAGATAGATCCAGCCGAGACCACCATGCGCGATCACGCCGAGGACCTCGTACCTGGCGTTGATGAACTCGCCAGGACTCAGCTGGGGCACGAACGAATACTGCTTGCCGTCCTTCGGGCAGAACCCCTCCGTTTTGCCCGGACGTCCGCTGCTGCCGCGCCCGACCGGCCCGCCGCACTGGCCGCAGAAGCGTTGCGACTCTGGCACCAGCGCGACGTCCATGAGCGCGGCGGCCGGGTCGCGCAGCGGCACCGGTGGCACGACAACCAGGCCGGCGCCCAGCCGGCCCCGGCCGACGGCGCGGGTGGGGTCGCTCGCACCGCCGAGGCTGAGCCCCGCGGTGCTGCTGAGCCCCGCGGTGCCCCGGTGCGCCGACTTCTCGGCCCTCGCGGACTCGACCCTCGCGGACTCGACCCTCGCGGAAGAACTGTCAGGCGCGGCCGCCTTGTGACCGCATTCGTCGCAGTAGCCGTCGGCTGCGTAGGCGCCGGCGCAGCCGGGTTGCCGGCAAGGACTCATTCGGCCTCCCCCGAGGTCGCGGGCCGGGACGATCCTGCCGGGCCTGAGTCGCTGATCGGCATGCGGTATTCGGCAAGGCGACCCCGCGACCCGAGCAGCAGCAGCAAGATGACAGCAAGCCCGGCTGCCGCCGGGATGACCGTCCACCCGTCAAGCGCTTGCTGCCCTTCCTTGACGGCCAGGTTGAACCAGCTCACGTTGATGTCGATGGTTTTCAGCTGCGCGTTGTCGAACTGGCCGAAGGCCCAGTTGGATTGACCCGGGTTGTAGCTGGTGTCGAACGCGATGGAGGCAACGAGCTGACCGGTGTTCCTGAGTAGGCGGATGCGCCGGTCATCGCGCTCGTAGACCTGAAAAGCCTTCATGGCAACCTCGTCCGCGGCGCGTTCGCCTGGGAAGGTGATGTTGCGGAATTCGATGCCCCAGTAGCCGTACCACTCGACATCGTTGTTGTTCTGTCCGTACGCGCTCAGCGCCGCAGCGAAGCGTTTGTCGAAGGTGTAGATTCCCGCACCCGGCAGATCGACCAGCTCCTGGGTCTTGGTCAGGTACGACTGCTGGTACTGGGCGGCCAGGGCCGGGTCGACAAGGTAGCGGCTCTCGTCGGCGTTGGCATCGTAGCTGACCGCCCTGGCCTCGGAGAGCGGGAGGACCGAGTTGAACGCCTCTACCTTGGCCAGATACAGGTACCCGGCGCTGTTGGAGGCCAGCCTGACGCCGGAGATCGCGAGCACGGCGGCGATCAGCGTCGCGGCGGCGATGGCGGGGTTGATCCAGCGGTGGAACCGGCGGGCAAGGTACACCTGCAGCGCGATCAGGGCGGCCAGCAGCACCACCCCGATGACAATGAACCAGTTCCGAGCGGTGAGGGCCTGGCCGCGCTCGCTCAGGTAGGTATTTTGCAGGATCGCCGCATTGCGGTTGGTGAGGTTCTGTGCAGCCGGAAGCAGCTGGGTCTTGAGCAGGTCGGTGGCTTGGGTGTAAAGGTCCAGGGCCGCCTGCGAGGGCTTTCCAGGGGCCTGGCTGCCCTGCCCGCTGACCATGGTCACCTGTGCGGCGAGTGCCTCGTAGCTGCCCAACGCGTCGAGGAGACCGCGGATGCTCTGCGCGGCAGCCGGGTCGACGACGGCCTCGGCGGAGGCCTTCTGCAGATCGATGCTGGCTTGATGGCGGTCGCTCTGGAAGATGCCAAGTGCCTGCGCCCGGGTGAAGCCGAGGTTCTTGGCGCTGCCGACCAGAAGGATGTTGGCCAGCTGGGCGTCCATGTCGTTGAGACGGAGGTACAGATCGGTGCTTGCCTCCACCACCGGCCCGGTCTGGTAGCCGATCACACGGAAGCCGGTGTTTTCGCGGTTCGCCTCGCGGATGAGCAGCACAGACATTGCGACGACGACCACGGCGACGACGAGCGCAAGCACACGGATGTAGGTCGAGGTCTTCCTGGGCCCGCGGACCCGCCGACGGCGGGAGAAACGGATCCGGGTTAGGTCGCCGCGAGTCCGCGTCGCCGTGCTGGCGTTCGCACTACGGTGGCGTGACGCTGGCCGGTCCAGAGTGGTGCGCATGTTCATTGCGTCCTTTTGTCGTCGGGTACGACGGGAGCATGCTCGGACCGCTTCGACAAATATCGTCGGCAAAGAACAGTGTCCTGGTAGGATACTTTACGAAATTTTTACTTTTTACCTCCTGGGGCGGGGGTGGTCGCCCGCGTCGTGCGGGTGATCCTGTTACTCAGCGGTGAGGTGGGTGGCTAGGAAGGCTAGGGACGGGGGTTCCTGGGCGGTGAAGAAGGGGCCGGTGTGGCAGCCGGTGCCGAACGCTAGGACGGCGTTCTTTGGCAGTGCGCGGGCGAGGGACTGGACGCCGGGGTAGAACGGGTCGGAGTAGCCTGCCGCCACCCGGACCTGGAGGCCGGCCAGCGCGGGGGCGTGCGTGACCGCGTCGTCGGCGGTGAAGTCGGCGGCGGAGGCGTACGCGCCAGCGTTCGCCTCCCGGGCCTGGTCGTAGCTCGTCCAGATCGCCGGGCTGATCGCGGCTACCGCGGCGACGAGGTCCGGGCGCTTCTCGGCGAGCAGCAGGGCGCCGTAGCCGCCCATCGAGATGCCCATGACGCCGATCCGGCCGGTGCCAAGACCGCGTCGCCGGCACATCGGGATCAGCTCGCCGGTGAGCATGCAGAGGGGGTCATCGCCGGGATGCGGGTTCCAGTAGCCGCCACCGCCGTCCACGGTGACCAGGGCCATCGGGGCAAGCGGCGTGCCATCGACCCGCAGCGCGAGCGCCTGAGCGGGCGACAAGCCGGAAAGCGCGTTGGCGTGGTTGCCGCCGTAGCCGTGCAGCATGACCACCAAGGGCAGCTTCGCTCCTGGCCGATGACCAGGCGGGTACGCGATCGTGTAGCCGACGGCCCGGTTCCTGGCATGCGAGAAGAAGGTGCCCGAGACCTGCGGACCCGGCACGGCGTAGCTGATGAGGTCGGGGGCTGCCACCGAGCAGGCGCCGTCGAGCCGGTCGAGCTCATTTTTTCCCGGCAGCACGCCGCGGGAGACGAGCTCGAGTCCGGCAGCGCCCGCCGCGGCGACCACCGCGGCCCCCGCGAGACCGTAGCCAAGGAAGAGACGGCGGGATGCGCGCACCATAACCGCACCCCAAGATAGCGGCAACGGGTAAGGAGACGGCGAGGCCCGTTCGGTGGGACCGAATTTGAGCTGTGTGTCATGGGTTAGCTCCGCGCCAGGCGCAGCCCGCGCCTGGCCGTGCGCGCCGCCTGCTGCGCGACCGCGAGCGCTAGCGTGAGCGTCGCCATCCCCGCGACGTCGATGAACCCGGCGTGAAACAGGCTCGGCTGCCCGAAGACCGTCTGGCCCTCCGTGGCGACCCAGCAGCAGCAGCCGGCCAGGAACACCACCATGACCGCGCAGGCCGCGACGGCGAGACGGGTCTCGAACAGCAGGATTCGCCGGGAGAGTTCGGTGCGCCTGACGACGATCGCGGCGCTGATCACGGCGGCGGCGAGGGCGAACGGGCTGACGGCCATCCAGGCCACTTCGGCCGCGGGGAAGGAGGCGAGCACTCCCGGGTGCCCCCAGTACGACGACACCGACAGCGACGTCGCCCACTCGAACGCGGCAAGGCCGCCGGGGATGAGACCGCCGTGGCCACCGGTGCCCGGCCAGCCGTTCTCGAAGTGCCTGCCGCCGACGACCACGATCGTGGCGGCGGCGGCGAGGACGGCCGACGGCAGGCGCAGGCCCTTGGCGTGACGGCTCACGAGGCTTTTCGCGACGGTGAAGAGCACGGGCAGCGCGGCGAGGATCGCCAGCACGAGCAGGACCGGCATCGCGGCGGTCGTCGCGATCGTGGCGACGTCAGTGACCGAAGTCGCGCCCGCGGTACCTGACCACTGCCAGGCGATGGTGAGCTGTGACCACATCGCCGCGCCAAAGCTGAGGAAGACGGCCGCGCAGCAGCCGAGCGAGATCAGGCTCGCCGTGACGTGGCTGTCGGCCGCGTCGGCCCCTTGGGTGGCGCCGCCCGACCGGAGCGGGAAGCCGCAGAGGCCGGCGGACGAGAAACGGGCGAGCACGCCGCCGCGCATGACGTCGAGGGTGCGCGCGGCGGAACGCGGCCGTTCTTCCAGGTCGGAGAGGAGCAGCTCGGCGAACTCCGCGCCGTAGCGGTCCCGCCAGGTCCTCGGATACCAGCGGAGCAGTCGCGCGACAGGCACGGCCGGGTCGTCGGCGGGGCGGCTCATACGTTGTTCCAGTTGACCGTGGCCCAGTTGACCGCGAGGCGGCGCAGGCCGACGTCGGTGACGCGGCGCTGTGCGTCCAGGTGGGCCCTGAGCGCGGTCGCCCCGGGTGCCGTCAGCCGGTACGGGCGACGGCGGTCCTCGGCTTCGAGCGCCTCGATCAGGCCCTGGGACTCGAGGCGGGCGAGTGCCTCGTAGAGCGTGCCGGGGGCCAGCCTGATCCCGGCGAACCCCTCGACGTCCTTGGTCAGCGCGTAGCCGTGCTTGGGACCGTCGGCGAGGCTCGACAAGATCAGCGTGGCCGGGCCCGCGTAGCGCCCGAACCCGGCGAGCGCGGCCACCTCGGCGGGCCCGTCATCTCGTTTCTGGTCGCCATCTCGTTTGGGTGCAGTTCGTCTGAAGGGACTTCCGACCTGGTGCTTTGCCTGATTTCCGGTTGACCGGTGATGTGGTCTTCTACCGTCGTGTGCAGGGGGAAGGAGACCGCGGATGGGGTCGCTGAT
>Ga0066797_1000020_pt1 | contig 49768 bp, 39 predicted proteins | sample PersoiDNA2013193_FD_76335 | JGI IMG/M metagenome (GOLD analysis project Ga0066797, IMG submission 76335) | Permafrost soil microbial communities from the Arctic, to analyse light accelerated degradation of dissolved organic matter (DOM) -... | ecosystem: Environmental > Terrestrial > Soil >... | reverse complement strand
GCGACGCCGGCGTCGCTGACGATCCCGTTGACGTGGTCGCCGGTGTTGTAGGCGAGGTCATGGACGTAGTTGTTCTCGGCTGTTCCCTCGCTCAGCATGATGGCGGTGGAGGTGTGCCAGATGTTATTGGCATCGACCACCGTGCCCGTCGAGTCGCCGAAAACATCCTTGATGGCCACCTGGAGCCGGTTGGGACCGGACGCGTAGGGACTGTAAATGTCGGAGTCTTCGATCATGACATTGCTCGTGTTCCGCAGGCTAATGCCCATGCTCTGCCCGGTCTCCACGACCTCCACGTCCTTGATCGTGACATTCGACGCCGATACATCCAGGTTGGTCGGGATGTACAGGCCACTGAGCACCGCCCCGTCGCCGTATACCTCCACCCACCCACGAGGGTCGTACTTCCAGCCCGGCCCGGACGATACCTGGCTCGGGACTGAAAGCAGGTGGACCGAGGTAGGCACCCCCGTGTTGGTGGCGTCGGGATATCCGCACACGTGCGGAGAGGCGGCACAGCCCTTCTTGACCGGCGACCGGGACACCGGCGCGGTCGATTGCGGTGCGCCCCTAGTCACAACCGTCGTTGGCAATGAGGCACTCGAGGGAGACATCAACGTCCCGATCGGCGCCGCGGCGACCACGTTCGTCGAGTGGGCCGCGCCGTGATGGAACGTCACCAACTGTGGAAGAGCGACGCTCGCTATGACTACAGCCGCCGCCACGCCCGCAGCCGACCATGCACATCTAACCGAATAAGCCCCCATTCGCCGCGCCACCACGATCCCCGGATTCAGCAAACAATGAGGCATAGAAGGCCGCGAGCTCATCGAGTTGCGCCTTGGGCGAGTACCGCGAGCGGATCCGCTCCGACGCGGCGAGTCCGCGATCGCGAACCGCCTGGGAATCCTTGTCGAAGTCGGCCATCGCCCGCTCCACCTCCTGGGCAAAGGTGAGGATGTTCCCCTCTTCGACGGGAGTGCAGATATCAGGCTCGAAGAATTCACGTCCGGCAAGGCCGGTGAACCCGACCACGTAACAGCCGGACGCCATGGCCTCCGCCGGAGGCATGCCGAATCCCTCTCGCTCGCTGAAGCTGAGAAATATAGAGCATGTACGAAATATCGCCGCAGTCTGCTCCTCCGTCCGTCCCTCGATGCGGACTATTTCCCAGTTGTCCGTGCAACCCCTGATCTCCAGAAGGTCCAGGACTTGGCGGATATCGGCGTCCCGCCGTCGCGGCATATAGCCGATCGTGCGGCCGGGTGGTTTATCAGCCGGATGAAAAAGATTGCCGTCGACGGAGTCCCTGACGCGGGCGACCCGCACGCCAGGAAAGGCGTAGCGCGCGTACTGCACGTTATCCTGCGAAACGACGACTATGGCCGCGAGGCTGTCGGACTCGGCGCAACGTCGCCACGTGGCCGTCGCCCCGTGGCCTGCGAACGTCCGGTAAGTGTTCTGGTTGAAGATCACCACACGAAGACCGGTCGGGAGATCCGCCAGGGATGGCCCGTAGTACTCCGGCACGACGAGGGTGTCGGCTGCAGAAAGCACCGCGTCGGCAGCGGACATGACCCTCGTCTCATGGGAGAACCATGTGCACGAGAACCCGGCTCGAGCGTGTACTACAGCTGCGGGTATGCCGACCGAGTTCAATAGGTCAACATGCCGGTAGATGACCCGGACTCCACCCGTGGGGACGTTGGTGTCCGGGCACAGGTACCAGATTATCGGCGATCGTCCGAGCGGCACCGGTGAAACTTGCAGCCGTGGCAACTGCCTAGCGCGGGCGTCGGCGCGTTCGGTGACGACGCGCATAAGCTGCCTGGCCGACCCGCGCATCGAGCTCATCGGGCCCCTGGCAGGGCGCTTGTTTCCATCGGCAGGCAGCGACATCGGTTAACGCACCGCCGCGCGCAGGACCGACACGACGCGCTCCTGCTGCTCCGGCGTAATCTCGGCGAAGAGCGGAAGTGAAAGGATCTCTCTGGATGCGCGCTCGGCGACAGGAAAGGTGCCCTCGGCATACCCGAGCCCGACATACGCTCCGGTCAGATGCACAGGCACCGGGTAGTGAACACCCGCGTCGGCCCCGGCGGCCTGCAATTCCTTCAGGACGCGGTCGCGATCCGATACCCGGACAACGTAGAGGTGCCAGACGTGCTCGTTGCCTTCCATGGTGCGCGGCAGCGTTACGCCCGGGATCTCGGAAAGCATCTCGTGGTACCGGGCCGCGGCGATTCGCCGCTCCGCATTCCACTTGTCAAGACGCCGCAGCTTCGCTGAGAGCACGACCGCCTGGAGGGCATCCATGCGGCTGTTGAACCCAAGAATCTCGTGCTCGTACTTACGAGGCGAACCATGATCGCGGAGCATGCGCATGTGGGCCGCGACCCGAGCCGCGTCGGTCAGCACGGCACCAGCATCGCCGTAGGCGCCCAGGTTCTTCCCCGGATAGAAGCTGGTAGCGGCGGCGTGGCCAAGAGACCCAGCGCGGACGCCGCCACGCCGGGCCCCCTGAGACTGCGCCGCGTCCTCCACGATGCAGGCGCCTGCCCGCTCGGCGATGGGGACAAGCAGCTCCACTGCCGCCGGCTGACCGTACAGATGCACGGGCAGGATGGCCCGGGTGCGCGGGGTCACGGCGGCCTCCACCGCGGCGGTGTCGATCAGGTAGGTGTCGTCGTCCGCGCAGTCAACTAGCACCGGAACTGCCCCTGCCCTGCTGACCGCTTCGGCAGTGGCGATGAAGGTGTTCGCCGGGATGATGCACTCATCGCCAGGTCCCACGCCGAGCGCCCGCAGCGCGATCTCGATCGCGTCCGTACCGTTGCCCACGCCTACGCAGTGCGAGGTGCCGATGAAGTCGGCATATTCGCTTTCGAACGCGGCTACCTTGGGTCCCCCGACGAAACCATTGCGATCCAGGATCTCCTGCCAGCCGACCGCGACCTCGACCGCTACCTCGGCCTGCTGCGCGGCAAGATCAACAAGCGGAATCGACCCCATGCCCCCTCCTCCAAGAATAACCGGCGTATTTGCAAATACCTGAATAGGTACGGAATCACCGTAAACGGCTCGCTGCGCACAGGCGACCAACCGGAGCGCGTCTTGGCCAGAGTATCCCGACACACGAGGCCATGCGACGGTACCTTAGATATCCCGGCCAGGCGCCGGTGACAAATGATTGGGGGCGGATCATGAGTTCGGTCAGCGTTGTCATACCTTGCTATAATTACGGGCATTTCTTGCGCGATTCGGTAAATAGCGTACTTACGGGCCAGGATGGCGTAGAAGTACGCGTTCTCATTATCGATGATGCCTCTACCGATAACAGTGTTGAGGTTGCCAAGGCCATTGCCGATCAGGATTCCCGGGTCGAGGTCACGGCCCACTCGGTCAACCGGCGCAATATCGCTACCTACAACGAGGGCCTGCTCGAATGGGCGGATGGTGACTACACCGTCCTGCTCTCGGCCGATGACCGGCTAACGGCCGGATCGCTGCCGCGGGCGGTCCAGTTGCTCGACACCAACCAGCGGGTGGGCTTCGCCTACGGTCACCCCCTGCACGTCCGCGAGGGCGAGCCGCTGCCGACGCCTCGCACCGAGGTACAAGGCTGGTCAATCTGGCCGGGACAATGGTGGATCGAGCGGCGCTTCCGGTCCGCAGTGAATTGCATCACCTCCCCCGAGGTCGTGGTGCGGACCTCATTGCAAAAGAAGGTAGGCGGCTACGACCCGCGGCTACCGCACACCGCCGACCTTGAGATATGGATGCGCCTTGCGGCGCATGCGGATGTCGGCTACGTACAGGGAGTCGACCAGGCCTTCTATCGACTGCACGGCCAGAACATGACGGTCGACCGGAACAAGATCGTCGACCTGCGGCAGCGCCAGCTAGCCTTCGATGTGCTGCTTGATACCTGTGGTGACAGGCTGACTAATCCCGATCATCTCTACGGGGCAGCGCACCGGAAGCTCAGCTGGGAGGCCATACAGTGCGCCTCCCGCGCATATGACCGAGGGCGGACCGACCATGTTCCGGTGGACGAGCTTGTCGCCTTTGCGCTTGATTGCTGGCCAGCGATTACCCGGAGCTCTGTCTACCGTGGCCTGCGGCTTAGGCAAGCCATCGGCCCTGGATGGATGCCTTACCTGCAGCCCTTCATCTGGTCAGCGGTCGCCCACAAGACCAGCAACAAGCTGTGGTGGCGTACCTGGGAGCGACACGGCATCTGATACGGGACTCCGTCTCATCGGCCCGGCAAGGCGGACGCGATCCGCCGTCCCTCTTCCCTTAGCCGGGGACGACCCCCTGAGCCGGGGCCGGCTCCTGAGCCGGCTCGAGCTCCCAGGGCGGCCGACCCTGAGTCCGCTGAGGCAGTTCGGATTCCCCGTCGCCGCGCTCGGCTGTGGTCGCACCGCGTAGTGTGGCGCGCAGCGCGACGATAACAGACCGCAGCCGGTATCCGAGCAGGCCCACGACTACGAGCGCCAGCACCCCGGAAACCGTGCACGCCACGAATGCCTGCGAGATGACGCCTGCGATAGCGTGCGCCGCCAAGCCAACCATGGTCGCGGCGAGCAATGGCAGCCACATACGACCGAGCAGCAGCCTCCGCTCGATTCCAACCTTGCCGAGCTCGGCCATGTACCAGGGCAGCAGGACGAACAGCCCGACGGCTACTTCAGCCATCGCCGCTCCGCCTATGCCATACGCCTTGCTTCCGGCGATCAATCCGGGAACCAGGATGATGAGCCAAACAACCTGAACGGTGAAGACCACCCTGGACCGGGCGAGGACCACGAAGAAATCGTAGATGAACTCAAAAAGGATACGGATCGCGGCGAGACCGCCAAGCCAGGCCAACGCCTGAACGGCCATCGCCCATTTGGACCCATAGACGAAGCTCACAAGAGGAACCGCGGCGCCGCTGATCAGCATGCAGATGGGCAGTGTAATCGTCTCGACGAGTTCAAGGCAGCCCAGAAAAGTCTTGTGCATCGCCGGCCGGTCATGCTGCAAACGCGAGAAGAGCGCGGGAGCGACGGTCCTGATCGGCATCGAGAACACGGTCAGCGGCCAGCTCGAAAGGTTGAAGGCGAGCGCATAGAACCCCAGTGCCGTCGCGCCAAGGACATGTCCCACCACAATCTGGTCCGCGTTCTGGACCGCGAACACCACAATGCTGGCTCCGGCCAGTGGCATGCCGAAGCGAAACAGTTCCTTGGCCTTAACTGGATCAAAGCCGAAACGGAGCGGTTCAGGCGAAAATGCAATGAACAAGACGGCCGCCACCGCGGCACCGGCGAGCCGCCCGATAGCCAGGCTCATCGCGCCGAAGTGGAGCAGTGCCAGCCCGATCGACGTTCCCGTGCCGATCCAGTTATTCGCTTGGTCAGCGATCATCTTCCGGTCTTGCCGGAAGTATCGCTGCATCAAGGCGACCGGGGTCGATACGAGGCCATCGAAGATGACGTTGATGGCGAGCACGCGGATGACGTTGGCGGCTGACGGTGCGCCCATCGCTGATGCGAACGCCGGCGCGCCAAGGAAGCACCCGGCGTAGATGATGATGCTAGAGATCACCGAGATCGTCGCGACGGTGGGCGCGATCTCGCTTGGCTCGCCCTCCCACCGGACGATCGCCAGGCTCACGCCGAGCTCGTTAAAGCTCAGCAACGCGAGCAGCGCGACCATGGCGACAGCGAAGGCCCCGAACTCATGCGGACCGAGGATGCGCGCGAGCGCGACGCCGATACCAAGCGTGCTGAAACGCGCGACCATATTGTTAAGGAAGCTCCAGCCGAGTGCCTTGGTTGCCCGGCCGGCTAGCGTCCCCTCGTTTCCCGCTGGTGCGTTCACTTAATCGCACCGCGCGAGTCCGGCGCCTGAGCACTACCGAGAATCCCCGATAACCGGCTTAGCCGCGACGAGAGCATCCTTCATGACATCGACGATCAGGTCCTGTTCCGCCAGCGAAAGGTCATGGAAAAGCGGCAGGATCAGCGAGTTTGCGGTTACTCTCTCCGTCACAGGAAGCGTCCATGAACCTTCATGGGCGTAAGCCGGCTCGGAATGCGCGGCCATGATGCCCCGCCGCGCTGATATGCCCTCAGCCGCGAGCAGCCGGAGCAGCTCGTCCCTGCCAACCGGCGCGTCTTCAGGAAGCAGCAGCCAGAAGGACTGGAAGTTCGTTTGCCCGTATTCCGGATCAGCGATCATCCGCATGCCAGGGATCGTGGCGAGCAGTCGCTGATACCGCGCCGCCAGTTCTCGCCGCCGGGCGACGAGAGCCGGAAGCTTGCCGAGCTGCACCAGGCCGACCGCCGCCTGGATGTCGGTCATCCGGTAGTTGTACCCGGTCTCCAGATAGCGCTCGATGACCGGCTGGCGGCTCGCGTGCCGCTGTACCGCGCTTACGTCCATTCCGTGCTCGCGCAGACGGCGGAGCCTGGCCGCGAGTTCGCCGTCCGGCGTGACGATCATGCCGCCCTCGCCGGTCGTAAGCAGCTTGCGAGGGTGGAAGCTGAAGGCGGCGACGTCAGCGCTTGCCCCGACTGGGCGCCCTCGGTACTCAGCGCCTACCGCGCATGCCGCGTCCTCCACAATCGCGATTCCGCGCACATCGCAGAGCTTGCGCATCGCGTCCAGGTCGGCCGGCACGCCGCACTGGTCCACCAGGATGACCGCCCGCGTGCGGGCTGTCAGAACTGGTTCGACAGTCTCCGGGGTCAGGTTAAGCGTCACGGCATCAACGTCGGCGAACACCGGGCGGGCGCCCACGTAGCGCGCGGCGTTCGCGGTCGCGATGAACGACAGCGACGGGACCACGACCTCATCGCCGTGGCCAATGCCAGCCGCCAGCAACGCCAGGTGCAGAGCCGCGGTGCACGACGATACGGCCACACCGTGCCCGACACCGATCGACGCAGCGAACGCCCGCTCGAATTCGGCTACCCGGGGGCCTTGGGCCACCCAGCCTGATGCCACGGCCGCAGCCGCGGCGGCGGCTTCCTCATCGCCAATCCACGGCCGCATTACCGGGATCGTCACGAGCCAACCCCCACGGCCGCAGCGGTCTCGGTCACACGCTCAGCACGCCACCAGTCGACTAGCCGCCGCAGTCCTTCCTCAAGGCCCACCTCGGCACGCCACCCCAGGTATTTCTCGGCGTGCGAGACATCGGCCAGCCGCCGCGTGACGGAGTTCACCCCGCGTGGCGGACCGAACTCAACGGGCAGTTCGCTGCCCATGACCCTCAGCAGGCCGCCGACGAGTTCAAGCAGGCTGGTCTCTGTCCCGCTGCCGATGTTGAAGGCATCGTCGGTCGCCATGGACTCCGCCGCCATAAGGTTGGCGCGCGCGATGTCCTCGGTGAAGACGAAATCCATCGTCTGCGTTCCGTCGCCAAGGATCAGCGGCGGCAACCCGGCCTCGATCCGCTCCATCCACCGGATCAGGACCTCGGTGTAGACCCCGTGGATGTCCATGCGCGGCCCGTACACATTGAAGTAGCGCAGGGCAACGTAGTCCAGGCTCTGCATCGCGTGGAAACTGCGCAGCAGGCCCTCGTTAAAGGTCTTGGCCGCACCGTACAGGGTGTCGTTGTCGTACGGATGATGGTCTTCAGCGGTGGGGAACTGCGTGGCGAGCCCGTAGACCGACGCGGAAGACGAGGCGATGACCTTTCGCACCCCCGCCGCTGCCGCCGCCTCCACGATGTCGTAGGTTCCGTCGACCAGGACTTCAAGGGCTAGCCGTGGTTCCGACGCGCACTGCGTGATCCGGATGGCGGCAAGATGGAAGACGAAGTCGGTGCCGTGCATCAGCTCCGCGACAAGCGCGCGATCCCTGATATCGCCCTCGACGAGGCGTACCGCATCAGAGGTCAGCGCTTGCGCCAGGTTCTGACGCCGACCCCTGACGAGATTGTCCAGGACGATGATCTCGCCTGCCTCTGCGGCTATCAGCTGGTCAACGACCGCGGAGCCGATCGTGCCAGCCCCTCCGGTGACCAGGCACTTGCTGCCCTTGATCATTCTGCCCCCCGGTTGCTCACGGCGATCCTCGCCCCATTACGCTCCGCGCTTAGCGACGCGGCCTCTAGCAATTCGAGAACTCTCACTCCGAAAGCGCCATTGGTAAGCGGCTGGCGCTTCTCAATGATCGCCCCCGCGAACTCAGCCATCACGTTCCTGAGTGCCTCGCGCTCAGGAAGAGCCGGCGCGTGCATGTCACCGAGCCGATAGGAGATAAGCGCCTGCCTGCGCTCGTCTGAATCCATGCAATCGCTGCCGATGAGATCGACGCCGCGGTCATGAATCATGATCCGCGCGACAGGGTTTATGTCATCCCACACGATTGTGCGCCGGGAGCCGCCGAATAGCGTGGTCCTGATCTTGGTCGGACTGAGCCAGTTCACGTGTACATGAGCGAGCGCACCGTTGGACAGCCAAAGGGAGAGATAGGCGAGGCACGCCCGCCCGGTGCCCAGCGGGTCCCCCGTGTGCGCGGCGATGGCTACAGGGACCACATCGTCGGGCAGCACGAAGTGAAGGATGGACAGATCGTGGGGCGCGAGATCCCAGAGCACGTCGACATCGGACTGAACCAGCCCGAGATTGATGCGCACCGAGTCCACGAACTGGATGTCGCCGATCTCACCATCATGGATGAGCTGGCGAATGCGCTGGACCGCTGGCGTATAGCAGTAGGTGTGATCGCACATCAGGATGCGGTCCGTGCGGTCGGCGAGCTCCGTGAGTTTGCGCCCCTCGCCGACCGTCTGGGTGAGTGGCTTTTCCACCAGGACGTGCTTGCCCGCCTCAAGCGCGGCGCGCACCAGGTCGAAGTGCGTCGCGGCCGGAGTCGCGATGGCTACGGCAGCCACCTCCGGGTCGGACAGCACCGCATCGAAAGAGGAGGTGCTGGCGACCGTGCTTTGCGGGCCGAGGACTCGCCTTGCCCGGTCGATGTTCAAATCGCACAACCACTGCAGATTGAATTCCGGCGTTGCAAGTGCACTGCGAACCAGGTTTGGCCCCCAGTACCCAGCACCTATCACGGCCAGCCCGATGGGCAGCATGCGATCCCCCTGTTCTAATTGCGACGGCCTATTTGTCGTCTTTACGAGGGCTTTGTCGTCTTTACGAGGATGTAGTGCTAAACACCACGTCGACGAAATAGCTGCCCGCGTTGTAGGTACTTTTAGGAATCGTCGATGAAGTGGCGTATGTGTACACACCGCCCGACGCTAGGGCCGTCAGCGGACCATAAGTTACAGGATTCGACAGCGCTTTGGCCTGCGTCGCATATTCGCCGTTCGGCGCGAGGTACGACGCTACGTACGTCGTCCCCGCGGTCACAGGGATCGGCGCGGCGAAGGTGGCCTGCTGCCATCCGGCTGCCGACTCGTTGGAGAAGGTAACCTGTCCGAGCAGCGTTCCTGTCGACGTCCACAGGCTCCCCACGTGCGTGCCTGTGTTCGTTGGTCCCTTGTAGAACCGGATGCCCGTAATGTAGCCATTGCTCGATGCCGTGAACTTCACGCCCAGGTCGACCGCGTTCGGGTCGTTCGCGTCCGGCGTTGCCGGGAGCGTTGAGTCCGGCCAGATCGAACACGGACACTGTCCAGGCGGGGCCGTGGCCTGAGCGGTCACGAAGCTCCAACTGAACGGAGCAGCCATCTGGTGACCGGTGGCGTCTGTCGCAGTGGTGACCGATCCGGTGTACGTCATCGCGTTGGACAGCGCGGATGATGGCGTGAACGTAGCCGTGTTAGTGGACGAGTTGTACGAGACGCTTCCAGGAACGGAGTTCCCTGAAGAGTCGGTCAGCGAGAACGCGATCGAACTCGGCTGCACCGCCTCGTTGAAGGTGAACGACACCGTCGATGTCGTCGGCACGCTCGTCTGGCCATTCAGCGGGCTGGCGGCCGTCACCGTCGGAACCATGGCGGCCGGCGTGTACACCATATCCACCCAGTAGTTCGCGGCGTTGAAGGAAGCAGTCGGGAACGCGTCCTGGCTGTATAGATAGACGCCGTTGGCGCTCGTCCCGTTAGCGAGCGCGGTGAGCGGTCCGTTGGTGACCGCGGACTTGAGCCCGCCTGCTGTCACCGAGTAGTGCCCGTTTGGGTCGTAGTACGAGGCGACGTACGTCGTACCCGCTGTGATCGCCACCGGTGTGGTGAAGTTGAGCTGCTGCCAGCCCTGCGTCGACTCACCGGTGAAGGTGCCAGTCGCCAGCTCGGTGCGGGTCGCGCTCCACAGCGTCCCGGTATGCGTGCCGGTATTCGCCGCACTCTTGTAGAAGCGGATGCCGCTGATATAACCGTTGTTCTTAGCCGTGAACTTGACGCCAAGCTCAACCGGGGTGGCGGCGCCGGAGTCGGGCGTGGCAGGGACGGTGGAGTCAGGCCACAGGCTGCACGGGCACATACCGGGCGCCAGTGCAGCCTGCGCGGTGATGAACGTGTACGACACCGGGGTCATGACCTGACCGAACTGGTCCTGCGCGCCGCTTACGTTGACCGTCACCGTAGTGCCGACAGGCAATGGGGCCGCGGGGGTGAAGGTCGCGATCGTGCCCGTCGGATCGAACGACACGGTACCTGGCACGTTACCGGCCGGGTCCGCGAGCGTGAACGAGAGCGTGCTCGGCACGACGGACTTGTTGAACGTCAAGGTCGGGTCGACGCTCACCAGGTTGCTCGACGAGCCGGGGTAAGGAACCTGAGCGACGATCGCAGGCGGCGCGCCCGGCGGCTGGGTCGTGTCGAAGATGACATCCACGCCGTAGCCGGATCCCTGGTAGGTCGTGGCGGGGAAGCCAGGGCCGCCGACGTTGAACACACCGTTCCCGGTGTTGTAGTTGGCCCGGATGGCCACGAGCGGGGGACTGTAAAGCGGCGACGTGTCGACACTCCCCGTCACAGCTGGGTAAAACTGCTGGACATCCGCCGCATAATGCCCGTCGGGATCGTAGTAGCCCGCGACATAGGTGGTACTGGCGGAGATCTGCACCGGGTTTGCGAAGATCAGGGTCTGCCAGCCGCTGGCGGTCTCGTTGGTGAATGTGCCGGTCGCGAGGAGCGTTCCGCCGACGCTCCACAGGCTCCCGGTGTGCGTCCCGTTGTTGCCAGCTCCCTTGTAGAACCGCACGCCGACCACCCAGCCGTTGACGGCCGGCTGGAACTTGACGCCAGGCTCAAGTGGCGTCGGGTCATTCTCAGCGGTGACGGAAGGAACGTAGGTCTGGCTGTAGAGACCGCACGGACAGGTGATCGTGAGATTAACGCCGTCGCTAGGCGTTTCGATGTTGCCGCTGTCGTCCGTCGCCCGCGTCTCGACGGTCACCAGCCCACCGCCGGTAGCCGCCCAGGTGTAGGTCCAGTTCACGGTCGTCGCCGCTGGGCTCATGGTGGTCACCGGGTGCCAGGTGCTACCGCCGTCGGTCGAGATCTCGACTCCCGCGACGACGCCGCCTCCGCTGTCGGTCGCGAAACCGGTGACGGTGACGGTGCTCCCGTTAGGGATGACGGTGCTGGCGGTGGGCGATGTGATGGTCGAGGTTGGCGAGGTGGTGTCCGTCGACTCGGTTGCCGGGATAAGACCGGACATTAGTGTCACTGGCTGCACGTTGCCCATGTCCGCCAGCAGGTTGACCGTCGCCTGCTGCATGGCCTGGCTCGGCGGCGGCTGGGCGTCGCCATCGTGGTTGGAATTCAGGCCCCACGCCCATTGGACTGTGCCGGCGCCAAACACCAGTGCCCCGCTCGCCGCACGGTACATCGTCAGGTTGTGGGTGAGTGTCTCCTGCGCCAGGGGGGTCTCCTGGTAGGTCAGGACTGCCTGGGGCACGGTCAGTGTCGTCGAGGACAAGTCGAACTGCCCCGGTGGCCGGAAGCCGTTATCGACGTCTAGGTCCCATTCGTAGCCGAGAGTCTCCGGCGTGAGTGTCGCAGTCTGTCCCGGTTGCAGGCTAGCGACCGACGTGTTGCGCCAGAGCCGGAGAGCGGAGTACTGCGAAGGCACGGTCAGCGTCCCGGTGCCCACGTTGACGTTCCAGAGCTGGCCAGTCAGGGCGTTCTGCGGCTGACCGCCGTCTGCGGGCGGACTAAACCGCGGGTCATACCATGCGCCTGTCCAAGTCGGCGGGTCGTCCGGGTCGGTCCGTGCGCTGTCCAGGCTTTCCTTGTACGTGATCAGCGTCCGGTCGCTTTCCCCGGCGGCGTCAGGCGCCCAGCGAGTCTTCCAGTACACCTCGTTGCCCGTGAAGAACGCCATGTTGACACCGGCGTTCCTGGCCGCCATGACGTTGGCGACTTCCGGCGCAGACCAGTACTCATCGTGCCCGGCGGCGACGAGGGCCTTATGCTGCTCGATCAGCGAGGCGCCCGCGGGAGAGGCGATAGTGCCTTGATCGATGTAAGAAACGTCGTAGCCGTTCTCCTCAAGGAACTCGATCATCGGGAATTCGGCGTAGAAGAAGTAGTCCTGCCCGTACGGGGTACCAAAACGGGTCGCGAACGGCCGGTCGTAGCTCACCTGCTCGGCGCGGCCCGGGTCCAGGCTGGTCGGCCGGCTTGTGGTGTCGGTGGCGTTCCCGCTGTAAAGGCTGTAGCCACCCCACGAGTTGTAGGCCTGCCACGTCGCGTCGTTGGTCTTGAACAAGACGTCGGAGTGACTCGCATCGTTGCGGACCACGAACGGGATCTGGTTCGCGTCACTGGTGCCGTCAGTACGGTAGATGCGCGCGAAGTAAACCCCGGAGATAAGGGGCTGGTTGTTGATTTCGGTAGGTATCGACCAACTCGCCGAGACGCCCCAGTTCGAGCAGTCCACAAGACCGGTCGCTCTGTCGGTGCTGCAGGCGGGCTGGTTCTGCGAGACCGGGATATTCGGCGTAAGGCTAGTGATGAGCCGTGCACCGTCGCCGCCATAATAGCCCATTCGATAGATATCGATATTGTAGCTCGTAGCAGGCGATTCGATCTTGAAGTTGATCGTCCCGCCAAGATTCACGCTAAATGGGTCGGCGAATCCCTGGATGGTGGTGCCGTCCCCGCTGCTTATGTCCCACTGGCTCTTCAGCGTCCCCGGCTGAGAGTTCTCGCAGGCGATCGGATTTCCGCCAGGACCGCAAACATCCGCCTTCGCCGGCCTCGCATGCAGCACAAAAAGGGACGTTCCGATGATGATGAGAACGATGGCGGCACGCGACCAAGAGCGAGCCCCTGTCCTTACCATGCACTGAATTGACGCGATTGCCCTTGGATACCAGAACTTGACAGCTCCCGCCCACAAACGCGCCAAAACGCCACCTTCCGCCCCAGGTTGGATAAGGTTAAAATTTCTATGGCCGGACAGATACTCGGCATTCTGCAGCTTAGACGCTTTAGGCGAGTCGATTGTCCGAACGGATAAATTCCTAGGCAAGCATGCAATCTATTTAACGCCTAAAAAGGCATAACAGCTTATGCGGGCATAACCGTACCGTCCAGCTCTCGGTACGGCTCCCCTGTCCCGGGATCCCGCCACCTTCCGTCGCCCTCGTCGGTCAGTCGCTGACCCGACCGGCCCACCCACCCGGCGTGCCTGGCAGGGACGCCGACCACCAGGGAGAAGTCAGCAACGTCCCTGGTGACGACCGCACCCGCCGCCACCAGTGCGTATCGGCCGATCACGCGGCCAGGCACCACAACCGCGCGTGCCCCGATCGAAGCGCCCTCCCTGACGACGACACCCTGGGCGTGCCAGTCCTCGGCTCGCTTGAACTTTCCGCTGACGTCAACCGAGCGCGGAAACATGTCATTCGTCAGCACCGCGGCCGGACCGATGAAGACCCCGTCCTCAAGGCGGGCCGGCTCGTAGACGAGCGCGTAATTCTGCAGCTTGACATTATCGCCGATCACAACGCCAGGACCGACATAGGCTCCGCGCCCGATAATGCAGCCAGAGCCGACCTTCGCGTCCTCTCGGACTTGCGCCAAATGCCAGATCTGCGTGTCTTCTCCTATAATCGCGCTGTTATCAATATCGGCTGTATCGGCAACCATGGAACCGCCCATCGTCATATTCTCCCAGGTGTGCTAACCGTCATCGTTCCTGCGTACAACGAAAGTCACGTTATCGGCCGATTGCTTAGCCGACTTGTCGTCGGCGACGGTCACCAAGACCTCGAAATCATCGTGGTCGCCAATGGCTGCACCGACGATACGGCAGCGGTTGCGGCGGCTTATGGTCATCCCGTCCGGGTGCTCGAGATCCCCCTGCCGTCGAAACGAGGCGCGCTCAAGGCCGGCGACCAGGCGGCGAAGGGGTTCCCCCGCGTTTATCTGGATGCCGACGTGGAACTCGACGCGGCCAGCCTCTGGTCACTCGCCCGTGTGCTCGATGCTCCTGGCGTGCTCGCCGCCGGGCCGGAGCGTGATCTCGATCTGGCCCGCAGCGTATGGCCAGTTCGCTGGTACTACGAAATCTGGCAGCAATTGCCCGCGGTTAGGCACGGACTGTTCGGGCGGGGCACGGTCGCGGTCAGCGAAACTGGCCACCAGCGCATCGCTGCACTGCCGCCACTGCTCGCGGACGACCTCGCCGCATCGCTGACGTTCGGTCCCGCCGAACGTCGCATCGTCCCTGCGGCGCGCGTGCTGGTACACGCGCCCCGCAGCCTAGGTGACCTGATACGCCGCCGTGCCCGGGTGGTTACAGGGGTCAAGCAGATCGAGCAGTCGGCGGAGGCACCCGACTCATCCGAGCGGACCAGCATCAGGGACCTGTTGTCGATTCTCACGTCGAATCCGGTACTAGCGCCGAAAATAGCCGTTTTCTTCGCGATCACGATAGTCGCCCGGCGACAGGGCAACGCCGCGGTCAGGAAGAAGGATTACACTACTTGGCTACGGGACGAGAGCAGCCGCCAGTAGACAGCCGGTAAATAGTAAAATATGGCCCTTCCCTTGACATTCGAGACGTCTGGTCATTCGAGGTGCCACTCCAGTCGGCAGCTGTTAGCGTTCGCCGTGGACGCATAGCATTCCCGGCGAGGCCTCTGGCCATAGAGAGCCGCGGCATTTCATGTGGATAATTAAACGTTCACCCGCAAACCGGGCAGCTCTGCCGGGCATCTCTGCGCGTCTCTCTCATATCTACCAACTTCAGGTGATTCAGCAGCACTAGTAAAAGCCAGGGGGGAGAACAGCTTCGTGTTGGACGAGATCGCTACTGTCGACCAAAAATCCGAAAATATCATGCCACGGGGCCGCCCGACCACTTCCTGGCAAAGTAACTACATATACTCTGCGCTGCTTGTCGATGGCCTGTGCGCGCTAGCAGCCGACGCTCTCGCAGCCGAGCTCCGCTTTACCTACCCCGGATACCGGCCAACCACCTATCTCGCGATAACGCTCACGATGCCGCTTCTCTGGCTCGGGGCCGTCGCCTTGTCCGGAGGCTATGACTCCAGATTTTTCGGCGTTGGGTCGGACGAGTTCCGGAAAGTGTTCAATGCCGGCGTCACCCTGACCGCGACGGTGGCGATCATTTGCTACACGGTCAAGTTCGACCTCGCGCGCGGTTATATGGCAATTGTCTTGCCAACCGCGACAGTCCTTGACCTCGTCGCCCGTTTCAGGCTCCGCAAACGGCTGCACGTACGCAGGTCGACCGGCGCCTGTTTCCAGCGAGTCGTTGCGATCGGGCCCGCGGATTCGGTAACAGGGCTGATCACCGAGCTCCGCAGGGACAGTTACCACGGCCTGGCTGTGATAGCGGCTTGTCTCACCGGCGAGCCCGCCGGCCACGACCTTGCGGGGGTTCCCGTGCACGGCGGGATCGAAGCGACGGCACAGGCGGTCAGGCATTTCGATGCCGACTCCGTCGCCGTGCTCGCCTGCCCTGAACTTACGAGCGTGCGTCTGCGAGAGCTGGCCTGGGAACTTGAAGAGCGCGGCACCGAAATTTATGTCGCACCCGCGCTGCTTGACGTAGCGGGCCCGCGTACGACCATCCGGCCGATCGCCGGCCTGCCCCTCCTTCACGTTGACCATCCGGAGCTCAGCGGCGGGCGTCAGGTACTCAAGATGCTCTTTGACCGCGCCTCTGCCGTCGCGGCGATAGTGCTTCTCTCCGTGCTCTTCATCGCTATCGCTATCGTCATCAAGCTCGGCGACGGTGGTCCCGTGTTCTTCAAGCAGCTGCGCGTGGGACAGAACGGCCAGGGCTTTCTGGTCTGGAAGTTTCGCACGATGGTGGTTGACGCCGAGCAGCGCAAGCATCTGCTCGCCGTCGAGAACGAGGGCAACGGCGTACTGTTTAAGCTCCGCAAGGACCCGAGGATCACCAAGGCCGGGGCCTGGCTGCGCCGTTACTCGCTCGATGAGCTGCCTCAGCTCATTAACGTACTGCTCGGCCACATGTCCCTGGTGGGGCCCAGGCCCGCGCTGCCGCAGGAGACGGCCAGTTACGGCAGGCACATGCTGCGCAGGCTCGCGGTCAAGCCAGGCATCACCGGCCTGTGGCAGGTAAGCGGGCGGTCAGACCTGTCCATCGCTGACTCGGTCCGGCTCGACGTGCGCTACGTGGAGAACTGGTCGCTCATTCTTGACCTCCAGATCATCTGGAAGACCCTTCGGGCGATCCTGAGCGGGTCCGGAGCGTACTAGGAGGATCCACGTGGGAGACCTCGATATGGGCCTCCCCAGCTACTAGAAAGTGCGACCATCAATGTCAGAGCAGTCAGCGCAGGAGCGCTCCCGGATCCGTATTCTCGCTCTGGCGGGAGTCGCGGTCCTCGCCATCGGCGCGATCGCGTACCTCGCGGTCCCCGGATTGTCCGGCATCTCGGCAGCTTCAGCCGACGCCCATGTCACCTCACCCAGCGCGCACGCGGGTGCCCAGTCCCCGGTTCCCGGCCCCATGCCCGGTGCCCCGACCCAGCAGCCGACACCTCCGCCCACGCCCTCTGTCGGGCCGCAGCCCGTCGCCCACGTCACGCCGACGGCGCTCATGCCGTCCAATCCGGCGCTTGTCAAGATCTGGAACTCCGGACCCGCCGGCAAGCTTCTTGCGGCTGTAGCCACGCTGTCGAGCAGCACGCTGCTGGCACAAGAGACGCAGCAATATGCGGACATGCTGCTGGATTGCAGGAAGCTTGGCACCGCGGTGGGAATAGCCCAGCTGGTTACGCTCATTCCTGATCTGGCCATGCGTACGAAGTACGCGACGGCTCTCCGCTCGTTTCAGCTAGCCGCCGCCAGTTGCACAGCGGGGATCCAAGTGGTTCCTGACGGCATGGAGGACACGGTGACCAACGTGGATCAGACCGACATGAACACCGTCTCCTCGGATCTGAGCAGCGGCGTCTCGGACCTGTTCGACGGCACCGAGATGCTCCGCCAGCAGTAACGCGCGCTCCGCAGCGGTAACGCGGTCCGAGAGCTTTCCGCTGCCCGAACCCGCTCCGCTAGCCGCCGGGCGGCGGCCCGCAATTCCAGTTCAGGATCAAGTCCAGCCTCACCTGCCTGGGCGACCAGGCGCATCAGCTGATCGCCCAGGCCAGCGGGCTCATCCTCGTCGAAACGCGTCCCAACTCGGGCGGCACGCCGCTGGATCTGCGCCGCGAGCGACAGCGCCGGCTGACCGAACGGCACCCCATCGAGCACGGACGGCGAGGCCGAGTCACCAGCCGCCGCCTTGGCGGCCCGCTCAGCCTTCTTGATCTCTTCCCAGTTCGCGTTGACGTCGGCCGCCGACGACACTTGAACCGAGCCGAACACATGCGGATGCCGCCTGATCAGCTTCGCCGCCAGCGTGTCCGCCACGTCATCGATGGTGAAGCCGCCGTCGGCAGCGGACCGCTCGGACGCGATCCGCGCGTGGAAGAGCACCTGGAGCAGCACGTCGCCGATCTCCTCGCGCAATGCCGCAGGGTCGCCGGACTCTATCGCGTCAACCGCCTCGTAGGACTCTTCGAGCAGGTAGCGAGTCAGCGACGCGTGCGTCTGCTCCCGGTCCCACGGGCACGAGGTGCGCAGCGTATCCATGATCTCGATCAGGGCGAGCAGCCGTGCGCCGGGCACGTCGCTGTGGTCGGGCACCTCAGCGCACCGTCAGCACGCCGGGGCGAGCCCCGTGGTAGACGCGGGCGACGGCACGCCCTCCGGCTGTGACAGCGTGCTCGCGCCGGCCACGACCGCGTACTGCGAGTAATCCAGCCGGCCGAACTGGGGGCTGACCTGTATGTTCAGCGACTTGGCCGCCTGGCACTGCGCCTTGCCGATCGCGGCGGTCACGGCGGTGTTCTGCGCCGTGGTTGACGGCAGCTTGCCGCCGTTCGCCTTCTCCGCGTAGGCGATCTCATCGGCCTGGTAGCGGCCGATCGCGGTCAGCATCTGGGGCGAGATCCCCGCGCCGACAAGGACCTCAGTCGCGGTCTTGTAGCCCTCCTCGGGGGCTGCGGAGGCGGCCTGGGCGTTGATGCTCGCCACCCCCTGCTGCACCTGCGCCTGGGTCACCGAGATGCCAGCGGAGGCGGCAAGCTGGTCCATGATGGCGAACCTGACCAGCCACGAGAGCACCGCGGTGGGCATCTCCGCGCTGGTGAGCTGAACCTGGCCCGCGTACGGCTTCGCACTCGCCTGGAGATCGGCGACCTGGGTGTCAAGCGCTGCCGTGGTGATCCGCTGGTTGCCGATGACCGCCGCGGCACCCATCTTCACCGGGGAGCACGCGGCGAGCAGCGCGCACGCGCCAAGGCCAGCGGCTCCAAGCGCGGCCGCACGACGGGCCCTCTTCCTGCCAAACACGGGCGATCCTCCTCCGAACGTCAACGACACCAAAACTACGACTCGGACAATACAGACCGGACAACCTCCGCGCACCACGCGAGCAGCGCGGTGTCACGCAGCGGTTCTCCGCCGAAGCCTCCGCTTGAGGCCCCGGACTTCGGCACCGGTACCAGCATGGTACGCACCGCCGGCTTAAGCAGTGTCTTCGGGTATAGCCGCTGAACCCGCACCACACGCGAATCAGGCAACTCAACGGGGGCGAACCGCACATGCGACCCCTGAAGCGTGATATCCGCAAGACCGACCCGCCGCGCGGCGGACCGCAGCCGCGCCACGTCGAGCAGCGTCTGGACCGGTGCTGGCAGCTCGCCGTACCGGTCGCGCAGCTCATCTTGCACCCCGGCGACATCGTCTTCCGAGTCGATGGCGGCGATCGAGGTGTACGCGGCGAGCCTCAGCCGCTCGCCTGGCACGTAGTCGTGCGGGATGTGCGCGTTCACCGGGAGCTCGACCCGCACGTCTGGCCGCTCGGGCGGCGCGTCGTCCTTCAGTTCGCGCACCGCCTCGCCGATCATCCGGATGTAGAGGTCGAAGCCGACCCCGGCGATGTGCCCCGACTGCTCGCCGCCGAGCAGGTTCCCCGCGCCGCGGATCTCCAGGTCCTTCAGCGCGACGTACATGCCCGCGCCGATCTCGGTGTGCTGCGCCACCGTGGCGAGCCGCTCGTGCGCGATCTCGGTCAGCGGCTTCTCCGGCGGGTAGAGGAAGTAGGCGTAGGCCCGTTCCCTGCCGCGGCCGACCCGGCCGCGCAACTGGTGGAGCTGCGACAGCCCTGCGGCGTCGGCCCGGTCCACGATCAGCGTGTTCGCGTTGGGGATGTCGAGCCCGGACTCGATGATGGTCGTCGCCACGAGCACGTCGAAGTTCCGCTCCCAGAAGTCCACCATGATCTTTTCGAGCTCGTGCTCGTTCATCTGCCCGTGCGCAACCTGGACGCGCGCCTCTGGCACGATCTCGCCGATCCGCGCGGCGACCTTGCGGATCGACTGCACCCGGTTGTGCACGAAGAAGACCTGGCCGTCACGCAGCAGTTCGCGCCGGATCGCCGCCCCGATCTGCTTCTCGTCGTAGGCGCCGACGAAGGTGAGCACCGGATGCCGCTCCTCGGGCGGCGTCAGGATCGTGGACATCTCCCTGATGCCCGCGACGCCCATCTCCAGGGTCCGCGGAATCGGCGTCGCGGACATCGCGAGCACGTCGACCTCGGTCCGCAGCCGCTTGAGGTACTCCTTGTGCTCGACGCCGAACCGCTGTTCCTCGTCGATGATCACCAGGCCGAGGCGCTTGAACCTGGTCTCCGCAGACAGCAGCCGGTGCGTTCCGATCACCAGGTCCACCGTCCCGTCGGCGAGCCCCCGCTGCGTCTCCGCCACCTCGGCGCCGCTCTGGAACCGCGACATCGGCTTGACCGACACGGGGAACGGCGCGTACCGCTCGGAGAACGTGTTGAAGTGCTGCTGCGCGAGCAGCGTGGTCGGCACGAGCACCGCCACCTGCTTGCCGTCCTGTACCGCCTTGAACGCGGCGCGCACCGCGATCTCGGTCTTGCCGTAGCCGACATCGCCGCAGATCAGCCGGTCCATCGGGATCGGCTTCTCCATGTCACGCTTGACCTCGTCGATCGCGGAGAGCTGGTCGGGCGTCTCCACGTAGGGAAACGCGTCCTCAAGCTCGCGCTGCCACGGCGAGTCGGGACCGAACGCGTGCCCTGGCGAGGCCATCCGCGCCGAGTACAGCCTGATGAGCTCGGCGGCGATCTCGCGGACCGCCTTGCGGGCCCGGCCCTTGGTCTTGGCCCAGTCCGCTCCGCCGAGCCTGTGCAGCGCTGGCGACTCGCCACCCGAGTACTTGGTGACCTCGTCGAGCTGATCGGTCGGCACATACAGCCGGTCGGGCGGGTGCCCGCGCTTGGCCGGTGCGTACTCGAGCACCAGGTACTCGCGGGTGGCGCCCGCCGCGGTCCGGCTCGTCATCTCGACGAACCGGCCGACCCCGTGCTGCTCGTGCACCACGTAGTCGCCCGACCGGAGCTGGAGCGGGTCCACCCCGCCGCGCCGCCGCGCCGACGGCAGCCGCCGCTCGTCCCGCACCGACGGCCGGGATGTGCCGCGCGCCGCGAAGTCAGCCTCGGTGAGCACCGCCAGCTTGACCGACGGCCAGGAGAACCCCTGCCGCAGCTCGCCGGTGGTCACATACGGCACGCCATTCTCCGGCTCGGTGTCGATGTCGCCGAGCCGCGCGCCGAACCCCTCGCCGCGCAGGACTTCAGCCAGCCGCTTGGCGGGCCCGTGCCCCTCGGTGACGAGGACCACCCGCCATCCGTCGGAAAGCCAATGGCGCACGTCGCCGATCATGCGGCTGGTCTCGCCTCGATAGGCGGGAGCGGCCTGAGCGCCAATAGTTATCCCGAACGAACCGGGCCGGCTCTCGTCCCCCGATGCTGTGTTTTCCCCCGGTGACCCCCCGCCGGGTTCCTCGTCACCCAGCCCGCCTTCTTCGGTGACGCCGAAGGGAGCGAGCGTCCACCACGGGATGCCAAGCTCCGCCGTCGTCGCGCGGATGTCCGCGATCGGCTGGAAGGCCGAGCCGCCGAGGTCGATCGGCGCGTCGCCGCCGGCCGCCGCGCTCGCCCATGACGCCTCGAGGAACTCCTGGCTGGTTGAGACGAGCTCCGCCGCCCTGGTGCGAATCCGCTCGGGGTCGCATGACAAGACCATGCCGCCGAGCGGCAGGTGGTCGATAAGCAGCTCCATGCGATCGGCGAGAACGGCCGCGAACGCCTCCATGCCCTCGACGGTGATCCCGTCGGCGATCTTGCCGAGGATGTCGGACACGCCAGGGTGCTTGGCGGCGAGTTCCTTGGCCCGGGCCCGAACGGACGGCGTGAGCAGCATCTCGCGGCAGGGCGGCGCCCAGAGCCCGTGCTCGGCCTGGCCCGCGGAGCGCTGGTCGGCGACCTTGAAGACGCGGATCTCCTCGACCGTGTCGCCGAAGAACTCGATCCGCAGCGGGTGTTCCTCCGTCGGCGGGAACACGTCGAGCAGGCCGCCGCGGACCGCGAGCTCGCCGCGCTTGGTCACCATCTCGACGCGGGCGTAGCCGATCTCGACCAGGCGCGTTATCACGTCCTCCGGGTCGGCCTCGTCGCCGACGCCGAGCCTGACCGGGTCCAGGTCACCAAGGCCCGCGACGATCGGCTGCAGGATGGCGCGCACGGGCGCGACGACCACGCGAAGCGGGCCCCCGACCGGGTCTCCCGCCGCGCCGGGGTGCGCGAGCCTGCGCAGCACCGCGATCCGCTCGCCGACGGTGTCCGAGCGGGGCGACAGCCGCTCGTGCGGCAGCGTCTCCCAGCCGGGAAAGACGGCGACGGTGTGCGGCGGCAGGAACCCGCCAAGCGCCGCCGCCAGGTCCTCGGTCTCGCGGGCGGTCGCGGTCACCGCGAGCACGAAGCTTCCTTCCCCGCCCGGGCCGTGCCCGCCGACGGTGCCCTTCGCGAGCGCGGCGACGAGCAGCGGGCGCAGCGCGGCGGGCGCGACGAGATCGCGCTCGCTGCCCTGCGGCATGCCAGGCAGCGTTTCGAGCGCGGAACGGAGCTGGGGATCTTCGGCTACGGCGGTGAGCAGTCCGGCAAGGCTCATGGTGTCCCAACGTCGGGTTAGCGGGGTTCCATGTGGAAGCGGGCGCGTACTCCCGCGCGCGGCACCAGGTCGCACGAACCCCCGTACGTCCCCGGAACTACGGCGCCCCGCTGAGGCAGGGGCGCACAACTTCGACCATCCCAAGTTTACGTCCCCGCCGACCAGACGGTGGCGGCAGCCCGGGACCTGCCGGCAGCGGATGAGTCCCGCGCCGCGGGAGTGTCTACCGCCTGCCGGTTCGCCGCAGCAGCTCGTCGATCTCGCCAGCGGCAAGCAGCTCCTTGATCTTGCGCAGCCGGACGTAACGCGGTCCCGTGAAGTCCTCGTAGGTCAGCCCGAACGTGGTGTAGCTGTCGCGCAGCTCACGGACCCCGTCCCGCACATGCCAGCGCAGGCTCAGGTCGGGGAAGGTATCGCCGAGCTTGCCGAAATCGACGCGGTAGTCGCGCAGGTCGGGTCCGGCGTTGGCGGCAAGCGTGACCGAGGAGCCGGGTACGGCGTCGCGCACCATCTCCGCGATGTCGCGCACCTGGACGTTGTCCGCTTCCCTGCCCACGTTGAACGCCTCGTCGTGCACCTTTTCTCGAGGCGCCTCGAGCATGGCGAGGAACGCCCGGCTGATGTCCTCGATGTGCACAAGCGGCCGCCACGGTGTGCCATCACTTTCCAGGCGGACCTGGCCAGTCGTCAGCGCGACAGCGGTGAGGTTGTTCACGACGATGTCCAGGCGCAGGCGCGTCGAAGCACCGTAGGCGGTCGCGTTACGCAGGTAGGTGGGGCTGAAGCTGTCATCCGCGAGCTTGGAAAGCTCGCGCTCCGCGACCACCTTGGTCTCCCCGTAGGGCGTGACCGGGTGCAGATCAGCGTCCTCGGCGACCGCCGCCGATCCCGCGGCCCCATAGAGGCTGCATGATGAAGAGAATAGGAACCGCGGCACCCCCGCCTCCTTGGCCGTCCTGGCCAGGTGCAGCGTGCCGTCCAGGTTCACCGAGTACGTCGCCGCCGGGTTCAGGTCGCCGAGCGGGTCGTTTGATAGCGCGGCCAGGCAGACGACCGCGTCGTATCCCGCCAGCTGGCCAGGGGTGACGTCCCGCATGTCGACAGCCGCCCGTGGCCGGGGATCAGCGGCGGGACCCAGATCACATCCCTCGTACAGGCCCAGGTCCAGGCCATCGACCTCGTGCCCGGCGCCAAGAAAGAGCGGAACGAGCACGGCACCTATGTAGCCACCGTCGCCGGCAACGAGGACTTTCATCGCACTCCCGAGTTGACACCTGGCATGACGCGCGGTGAGACGTCCCAGACGCTAGCAGACCAGGCTCCCGGCACCCGGCACCCGGCACCGGCGCAAACGTGATACGTTCCGTAGTTATTCAATTACCATGCGCTCATGACGACTCCCGGACCCGGCGCTCCGGCAGATAGCCGGAGAACCGCTAGTGTCCCGGCCGGCCTTGCGCATCCGGTGCCAAAACGGCAAAAACGGAGGCCGGGGAGCGAACCCCGGCCTCCGCAGGAGGATGCTTTCGCACTGACCGTAAGCTGGTTTCTCCGATCATCTCAACGGCGACGAAATTCGATGTGTCGGCCGTTGGCGAAGCATCCACCATGGTCACCTTGGTTCCCGGCACCGCGGGGGTATTGGTGTATTGCGACCAATACGTATCCCCAGTGCTGTCGAGCCACTGGTGAAGGACGACCTGGCCCGCCACTGGCGTATGGCTGGTGGCGTTGACATAGTCCTCGCCCACCGCGAAGACGAGGGACACCGCGCCGGACGGTGCCGTGGTGGTGAGCGACACACTCGGCGCGCCGCTCGCGGCGGAGGACGCGGCCGAGGCGCCGACGCCGCTTGATCCCTCATAGGCGACAACCGTTAGATCCTGGTCGTAGCCGCTCTTGAGTGGCGTGGACGTGACCGTGACGCCGCTGACCGGGCTGGCAGCGGTGGCCGTCCAGGCTTCAGCGTCACCGGGCTGGCCATTGGCCCGGTTCACCAGTCTCCAGGCGAGGCCGCCGCCGCTGACCGTCGCGCTCTGCATGCCGGCCCCGTAGGGTCCGTCGCTGCCCACGAATGCGAGCAGGACCTCACCGGGGGCCACGGTGTCGAATGAGGGAGCAGTCACCGTGCCGTGGCCGTGCACCGACACCGAGGCCTGCATGACGAAGCAGGTCATGCCCGGGGCAGGGTTCTGTACCGTTACCGGCACATTGGCGGCGATGGCGGTGTTGTCGCTGGTGTCGGTGGCGATAGCACTCAGGGTGTGGGTGCCATTGCTGACCGTAGTGGTGTCCCACGGTATCGCGTACGGCGGCTTGGTGACCGGATTGCCGAGCGGGTTCCCATCGAGCAGGAACTGGACGCTGGCCACCGCCACGTTGTCAGTGGCATTGGCCGCCACGGAGATGTCGCCCGAGACCGTCTGGTCGACGGTGGGATTCGTGATGCTGACGGTGGGCGGGGTGGTGTCGGGCGGTGATCCGCTGCCGGGCACGACCTCGACGGCGGCGAAGTTCCACCGGTCACCCGTGGGCGCGGTGTCGCTGAGGGGGATTTCCTGTCCAGCGGCGGTGGACGCCGACGTGGTCATCTGCACCCAGTAATCGTCGCCGGTGGAGGCCCGCGTCTGGGCCACCATGGCCTGGCCGGCACTCAGGGTGCGAGCCGTGCTGCTGTCGTAGTCGTTGCCTACGGCGAACGACAGCGACCCGGCCGCCTTACTCGCGAGCGAGATGCCGGGGGCGCCGCTGGCCGCCGCGGCCACGGCCGAAGCTCCGACGCCGCCGGATCCCGACAGCGCAAGTACCTCTAGCTGCTGACCGTAATCCTGGCTGAGCGTGGAGGTGACCGCCACGCTCGGCGCCGGGGACCGGACGGTGGCCGTCCATGCCTCACTGTCACCGAGCTGGGAGTTCTCACGCTGGACGCGGGCCCAGGTGAGGCCGTCGCCGCTGACCGTGGCGGTTTGGCCGCCGCCGACCGGCCCGTCGCTGGCTACCAGGGCCAGCAGGGTCTCACCTGACGGAACCGCACCCAGGTTGGCGGTAGCCGTGCCAGTGCCAGTTGCCTTCACCGACTGGTCGATGGTGAGACCGCCCGTGGTGCTTGTGACGTTAACCGTCTCGGCCGCGGTGCCAATGTTGCCGTTAGAGTCGGTTGCCTGCGCGGAGAGCGTGTCCGTGCCCAGCGGTATGGAGCCGACGGTCCAGTTGTAGCGGTACGGCGCGGTGGTGAGCGGGCCGCCGAGCGGCTGCCCGTTGAGCAGCCACTGGACCGAACTGATCGTGGCCGTTCCCGAGCCCGTGGCCGAGGCCGAGAGGGACACGGTACCGGACACGTTCGACTCCGCGGCCGGGCCGGTGATGCTCACCGTCGGCGGCGTGGAGGTGGGGTTGGTCTGCCCTAGCACCGTTACGCTGCCGTTGCTGATCTGCAGCTTGGTGGCCGTGACATTGTTTGTGTTGTCGCTTTCGGTCAGGATGTGCTGCGGGTCGACCACGCCCACCAGGTCGTAGGTGCCGTTGGGTACGCCCGTCAGGTCGATGGGCTGGCCACTGTCGGTCTGGTCGTACTCATCTCCCCAGCCGATGCTCCAGCCCAGCGGCTTGGTGGGACTGGTGCAGTTGGCCTGCGGTGGCGAGGTAGCGCTCGGCGTGTTGGGCACGCCGCCCACCTTGGTGTCGCCGGTAATGCAGTAGTCCGTCTTCGGGCTGGTCGCAACCACCGGGCCGACCCATCCATCCCCGTTTACCTGGTTCAGCGTGAACCGGGTGAGGGGGAACTTGTAATCAGAAGGCGGATTGAACACGCCTGTGACCGGCAGCGGGACGGTGTGATCGAGTTGCCACGTACCGGGGCTCGGCGAGTTGTAAATCGCCTGCACGAAGCTCGCGGTACCGGTCACCGAGTCGTATGTGGGGTCGATTTCGAACGGTCCGGTGCCAGCATCCCATGTGATGTGGGTGAATTGGAGCTGCCTGTGTCCTGTCGACGGGCTGGTGCCCACTGAGATCTGGTTGGTCGGCACTTTGACCTGCATGTCAGGCAGGGTCACCGTGGCAGCCGCAGTTGACTGGATGCCGACCAGGCTAACCGCCGACGCAAAGCCAAGCGCGGTCAGCACGACGGCTGCCCTGCTCCATCTCCCCCCGGTGCAGACAAGTTTCATGAATCCCCCCATTTCCCATTCAAGAACAAATATGGATTTCGCTCATCAATGGAGCAAAGATCCGATTTTAGCCGATATGATAATACAATAATCCTAGCATAAATCAAGGCGATAACCTGATGGCGCGCCACCCGCATAACCACGAAAGAAAGCGAGTTACCATTCGCTGTTATGACTACTGCGGAGCCGGGCACGCCGCCCGGCAGCGAGCGGATCGCGAGCCGGTTCTTCGCCGACCCGTTGAGGGACTATGTGCTGCAATGCCTGGGCCGGCCGGTCAGCCTGCTCCAGGCCGGCTGCCTGGCCCCGCTGCGCGAGCTTGGCATCGGCCAGCTCATCGAGGGCGGCTTCGTGATCTCCGTCACCGCCGTCGATGCCGACAACGGGCTCGCGCGGCGGGTGCTGCACGAGGCATGCGATGCCTACGACGATGTGATCACCGGCGACCTGCGCACCATCCCGATCGAGCAGCGCGGCTACGACGTGGTCTACTGCGCGCTGCTGCTCGAGCGCGTCCATCACGTCGAGCTTGTGCTCGATCGGCTGGTCAGCGCGCTCAAGCCTGGCGGCCTGCTGCTGATCAGGACCGGCGACAGGTACTGCGCGGCCGCACTTCTCGACCGGATGCTGCCAGGCCCGTTGCGCAGGGCGATCTGGTCAAGGCTCCGCCCTGGCATCGCCGGCCCGTTCCCGCCTGTCTATGAGAGAGCGGTGAGCAATGAGGGCATCGCCGCCTACGCGCTGCTTCGCGGCCTCGTCATCACCGCGCGCACGACCGAGCTGACCCGTCCAGGCAACCCGGTGGGGCTATCATCGTCGATGCGAATCACCTGCGCCGCCATCTCCCGGCTAACCCGAGGACGCTTCATCGACAGCCACGATGAGCTGCTCTACGTAATCCGCAAGCCGCAGGACCGCTTTGCCCGCGTCGTTTAGGCACCGGGCCTAGCTCCCCATCCGCGATACGGAGGCGCACGTGACGGCCGAGCAGTCCTCTCCCTGGTTGACGACTCCCCGAGACGCGCCCGATGGAGAGGCAAAGATATCGGACGCGCTGCCTGCCGAACTGGCCACCTGGCCTGCCTGGTCTCCCGATGAGGAGCAGCTCGGTGAGCTTGAGCTGATCACCTCGGGTGCGTTCGCCCCGCTAGATGGCTATCTCACGGCCGCGGACCTGACCTCGGTCGCCACGCGCGCCGAACTGGCCGATGGCACCCCCTGGCCGGTCCCCGTCACGCTCATCGTCCCGGCGGCTGTCGTCCCCGCCGATGCCGATCACCTGGTACTGAACGACCCGGAAGGGGCACCGCTCGCCGTCGTCGAGATCACGGAGCGGACCGCCGCCGACGCCACGGGCGGCACGCTCCGCCTGGCCGGCCCGGTCACCGCGCTGCGGGCGCCGGTCCACGGGCCGTTCCGCGCGCTCCGCCGAACCCCCGCCGACGTGCGTTCTGTCGCTGGCACCACCCCGGTACTCGCGCTGGCGACCAGGCGGCCGCTCGGCGAGCGGCAGATCGGCCAGCTTAGGCATCTGGCGGGCCAGCTCAGTGCCCGCATACTGCTGCTTCCGCTGGTGGCAGGAAAGGCCGACCTGGTCGCCCGCCCCGAAGCACTGGTCCGCGCCGTTCTCGCCGCCGCCCGCCAGCTCCCCGACGGCACGCTTGTCGTTCCCGTGCCGCTTCCGCCTAGGTCCAGCCCGGTACAGGAGCTACCTGCCCGCGCCATCATCGCGGCCGCCTACGGGGCGACCCACCTGCTCACAGATATCGGGCGTGCCGGTGAAACACGGGACCGTTCCGGCGGAAATGCATTTGGTACTCAACGGCTTGGCCTACAGATCCTTGCCGAAGGTGAGTGGGCGTACGACCCCATCGCCGAGGTCTGGCGGCCGCTCGGCCTGATCGAGCCCGGCATGGAACGGGGCGAGCTGTCCGACAGCGAACTCGGCGCGCTGCTCGACTCTGGCGACCTGCTTCCCGAGTGGCTCCTGCCGGCCGGCGTGGCCGCCGAACTACGGCGGGCCAGGCCGCCCCGGTCGCGGCGCGGGGTCGTCGTGTTCTGCACGGGACTGTCGGGATCAGGCAAATCGACGCTGGCCAGGGACCTGCGCGACGCGCTGCTCGAGCGCGGGGACCGGACGGTGTCGCTGCTCGACGGGGATCTAGTGCGCCAACTGCTCTCCGCGGGACTCACGTTCTCGCGGGAAGACAGGGACCTGAACATCGCCCGCATCGGTTACGTGGCCACCGAGGTCGCGCGGCACGGCGGTATCGCGATCTGCGCGCCGATCGCACCCTACGCGGCGGCCCGCGCCGGGGTGCGGCGGATGGTCTCCGAGGTCGGCGATTTCATTCTCGTGCACGTGTCGACGCCGCTGGAGATATGCGAGGCGCGCGACCTCAAGGGCCTGTACGCGAAGGCCCGGTCGGGCGTGATCGGCTCATTCACCGGGATCTCCGACCCCTACGAAGAGCCGGAGGACGCCGACGTGGTCATCGACTCGTCGATCGTCTCCCGCGGCGACGCGGTCGCGGCGGTGCTCGCCCACCTGACCAGGGGCGGCTGGCTGGCTCCGGGCGCTCGCTTGCCGGATTGATCCCGATAAGCAACCCAAGATCGAGCTAGTGCTGAATGTTTGACCGCCCAGGACCGGTCAGATCTTCAGCGCTATCGATTGACGGGCGGTGCGAGGCCCCGGTGCGGTGCGTCGCTAGCGGACGGGATCTTCCTCGTCCGCGGTGTCTTCGGCATCCTCGGCGCCGGTGCCCTCTTCGAGGCGCGCGCGGAACTCGGTGGCCTTGGAGCCGACCCGGCTCAGCCGGCGGTTCAGCTTGTCGGCGATGATCTGGCGCTGCTTGTTCAGCAGGATGTAACTGCCGAGCGCGCTGATCACGAGGCCAAGGGCGAGCAGCAGAACACCGCGTGCCCCGGCCATGTACAGCACTATGACCGAGACGCCGAACATCAGGATCCGGGCGGAGGTGTAGGCAAGTGCGGTTCTCATAGCGCTACCAAGTGTAGGACTATGTCCGCAGGATGTCGGCAAGCAGGGTCGGATCGATGTTGCCGCCGGAGAGCACCGCGACCATGGGGGCTGCCGTTGCGCCTGGGATCAGCCCAAGCTCGGCGGGGTCGCGGAACAGGGCGGCCGCGACCGCGACCGCGCCGCCCGGCTCGGCCACCAGCCGGCCCTGCCGGGCTAGCCGCCGCACCGCCTCGCGTATCTCGTCTTCGCTGACCGTCACGATGTCGTCGACGAGCGCCGTGATGTGCGGGAATGTCAGCTCGCCTAGCTGCTCCACGCGCAGAGAGTCGGCTATGGTCCTGGCGGTGTCCCGCGCCGCCCAGGCGACCCGTCTGCCCGCGCGCAGCGACTCGCGGGCGTCGGCGGCGAGTTCCGGTTCGACGCCGATGACCCTGGCGCCCGGCAGCAGCGTCTTGACCACGGCCGCGATGCCGGAGATCATGCCGCCGCCGCCGACGGGGACGAGGACGGCGGACGGCGGCCCGCCGTGCCCCGCGGCGAGGTCTTCGGTGATCTCAAGGCCGATGGTGCCCTGCCCGGCGATCACGCGCATGTCGTCGAACGGCGGGATCTCGGCGAAGCCCCGTGTCCGCGCGATGTCCAGCGAGGCTTCCGTCCGCGCCGCGAGCGTGGCCGCGACCGTGACAAGCTCCGCGCCGGCGCCCCTGATCAGGTCGGTCTTGACCCGCGGAGCGGTGTCGGGCACGACGATCGCGGCGGGGATACGCAGCAGCGCGGCGGCGTAGGCGACGGCGAATCCGTGGTTGCCGCTCGAGTGCGCGACGACTCCGGCCAGATCCGCGCCGTCGCTGGCAAGCAGCACGCAGATCGCGTTATAGGCGCCACGGAGCTTGAACGCGCCGGTCGGCTGCAGCGACTCGGGCTTGATCAGCAGGGCAGGCGATCCTGCGGCGGCGGCCGGTGCGCCGAACGGGATCAGCGGGGTACGGACGGCGACGCCGCGCAGCCGCTCGGCAGCGGCACGTATCTCAGGAAGCGAAACCAGTGCATCCACACCCGCTACCGTAACCGAGAATCGCTGCTCGCAACCTGTCACGTCACAGTGCTGAAATTTCGCAGGTCACCCAGAGCAACCGACGAATCGCACCCTTAATTTTCAGAAATCAAGGCGGAAAGTACCCGTTTGTCGCCAAACTAAGGGCATACTCCGACCGATGTACGAGGAGATGGGAACGTGGACGGCAACAATGAGCGGCTGCTCACCCCTGGGGAGGTAGCCGCCCTGTTCCGGGTGGATCCGAAGACCGTCACGCGGTGGGCAGCGTCGGGACGGATCACCAGCATCCGGACCCCCGGCGGACACCGACGGTTCCGGGAATCAGAGGTCCGCGCCCTGCTGCGCGGCGAAAGTGAGACCTCACCCGAGGGGCACCCGGCGGTATCGTTAGCCGGGGCTGAGAGCACGGAACGCCTGTTACCTCCCGGGGCGGGAGATCTCTGTACCCCCGGGACATGCTCATGGCCAGGCGCGCCGCCGATCGCGGCGCGCGTGGCCGATTAACACACGACGAACCGCTACGGGAACGCAGCTCTACTGAGGCTCGGCGTCCTGCCCGGGCCAGAACTGATCCCCGAGAAGCCTGGCGAACTCCTGGAACTCCCGTCGCAGCGCGTCGTCGCCCGCTCGCCACTGGTTCTTGCGCTGCTCAACTTCATCGGGCGTAAGCGCCTGGTCGGCGAGCCTGGCGTAATCGGCGTCCTGGGGCCCGATCTCCACGTACACATCGCCGATCATCCGCCCGTCCCCGCTACGGATGGCGGTCTGCGGAACCTGGAGGTTCCCGTTAGGTAGTCGTATGACGAACATCGCAGCTCACCCTAGATGCCATAACGCCTGTTGAAGTACAGCATCACCCGCAGCGCTACGCGGGTGTGACCGCCTAGCATGTCGACAAGCGCCGGCCGCTGTGCCGACGCGATCGCAGCAAACGAGTCCGCGAAAAACTCTTTACGGCCAAGTCCGCCCCGCTGACGGTGAAAGTCACTTGCGATATACGGCTGACATTGATCATAGATGAGCCTGAACTCAGCCGAGTCGGATTGCCACTTTCCTGGCGGGCTGTCCAGGTCGTCGAGCGCGTGACCGATTTCATGGCACATGACGTCAGGGGTCGGCGAGGGCCGGGTGCCCACCACGATCTTGCGGTCGCCGTACGCTCCCGCGCAGGCGTCCCATGTTGCCTTTCCCGACGGCAACTGGACACCGTGCAGCGCTCCCATGTCGTCGAGGTCGGGCACGCCGCCGACGCCCACGTAGATCCCGTCAAGGCCCGCCGCGAGCTTCTCCTGCAGCTGGCGGGGGAATTCCGCGAGCCGGTCGATGGCGGCGATCACTTGCGGCGGCGGTGCGGCCGCCGCGTCATCCCACTGCCGCCACAGAATGGCCTCGATGGGCCCGCAGTTCCGCCGGCCGTCGGCGGTCACCGGGTAGCTGCGCGGGTGCGGAGCGGCAAACGGCAGCGCCGCCGCTGGCGCGACGCGCGGTGCCTGCCGTGTCTTGGCCGCCGGCGGTCCAGGCAGCGAAACCGCCGCTCCCTGCGCTGCGGCCCGCTGGGCAGGCGCGGGGCCGCCGACTACCTGGTACCAGGGTTGCCTCGGCGCCGCGGTGCCCGCCTGGCTTGCGGCTGGCAGCTGGCCGGCGCGATCCTGCCCGCGCGTGGCGTCCCGCTCGTGGGTAACCGTCTCCATGGGCGCGGCGGCGAATGGCGCCTCCCTGATCCGCGCCCGTCCGACGCCGCCGGCCGCCGCCGGCCGGCCGACCCCGCCGGGCGTGTAGTTCCGCGGCATCGGCGGGGCGGCCTCATCAGCGCCGCGCGCGCTGGTCCTGCGCCCGGCCGCCGACCACGGCGTCGACCCGAAGCCTGGGGGCGCCTGCCGACTCTTGAGCCCTGCCGGAGGCTGGATAGGCAGTACCGGCATCGGCGGCCGGTTCTCCGTGCCCTGCGCCGATGCCCACGTCCGTGGCTGTCCTGCTCCGCTGCCGGTGTTCCTGCGGTGCTTGCCACCGGCTTCTGCCCCCACGGAATGAGGGTCCCGCGGACTGCCACTGCCTTCGCCCTGCGAACCGAGCCGCCAGCCGACGATCCGGCCAAGCCACTCGAATAGGCGTAGCCGCATTCTGGGACTCCCTGTTTTCGCGTCCGAGCCTCAGAATATTCCGAATCGGCCCAGACGTCACCCCAGGTGACAGACAGCGACTAAATATGCAGGTGGTAAAGAATGGGCAATCCAGATACGGGGCAGGAATGAGGAGGTTAGGCTGCCGACATGTTGCTGTCGGGTGTCCTTTTTGCCCTGTTCCTGGCAGGCTGCTGGCTTTACTGCCTGACCGACGCGGCACTCACGGCCGCCGGTGAATACGCAGGGTGGTCAAAGCGCGCCTGGATCGTCATCATCTGTGTGACGTTCATCGCAGGCGCCATCGCCTGGGTCATCGCGCGCAGGCTCGCACGGGCAAGGCACCGGCCGCGGTCGACCCCGGCCGACCGCCTGGCCCTCGTCAGCCTCGACGCGAACGTCATCTGGTACCTGTACGGACCGGCGGCGACTTCCGATGCGGCCCTTTCCCGCCATCCGGCAGGCGGCTCGAACCCGACGGCCCGTCCGGCGCCCAAGGGACCCGACGACGACCCCGAGTTCCTCGGGCAGCTAGCGAAGCGCATCCAAGGCGAGCGGTAGCCAGTGGTCAACTGACGCCGCCATTATCTGCGGTGAGTCCGGGGGTCGTCCCCCGGGAGGATGACCTCAGTTCACGCCGGCGTAGCTGTGCATGCCGGTGATGAAGACCTGGACGACGAGCATGTTGGTTATCAGGCTGGCGAAGCCAAGCAGCTGGATGTAGTGCGCACGGGCGCCGCGCCAGCCGGCCGTCGCACGGGCATGCAGGTAGGCCGCGTAGATCACCCACGTGATGAACGCCCAGGTCTCGACCGGGTCCCAGCCCCAGTACCTGCCCCATGCCTGGTCTGCCCAGATGGCCCCGGCGATGACGCCGAAGGTCCAGATCGGGAACCCGAAGATCGCCGTGCGGTAGGTCAGCTTGTCAAGCGCCGCCGCCGACGGGATGCGGTCGAGCAGGCCGTTGCCGGCTTGCGCCTTGCCCGCTGCGATCCGCGCCCGATACCGCTCGGCGACCAGGTAGAGGAGGCCGAGGACGGCCGCGACGAAGAAGATGCCTGTCGCGAGCGTCATGGCGGTGACGTGGATGGACAGCCAGTAGGACTGGAGCGCGGGGACAAGCGGCCCCGCAGGAGTGTAGATGATCGTCTCAGCGAGCCCGAGCGCGAGGACGACCGCGCCCATCACGAACACGCCGAGCGCCCAGGCACGGTACCTGACCACGATGTAGCCGAAGAAGATCGCGGCCACACAGGTCAGCGCGGTGATGAACTCATACATGTTGCCCCAGGGGGCGCGGTGTACCGCCGCCCCGCGGGAGACGACCGCGACCAGGTGCGCAAGCATGCCGACCGTGCTGAGCGTCACGGCGCCGCGGACCCAGGGCCCCGCCGCCCAGATCGAGCGGAACGCCCCGAGCCGAGGCGACGGCACTCCCTGCGCTGTGCCGCCGGCCGCGGCGCCGTCTGCCGATCCGCCGCCGGTGACTGCCTGCCCGGCCGGGACCTCCGCGGCGCTCGCCGAACCAGCGGCGACGGCCGCACCGACCGCCGCACCGACCGCCGCAAGTTCCGTGCTGCGCTCCGCCTCGGGTGCCGCGGCGGAAGCCGTCGCCCGGCGCGGACGACCGAAGGCGTAGTCACCCGCGAAGGCGAGCACCGCCAGCGAGTAGACCAGCAGCGCAACGATCATGAAATCGCTGCTGACGTGCGCCATGCCGAGATTGACGGCCATGAGCCTCACGCTCCCGTTTCTGACTGGTTGTTAGGCGGCGCGGGCCTATCCTGGCCGGCGAGCTCGGCGGACAGCGAGGCGAACTCGTCCTCGAACCCGCCGCTCGCGTCGGACCTGGTAAGACCGCCGACCGTGACGACGGATCCCGCACCGGAGGCCGCGGGCACCGCCCTGACGAACATCCGCCGCCGCCGCACGAAGAACGAAAGGAGAAGCCCGGCGATCGCGAGGAGACCGCAGACGAGCGCCGGTATCTGACCGGGGTCATAGGTGACCGCGAGCGATACCCACTGCTTGGTGCCGACATAGGTGATCGACCCGCGGCTGCCCGGCAGCTTCCACGTCTGTCCCTGGTACATCAGGTGCGGCGAGCCGGAAATCTTCGTCATGCCCGTCGTGTCGAGCTGGTAGACCGACTGCGGCACCCCGGAGTTCATGCCGAGGTCTCCCGAGTAGCCGATGAGCGACACCGCGGGGTTGTCCGCGGCGGGGAAAAGGGACTCGAGCGTCCCGTTCGTCATCACCGCGGTCGGCACGAACACGCCCATGAACCCGAGCGAGGCGTCCGGCGCCTTGATCACCCCGTCCGACAGGAGCGTCCCCGTGTTGGCGGGGATGAACGGCGTCGCCTGCTCGTAGGAGACCTGCCCCTTCGCGTTGGTCACCCGGAACACCGGCGCGTACCCGTGCCCGATCAGGTACACCTTCACCGAGTCAACGGACAGCGGATGGTTCACCTCGATGTTGTCCGTCCGCTGCTGGCCGCCCGGCGTCGCCGCGTACGTGACCTTGGCGCTGAACGACTCCGGCTGCCCGGCGGACTGCCCGGACGTGAGATAGGTCGCCGTGAACGTGTCGAGCGTGAGGCTGAAGGGCGCGAGGTCGGACCCGGCGACCAGCCGTCCGGGGTGGAACTCGTCGAGTGCGGAGGTGGTATCCGCGAAGGTGCTGCCCTCGACGAGCAGCTTGTCCGCCTTATAGCCGAAAAGGCCGCCGATCGCGATCGCGATCAGCACGCCGAGCAGCGACAGGTGGAAGATGAGGTTGCCTACCTCGCGCAGGTACCCCTTCTCCGCCGACACCCAGTGGCCGGCGTCGTGGCCGACATCCCCGCTCGCTGGCCGCCGCAGCCGGAACCGCTGCCCGCCGAGCACCGAGGCGGCCGCGTCCACGGCCGCTTCCGGCGACAGTTCGGACGCGTAGGACGCCGAGTGGGGCAGCCGTGCCAGGTTCCGCGGCGCGCGGGGCGGGGGGGTGCGCGCCGACCCGGCGAGCCGGAACGTGCGCGGCACGACGCAGCCGACAAGAGACGCGAACAGCAGCAGGTAGATCGCCGCGAACCACGGCGAGGCGAAGACGTTGAACAGCCCGATGCGGTTCAGCCACGGCGCGAGCCAGTGGTGAGACGCGTAGTACTGCTGCACGGCGGCGGGGTCGCTCCCCTGCTGCGGCAGCACGGAACCGGGTACCGAGCCGAGCGCGAGCAGGCACAGCAGCACGAGCGCCGTCCGCATGGAGGTGAGCTGTCGCCACCCCCAGCGCAGCCAGCCGGCACTCGCCGCCGGTGGTCCCGAGGTCCCGCCGGTACCGCTGCCCGCTTCGCCCGAATCGTCTTGCCCGAACGATCCCGTGGCTTCGTCGGAAGGCTCAGCCGACTCGGTCGACCGCGGCGCATGCACGTCGGTCACCTGGTCACCGCCGCGTCGCGGAGCAACGTCGTCAGGTCCGCGTAGGTCGCCGCGCCGAGCACCATGCCAGCGACGTGACCCGTCCGGTCGATCACCACGGTCGTCGGGGTGTCGCTTATCGGCGCCACCTGGGAGAAGTCCTGGACGATCGCGTAGCCCGGGTCGTTCACGCTCGGATAGCTGATGCTGGCGCCGCGGTCGAAGACCAGCGCGTTCACGGGGGTGTCGGCCACGTCATCTCCGAGAAAGGCGACCCCTTTCGGGGCGTACTGCTGTGCGACAGCCTCGAGCGTCGGCGCCTCATCACGGCACGGCGGGCACCAGGATCCCCAGAAGTTGAGCACCACGGTCTTGCCACGGTAGCTGGCGAACTTGATCGGCGTCCCGGTCAGCGAGGTCGCGGTGAAGTCGGGCGCGAGCGGCCGGTGGCCGGCCGGGTACTCGATCATGCTGTCGCTGGCATTGCCATTTCCCTGGGTGAGCAGCGTCACAGCGAGAGCACCGGCCAGCAGCACCGCGGCAACAGTCGCCGCCGTGATGACCGTCCGTCGCCTGGCTCTGAACACCGGTAATCCGCCACTCCTACAGGAGGTAGTACGTGCTTTATTGTGCCCTATCCCGGTCGGCGACCTGTCGGCGGGGCGGCACGGCGTAGGAAACGCCGGTCAGCACGTCCCCGTCGAACGTAAGGCTGGTGACGGAGCCGAGCGCGCACTCGCGCGTGTTCGGGTTGTGCCACAGGCGCTTGTGCTCGGCGGCGAGGCGGCTGACCCAGATCGGGAGCTGGTGGCTGACGCAGACCGCTTCCCGTCCCCTGCCAGCCTCCCGCGCGTGGTCGATAACCTGGCGCACCCGGGCGACGACCTGGGTGTAGGGCTCGCCCCAGGACGGCTGGAACGGGTTCCACAGGTAGCGCCAGTTCAACGGGTTCATCGCGAGGCTGGCGAGGCCGACCGACTTGCCCTCGAGCACGTTCCCCGACTCGATCAGCCGGTCATCGGTGGTGATCGTGAGCCCGAGCCGCTCAGCCACCGGCTTCGCGGTCTCCTGCGCACGCTCAAGCGGGGACGCGAAGACCGAGGCGACCGGCCGCCCTTCGAAGAAATCGGCGGCGGCGGCGGCCATCAGCTGCCCGTTCGCCGACAGTTGGTACCCGGGTAGCCGTCCGTAAAGTACGTGGTCCGGGTTGTGCACTTCACCGTGCCTCAGCAGGTGAACAACAGTGATCTCAGCCATGGCCACGCCAGCATACCGGCTCGCCTCGATTGCTTCTCAGCGGAGTGATCGCTCCGCGCTCGAGCCGAGGAAGTCGCCTTGCGCAGGGAAGACGATCTTGAAGGTGCCGCTGAGCGTGCCGCTCAGGCTCCACGCCACGTCTCCCGAGGTCAAGCCGGTGCCGACCCGACAGGAGCCCAGGTAGCGCCAGTTCTTCGAGCCCGTGGGACGGTAATAGAGCCTGCTGACGCCCGTGACGTTCAAGAGGTTAACGCCACCCGACTGCGGATAGTCCTCCATGATGGCGGCAATTGACGTACCCCCGTAGAGGTGCAGGGCGTACGGCCAGGGCTCGACCGGATCGACCTCGACCCACCATTGCGCCTTCCCGGCCGGCTTCACCGACAGCGAGAAGCTCCCGTTCGCCTTGACCGGGCCGGTAACGCTGGTGGGCGCACCGAGGCGGCGTACCCGTTCGCCTGGTCGCCAGCGAACGAGGCCGTGAAGATGCCGCCCGCGACGAGGTTGTGCACGACGGCATCGAAGTTGCCCGTTTGTTAGGCCATTGTGTCGATCTGACATCACCCGCCAACGGCCCGATCAGGCGACCTCGGCATAGCGGCGGCGGTCGGAGATGACCTCTGTCAGCCGGCTGAGCTGCTGCTTGACGGCGGCATGATCTATCGCTCCCAGGTCCGCGACCGCCGCGAGCGTGGCGGCCAGCTCGTCCGCCTCTCCAACCAGCGCCCAGTCGAACTGGAGGAACTCGTCGAGTCCGCCGCGGCGCAGCCGGTCCCATACCTTGTCCTCGGGCAGCAGCGGCAGGCCGCGAACAGCGGTCGCCACGCTGTCGATGTCCCGGCCGAGCCGTTCGGCCTGGCGAAGCGGTGCCATCACCTCCGTCGGCGGGAACGGATTCTCCCTGGTGGACGGCGGCACGCGGTCGGCGCGCCACTGACTGGCCAGGTCCCGCAGGCGACTGGTCGCCTCGGCGAGGCTGTGGGCTACCCGTTCCCTGACGAGCAGGTCATCGGCGCGCAGCCTGCCCTTCGCCGTGTAGACGTCGGACGAGAGCAGGCCGCGCAGCCGATCGGCTATGGGTTCCGCCATCGAGTCACTGGCCAGGCACGAACGAACCGGTGGTGCCGTTGGCGACGCCGGGCACGCCGGGTATCCCGGCGGGCGGCAGGCCGGTGAGACCGATGTTGAACGGCAGGCCGACCGCCATGTTCGGCGCGGAGATCAGGCCACGCTCCGCCATCTTCATCGCGACGTAGTAGCGGACGGCATCAATCTCCGACAGGCCGAACGCCCGCAGCGAGATCAGCTCGCGCATCCGCTCATCGGCCGGCCTGATCAGCACCTTCACGTCGTTGAGCATGATCCCGTAGATGGACAGGAAGTCCTGCAGGTGACCGCGGACCAGCTCGGTGATGTCCTGGATGCGCTCGTTGACCTGCTCCATCGGAGTCACCTGGACGAGCTGGTTGACCGACTGCTCGACGACGGGACCCGCGTAGGCGTTCAGTGCCTCGGTGGTCAGCACGTGCCCCGAGTAGGGCATGTGCGTAACGAGCTTGACCGCGTCCTGCGGGCTGTCCACGTGCACGTAGTAGTCCACGTCGTAGACGAGCTCGGCGAGCTCGCGCGAGAGCGCGAGGCCCTTCGCCTTGGCGACGCTCTTCGCGCGGGACACGAACAGCGCCTCGTACTGCCAGGGCGACTGACCGCCGTAGAACGCCTGCTGCATGCTTCCGATCAGCGGCCGCTGCGGCGTCTCCACCGGATACTGGCCGGTCTCGTACACGTTCAGGATCGCGCCGCGTGACTTGAGCACACAGAAGTGGTTGCTCTCAACGGTCAGCAGGCTGCCGTTCATGATGTCGTTCCCTGGATGGTGGTACATGAGGACTCCCGGCCCCATGACCTCGGTCCCATCGGGGTTCAGCGTGCTGATAACGCTCCTGACGGCCATCGTCCGGCTCCTCCCGTTAAGCGCGGGCTCCGGTACCCGCCGCCTACGCCCATACTGGCACGCCCACCAGCGACAAGACGTGTCGGCTCGGCTACCGAGGCAACTGCCGAAATAACCCGGACGCTCCACGTCAATCGCGAGCTACCCGCGCCGAAAATCGATAGCGCTGAAGATCTAACCCGTCCTGGGCCAATGCCGGGAATTTGAGGTGCCCGGTATGCCGTCTTTGGCAGCCGTACTGGCCGGTCGGTGGCGTTTCGGATGGGAAGTGCCGGGGGCGGGCGTGCCGCCGTTCCGGGAAAGCGCCCGGTCTCGCCCGGCCGGGGGTACACCTGATGCACCGGCGTGCTGCCGTGGCCGCTGTTCACATTCGACGGCGCAGCTCAACGGCATGGCCAGGTGGGGACGCGGCGGTGCAGGGTGCTTGCTGTTGTCGGTTGAGTAAGCGTGAGCGCTCGTTAGCGCGCTGGAGTGGTGGCGTGGACCTGAAGGAGAGGGGCGGCTACTAATCGAATAAACGATCTTGGTAGCACGTATTGGAATCGGTAAATAGAACTGGTAACCTGGAAGGGATGGATTCGGCTCGGGCCAGCGGCACCAGGAGGGGGAGGTCCGGGATGCGCACAGCGGACGGCGTGACCGGCGGGACGCCTTTCGGCAGCGCCGGTTCCGGCAGCACGGCGGAGGCGCTGGGGGCGGGGGCCGCGCTCGCGGACCACCCGGCCGCCGGCCGGAAGGCCGCCGCGCCCGGGCAGGACGGCCCGGCGTGACCCTGCTGGCGTACCGGTTCACCCTGGACCCGGCGCCGGCGCAGGAACGGGCGCTGCGGTCCCGCGCCGGGGCGGCCCGGGCGGCGTTCAACTGGGGCCTCGCCCGGGTGAAGGCGAACCTCGGGCAGCGGGAAGCGGAACGCTCCTGCGGCATCGCCGAGGACGACCTCACGCCCGCGGTCTCGTGGCCGGTGTACTCGATGCGGAAGGCGCGGAACCAGGCCAAGGACGACGTCGCCCCGTGGCGGGGCGAGTGCTCCAAGGAGGCTTACGCCAGCGGGCCCGACCGTCTCGCGGCGGCGCCCGGGAACTGGCAGGACCCGAAGAAGGGGAAGCTCAAGGGCCCGCGCACGGGGTTCCCCCGCTTCAAGTCGAAGCGGGGGACGGTTCCGCCGGTGCGGTTCACCACGGGCGCGATACGCCTGACCGGCGACCGCAGGCACGTGACCCTGCCGGTGCCGGGCACCCTCAGGACGCACGAGCCCGCCCGCAAGCTGGCCCGCCGTATCGCGGCCGGCACCGCCAGGGTCAGGTCCGCGATCGTGCGCCCGGAGGCCGGGCGGTGGTTCGCGTCGTTCACCGTCGAGGTCCAGCGCGCTGAGCGCACGCCGGCCCGCCCAGGCGCGGCGGTCGGCGTGGACCTGGGCGTCAAGACCCTCGCGGTGTTCTCCGACGGCCGCCCGCCCGCCGAGAACCCGGGGCACTACGACGCCGCCTGCCGCAAGCCCGGCCGCCTCTCCCTGGCCGCGTCCCGCAGGGCAGGCCCGGACCGGCGCACGGGGCAGAGACCGTCGAACCGGTGGCGGCGCGCCGACCAGGCCCGCAACCGGGTCCGCTACCGCACCGCCAGCCTGCGCCGGGACGCCATCCGCAAGCTCACCAGCAGCCTCGCCGCCGAGTACGGCACGGTCGTCGCCGAGGACCTGAACGTCGCCGGGATGGTGAAGAACCGGCGGCTCGCCCGCGCGATCTCCGACGCCGGGTTCGGGGAGATCCGCCGTCAGCTCGCGTACAAGACCGCATGGAACGGCGGCCGGCTCGAAGTCGCCGGCCGGTGGTTTCCCAGTTCCAAGACGTGCTCCGCATGCGGTGCAGTGAAAGCCAAGCTGCCCCTGCGGGTCCGCACGTACGCCTGCGAGTCCTGCGGCCTGGTCATCGACCGGGACGAGAACGCGGCGCTCTACCTCGCCGCGCTGGTGAAGCGGCACGTCGCCGGGAGTGGCCCGGAGACGGAAAACGGACGCGGAGCCGACCGTAAGACATCCTCCGGGATGCAGGCGGCCGTGAAACGTCAACCCGGCACCGCGCGAGCGGGTCAGACCGGGACCGTCCCAGCGCAAGCCGGGACTGCGAAAGCGAGCGCTCATGCTCACTAACTCGCAACGGGATGAGTCCGGCAGGGCTGCGGCGGCGGCGCGGGCGGCGGACGGGAGGGCGGCGGCGATGCGGGAGAAGGCGGCGTCGTCGTGGGCGGCGGAGGTGAACCAGGCCTCGAACGCGGACGGGGGGAGGTAGACGCCGCCGTCCAGCATGGCGTGGAAGAACGCCGAGTACGCGACGGTGGACTGGTCCTTGGCGTCATCGAAGTTGGCCACCGGGCCGGTGCGGCCGAGGAACACCGTGAACAGGTTCCCCGCCGTCGACAGGTAGTGGGGAACGCCAGCGGCGGCAAGCTCGGCGGAGACCAGCTTGGACAGTTCACCGGCGAACGAGTCGACGGCGGCGTAGACCTCGGGCGTGCAGGCGCGCAGGGTGGCCAGTCCGGCGGCGGTCGCCAGCGGGTTACCCGACAGGGTGCCCGCCTGGTAGACGGGACCGACCGGCGCCAGCCTCTGCATGACGTCCGCACGGCCGCCGAACGCAGCGCACGGCAGCCCGCCGCCCATCACCTTGCCGAACGTCACCAGGTCCCCGCGCACTCCATCGAGGCCGTACCAGCCGGACGGCGAGACACGGAAGCCGGTCAGCACCTCGTCCATGATCAGCAGGGCCCCGGCGGCGTCGCACTCCGACCTGAGCAGCGCGTTGAATCCCGGCGCTGGCGGGACCACGCCCATGTTGGCCGGGCAGGCCTCGGTGATCACGCAGGCGATCTCACCGCCGCGCGCCGCGAAGAGCGCCTTGACGGCCGCGGCGTCGTTGTAGGGCAGCACCACGGTGTCCGCCGCGGACGCGCCGGTCACTCCGGGCGTGTCGGGCAGGCCGAGCGTCGCGACGCCTGAGCCGGCCGCGACGAGCAGCGCGTCCACATGGCCGTGGTAGCAACCGGCGAACTTCACGACGAGCGACCGGCCGGTGTAGCCACGGGCGAGCCGGAGCGCGGACATCGTCGCCTCGGTACCGGAGTTGACGAGCCTGACCTGCTCGACAGGTGCCCGCGCGATGATTTCCGCCGCCAGCTCGACCTCGCCAGGCGTGGCCGCCCCGAATGACGTCCCTCGCGCGAGCGCGTCCGACACGGCGGCAACCACCGAGGGATGCGCGTGCCCGAGGATCATCGGCCCCCAGGAGCACACGAGGTCCACATACTGACGGCCGTCCACGTCAAACAGGTACGGACCCGCGCCCCGCTCGATGAACCTCGGCGTGCCGCCGACCGGGCCGAACGCGCGGACCGGTGAGTTCACGCCCCCCGGCGTCACCTCGACGGCTCGTGCGAACAGTGCGGCGCTACGGTCGCCGGTCAGGGAAGCGTCGGTCACGAGCTAGCCTTCTTCCTCGCAGGCGTCAACCAGGAATTCGAGCAGCCGGAACGCGTCGGGGAGCGGCCGTCCCGCCGGCTGCCTGACCCAGCGTACGTCCTGGCCCGAGCCGTACCTGGAGGGCGGTGCGAGCACAAAGCTGTCCCGGCAGTGCCAGTGCAGCGCCTCGGCCTCGCCTGACATGTCCGGCGAGGAATCGAGGCCGCAGGACCACCACTCGTCCTCATCGACCGGCGATCCCCTGGTGATGACGTAGAAATGCATCCGCTCGGTGCCCTCCACAGCGACGGGACCCGTCTCGACCCCGGCCGCCACCATCGCGGCAAGCGCGGTGGCACCGGCTACCGCTGGCACGTCAAGAACGTCAAAAACCCGCCCGGTGACGAGTATCACGTTCGCCTCCGGGCGGGTTTCCCACCACTGTCCTATCTCCGCGCTGTCGACCGTCGCCTGCATCTGCCAGGTCGGCGAGACCGGGTGCGCGCCAGGAGCCGGGCAGCCGACCCGGTCGCACGAGCACGCGCGGCCCGGCTCAAGCAGGCCGATGCCGTCTAGCCCCTTGGTTGGGTGCGCCCCGGGGCATACTGGCCAGCCAAGCGCGGCGTACTCACGTGCGGCCGCGCCCATGTCGGGTGGCCGCTGCGCCGCCCAGCGGCGGCCTCGTCGCCGCATCATCGTTACCATCGGGCCCGCTCCTAGTGGTCCACACGGCCGCCGGCCCTTGGCGGGGAATGCCGAAGCATCCGCTAAAGCCGGTCTGTTGGGATTGCCGGAAGCTTACCGCCACCCACCGTGTCATTAGGAGCGAACGGGAGTGACCCGCGCCACGCCGCGCTAGCGGAGCTTGCGAGCGACCTCGGCGGCCCAGTAGGTCAAGATCACGGACGCGCCGGCCCGGCGGATCGAGGTGAGGGTCTCCATGATCGCCTTGTCGCGGTCGATCCAGCCATTGGCCGCCGCCGCCTCAACCATCGCGAACTCGCCGCTGACGTGGTACGCGGCAACGGGGACCTGGACCATGTCCGCGACCCGGCGGATCACGTCGAGATAGCTGAGGGCCGGCTTGACCATCACCATGTCCGCGCCCTCCGCCAAGTCGAGGCTCACTTCCTTGAGCGACTCAAGGACGTTCGCCGGGTCCTGCTGGTGCGTGGCGCGGTCGCCGAACTTGGGCGTGCCCTCGGCTGCCTCACGGAACGGCCCGTAGAACGCCGACGCGTACTTGGCCGAGTAGGCGCAGATCGGAACGGCACGGAACCCGGCACCGTCAAGCGCCTTCCTGATGGCGCCGACCTGGCCGTCCATCATGCCGCTCGGCGCCACCATGTGCGCGCCCGCCCTGGCCTGCGCGATGGCCGTGGCGGCGTACCGCTCGAGCGTCGCGTCGTTGTCCACGTCACCGCTGGCGGTGACGATGCCGCAGTGCCCGTGGTCGGTGTACTCGCACAGGCACAGGTCGGCCATGACCACGAGGTCATCGCCCACCTCGGCCTTGATGTCCGCGATCGCGACCTGGGAGATCCCGTCGGGATCGTCCGCCGCGCTGCCGAGGCCGTCCTTGTCCGCGGGGACGCCGAACACCATGATCCCGCCCACGCCGGCCACAGCCGCTTCCGCGGCCGCCTTGCGCAGGCTCTCCCTGGTGTGCTGAAGCACACCAGGCATCGAACTGATCCGCCGCGGGTCCGCGAGCCCTTCCTTGATGAACACAGGGAGGACCAGCTCGGCGGGGCGCAGCGCCGTCTCCGCCACCATTGACCGCAGCGCCTTAGTCCCGCGCAGCCGACGCGGTCTAACCTCAGGAAACCCGGCACTCATACGACTCTCTCCAGATGAAGGGAACAGCTACCTTAGGCGGCGCCGACCGCCTCGGCGGCGCTCGCTCGGCCGGCGCAACGGCTCGCCCGCATCGCGGGCCGAGTCACGCTGAGCAGCACCGAACTCGGCGAGCGCGTCGACTAGCGCGGCGACCGACGGCTTGGGGGCCATCACGTCTACCCGCAGCCCGAATTCCGCCGCGGTCTTCGCCGTCTGCGGGCCGATCACGCCGATCACGGTCACGGCATGCGGCTTGCCCGCGATGCCGACCAGGTTCCTGACGGTGGAGGACGAGGTGAAAAGCACGGCGTCGAACCCGCCGCCCTTGATCGCCTCCCGGATGCGGGCCGCAGGCGGCGCGGCGCGCACCGTCCGGTAAGCGGTCACGTCCTCCGTCTCCCAGCCCAGGTCGGTCAGCTTGGCGAGCAGCGTCTCCGTCGCGATATCCGCCCGGGGCAGCAGCACCCGGTTAATCGGGTCAAGCACGTCGTCGAATGGTGGCCAGACGTCGGCAAGGCCCTCGGCCGACTGCTGTCCGTCGGGGACCAGGTCCGGCCTGATGCCGAAGTCAAGCAGCGCGGCCATCGTCTGATCGCCGACCGCCGCGATCTTTACCCCGGCAAAGGCACGGGCGTCGAGGCCGTACTCCTCGAGCTTCTCCCGCACCGCCTTGACCGCGTTGACAGAGGTGAACGCCACCCACTCGTACCGGCCGGTGACCAGGCCCTTGACCGCGCGCTCCATCTGCTGAGGCGTCCGAGGCGGCTCGACGGTGATCGTCGGGACCTCCTCGGGCATCGCGCCGAACTCCAAGAGCCGCTCGGAAACCACCGCGGCCTGTTCCCTGGTCCGCGGCACGAGCACCCGCCAGCCGAAAAGCGGCTTGGTCTCGTACCACGAGAGCCTGCTCTTCGCCGCCGCGGCGTCGCCCACCACCGCGATGGCACCGCCGCGAGTCGTCGCCACGGTCACGCCGGCCGCCTTGAGGTCGGGCCCGATCCTGCCGAGGGTCGTGGCGACCGTCTGCTGGTCGGTGGTCGTGCCGTCCCAGGTGATCGCGAACGGGGTCGCGTCCGGCCAGCCAGCGGCGATCAGCATCTTGCCGAGGTCGGCGGGGGCGGTCTCCGCCCCCATGACCACGAGCGTGCCAGGGCCGTACCCGATCTGGCTCGCCTCACCGGCCTGGATGACCCTGATCTCGCCGGACCCGTCGCCCGCAAGCGCGATCCCCGCGTACGCGGGGATGCCGGTGGCGGCAGGCACGCCTGGGACGATCTCATACCGTGCCTTCGCCTTGGCGCATGCCTGCACCTCGGCGGCCGCGCCGGCGAGCAGCGGGTCCCCGCGGTAAAGGCGGATGGCGAGCTGCCCTTCGTTCGCGGCGGCAACCAGCATCTTCGCCGTCCCCACCACGTCAGAAGGCTCGGCTACCACGACGTCCGCCGCGAGCGCGCGCCGGACCTGGTCCGCCACCTCCGCCGCGGCCACAACCAGTCCGGCCATGCCGAGCAGCCGGGCCGCGCGCATGGTGAGCAGCCCGTCGTCTCCTGGGCCAGCGCCGACGAAGGCGATCCAACCGTCGTTTGGCCGATATCCTTGCCTTTGATCGGGCAAGCCCTCGGGGGGTACGGGGGGTCGTCCCCCCGGAAGACTACTGTCAGTCATGCGCATCTTCCCTGTCGGTATTCGCGCTCATCAGGTCCGCTGCGCCGAGCGCCAGCATCCGCGCCGCCAGCTCACGCCCGAGGCTGGCCGCGTCAGCCACGTCTGCCTCACCGCGCTCCCTTACCACCATTCTCGTGCCAGCCTGGCTCACGTCCAGTGCACCAGGCTGGGGATTTACCCCAGAAATCCCCAGCACTACCCCGTGCAGGCGAAGGCTATTGCCTGCCTGGCCGATCGCGTAGGCACCAACCGGCGCGCTGCACCCTGCCTCGAGCGCCGCGAGCAGGCTGCGCTCCGCCGTCACCGCAGCGCGGGTCGCCTGGTGGTCGATCGTCGCGAGCAGTCCCGTGAGCTCGGCGTCGTCGCTCCGGCATTCCACGGCGAGCGCGCCCTGGCCTGGCGCGGGGACCATGTCATCCGGTTCGAAGACCTCGGTCACCCGATCGGTGTGCCCGATCCTGGCGAGCCCCGCGTAGGCGAGCACGACCGCGTCGAGCTCACCGTGGCGGACCTTGGCCAGCCTCGTGTTGGCGTTGCCGCGGATGGGAACGCACGTGATGTCGGAGCGCAGCATCGCCAGCTGGGCGGCACGTCGCGGGGACCCGGTGCCTATCCTCGCTCCGGAAGGCAGGTCGGCGAGCTTGGCGCCGTCCCGCCCGACCAGCGCGTCACGCGGGTCGTCGCGCGCCGGGATGGCGGCAAGCGTGATCCCCGGGGCGGTCCCGGTTGGCAGGTCTTTGAGTGAGTGCACGGCGAAGTCCACCTCCCCGCGGAGCAGGGATTCCCGCAATGCGCTCACGAAAACCCCGGTGCCGCCGATCTGGGTCAGCAGCTCCCTGCTGACATCGCCGAGCGTGGTCACTCCCACGATCTCGACCTGGCGGCCGGTGCGCTCGGTGACGAGCCTGGCCACGTCGGCCGATTGCGAGATCGCCATCGGGCTCCGGCGACTGCCAAGCCGCAGCGGTGTCGCGTTCACTGGCCACCTTCCAGACTGGTGATGTTCGGGGATTCAATCTCCGCACGAGTCACGGCGTCCACGGTGCGCGGGTCGAGGTCGAAGAGAACCCGCAGCGCAGCCGCGTACTCTTCGCCGTCAGGCGATGACGCGAGTTCCTTTACCCGAACGGTGGGCGCGTGCAACAGCTTGTCTACCACTCGGCGGACGGTCTGGGCCATTTCCTCAAGCGCGTGCCCGCTCACGCCCTCCTCGGACAGACGGCCGGCGAGCCTGGCAAGCTCGGCGTCGACGACCGTCGCCGCCTTCGCGCGCAGCGCGACGACAGTCGGCGTCACCAGGGCGACGCGGGCGGCGGAACCGTAGGCGGCGAACTCCTCATCGACGATCGCACGGACCTTCGCCACCTCCTCGACGCCGACGCCGCCCCTGGCGCTCGCTTGCAGCGTGTCCATGCCGATCACGCTCACGCCAGGCAGCTCGGCGACCGAGGGATCGACGTCCCTCGGCATGGCCAGGTCGAGGAACACAAGCGGGCGGGCCTGCTCGCGGCGGTCAAGCACCTCCCGCACCATCGTCTCGGCGACGACCAGGTTGGCCGCGCCCGTGCAGGAGATCACCAGGTCGGCGGCGGCGATCGCGGCCGGCAGGTCAGCGAAGTCGGCGACCGCGCCGCCCACGCCGGCGGCGAGCCGCACCGCTGGCGCGTGCGTCCTGTTGACGACGGTCACCTGGGCTGCCCCGGCTCGGGCGGCGGTGGCCAAGGCCAGGCCGCTCATCGCGCCCGCACCGACAACGAGAACGTGGCGCCCGCGAAGCCGGCCGGGCTCGTTCCGCCCTGGCTGGCCTTGAGCTTTACCGAGCGCTGAATCCTTACTCAGTGCTGCGACGGCGAGGTCGATGCCCACGCTGACCAGGCTGAGGCCGAGACGGTCGATCCCCGTCTCTGCCCGGGCGCGTTTGCCTGCCCGCAGTGCGAGACGACCGAGGTCGCGCAGTGACCGGCCGAGTGTTCCGTGATCGCCGGCCACCTTGAGCGCGGTCCGTACCTGACCGAGTATCTGGTCTTCGCCCACGACCATCGACTCAAGTCCGCTGGAGACCGCGAGCAGATGCTGGACCGCGCGATCCTCGTAGTGCACGTACAGGCTCGAGGTAAGCTCGGCGGCCGGGATGCCCGAGTACCGCGATAGCAACTCGCACACCCCGGCGACCCCGCCGTGAAACCGGTCCACCTCGGCATAGACCTCGACCCGGTTGCAGGTTGAGATCACGAAGGTTTCCGCGATGTCCGGCAGGCGCGCGACATCGTGCAGCAGCTTCCCCAGCGTGTCACCGCTGACCGAGGCGCGCTCAAGGGTGGAGACCGGAGCACTCTTGTGGCTCAGCCCGACGACCAGGACGCTCATTGTTCGGGTCCCACGCTAATCCACCGCCTACGCTTCCGCGGCTACCTGATCCGCCGCCTGCCCGAATCGCTCGGCGGACCGCCGCCGCGCGTGGAAGGCGAGAATCTGCAGCTCAATCGATAGGTCGACCTTACGCACATCCACGCCCTCAGGCACATTCAGTACGAGTGGGGCGAAGTTCAGGATACTGGTAACGCCGGCGGCGACCAGCCTGTCGGATACCGCCTGGGCGGCGCCCGCGGGGACGGCGATCACGCCGATCGCGACGCCGTGCGCGGTCACGATCGACTCAAGCTCGCTGGTATGCCGGACGGTCATGCCGCCGAGCTTGCGGCCGACGAGGGAGGGATCGCTGTCGAGGACTGCCTCGATCCGGAATCCCCTGGTCACGAAGCCACCGTAGTTCGCGAGGGCGCGGCCGAGGTTGCCCGCGCCGACGATTACGACGGGCCAGTTCTGCGTCAAGCCCAGGGCCCGCGACACCTGATACACCAGGTACTCGACGTCATAGCCGACGCCTCTGATGCCGTAGGAACCCAGGTGGCTCAGGTCCTTGCGGAGCTTGGCGGAATTGACGCCTGCCGCCCCCGCCAGCTCATCGCTCGCGACCGTGGACACCCCGCGTTCCGCCAGCGAGTAAAGCGCCCGCAGGTAGACGGGAAGCCGGGCGACGGTCGCCTCGGGGATGCCCACAGGGTACGGGCGCTCCGTGGTGTGGCCGGGCTCGGCTGGGCCGGAAAGCTCGGCGGCACTGGACATGACGCTCCCGGGGGACGGTTCCGCGCTGCGACGGGCCGGGATGGATCGCGGCCCGCACCGGTCTTGACGGCACGTAAGGGATAAGCGAGCCACGACCGATCAAACCGCACCGATCACGACCGGTACCTACCATACGTCGTTTGTGAACGAATGCACAAAGTCTGTTACCGAGTAAGGGCGAAGGTCCCGAGCCTGAGGGCCGCAGGTCCGCCTTTCATCGGGCCCGCCCACGGGGGGTACGGG
>Ga0066797_1000017_pt1 | contig 55371 bp, 53 predicted proteins | sample PersoiDNA2013193_FD_76335 | JGI IMG/M metagenome (GOLD analysis project Ga0066797, IMG submission 76335) | Permafrost soil microbial communities from the Arctic, to analyse light accelerated degradation of dissolved organic matter (DOM) -... | ecosystem: Environmental > Terrestrial > Soil >... | reverse complement strand
CGGCACCGCTAGTCCCACGACACCGCGAGGCGGTGGACAGGTAGGGCTGACTTGATGCGGTGGTGGTGTCAGCACTGGGGACCATGGTGACGTACTCAGCTCAACGCGAGCCCAGAGATTCTTGGGGACCGCGTTTTTCATGTGGGAGGGGCAGCCGGATAACGGAGACAACGCGGATTTGGCGTCGAGGGCCGCCGGTCGAGCGCGAACAAGTTTCGTAACTTCTCAGGACTATGAGCAGGGCGATCCGCCGGTGTGCCGGTGAGCCGGTCGTGCAGCCGGTCCCGGATTTCGTCCGGGGTGTAGGCGCGGCGGCGGCGTTCGGCCCGGGCGATCACTACCCCGGTGGCCGCCACGCCGGCGAAGGCCGCGAGCCCGAGTACTTTCCACTTGCGCATCTGCTTAGGTTAAGGGGTGCCTGCCGCGAGCATTGCCCTAGATGAAGCCGTGGAGCTGGCCCGTACCGGTGACGTGTGGCTGTTCCGCGGGCGGACCATGGCCGACCGTGCGATCCAGGTGGCGACCAACAGCCCGGTCAACCATGTGGGCATGTCCGTAGTCATCGAAGACCTGCCGCCGCTGATGTGGCATGCCGAGCTCGGCCGCTCCCTGCCTGACGTGTGGGACGGGGCCAGGCATCGCGGCGTCCAGCTCCATGACCTGCGCGACGCGATCATGACCTGGGCGGCCAGGTATGGCCAGCGGGCCTGGCTGCGCCAGCTTGACCCGCCGGTAACCAGGGAGATGGAGGACTCCGTCCTGCGCACGATCGCCCGGCTTGACGGCACGCCCTTCCCTTCCACGGCCCGGCTCGCGTCGCGGTGGCTGCTCGGCCGCGCGCCGGCCCTGCGGCGCCAGGCCCGCGACATCGCCCTGGAGACCGCCTACTGCGCGGAGGTAATGGCCACCACCTACCAGGCCATGGGCCTGCTGCCCGGCACCCGCAATCCCGGCTGGTACGACCCGGGCCGCTTCTGGAGCGGTGACCACCTCGGCCTGGCGCCCGGGTTCGAGCTCGGCGGCGAGATCGCCGTGCGGATCCCGTCCAGCGAACCAGGCGTGCCGCGAGCATCCGCCAACGGCAGCTGACCCACGCCACAGCTGCGGCGTTGTGCGCGGTGATGTGTGCAGTGTTGTGTGCGATGTTGCGCGAACTTACGGAACTCTTCGTCCCTGTCGCTCGTAGTGTCTTGTGCCAGCCGCCTTATATCGGCCCGGATGGAGAAATTTCTGGACTCGCCAGACAACCTCGCCGGCCATCGGGGACGTCTAGTTGTCGGGGAGCACCGTAGGACCGTTCGTTTGATCCGCGAGATTGGAGAATAGTCTTGGACGTCCACGGCACCTTCTCTTTCCGACGCCAGACTGGTCTGCTGGCGGTGGCGGCCTGAATGCATCGCCACAGCGCGCGCGAGGATAGGGGCCCACTGACCACGGCCGGGGAAGCAGGAGCAAGGCCCAGGCCCAGGAAGCCGGGATACCGGCGGCTTGTGGACTATCCGCGCTGGGGGCGGCGGGGATGGCGGGCCTTCGCGCCGTCCTGGCGGCTGGTCACCGGGCTGTTCGCGGCGTTCTTCCTGGCCCTGGTGGCCTTGGTGATAGTGGTGTACGCCCTGGTGAAGATGCCGAACCTGAACGATCTGGCGCTGCCCACGGCGACGGTGTACGAGTACGCGGGCGGGACACCGTTCTACACCGCGGGCCTGCAGAACCGGGTGATCATTCCGGCTAGCCAGATCCCGCCGGTCATGGCACACGCGGTGGTGGCCATCGAGAACCCCACCTTCTACACCGACGAGGGAGTTTCCCCGCGAGGCACCATCCGGGCCCTGGTCAACGACTTGAAAGGCAACCCGTTGCAGGGCGGGTCGACCATCTCGCAGCAGTTCGTCAAGAACGCCTACCTGACCCAGAAGCAGAGCCTTACCCGCAAGCTGTCGGAGATCTTCATCGCGGTGAAGATCACCCAGTCCTACTCCAAGACCCAGATCCTCGACGACTACTTCAACACCGTGTATTTTGGCCGGGGCAGTTACGGCCTCCAGGCCGCGGCCGAGACCTACTTCGGGGTCTCCGCCGCGGCGATCAACACGCCGGCGAAGGCCGCGTACCTGGCCGCGCTCGTCAACGAGCCCACCATCTTGTCCCAGACCCTTCCCGCCGATCAGGCACTGCTGCGGCAACGGTGGAATCTCGTCCTGAACGACATGGTCAAGGACGGATACCTGACAAGCAGCGAGCGTGCCGCGGTCACCTGGCCGACCGCGCTGCCGATCCGGGGAGCGATACTCACGGACGCGAACGGCGTGGATGAATCCGCGATGGCCCAGGTCGCCAACGCCTACCTCAACCAGTTGCACGCCACCGACCCGGCGGTCCCCGACTCCGCCACCGCCGACGCGGGCGGCGACGTCATCGTCACCACCTTTACCCGCGCCGACATGACCGCCGCCGTTCGTGCCGTCCGCGATGAGCTCTATGACCGGCTCCATCCAGGCGAGAAGAGCCAGGCCGCCGTGGACCGGGGGGCGCAGGTAGGCGTGGCCACGGTGGATACGAGCACCGGGGCGTTGCTCGGCTTCTACCCCGGCCGTTCTGACTACAACAACGCGACTCAGGCCCAGATCGAGCCTGGCTCCCAGATGCAACTGTTCGCGCAGATGGCGCCCTTCACAAGATCCGACACGTCTGGCCCGGACTCGCTGTGGGGGCTGATGGCCAGGATCGGGCTGACCAAGAACCTGATCGCCGACCCCGCGGAGCTGCCAGAATCGCTGCGCAAGCTGAAGAAAGACCCGGAACTCGCGGCGGGCATCGCCCCTGAGTCCCCGGTGCGGATGGCCGCCGCGTACGGCCTCTTCGCCGACAACGGGGAGTACCACGACCTGGACGTTATCCGGTCGATTACCGTCGACGGCCACCAGGTATGGAGCTACGCCCCCACGGGCACTAGGGTGCTGTCTTCTGCCGTCGCGCGAGTCATCGGCAGGGAGGTCGCCTTCAAAACCGGCGCGGTCGATAGCGGCGCACCTGGCAGCTTCATCTCGTCAGGCTCCCTGGGCATCCCGAGCACCATCGGCGGTGATGGCAGTGCCTGGTTCGCCGGCTACGTCGGCACCGTCGTCACCGTCGTCGGCCTGTGGGACCAGGCCACCAACGCCAAGCATCAACTCGTCCGGCTGCCGCTGACCGGGCTCGGGGGGGTCTTCGCCGTCCGGTCCGTCGTCTGGCCCACTGGCATCTGGCGCGCCTACGTGGGCGCGATCAGCCCGCCAGGTTCCCTTTTGCCCGCTATCCCGGAGGCATTGCCCGCTTCCCCCGCTTCCGCCGCCGTGGCGGGGCGCAAGGCGGTGGGCTGACGTGGCCGACGACGGCCCCCCGAGGGTCGGCCGCCGCGGGCTCAGGGCAGGCCGCCCCGGCAGATCGATGGACTGCCCGGCACGCCTGCGTGGGGTGACACGGCAACTATGGTGACGGCGGACGCGACTGCGGCGATCGTACCCGCCAGCGCGCCGGCTCACCGCAGCCCTCGCCGTCCCCTACCAGGCCCTGGGAGCTGAGCCGCGTGCCTGCCGGCCCGCCGGCCGAAGAACGACCCCTCGCCGAGCTGGGTGCCCGAGCCGTAGCCCTTGCCGTCCTGCGCGATATTGGACGCGCAGGCTCCGGCCGCGTACAGCCCGGGGATGACGGAACCGTCGGGACGCTGTACCTGCGCGTCCACGGTGGTGCGCAGGCCGCCGAGCGTGAACCCGGCGTAGAGCGCGCGGCCAAGGCGCAGGTCGAAGACCGCCCACGGGCCCTGGTCCTGTGGCGCCAGCCAGTCGGCGCTCTTGCGGAAGTCCGGGTCCTCGCCGCGGGCGGCATGATGGTTGTACCTGGCCAGGGTCTGCTGCAGCGACCCGGCCGGCATGCCGAGGCCCGACTCCATCTCGGCCACGGTCTCGTAACCGTCAAGGACCGGCACCAGCGGCATCTGGGGCTGCTCCATGTGCGCGCTGTCGACAATGAGGTAGGCCGCGGAGCCGTCCTGGTCCATCACGAAGTGCGAGGTCCGCGCGTGATAGGAATCCTCGGCCACGAAACGCTCGCCACGGGAGTTGACGATGAGCCCGGTGATCAGCACCGGGGGCGGGTAGAAGGGCGCGGTGATGAACGGCTCGTCCATGTGCTTGAGGCCGGCGCCCACTGACATCCCGAGCCGGATGCCGAGCCCGTCGTCGTACGTCGAGCCGAGCGTGATGAGCTTGGCGCTGAGCGCGGGGGTGTACGCGGCGACCATCTCGGGGTTCATCACGAAGCCCCCGGCGGCGATCACCGTCGCGCCTGCCAGGACGACTCCCGCGTCACCGAAGGAACGCCAGGCCAGCCCCGCGACCGCGCCGGACTCGTCGGTCACGAGGCCGGCCGCGCCGGTCTCGTACCGCACCTGGACGCCGGCCTCCTCGACCCGGTCGCGCAGCAGGTCCATCACCAGCTTCGCTCCCCCAGTGTCCCCCGGCACCGGGACCTTGTGCCCGCGCGGTGCCGGCCTCGCCTGTTCCCTGAACGGCCACACCTTCTCGTTGCCGGTGAACATCAGCCCTTCCGTACCGGGCTGGATCACGGCCTTGCCAGGGAAGAAGGAGCGCTCGAACTCGAAGCCAAGCGACTCCAGCCAGCCGAAGTGCTCAACCGACCCCTCGCAGTAGGCGCGGATCTTGTCGTGCTCGGGCTCCTTCGACGCCGCGACCAGGTACTTGTACATCTCTTCCGCGGAGTCCTCGTGACCGGTCGCCCGCTGCACCGCCGTGCCGCCGCCGAGGTAGAAATGGCCGCCCGCCATGCAGGTGGTCCCCCCGTGCACGGCTGCCCGCTCAAGCAGCAGCACCCGGGCGCCGGCCCTGGCCGCCTCAAGGGCGGCGCTTCCGCCGGCGATGCCGAAGCCGATGACCACCACGTCGCAGCGTTCCGCGCCGTCGCCAAGCGCCGACGCCGGGATCGGGGCCGGGATCGGCGCGGGCAGGCCGGAACGGGACTGGCTCATGGCGCGTTGCCGGATAGCGCGAGGCGGCCCGCGAGGCGGTCAAGGTAGGCCTCGACCGCCTCGGCAGGCGCGTCAGGCAGTCCCCAGAGGCACTCGGTGGCGCCGGCCGCCGCCCAGGTGGCGAGGTCGCCCGGGGACGGTTTCGCGGCGACGAGCACCCGGATGTCGGGGGTGCCCGGCCGGTGCTCCGCGGCCCATGCCCGGCGCAGGGCGGCGGCCTTGCCGCCGATGTCCTGCTCACCGGGGGCGGTCAGCCAGCCGTCGGCGTGCCGTGCGATCCACGCGAACGTCTGCGGCCCGCCGCCCGCACCGATGATCAGCGGCACATGCGCCTGCACCGGCTTCGGGAAAGCCCAGAACGGCCCGAATTTCACGAACTCCCCGTCGTATGCCGCTTCCTCCTGCGTCCACAGCGCGCGCATCGCCTCGATGTACTCGCGCAGCACGGTGCGCCGCTTCCCCGCGGGAACGCCGTGATCGGCGAGCTCATCGGTGTTCCACCCGAACCCCGCGCCGACGGTGACCCGGCCGCCTGACAGGTGGTCAAGCGTGGCGATGGTTTTCGCGAGCGTGACCGGGTCGGATTCCACCGGCAGCGCCACCGCGGTCGCGAGCCTGATCCGCGACGTGACCACCGCCGCGGTCGCCAGGCTGACCCATGGGTCGAGGGTGCGCGTGTAGCGGTCGTCGGGCAGCGTTCCGTCGCCCGTGCGGGGGTGAGCGGCTTCCCGCTTGACCGGGATGTGGGTGTGCTCGGGCACGTAGAACGCGTCGAATCCGCGCTCCTCCGCGGCCTGCGCCGCCCGGGCCGGCGTGATGCCGCGATCGCTGGTGAACAAGACGATGCCGTGGCGCATGGCACAAGACTAGAACGTGTTTCAGTTTATGCGAAGCCGGGCGGGCCCGGCTTCAGCGCGATACCGACCTGATGCGGTAGTACAGGCTTGAGTCGGCGATGAGCACGTTGCCGCCGCCATCCAGGGACACCGCGGCCGCGTCGGTCAGCGCCGCGCTGGTCCCCGGCACGCCGTCCGCGGTTTCCGTTCCGCCGCCCGCGATGGTGTAGAGGTAGCCCGCCCGCATGTGCTGCCCGTAGTAGACACCGGTCTTGTCCGCGATGACGCGGACGGCGGCCGGGGGTGCCGGCGAGGCTTGCGCGCCGAACGGCGCTCCGATGTCGGCGAAGATCAGGTTGCCGCTGCTGTCCGTCCGTACCGTGCCGAGGGCGTAGCCGAGATCCGCGCCGGTGGCCCGGATGCCGTCCGCGACGGCACCGCCGGCCGGGGTGCCCGCGATCTGGTACACGCGGCCCGCGGACATCGCCAGCCCGTAGAACGTGCCGGTGTGCTCCGCGAGAACGGCGATCTGCGCGTCCACCTCACCGCCTGGGGCGCCCGGCTCAATCGGCGGCGGGGCCCCCGCGCCCGCAATCACCAGGTTGCCCGCCTTGCCCGGCTCCACGGCCCCGACACTGCCGGCGATGCCCCAGGAACCGGCGAGCGTGTAGACATGCCCGGCGGTCATCGGCCGCCGGTAATAGGTACCTGTCCTGGCCGCGAGCACCCGGACGGGCTGGTAGTTGGCGTTCTGGCCGGCGATCAGCAGGTTGCCCGCGGAATCCATGGCCTCGTTGCACGCGCTGACGACGGTGGCCGTCGCGAGGCCGCCATCGGCCGGCACCCCGCCCTCTGAGGTGCCTATCCCCGCCACGGTCGTCAGCCGCCCGTCGCGCAGATTCACCCGGTAGACCGCGGGCGTGGTGAAATTCTGGTTCAGCCAGCCATCGGTGGCGAGGTCCCAGTCCCACTGGTTGGAACCGATGTACAGCCCGCCGCCGGCGAACCGCACCCCGCAGGGCGAGACGGACACGTTCGCCGCCGGACCGGGACCGCCGGGGCCGCCGGCGATCGTCTCGATCGTCCCCGGCGGCTTCGGCGCGGCGCCTGCCGCGGCCGCCGTCCCGGCCGCTGCCGTCCCGGCCAGCCCGACCGGGACCAGTGCCCCGGCTGCCGCGACCGCCAGCACACCTCGCGCGAGACGTATCAGCTCCATTGCACCCCGACCTCCGCTCATGACACCCGCGTGCATCGCCACTTACCTAGACGCACGACGAATTACCCACCAGCCAGCGCGATAGCAGGCTATAGAATAGGCTATTGAATGAGTGCCCACATTACAAAATATAGGATAATTCGCACGCACATTGCGCAATATAGGCGACAAAAGACCGCGGGCGCCCGCCAATAGCCACATTCCGGACAGGATCCCCGCCCGCGGCAAAGATCTTGGCAGAAAAGCGTGCGCATAGAACGCTTTTATACCACCAGGAAAAAAGTTACCAGGATATTTTGACGAGCCGGGACATCAGATGTCATCGGGCGTCACATGAGCACGCCGAGGGCCTCGTGAGCATCCTCGGCTAAGCGGCATCGGGCCCCCGCCTGCCGTCACGAAACGACGAACCAGGTGGTTACGCGTTACGGCTGATGAACGCGGGCGGCACGTGCGCGGTCAGCCAGACCCCGTTGGACGCGCGGAAGAAATCGTGGCCGCCGGATTGCATTCCGGCGGCGTCGACCAGCAAGATGACCGGCTCGCCGCGTCGCGCGCCGACTATTGCCGCCGTATCCGTATCTGCCGACAGATGGACATGCGTCCTTTTCCCCGGACGAAGACTCGAAGCGCCGTTTTCCTGGCGCGTCGATGATCCGGCCCACGACGTGTGCGTTCAGGTGGCGTCCGTGCCGGGCGGCCGCGGCGAGCAGCGTGCCGATGCCGACCCAGCCGCCTTCCTCACGCGCCAGTCCGATGGAACCCGGATTATGGCGCAGGACGTACGACAGGAACTTGCTGTCAGCGGTGAGGTCGTCGGAAACCATGCGGGAACGCTACTTGCCCTGGGATAAGCCGGGCAAACGAAATAGCTCAGAGGCGGAAGGCGGCGATCATGGTCGGGGATGAGGATGCCTGGCCGAGCTTGGGCAGGCCGAGCAGCTGCTCCGTGGTGCCAAGCAGCGAGTAGTGGCTGAAGAAGGCCCCTGAGGTGGCGCCGGCCGGGGTGCTCGGGCTGATCACGATCGTGGCCACCCGGCAGCTGCTATCGGTCGTGGTGGTGTTGTCGCAGTCCTCAATCGGGTAGCCGCCCGAGCCTTCATCCCAGGTAATGAACACGGCCGTGGTCCCGGCCCGGTACTGCCCGCTGTTCAGGATGGCCGGCAGGTGGCTGGCCAGCCATGCGTTGCCCTGCGCGATGGTCCCGTCGTGCATGTCATCGATCAGGTTCGGGGTGATGAACGAGAACGCGGGCAGGGCGTTGCGCGCCAGGTCGGTGCCGAGCTGTGCGTACGGGACGTCGCGGCTGGCGCACCCGGACAGCGACGTGTAGTAGGGCGCCGGGTTGTGCCGGACCGCGTATTCGCCGGAGTTCGACGTGGCGCAGCGGGACGGCATCGATTCCTCGTAGGCCTTCCAGGTCTCGCCCTGACCGAAGATGCTCGGGGCCGAGGTGTCGCAGACCACCGAGACGTTGCAGTCGAGGAAGGACAGGATCGGCAGCCGGGCCTGAGCGAGCCCGGAGGTGGCAGCGAGGTAGTTGGGCAAGCTGGGGTGCGTGGTGTTGTGGTAGTTGGTGGCGAGGCCGCAGCGGGCCGCGATGGCATTGATGTAGGGCGCCTGGGACCTGTTGCCGATGATCTGGCCGAAGCTGTGATTCTCCATCCAGATCCAGACGACGTGCTGGTAGGCGCGCGGCGCCGCGGCCGTGCCGCAGGGTCCCGACGCGGCGGCCGCCGGGGACGAGGCCGTCACGCCGGTCACCGCCGCGATCGCCGCGATCATGACGGCCGCGATGAGAAGAAGCCGGTTGCGCACAAGTACCTCCTGGGCGAACGTTATCTCCGCTCTCGGGACAAGTCTGCCAGGTAAACCTGAGATGCTCGACCCATGACCGAGTCTCTATCGGGTTCCGGGGCCCTGTTCGCCGCCGTCGATGTGCACTACCTGGACGACGACGGTGCGCGGGCGGCGATGGTCGCGGCGCCCGATCCGCGCTTTTCCCTGGTGACACGGACCCAGATCGCGATGGTTGCGGCGGGCGCGCCGTATCAGCCTGGGGAGTTCTACCGGCGCGAGCTTCCGCCGCTGCGGGCGGTCCTCCGGCCGGCTGGCCAGCTCGCCAGCTCGCCAGCTCGCGCTGATCGTGATCGATGGCTATGTTGACCTGGATCCCGGCGGTCGGCCAGGGCTTGGCGCGCATGTTCACGCCGAGTTCGGCGTCCCGGTCGTCGGCGTGGCGAAGTCGGCGTTCAGGACCGCGACGCATGCCGCCCGGGTCTGCCGCGGGCGGTCTTCCCGGCCCCTGTATGTCACCGCGGCCGGGATGCCCATCGCGGACGCGGCGGACCTGGTGGCGCGGATGGCCGGGGAGTTCCGCATGCCTGATGCGCTCACGCTCGCCGACCAGCCGGCCCGCGGTCAGGTGCACGGCGCGGCCGTTCACTAGGGTGGTCGCATGACACCGGTTACCGATCCGGACATCAGCGCGTTCCTCGCCGAGGGATTCAACACCGGAAAGGAATCCGCCAAGGGCCGGGCGCTTGCCCGCGATCCACGGGCAACGCCGAGCTGTCGGAAGATCCGGCAAGCGCAATGCCGTTCCCGGTGAGCTTGTGGTCCGGTTGCGTCCTGCCAAGGTCACGGCCGCTCTCAACATGACTGCCTAAACAAGACCGCGGTACGGAACGGACCGGGCCGGCTCCGGACGGCTGGCCATATTCCGGAATCGCGAAGCAACGGCCCGTTATGGAAACTGATTGTGAGCTTCTGGCATTTTTCCCGGCCCGCACGGCCGACGGTGCTGCTCGCCTACGCGTCATTCGTTCTCATCGGCGTGAGCGCAGGGGGTAACGGCGTCCTGCTGCTCGCCCAGATGAGCGACTACGGCGTCGACCGGGCGACGATCGGGATCATGTTCTTCACCGGCTCCGCCGGATTCGTGCTCGCCGGTTTCCATAATGGCTCGCTGATTCACCGGTACGGCTTCCGGGTGGCCCTGTTCGTCGGCGGTGGCGCATTCGTGCTCGCCAGCCTCTTCATGGCCACTCGCCCGCCGTTCGTCGCGTTCGTGCTCGTGCAACTGGTCTTCGGGTACGGCACCGGCGTGTTCGAGTCGGTGCTCAACACCTACCTCGCGTCGCTGCCCGACGCCAGGACGCTGCTCAACCGGCTGCATGCGTTCTTCGGCGTCGGCGCGCTGATCGGGCCGGTGCTGGCTTCCCTGATCGTCGGCCTCGCCTCCTGGCGGGTGGTCTGCCTGGTCCTGGCGGTGGCCTGCGTTCCGCTCGCCATCGGCTTCCTGGTGAGCTATCCGGGCCGGCAGGCAGCCGGGCCCGCGGCTCAGGATCCCGGGTCGTCCGCCCCGCGCCCGGGCAGCCTGCTCCGCGCCGGGCTGCGGGACCGGGGCATCCTGCTCGGCACGCTCATGCTGGCCGTCTACGTCGGCATCGAGATCGGCGTGGGCAACTGGAGCTTCAGCTACCTGGTGCAGGCCCGGGGGCTATCCAGGTCACTCGCCGGGTACTCGGTCAGCGGGTACTGGCTGGGGCTGACCGCAGGCCGGTTCCTCATCAGCCCGATCGCCGCGAGGATCGGCGCGACCACGGGCGGCCTGATGTACGCCTGCCTGATCGGCGTCACCGCCGCCGCCGCGCTGGCCTGGCTTGCGCCGGCCGCGATGCTGACGGTCGCGGCGCTTGCGCTGCTCGGCTTCTTCCTCGGTCCGATCTTCCCGACCACCATGACGATCGTGCCCCAGCTCACGACGGAACAGCTGGGGCCGACGGCCTTCGGCGTCATGAACGCGGGCGGGGTGGCGGGCGGCGCCGCGCTGCCGTGGCTGGCCGGCGCGATCACCCAGGACGTCGGGATCTGGCTGCTGCTGCCCTTCACCGTGACGCTGAGCGTGCTCCAGTTCGCCGCGTGGTGGCCGCTCGCCCGCAGGATCCGCGCGCCAGCCTGACGCTAATCAACCACCGGCCAGTCGTGGTCGGTTGTGCCGGGCGGCGGCCAGGCCTGCCAGGATGATGCGCTCGACGCCTGGCCGCTCATTCAGCGGCTCAGCTTTGCCGGGAAATACTGCAAACGACTGGCCTGATTTTCAACGAGGTAGAACAGGCACCCGTTCGGGCTAACTAGTTCACGGTCGGCTAGGCCCAGGTTGGTCACTGGCCGGCCATCCGGGGACCATATCGCCGCATTCCGGACGGGATCCCCGCTCACGGCAAAGATCTTGGTAGATATGCGTGCGCATAGAACGCTTTTCTACCACCAGGAAAAAGGTCTCCAAGATCTTTTAGTGAGCCGGGACATCAGATGTCGTCCCGCGTCACGTGAGCGAGCCGGGGCATAACGAGCATCCTTGGCTAAGCTGCACTTCATCGCGGTACACGTCGCCCCGCTGCCGGAGCGTGTTGTCGCTGAGCTGCACGTAACGCGTGATCGGGTGGGGCCGCCTTGTGGAGCACTTTCTTTTCGACCGTGTCTGACGACAAGACGGTCCCGATGATCCCGAGGTCCGCGTCGGCGCTCCGCGCGACCTCGCGTACCACGGTGACGTCCTTGAGCATCAAGTCCGCCAGGCGGTCGGCGACCGCGTCGACCGACCCGCCGCGGGCGACGACGCCGAGCGCGCGGCTGGCGCCGCTGCCGTGCTGCACCGCTGCCAGGATCGCCTGCTCGTCGATCCCCAGCGAGCCCGCCAGGCGCACCGCGTCGATAGCGAGCCCCACCTGCGCCACGAACAGCGCGTTGTTCACGAGCTTGACCCGCTGGCCGTTGCCAAGCGGCCCGACGGCCATGATCGGCGACGCGTACGCCTCTAGCACCGGGCGCAACCGCGCCAGGAGGGCTTCGTCGCCGCCGACCCACAGGGTCAGCGTGCCCGCGGCGATGTCGTGCGGTCCGCCGGAGAGCGCGGCGTCGAGGACCTCGATTCCGCGGTCAGCCGCGCGATCGGCGATCAGCCGCGGCGTCTGCGGATCGCAGGTGGTGTGCTGGACGATGACCGCGCCCGTGTTCATCGCCGCGATCGCGCCGTCCTGATCCAGGCATACCGACCGCACCTGCTCGTCCTTCAGTACCACGGTGAACACGATGTCGGCGTCATGCACGGTCGCCGTCACCGTATCGGCCCAGGCCAGCCCGTCGGCCTCGGCGGCCGCCCGGGCCTGTGGCCGGCGGGCGAGGACGGTGACGTGGTGCCCGGCGCCAGACAGGCGGCCGGCCATCGGGCGCCCCATGCGGCCCGCCCCGATGAACCCGATCTTCATTGTTCCTCCTGAGGGAGCGGCGTCAGCATCTCGCGATGCCCTGGCATGCCGTCAAGCCCGGCGTTGATCCGCTCGGTGATCCGCCAGCCTCGCGGCGTGCGCGCCCAGCGCTCCCCGCACCGCCAGGTCCGGCCCTGCGCGCCGCGCGGGTCGGCACCGCCGAGCGGCTTCGCGACTGGCAGGCCGCCTGGCAGGGCTGCGACGGAATCCCTGACGTCTTCAGGCCAGCGCTGCTTGACGACCCGTCCGTGCTGGTCCTAGCCCTGCATGACGGCGAAGACCTTCGCGGGGGCGTCGTCTTGAACCACGGCGCGGGACTCGTCGGCCTCTCCAACCTGTTCGCCGCCGGCGGCCGGGACGCCACCGCCATCTGGTCCGCCGCGATCAGCGCGGCCGCCAGCCATTTCCCTGGCCTGCCGCTCGTCGGCTACGAGCACGGGGACGATCTCGCGCCCGCCCTCGCCAGCGGCTTCAGCCCGGCCGGCCCGCTTCGTATCTGGCTGCACGACTCGTGAACCTGCCAGGCCGGTGAGGATCACGTCTTCTGGCGCACGACGAACAGGGCGGCGGAATCATCATGCAGCCGGCCGCCGGCGTGGCGGAGGACGTCGTCGTAGAGCCGGTCGAGTGCCGCGCGCGGATCCTGGCCGCCGAGCAGGGCACCGCACTGCTCCACCGCATAGAAGGCGCCGGACTTGTCCCGCGCCTCGCTGATGCCGTCCGTGTAGAAGAGCATCCGGTCGCCCATGCCGAACGGGGCGGTGTGCTCTTTGCGCTCGCCGGTGCCCAGGTAGCCGAGCCCAAGCGGCAGGCTGGCCTCCAGCGGCTCGGCCAGCCGTGCCCGTTCCCCGCTGAGCAGCAGCGGTGACGGGTGCCCGCAGTTCAGCAGCCGGATCTCCGTGCCGTCCTTGACGATCTCGGCCATGATCGCGGTCACGAACTTCCCGCCGGGCGCCTGGTGCTCAAGGCTGCGCTCAATGTGCGCCGCGATCGCGGCCAGGTCAGGCTCGTCATAGACCGATTCGCGGAACGCGGCCAGGACCACCGCCGCCGTCTGGACCGCCGCCAGGCCCTTGCCCTGCACATCGGCGACGATCAGCCGGGCGGCTCCCGCCACCGACACGACATCGTAGAGGTCGCCGCCGATCCGCGCCGCCGCGGCGGCCGAGATGTAGCGCATGGCTATCTGGACCTGCCCGACCTGGCGCGGCACCTGATGCAGCAGCACGCGCTGCGCCACGTCCGCGACGGCACGGATGTCGACGAGCTCCCGTTCCTTGCGCTTGCGCGCCGCGCTGGCGATGACGGCGGCCACCGTGACGCCGGCGATCGTGGCGCAGGCCACGACGGCGTGCATCGGGAACCCGATCCCGTCGTAGACGGCGAGCAGCAGGCTGAGGAAGACCGCCACGCCACCGGTCAGTACCGTCCCGGCCGGCCCCAGGGCGACCGGGGCCAGGGCGGGTCCGAGCGACAGCAGCGGCGACAAGAACCCGATCTGCGCGCCCGCCAGCAGGTCAGCGCCGGCCACTACGGTCATGACGACGAACGGGACGACCACGGCCAGCATGTTCGCACCGAGCCTGGCGGTATCATCCTGTCTGCGCATGTTCCAGCCTCCTGCAAAGGCGGAGTGGCCGCTAGCTCTCATAACTATTGTGCGTTACGCCAAAGACCCGCTGGCACGCGCGCGCCCGCTCCCCCGTCAGCTTGTGTCAACGCCGGTCGGCTTGTCGTGGTAGCCCTTCGCGCCGATGGCCCGTGCGAGCGGGCTGCGCGGGTCCGCGTCCGCCTGGAGCGCGTCGAGGACGGCACGGAAGTCGTACCGGGGTGACCAGCCCAGGTCGGCGCGGGCCCGGGCGTTGACGTAAACGCGGCCGACGGACGGGAACATGCGCCAGCCCCGGCGGTCATACTCGGCCTGGTAGCCGGGGAACAGCCGGCTGACCACCGCGGGCGCGTCCTCGCGCAGCCCGGCCAGGTCGGCGTGCGTGAACGGCGTTGTCGCGCTGACGATGTACTTCCCGAACCCGATCTCCGCCGCCCGCTCCATCGCGAGCAGGTGCGCGTCCGCCACATCCGCGACGTCGACCCGCCGGTACAGGTACTCGTTGGCCTTCACGTTCGCATCGGCGTACCCGGCACGCACCTGCTCGTTATCGTCACCCTCGGAAAAGAACCGCGAGGTTCGCAAGACGATGACCGGCAAACCGTGCTCCGCGTGGATGAGCTCGCACAGGTCCTCGGCGGCCGTCTTCGTGACGCCGTAGATGTTCCGCGGCCGCGGCACCACGTCCTCGGTGATCCACGCGGCCGGCTCGCCAGGTGCCGGGGTCAGCGCGCGGCCGAAGGCGCTCGTGGTGCTCGTGAAGACGAAGCTGCCCACGCCGGCCGCGACGGCCTCCTCAAGCAGCGTCAGCGTGCCGGTGATGTTGGTGTCCGCGAACGCCTGCTTACCGTGCGAGCCGACGTGCGGCTTGTGCAGCGTCGCCGTGTGCAGGACCGCGTCGGCGCCGGCCAGGCACGCGCGCACGACGGCCCGGTCCGCGACCGATCCGACCGCCGTCGTCCAGGGCGATCGCCTGATGTCCACCCCGGTCACGTCGTACCCGCCGTCACGCAGTACCCGGACCAGGGCCTCGCCCAGATGGCCCGCGCTTCCCGTCACAAGCACCCTCGCGCTCACGGCTGCCACCTTACAGTCCGGTGCCCGGGTCAGCCGGCCGTGCGGCGTGGCCAAGGGCGGGATCGCTGATGCTCGCGCGACCGGTCTCGATGTGGCCCGCCAGGCGGCACAGGAAGCCGGAGCCGGCACCCGAGGCGAGCGTCACGTCGTACCAGCCGCTGCCCGCGGCGGTGCGGACGGTAACCGACGCCGCGGCCCTTGCCGGGACCGTCAGCGCGGACGAACGTCCGGCGTACGCGTCGGCCAGTGTCAGGGTCACGGCGGCGGCGGAATGGTTGGCGACCTTCAGCCGCACGTCCGCGTCGGCGGGTTCCGCGATGATGGCGGGTCCCTCCCCCGCGAACTCACGGTAGAAGCCGTTCGGCCCGTGCACGCGGACGACCTGACCGGACGAGACATCCCATGATCCGGCGAGGGTCGCGCCCGCGCCGACGGTGTAGCTACGTGGCCCGGCGGGCGAGGTCACGTGGAAGACCCCGCCGGCCGCGCCGCGGCTGGCGAAGGTGATGGTGAGCGTGCCGCCGGACGTCACGCCGTCGGCACGGAGGTCATACGGCAGCGGCCTGGCCGGGCGCACGCCTGGCTCCTGTTCCGGCATGACGCCCGCCGGCGGCGGCACCGGCACCCGGCCGCCTCAAGCCGCTCGGGGTACGTCTGCCCCGCCGGCTGGATCACCGGATGCGGATCGCCGAAGCCCCGCACCCCGCGCAGCGAGCCGAAGTAGTGGTCAAAGGACCGGTTCTCCTGCATCAGCACCACGATGTGCTCGACGTCGTCCACGGTCCCTGTGCGGACGGCGGGCGCGATCTGGGCAGCGCGGGCAACGCTTGCCGATAGCGCGGTGGCCGCGGCAGCGCCTCCCGTGATCTGCAGGAAACGACGGCGGTCGATGCGTGGCTCGCGGGTCATGCGGCAATGTCAGCAGGCAGAAGCAAACACCGGATGACGATCCAGACACCAGCCCGTGAATCGCTGCTGCGAGTCCCATCCGAATCCGGCCGCTCGCCGGTGTCCTAGCATGAACGGATGCCGGTCTCACCTGAAGCCGCGGATGCCTGGTTCACGCTAAGCGCCGCCCGCTGGCCGGAGGTCGAGGCAGGTCCCAGGCACCTGCTTGTCGTGCCGGTCGGCTCGCTCGAGCAGCACGGGCCGCACCTGCCGATGGACACCGACACGCGGATCGCCGCCGCCGTCGCGGCGCGCGCCTGCGCGGGACGGGCCGGCATCGGGCTCGCGCCGCCGATCGCGATCGGGGCGAGCGGCGAGCATGCCGGCTTTCCTGGAACCCTGTCGATCGGCAGTGCCGCCTTGTCGGCTCTGCTTGTCGAACTCGGCCGTCACGCGTCGCTGCACTGGCCAGCGATGCTGCTCGTCAACGGGCACGGCGGCAACGTCACCGCCATCCGCGGCGCGGTAGGGACACTGTCCGGCGAGGGACGCCGGTGCCACGCGTGGCACGCCGCCGTGCGCCCATCGAGCACGGGCGACGGAGCGGGCGAGTGGACGCCGGGACCGCCCGCCAACGACGCGCATGCCGGCCGCACCGAGACGTCGATCATGCTGGCGCTCGCCCCTGGCGACGTCCGGCTCGACGACGCCGCGCGGGGCGAGACCCGCCCGCTCGCCGACATCATGCCCGAACTGCGGGCGCACGGGGTCAGGGCCGTCAGCAGCAACGGCGTTCTCGGCGACCCGTCCGGCGCGTCCGCCGCCGAGGGCGAGCGCCTGCTCGGCTGCCTCGTCGCCGACCTGGGCCTGATCCTGGACGGGCTTCTTGGGTAGCGCCGCCTTATCGGGGCGGATCGCCAGAAGTTGCTAAGAGCATGGCAAGCGTCGCATGGCTTCTGAATGCCATGATTCACCGGGCGCATTCCGCGCACCGTGGTTCATTTGATTCAGGAGTAAAGCGATGTTCAAGAAGATCCGCGGGTCCTATGCCGTGGCCTGCGGCGTAGCCGCGCTAGCGCTCGTCACCCTCGCCAGCGGTGTCACCTACGCCGCGACACGGGCGCCTGTCACCACGATCACCGCCTGCGTCCACCATTCGGGCGGCGGGCTCTACAAGGCGGCGAAGTGCGCGACGGGCGACTCAAGCCTTACCTGGAACATCAAGGGTGCCAAGGGCGCGCCGGGCGCCAAGGGCACCCCTGGCCTGTCGCTGTTCGTGCGGGCGGACGAGACAGCCAAGGTGTACCAGCACAGCGCGGGCGTGACGGTCACCAACCCGCTCACCGGCGTCTACACGGTGCGCTTCCCGCAGAACATCTCGAAATGCGCCGCGGGTCACAGGGACCGCCAAGGAGGCCGGCTTCGACCTGATCCTCGCCTGCTGACGGAGCGGCATCGATCGTGCCGATGGTGTGACCGGTGTGGCCTGAGTTCACATCCTGCGTTACTGGAGGTTCTGGGGGTTGCCCACCGGGTCGCCGTTGTACTCATGGATGGCGTCCAGGTTGTCGTTGGCCGGGTATTTCGCCGCGGCGGGGCCGTCGGCGAAGGCGCGCAGGATGTTCGTCGTGGACTGACGGACGAAGCCGGGGGTCTGGCCGCCGATGCCGTGCGGCTGGTCGCCGTAGATGGCCTCGACCCAGCGCATGGTGCCACTGTTGAAGACCCCGGCGCCGCCCGAGTGCGTGTAGTAGGCGGAGTCGCCGAAGCTGGCCTTGCCCTGGCAGGTCAGCGGGGAATGCGAGAGCACCTCGATCGGCCGCTGCACCGGGTAGGCGGGGTCGACCCTGTCGTACTCGATGCCGACCAGGTGCGGGAAGCTGTCACCCGCCGCGACGCCGGTGCCCTTGAATATCCAGCTCTTCGGCGAGGAGACGACGAGCGCGGCATCCGCGGGATACCCCTCGTAGATCGTGCCGATCAGTGACGACTCAGGGTCGGCGGCGGGCGGCTCGCGCCAGTCGCTGGTGACCTGGGCGTCGTCCCTGCCGTACATCGGGTCCTGCGTGTAGTCGGTCTTATAGCAGACGACCTGGCGTGCGCCGCCGAGCGCGGTCGTCTCCAGCCTGGTCCGGCGGAACAGCGCGTTCGCCCCGAAGAATGCCAGGTTCACGCCCGCGTCGCGGGCGGCGGTCACGTTGGCCCGCTCCTCCCGCGTCCAGTACTCATCGTGCCCCATGGAGACCAGGGCGCTCGCCCCGTCGAGCAGGCGCGGGTCCGCGGCGATGTCCATGCTCGTCACGTAGGCCAGGTCAATGCCCCCGTGCTCGGCAGCGAGGTACTCGGCGAGCTTGACCACGTTCCGCTCGTAGGTGAGGAACATGTCGGCGCCGTGGGAGTCGTACGGCCGGTCAAGGCTGACCACGAGGGAGCGGTTGGCGTACGCGCCCGCCGCGTCCTTGTAGAGGTCGTAGCCGCCCCACATGTTGTAGGCCTGCCAGGTCTGCACGCAGGCCTTGAGCACGACCTTGCCGGCGCAGGACGGCGACCTGACGGTGATGGGCACGTACCGCTGCGCGCCCGATTCCGCGTCAAGCTTGAGCAGGTAGGCCCCGGCGGGCCAGTCGTGCGTCGGCACCTCGAGCGCCGGGTCCCAGTCCGTGGTCACCGTGTTGGTGGACGCGGCGACCGTGGCGGCGCGCTGCGCCCCGCCACGGGTCTTCCCCGACCGCCAGACCTCCCGTGCGCCGTATCCCTGGTACCAGCCGAGCCGGTAGGCGGTGACATGGAAGCTGGACGAGGTCGTCGACGCGAACAGCGGGAACGACTCGCCGGCCAGCACGCTCGCCTTCCCTGTGTACCCCTCGATCTCGTGCTCGGCGCCGAGGTGGCGGATCTTCCAGCCCGAGGTGCCTGGCAGCGAGTTCTCCGCGACGGCCCTGGTACGCCACGGCTTGGCGGTGGCCGCGACCTGCCGTCCCGCGCCCGCGCCCGTGCGCGCAAGGTTACTGCAGGCCGATGCGGTGCCGGCCACGCCTGCCGCGGCCAAGCCGAGAAAGGCCCGCCGGCTCGTCTTTCCGTCCACGCGGGTCATCTTGGCACGCACTTACCTATGGATGCATATCTAGTTCGCGATTCATATTGAATACGTAAGATCGGACATGTCGCGCTAAGCGAGAGCGTCAAGTAGCGGAGCCAGGGCGGCCGGGTCGTCGCCAGGGGCGGTCAGGATGACGCCGCTGACGAGGGGCCGGGCCTTGGCGAGCAGGGTGGCGGCGAGCTCGAGGCCAACCGCCCGGCCGCCGCTTCGGCCGGCCCGCTCCATGGCCTCGAGGGTGGCCTCGGGGATCGTGACGCCGGGCACCTCGTGCGCCAGGTAGTCGGCCTCCTCGAAGGAGGTCAGCGGAGCGACCGTCAGGAGCAGTGGCACGCCGGTGCCCTCCAGGGCCTCGACGACCCGGGTGAGCGAATCGAGCTCGTGAACCGGCCTGCTGACCAGGTACTGGGCGCCTGCCCTGATCTTGGCGTGCGCCCTGGCGAGCTCCGCGTCCTGGTCCCGCGCCCCCGGATTGACCCGCGCGCCGATGCAGAACGCCATCCGCGACGTCAGGGCGAGCCCGTTGGAGTCGCGCCCGGCGTTGAGCCCGGCGAGCAGGGCGGTCAGCCCGACCGAGTCCACCTCCCACGTGCCGTCGACCGCCGGGTAGTCGCCGAACACCGGCGGCGACCCCGTGGTGCACACCACCGAGCGGATGCCGAGCGCATGCGCGCCGAGCAGGTCCGCCTGGAGCGACATGATCGTCTTGTCCCACGTGGTGACCGTGGCGATCGTCTCAACGCCGACCCGCTGCTGTAGCTGGAGCGCCATGTTCAGCGAGTCCATGTGCGTCCTCGCGCTCTCCCTCGGCTGCACGAGGACGAGCCCGATGCCACGGTCGGCCACCTCGGCCGCGGTCCGCTCAGTGTCGCCCGCCCAGCCGCCGGCGGGCGGGGTCAGCGCGGCGGCCACCACGAACCGCCGCGTCGCGAGATGCTCGGCGAGCGAGCCGCCTGGCCCGCCGGAAACGCCGGCCGCCGGCAAGGTCGCAGGCGCGGGCTCGGCGACGCGGACGCCGGTACCGCCACCGGTACCGCCACCCCGCCGCCTGCCCGTCGGGCGCAGTTCCTCGGCGGCGGCCCTGATGTGCGTGGGCGTGGTGCCGCAGCAGCCGCCCACCACGGTCACGCCGACGTCGGCGAACCTGGTCAGGTACCGCGAGAAGTAGCCGCCGTCGATGGCGAACTCGAACGAGCGCGGCCCGGTACGCCGCGGCTGCCCGGCATTGGGCTGCGCGCTGACCGGCACCGCGGAGTACCGGACCAGGTCCTCGGCGACGACGAGCATCCGCTGCGGGCCGATCGTGCAGTTCGTGCCGATCATCGCCACCGGCAGTCCGGAGAGCACGGTCGCGACCTCGCGCGGCGTCTCACCGCCCAGGGTGTGCGCGTCATCGGCGAAGGTGGCCTGAGCGATCAAGGGCACGGCGGTGACGGAAGCGGCCACGGACGCGGCCTCGACGAGCTCGTCCAGGTAGCCGAACGTCTCGAGCACGAGCAGGTCCACGTCGCCATCGGCGACCAGGGCGAGGATCTGCTCCCTGAGCACCTCCATGCGCTCGGCCGCGCCGACCCGGCGGCGCTGCGGCGCGGTCACCGCGGGCGAGACGGAACCCGCCACCAGGACGGGCCGTCCCGAGCGGTCCGCGGCGGCCCTGGCGATCCGGACGCCGGCCCTGTTGATCTCGGAGACCTTGTCGGGGAACCCGTGGTCGGCGAGCCAGAGCCGGTTCGCGCCGAACGTGTTGGCCTGGATGATGTCGACACCCGCCGACAGGTAGCTGTCATGGATGGTCGCCACCAGGCCGGGATCGGACAGGTTGAGTTCGGGCAGCGACCGGTCGAGCGCGGCGCCCGCCGCGTGCAGCATGGTCCCCATGGCGCCGTCGCAGACGAGCACCCGCTCGCCGGACAGCAGCTGCGCCGCGCTTGTCGCCACGTTTACCCCCGCCATCCTAGGGCTGTGCTTCCGGCAGCGCGTCGAGGATCTCGAGCGCCACCTGTGCGATCAGCCGGTCCCTGTAGTTATCCAGCCGCAGGCCAGTGATCTCCTCGATCCGCTTGATCCGGTAGGCCACCGTGTTCGGGTGGACATGCAGCAGGCGCGACGCGCGCTGCGGGCTGTTGTTCTCGCGGAAATAGCAGGCCAGCGTGGGCAGGTACTCGGACTTGTGCTCGTGCTCGTGCTCGCTGAGCTTACCTAGCACCTCGCCCGCGAACGACCGAAGCTCGTTCAAATCGGGCACCTGGAGCAGCAGCCGGTGGATGCCGAGGTCCTCGAACGCGGCGACGCCGCCCGCCCGGCCAAGCCGCCACAGCGTCTGCGTGGTGCGGTGCGCCTGGTCATAGGAGCGGGCGATCTCGGCCGGATCCTTGCACACGCCGCCGATGCCGATGACCACCTTCGCGCCGGGGAACAGCTCGGCCAGCCTGGCCAGGCAGGCGGCGCCGAGCTTGCGCGGGTCTGGCGTCGCGGCGGTCACCACGACAACCTCGGCCTCGCGGGCGGAGACGATCGCCTCGGGCGCCCGCGTGGTCATGAAGTGCTCGATGGATTCCCTGATCCGCTGCCGCAGCGGCTCGGCGTCGGCGGCCCGGGCCGGCGGCAGCTCGAAGGCGATGGCCACCACGCTGTGGTCGCGCGTCGGGTCGTAGCCGAGGTGCCCCGCCCACCTGGCGGCGTCGGCGGTGTCCCTGCCGCGGCCGAGCAGCAGCCCCTCGACCAGGTCGTCGCGGACCCGGCGGGCCGCCGCGGCGACCACGCGCTCGCGGCCGAGTATGACGCCGCAGATCGTGGCGGCGTGCTCGGTGACGAGCAGCGACATGTCCTCGCCGACCGCCTCCTCGGCGGGGTCGAGCGTGATCAGGTAGGACGGCACCTCGTCGCCGACCAGGATCGGCGCGACGATGATGGCAGGGACCCCGCCCACGTTCGGCAGCCGAAGCGCCCGCTGTGACAGCCGGGAGGCGCGCAGCACCTGCCCGAGCCTGGGGTGGACCACGTGCTCCCTGACCAGGGCGGCCGCCCGCTCGGGCGGAAGCCCGGGCGACGCGGCCGTCTGCACGTCCATGAGCTGGCTGACGACCGCGACGGTGGCCGATGTCCGCTCGGAGATGAGCTGCACCACCCCCGCCAGGTCGGCGTCCTGCATGGCGAGTCCCGACAGGTGCCGGTAGACGGTCACCAGCTCCCGCAGGACAGAGTTCTCTCGGTCGACGTCCCGGGAGCTGTCCCTGGGAGTCGGCGCGTCCTTGAGCCGGCTAGCGGCCGGTGTCATCGTTTCCGGCATGATCACTGAACTATACGACCTCGGTCCGGCTTTCCATTGTGGAAGCCCACAAAAGGATCTTTACCATGGTTCTCGGCCCGCGCAAACACCTCACAACGATGAAGACCTCGCGGCGGCAGCCACGCTGTGCCCGTCCACAGGCCGCCGGAGGGCAGGTCTTGCGGCGGCGCAGGCCGGGAGTTATGTTACGGGGACTTGACAGATCCTTATCAAGCGCGCAAATAATCAGGCACTTCACCCTGGGAGGGGCCCGCGTTGCTTGAGTATCGCGACATCTATGCCGGGGGGCGCCTGGTCTGCTCGGCCTCCCCCGACACGATCACCATCGTCAACCCGGCGACGGAAGAGGTCGTGGGCGCGGTCCCCGCGGGCGACGGCGCCGACGTCGACAGGGCGGTCCGCTCCGCCAGGCGTGCCTTCGACGACGGCACCTGGGCGACCCGTGCCCCAAGCCAGCGCGCCGACGCGCTCGACCGTCTCGCCGCGGCCCTCGAGGCGCGCACCGAAGAGGCGGCGCGGCTCGTCACGGCCGAGATGGGGATGCCGATCGCCTACTCGCGGCAGCACAACGCGGCCGCGCCCTGCGCGATGCTGCGGTACTACGCCAACCTGGCCCGCGCCATGGACACCGAGGTGAGCCGCGAGGCGGTCTCCTTCGATGGCCGCACGGTCGTCCGCAGGGAGCCGGTCGGCGTGGCCGCGGTGATCACAAGCTGGAATTACCCCATCACGCTCGCGTTCAGCCAGCTCGCGCCCGCGCTCGCGGCCGGCAGCACGATCGTGCTCAAGCCCGCCGCCGCCACCTCGCTTTCCGCCTACATCCTGGCCGAGGCGTTCGAGGCCGCCGACTTCCCGCCCGGCGTCTTCAACCTCGTCACCGGCACCCATCAGGCGGCCGGCGACCTCGCGCGGCATCCCGGCGTGGACACCGTGTCGTTCTCCGGGCCGGCCAAACAGGGCCGGTGGATCGCCTCGATCTGCGGGGCCGAGCTCAAGCCCGCCTCCCTCGAACTCGGCGGCCAGTCCGCCGCGATCATCTTGGAGGATGCCGACCTGGACAAGACGGCGACCGCGCTCGGCGACCTGATCTTCGGTAACTCAGGCCAGACCTGCTTCGCGATGTCCCGGGTGCTCGTCCCCGAGCAGCGCCACGGCGACCTGGTCGACGCGCTCACCGAGCGGGCCGCTCACCTGCGCGTCGGCGACCCCCTCGCCGAGGACACCACCATGGGTCCGCTCGCGTCCGCGCGGCGGCGCGCCGACGTCGAGGGCCGGGTCCGCCTGGGCCTCAGCGACGGCGCTCGGGTGGCGACAGGCGGCAGGCGGCCCTCCTCGCCGGTCCGCGGCTACTTCTACGAGCCGACCGTGCTCACCGACGTGACACCGCTGATGCTCATCGCCCAGGAGGAGATCTGCGGCCCGGTCGCCACCGTGATCAAGTACGAGGCCGAGGCCGAGGCGGTGGCGTTCGCCAACGCCGGGTTCGGGCTCGCCGCGACCGTATGGACGGGCGACCCGCAGCGCGGGCTCGACATCGCGCGCAAGACCCGGGTCGGCACCTTCGGCGTCAACCTGTACGAGCCCGACCTCGGCTCGCCATGGGGCGGTCGCGGCATGAGCGGCGCCGGCACCGCCTACGGTCCCGAGGGCATGGACGCCTACCTGACCACGAAGTCGGTGTTCCTGCCCGCGTCCCTGACACCGGACGACCTCCAGGTGCAGCACTGCGATCACGATCTGTAAAAGATCAAGATCATTCGCCAGAACGGGCCGTTGGTTCCAGCAGCATCCGGAATGTGATTTCCGCACGGTCGGGCTTTACCGGATTTCTCGCTGACGGAGCACCGTTACTCAAATAGTTGGCCGTTGTGGGCCGGTGCCTGGGTAACGGTTGCCCGGCCCGGTAGCCGCGTTCTTGCCCGGCCGGGCGGGCGGGATTCGGTTCCCCGCGTCCCTGGGCCGGTGTCGGCTACCGGTATTCGCCCGGGGCTCATTCGGTCCGGCCTGGTCGGTAGCTCTCACGGCGCGATCCTCTGGTCGCGCGCGTGTCACACCTTCCCGTCGCCGGGCCTTGTAGCCCTGGGCGCGGCGCCCGATCACGGTGGCGGCTGCCTCGTGCCTGGTGACGTTCTCATAGGGTTTGCGCCAGTGCTGGTCGCCCCAGGCGCTCGTAGGCGGGGTTGACCGCGTACAGCTGGATGCCGTGCCGGTGGGCCTGCGCGGTGAGTCGGGCGCGGAACACGGCGGTGGGGATCCCGGCCACCGTCCTGCGGAACCGCCGGCCTCGCCGGCCGCGGCCCATCGTCTCCCGGCCGGCGGCGCGCCACCCCGCCATGGTGAGCCCGGCGGCGCCGAGGTTGTGCCGGGTCCTCGCCAGGCGCCTGCCGCCCTCGGTCACCCGGACGTGGCCGCCGTCCCGGTCGGCCGTCACCCGGCCGAGCCCGGTCCGCAGTGACTGCAGGCGCCGCTGCTTGGCGAACCGCTCGGCCTGGGTCGCATAGCCCCTCGGCAGCCGGTCCCCACTCCTGGCGGGTAAGCGTGTCCGCGGTCGGCTGGGACAGCCGCTTCTCGATGGCCGCGATCGCCGCGCGCAGCCCGGCGGTGTGCCGGTCCTGGGCCTCCCGGGCGGACCGATACTGGGCGTCGTTCGCGGCGATGACCGCGTTCGCCCACCGGGCACTCGACACCGCGGTCAGAGCCTGCTTCCGGGAGTTCAGCCCGTCCCTGAGTGCCTGCCGCCGCCCGGCCCCGCTCAGGCCCGCGGCCGACGAGGCCGGGCGGCACACCCGGGCCAGGTCAGCGCGCCGCAGCCGGCCCAGGTGCCCTGCCACCGCGTCCAGCACCGCCTCGTCCTCGTGGGCGGTCCGCCAAGGGCGCCGTGGAACAGTTCGCCCGCACGCTCGCGGTCGAACTCGCACCCGACCGCATCCGGGTGAACAACGTGGCGCCCGACTACACCCCCACACCGAACATGGCGAAGATCGGTGTTAGCAGCAACGATGGCGGCGGCATGTCCACACAAGCCGGCCTGCACATCGCCATTCCCATGGGGCGCGCCGGTCTTGTGACCGACGTGTCGGGCTGCGTGGTGTTCCTCGCGTCGGGGCTTTCCGCCTACGTCACCGGGACCACGCTCCATCCCGACGGCGGCACGTTCGCGTCGTCGGGATGGTTCAACTGGCCGGGCTCGGGATGGGCCAACCACGCGCCAACCCGGTTGCTGCGACAGGCGGCCGACGACCTTTCCCCGCCCCCGCCCGATATATCGTTAGCACGTTTAATAGTTGCCATCTGACAACTATCCGCTAGGCTGGGTAGACGTGGCGACAAGGACAAGCGGAAACGCGGCTCCGCGGGGCGGGCGGGACGGCGGTCAACAGGGCGAGTCCAGTGGTCGGGGCCGCGGCAGCGCTGCCGGAGGTCGAGCCTACAAGTGGGTCGCGCTCTCCAACACAACGCTCGCGATGACGATGGCGACCATCGACGCCTATATCGTGATCGTCTCGATGCCCGCCATCTTCCGCGGCATCCACCTCAACCCGCTCACCCCGGGCAACGTGACGTACCTGCTCTGGATGATCATGGGCTACCTGCTGGTGCAGTCGGTCCTCGTGGTCACCCTGGGTCGCCTGGGTGACATGTTCGGCCGGGTGAAGATCTACAACCTCGGCTTCGTCGTCTTCACCCTCGCCTCCGTCGCGCTGAGCCTGGACCCGCTGCAGGGGCCGGGCGGCGCGCTCTGGCTGATCGGCTGGCGGTTCGTCCAGGCGTTCGGCGGCGCCATGCTCATGTCCAACTCGGCGGCCATCTTGACCGACGCGTTCCCGCCGGGCGAGCGCGGCATGGCGCTCGGCATCAACCAGGTCGCCGGCATCTCCGGGCAGTTCGTCGGCCTGCTGCTCGGCGGCCTGCTCGCCGCCTGGGACTGGCGGGCCGTGTTCTGGATCAACGTGCCCTTCGGCGTCTTCGGCACGGTCTGGGCCTACCGGTCGCTGCGCGAGATCGCCATCACCCGCAAGGCCTCCATCGACTGGTTCGGCAACCTCACCTTCGCGGCCGGCGCCGGCATGCTGCTCACCGCGATCACCTTCGGCATCCGCCCCTACGGCACCTCCGCCACCGGCTGGGGCAACCCGATGGTCTTCGGCGGCCTCGCGTTCGGCGTCGCGCTGCTCGCGCTCTTCTGCTTCATCGAGTCCAAGGTCAAGGACCCGATGTTCCGGCTGTCGCTGTTCCGCATCCGCGCCTTCGCGGCCGGCAACATCGCCTCGCTGCTCGGCGCGATCGCCCGCGGCGGCCTCCAATTCATGCTCGTCATCTGGCTGGCGGGCATCTGGCTGCCGCTGCACGGCTACGACTTCACCGTCACCCCGCTCTGGGCCGGCATCTACATGCTGCCGCTCACCGCCGGGTTCCTCATCGCCGGGCCGCTGTCTGGCATCCTCTCCGACCGGTTCGGCGCCCGTCCCTTCGCCACCGGCGGCCTGCTCGTCGCGGCGGCCTGCTTCACCGGCCTGATGCTGGCGCCTGTCGACTTCTCCTACTGGGTGTTCGCGTTGCTGATCTTCGGCAACGGGATCGGTTCCGGGCTGTTCGCCTCGCCCAACACCGCCGCCATCATGTCCTCGGTCCCCGCCCATCACCGCGGCGCGGCGTCCGGCATGCGGTCCACAACTCGGGGATGTCGCTGTCCATCGGGATCTTCTTCTCACTGATGATCGCCGGCCTCGCCAACACGCTGCCCAAGGCGCTCACCGCCGGCCTCACCGCCCAGGGCGTGCCGCTCGCGCAGGCGACCACGATCGCCCACCTGCCCCCGGTCTCCACGGTCTTCGCCGCCATGCTCGGCTACAACCCGGTACAGAACCTGCTCGGTCCCACCGGCCTGCTCAACACGCTCCCGGCCGCGAACGTCGCCACCCTCACCGGCAGGCAGTTCTTCCCGACCCTGATCTCCGGCCCGTTCCACCACGGCCTGATGATCGTCTTCACCGCCGCGGCGCTGATGGCCCTGGCAGGCGCCGTCGTCTCCTGGACGCGAGGCAAGAAGCCAGACGAATCAGCGCAAGCCGAGCCCCTGGCCGCCGTCGCCGAGCCGGTGACGGTCCAGTCCGCGGACCAGGAGCCGGCCGGGCCCGTTCCTCATAATCCTTCCGCGGCGTAGGATGGCGCTCGTGCCACGATACGAGTTCCGCTGCCGCGCCTGCGGCGGCACGTTCCTGCTGACCCGCCCGATGAGCGAGTCAAGCGCGCCTGCCACGTGCCCGCAAGGTCATGCCGACACGGTCAAGCTGCTCTCCGCGGTGGCCGTCGGCGGCCGCGCGGGCGCGGCTCCCGCCACCGGTGGCGGTGGCGGTGGCTGCTGCGGCGGTTCCTGCGGCTGCGGCTGACCACGGCTGACCGCATCGGGCCACCCACCCCAGGCCAGCGCTCCGGCCGCCGATCCGGCCAGCACTCCGGCCGCCGATCCGGCCAGCACTCCGCGCTTCTTGCTGTTATCCTCCGGACCCTGGCCGTCTCCCGCCAGGAGCGGACATCGCGCGCCGGGGATCACGCATCTTGCTGTTATCTTGCGGGGTGCGCTCCGCGACCGCACCACAGCGGGTGCCGCTCCGGCGGAAATCGATAGCGCTGAAGATTTGGCCGACCGTAGGCGGTCGAATCTTCAGCACAAGTTGGATCTTGGTGAGTCTATGCAGACAAATCCGGCAGCGCGGCGTTTACGGCAGCCTGATCGTGGAGACTTTTTTCTTGGTGGTAGAAAAGCGTCCCCCGCGCACGCTTTTCTACCACGATCTTTACGGCCCGGAGGCGTGCCCGGTGCATCTTGCTGTTATCCTTCCGTGCCGGCCCTTGCGACGGTGGACTTGGCCCACTGGGTCGTTGAGATGACGCCGAGGACCAGGACCGCGTAGCCGCAGCCGGCCATGATCCACCAGCCGGCGTGCGCGGCATGCAGGAAGCCGCCGTTCATGGAACCGTGCAGGGACGCGGCGAGGACGGAGCCGACGATCGCCACGCCGAGGGACTGGCCAAGCTGGCGGCTTGAGGAGTTCATCCCCGAGGCGACGCCGGCCTGGGACTTGGGCACGCCGGACATGACCCCGTTGGAGATCGGCACGTTCACCATGCCCGCGCCGATGCCGAACAGCCCGTAGGTGATGATCAGGAACAGCGGGCCGCTCGTGGCGGAGAGCTGTGACAGCGCCGCGGTGGACAGGGTGAGCGCCGCCCCGGCGATGACGAGCGGGACGCGCGCGCCGCCGCGGGCCAGGATGCGGCCGGAGATCGGCGAGGAGACCGCCATCATGACCGGCATGGGAAGCAGCGTCAGGCCCGCCCGCAGGGCGCTGAAACCGCGCACGTCCTGCAGGTAGAGCGTGGTCAGGAAGAGGAACCCGGCACTCGCCGCGATCGCGCAGATGGCGGTCGCGTTCGCGGCGCTGAATGGCACCGACTTGAAGAAGCGGAAGTCGATCAGCGGCTCGGCCCGGCGCGGCTCGTAGCGGAGCAGGATCGTGAGCGCGCTGACGGACACCAGGAAGAACCCGATGATCTCCGGTGAGAACCAGCCGGCCGATGGCCCCTGGATGATCGCGTAGGCGAGCGAACCGAGCATCATGATCACGAGAACCTGCCCGAGGGGGTCCGCCTTGCGCCCCCTGGCCGCCTTGGAGTCCGGCACGAGGAGCGCGGTGAGCGAGATGGCGGCCAGGCCCACCGGGATGTTCGCCCAGAAGATGCCGCGCCAGCCGACGGAGCCGACGAGGATGCCGCCGATGACGGGTCCGAGCGCCATGGACAGGCCTGATACGCCGTCCCACACCCCGAGGGCCTTGGCGCGGTCGGCCGGCGTGGTGAACGTGTTGGTGATGATGCCGAGCGCGGCGGGGTTGAGCATCGAGCCGCCGATGCCCTGCAGGACGCGGAACGCGATGAGCCAGGACAGGCTCGGCGCGAGGCTGCACAGCCAGGAGCCGAGAGTGAACAGCGAGAGGCCGACCTGGAAGATCGTCCGTCTGCCAATCCGGTCCGCCGCCGCGCCGGAGAACAGCAACAGGGACGCGAGCACGATCGTGTAGCCGGCCACGGTCCACTGAAGGCCGGCGACGCTGGTGTGCAGCGTCTTCCCGATCTCCGGCAAGCCAACATTCACGATCGTGTTATCAAGGCCGACCATGAACAGCGCGGAGCAGCAGATCGCGAGCACCACGGTGCGGCGCCCTGAGCCAATGGCTACGGAAGGTGACATAACCGGGGAGTGAACCACCGGGACCACCGAGGCCGTTATCGGAGCAGAGGGCGGGATTATTTCGGCATGTGACGGCAGCGATACGTTCCGTAGTTGAGACTGGGCAGCGGAGACCGACCGCATTAAGCACCGCCTGGGGGGTCAGCGAGTGTTATAACGGATATGAGACTACAGTGCTGCGCGCTGTAGTCAATAGGTAACTCCCCGGAATGGGGGCTTATCGTCGGTCAACCACCGCGCGACCGCCTCTTGCTGCACGGTTCCGCCACCACGAGCGGTTATCTCAGTCTAAATTTATGGACAAGCCGGGGAGCCCGGCACTACCACATGATGGCCGGCCTACGGCCTGTGATGAGCGAGGTATGAGCATGTCGGAGGGGGGATACGTGAGCCGCAGGCTGCTCCAGCTTGTGATGCCGGTTTTCCCCGACCGCCGCATGTTCAGGATCCACGACCCGGAGGTTCACCCGGACGCGCCCGGCGGCCCGCTCGCCCCGGTCGGCGTGCTTGTCTCGGCGAACCGCGAGCAGCTCTGGGTGGGCAGCCTGCAGCAGGACATCGACGTCCGCCTCGTGCTCGAGGAGTGGGACGGGCAGCCGCTGCTGCCCGACGCCTGGGATGAGGAGGGGAAGGCGCGGCTTTACCTGCGCGGCCAGATCTCCGTCGACATGGGGACCGCGGGGACCGCGGTGTCCCGGCTGCGGCTGTCCGGAGGCGTCGGCAACTATGAGGTCCGGGTCTACGCTCGCTACCGCGAGACGGTCGTGCAGATGTACAAGGACCTGTTCGACAGGCACAGGGATCCGCTCAGCGACGATTTCCAGCGCGAGAAGCGCAAGCTGGAGGGCGTCGAACGCTACCTGGTCCAGCTCTGGCGCGACTCGTAATCGTCCTAGGGCCGGCTGGCCGCCGACGTGGAGGGGATCGTCTTCACCGGAGCGCTGCTCGACTGGCTCGACGCCGATGCCCCGCTGATGGGCGTTTTCTGGGTATGCGCGCGGACGGCGATCATCGCGTAGACCGTCACCCCGATCACGGCAAGCAGGACGATCGTACAGAGCGAGCCGATGATCTTGCCCCGGGTAGTCCGGAGCCCGGCGGCCGGACGCGGCCTCCGGAACGAGGACAGCTTGGTCGCGAGACCAGGGTCCTCAGCGGCAAGCCGCCGCTCAATCTCAGCGAGCATGCGCTGCTCGTCCATAGACAGCGCCATAGCGCCATACCTCCGCGTTCCGCGCGCCAGTGGGAACTCCTCTAACTATCCCCCACGGGGCAAGGTTTATCCAATCGTTCTTACATTGTGCCTGACTCTTTTTGCTGAGCGTAAGAAGCAACTACATATCGTCTAAATTACATGACTCAGAGTAATTATCGATGATCCGGTCGTTCAATTGATTCCGAACACATGTTTGCTATCATCGAAACTTGGTTCTAGACTGACGGTCATGCGCTGGGACAACCTGCGACTCGATTCGACCGGACCCGACGATGGCCTTGACGCGCCGCCGCTGATCGAGCGGGGCGCGGTGGTACGGACGTTCGACACCCCGGGCTTCCGCGGCATGACCTTCTACGAGATCCACGCGAAGTCGATCGTGTCCCGCGTCCCAGAGGCATCCCGCGTGCCGTTTCGCTATACCATCAATCCCTATCGGGGATGTCAACATTCGTGTGTTTATTGCTTCGCGCGGAACTCGCATACCTACCTGGACCTAGACCCGGGCCGGGACTTTGACTCCAAGGTGGTCGTGAAGGTCAACGCGCCCGAGCTGCTGCGCGCGAAGCTGGCGTCGCCCAGGTGGACGGGCGAGCACATCGCGATGGGCACCAACGTGGACTGCTACCAGCGGGCCGAGGGCCGGTACCGGCTCATGCGCCCGATCATCGCGGCGCTGCGGGACGCGGCCAATCCGTTCTCGATCCTCACCAAGGGCACGCTGATCCTGCGCGACCTGGACCTGCTGCTCGCCGCGGACGAGGTGACCGACGTCGGGCTGAACGTCTCGGCGGGGTTCGTCGACAAGTCGCTGTGGCGAGCCATCGAACCTGGCGCGCCGGCCCCGGATCGGCGCCTTGAGGCATGCGCCACGCTCAACGACAGCGGCCTGCGCTGCGGCGTGCTGATGGGCCCTGTCGTGCCATTCCTGTCAGACTCCCCCGCGCAGCTCGACGCGGCGGTCAGGCAGATAGCCGCGGCAGGGGCGACGCATGTCATGCCCATCGCGTTGCACCTGCGCCCCGGCGCCCGCGAGTGGTTTCTCGGCTGGCTCCGCGAGACGCATCCCGACCTGGTCCCCAGGTACGCCGAGCTGTACGGGCGCGGCGCGTACACAAGCAAGGACTACCAGGCGCGAATCGGCGCCCAGGTCCGTGACCTTGCCGAGCGGTACGGCGTCGGCCGGTCGGGTAACGCGGCGCGCGGCTCATCCAGGCGGGCCGCACCGCCGGCCGCACCGCCGACCGCACCGCCGGGCGGCCGCCAGGGCGCGGTCACGCATGAGCAGCTCACACTGCTGTAGCGGCGGGCAGGACAGGAAGGGGACCCTTCCACCATAGATCAGCATCGAACTCAATTAAACAAATCGACTTTACCCGCCGGTAGCCGTTTCGAGATGAACGCCATATCGGATATGCGGCTCGGGGCGGCCTCGGTAAGCGGTTTCCGCAGCGGAGACCCGCCGCTAAGCGGATTCCCCGACGCGCCCGGCGAGCGTTAACTGATTTTCGCATTTCGTAACGATTGCAATGGCACCGGGTGCCTGCCGGTAGCCGTGCAAACGACTGCGGCCGGCGCGCCGCGCGAACCGAACGTGCGAACCGCGCGGGAAAAACCGTTTCTGGCGACCGGTTCCCGCACGGCGCTGGACTGGTTCTGTACCGCCGCCAGAGCGAACGTCCGCGCCGTGCGCCGTCCGCTTTGCCCCATCCGTTGGGATGTGGATAAGAATGCGGGGTGAATGACGTCCCGGAGGGCGATGCTTCGGTTGATATAGGTGATGTCACGTTATAGCCAGATCGGTGGCAAGAGGGCGCTGTTGCGGGCGAGTATTACTCCATGACGATTCCAACGGAACTCATCGGGGAGACTGCCGTTGAGTTTCCCTGCCCGCCGCTCGGTGCGGCGGAGCTTTCTGCCAGCGAGGCAGAGCGCATGGCCTGCATGTTCAAGGCCCTCGCCGACCCGGTTCGGCTCCGACTGCTGTCCCGGGTCGCCGCGCACCAGAGCGGGGAAGCCTCCGTTTGCGACATACAGAACGTGGGCGTCTCCCAGCCCACGGTCAGCCACCATCTGAAAAAACTAAGGGAGGCAGGCCTGATCATCTCCGAACGCCGTGGTACCTGGGTCTACTGCCGGGTCGCGCCCGGCGTGCTGCCCGCGATGGCGCAGATGCTCTCGCCCAGGGAGCCGGAAGACTGAGCACCGGATGGCTGACGGGGGCCGGCAAGCTGTGCGGGACTGCTCACCGGGAGCGAGCAGTCAGGCAGCGCCGTCGGCCCCCGGCGTCCGCATTAGAATTGCCTGTTATGACTGAGCCGTACCGGAACCAGAGCGATGTGGGCGGGGATGGCGGCGGACGGCTGCTCGTCCGAAGTGTGCCCGTCACCGACCCGGGCGACGGGTTCCTCGGCCAGATACCGATCCCGGCGCCCTTCGCCTGGGTCAGGCAGAGCGCTGGCATGGTCGGCTGGGGCGAGGCCGCGCGGGTAACGCTGCCCGCGGGCGCGGACAGGTTCACCGCTGGCGAGAAGTGGCTGCGCGAGGTCATCGACGGCGCGGACATCGACGACCAGGTCCGCCACAGGGGTTCTGGCCTTGTCGCGTTTGGCGCCTTCACGTTCGACGACGCGTCCGAGGGCTCGGTGCTCATCGTGCCGCGCACCATCTCGGCAGGGACGGCACCGGGAATGCCTGGCTGACCACAATCGGCTCATCGGATGCCGCGGCGAGCCGTCCGACGCCCTTCGAGTACCTGGTCGCGCCGACGGGTATCCGCTGGCACGACGGGTCGCTTTCCGGCCTTGAGTGGGAACAGGCGGTCGCCGAGGCGGTCAAGCGGATCGCGCACTCCCACGAGCTGCGCAAGGTCGTCCTCGCGAGGGACCTGCACGCGTCCGCGGACGGACCGATCGACGCGCGCGTGCTGTTGCGCAGGCTGGCCGCCCGGTATCCGGGCTGCTTCACGTTCGCCTGCGACGGCCTGGTCGGCGCCACGCCGGAACTGCTCATCCGCAAGGACGGCTGGCGGGTGAGCTCCCTGGTCCTGGCGGGGACGACGCCACGGGGCGGCACCGCGGCGGAAGACGCGGAGCTCGCGCGCGGCCTGCTTGCCTCCGCGAAGGAGAACGAGGAGCACGAGTACGCGGCGACCTCGCTGCGCGACTCCCTGGCCCCGCTCTGCCAGGCCATGTATGTCGCCCCTCAGCCGGAGCTGATCAGGCTGGCCAACGTCCAGCACCTCGGCACCCGTGTCCGCGGCACGTTGTCGGCCATCAGGTCGGCGCTCGCGCTCGCCGCGGCGCTGCATCCGACCGCAGCCGTCGGCGGGACCCCGACGGGCGCCGCGGTCGAGCTGATCAGCGAGCTCGAGTCGATGGACAGGGAGCGGTACGCCGGCCCCGTCGGCTGGGTCGACGCCGACGGGAATGGCGAGTGGGGCATCGCGCTGCGCTGCGCGCAGCTCGACGGGAACCGGGCCCGCCTGTTCGCGGGCTGCGGCATCGTCGCCGGCTCAGATCCCGCGGCCGAGCTCGCCGAGACTCACGCCAAGTTCCGCCCCATGCGCGCTGCCCTTGAGCAATCCGACTGAGCCTCCTCTCAGCGGGCCGCGAGGTCGTTGCGGTACGCCCATGCCTCGATGTCGCCGCCGTCAATCGCGACGACTCATCGGGAGCGAGGGCGAGGACGCTATCGGCGCTCCACCGTTCTGGCATGGCGATCAAGCTAGTGCATCGCACCGACATTCCGTCGTCAACCGTTTGTTTGCAGCTGGAAGTGTGCCTGGCCAGGAAATAAGCTCAGAACAGCGGGGTGCAGTCGACGGGGGGCGCCCACACGAGGGTCCGCTGGACGCTCACGGTGGCCATCCGGCCTTGCTCCGCTACCCGCTGTACCAGCTCATCGGCCACGTCTTCATTGCTCGCGCCGAGCAGGACGGATTTGCCGCGCCGCACGACGGGCAGCCCCAGTGAGCCGAGCCGTCGCGCCAGCTCGATGGCGTCGCCGCGGGACCCGAACGCCGCGCGCACCGTCCACGCTGGCACGCCCGTGGCCTGCGACCTGTCCGTGTCGTCGGCGATGCGATGCCGGCGCTCGGCGTCCGCGAGCTCGGAGTCGGACGGCGAGGAGGCGGCTAGGTCCGCGTCCCACTCCGTCGTGAGCGGATTCCAGCGCTCCACCGTGACCACGGGCTCCGCGGCGAGCGGGCCGAGCAGGTCGCGGGCGGCGCTGGCCGCCTCGATGGCGGTGGCTTCGCTGTCGGAGTAGACGAAGAGCCCGGACTTGTTGGCGCTGATGTCCGCCGGCTCACCGAGCCGGGCGTGCACGGCGTCCATGAGCTGCTTCAGGGTCCGCGCGCCGCCGTGCCGTGAGTGATCGTCCAGGCGCACCGTCACGCGCCAGTCGCCCACGTCAGTCCTGCCGCATGACGGGTTGCGCGGCCGCGCCGATCCGCGGCGAGCCCGCGGCCACCGGCATCCGCAGCGGGCCGCGGATGACCACTCCGTGGCGTCGCCTGATGGGGCCGGTGCGGGTCAGGCCCGGCATCCGCTCGGCCAGTGCCCGCAGCGCGATCGTCGCCTCGAGGCGTGCGAGCGGCTGCCCGAGGCAGTAATGGATGCCGCTTGAGAAGGAGAGGTTGCCGATCTCGCTGTCACGGCTGATGTCGAACGTGTCCGGCCTGTCATAGGCCTCGGGATCCCGGTTCGCGCCGCCGATGAGCACGACCACCTCCTGGCCCTTGGCAAGGAGCTTGCCCTCGAGTTCGACCGGCTGGAGCGCGAACCTGCTGGTGACCTGGACCGGCGAGTCGAACCGCAGCGTCTCCTCCACCGCCCCGGCGGCCATGCCCTCCGGGTCGGCGCGGAGCGCCTGCCACTGTGCGGGGTGACTGAGCAGGGCGAGCACGCTGTTGCCGATCAGGTTGACCGTGGTCTCGAAGCCCGCGACGAGCAGCAGCAGGCACAGCGGAATCATCTCGTCCGGCTTGATCTGGTCGTCGGGGGCGGCTACCAGCTGGCTGACGATATCCTCGCCCTGCTCGCGGCGGCGGAGCTCGAAGAGGCTCTCGAAAAGCGCCACGAGCGTGACTTCGCTGGCGGCGAGCTGCGCCGCGTGCCGCAGCGACCTGATGCCGCCGAGCGCGCTGCCGATGAGCGCGCCGTAGCGGGTGAAGGCCGCCGCGTCGGAATCGGGGATGCCGAGCAGATCGGTAATGACGGCGATCGGCAGCGGCGCCGCGAAACCCGAGACAAGGTCGAACCGGCCGGCCGCGCTCGCCTGATCGAGCAGGCTGCCGACCGTGCGCTCGATCCGCTCCGCGTAGGATGCCGCCGCCCTGGGGCTGAAGGCCGGGGCGGCCAGCCGCCGCAGCCGGGTGTGGTCGGGCGGGTTCATGCCGAGGAAGGACAGATCGAGCTCGGTCGCTCCCTCGGCCTCAGCCGAGATCGTGCCGAAGCGCCGGTCCCGCAAGATGGCGTCGCACACGCGGTGGCTCGCGCTCGTCAGCTCGCTCCCGGCGGTCGGCGCGAGCGGCCCGCTCGCGCGGATCCTGTCGTAGAACACGTAAGGGTCGGCGCGTCCCGGGCTAAGCTGCAGCAGCGCGAGCGGGTTGCGCCTGACATAGCCGTTGTAGGCGACCCGCGCGCGCTGCCGGTAGAGGTTAGCCGCGAATGTGGCCGCCTGGCCGGGGCCGCTCATGCCTATAAAAGTACTATCTCGTTTCTTTCTCCGCTAATTTTTATCCGCGGCGAATTTCGTGTGGCTTCTTGTCAAACCCCGGCCGTTAGAGCCAGCCTGCGGGAGAGGTCGACGGTTCCAGGGAGCGCGAGCAGGTGGCTGGCGGGCGGGGCGGGGACGCCCTCGCGGAGCATCCAGTGGTCCATGTAGACGCCGGCCGGCAGCCAGAACTCGTCATCGGGCAGGCTCTGCCCGATGACGACGCAGCCGTGCGACTGGCCGGCCCGGTCCCGGTTCTGCGAGGGCACCCAGAACGCGCACCCTGGCTCCCTGGTGACAACCGGGGCGAGGTCCACGAGCTCGCCACGGTCGAGGTACTCCCAGAGCCGGCCGTCGTCGAGCGGGTCCGCGGTGAACGGCGGCCACTGCGGCGGTTCGGTGCCGACCATGGGCAGGACACGGATCTGCGGGCCCCAGGGCTGGGGTCCGCCCGGATGCCCGTGGTAGACGGAGAGCAGCACCGACGCCTGCCGGTCGCTGATCCAGCCGAGCAGCGCGCCGTGACGCGGGATGGGCATCCCCTCGGTGAGCACCTCGTGCACGGCGACCGGCACCAGATCGACCGGCCGGATCTCCTCATAGTCTCCGTCGCCCCAGGCCCGGAGGACGAAATGCTCGGCCGGGTCCTGGCTGAGCACGAAGAAGCCGTTTCCGTGGTGCAAGACGATGGACCGCTGCCAGCCGTCGTCGGACCACGGTGAGACGGCGAGCGGATAGCTGCGGAAGAGCTTCCTGGCTGCGGCGAATGCGGCGGCCCGGGCAGGGCATGAACGAACACAGACTGCTCCTCGCGTTGCCCCCTGGCCGCGCCCGCCGCATTCGGCGAGGTCTGAGGTAGTAGCCGGTAATCGGTAATGGAGTAACGCACGCTAGATGCGCGTCACATGGTGCTGCAAATTGCGCCGACAGACATCGGTCAGTTGACGCATTTCGCGATGCGGCGCCAGCACGCTGGTGGCATGCCAGAGTGCCGCACCGCAGGCCGGGAGCCTAGGACCGACGAGTTTCGGGAGAGTCTGCGCATTAGCTTGCTTATCGCACATAGCGGGACGGACGAGAAAGGACGTGTCAGGCGTCCGCGCAGCGCGGGCGCCCGGCTGCCGGTTATCAGTCAGCCGCGTCCGTTCGGGAGAAAGTGAATGCCTTTTCCCTGGGGGGTGCGTCCGCGATGATGGTGGGCAGCAAGGCGCTCTCCGCGGGCCAGCCGCCGGCCTGGCGATCGGCCTGGCCTGCGACGGGCTCGACGAGGTCCGCGATGAAGCGGGCGATATCGGTGGCCGCGCCTGGACGGCCCGCCCGCGCCGACGCGCCTCGCATGGCTTCCAGGGCCGCGGGATCGCGGCGCAGCCGTCCGATCTCCGCGGCGAGCTGGCGCGGCCTCGGCGCGTAAACCCCGGCACCCGCCTCGGTGACGAACTCGGCGTTGCCCTTCTCCTGGCCCGGCACGAACGAGGTCAGCACGAGCGGCGCACCGCAGCAGGTGGCCTCGGCGATCGTGCCGGGCCCGGCCTTGCCGACCACGATGTCTGCGCAGCGCAGCCAGTCCGGCATGTTGCCGACGAAGCCGTGCGCGGTGAGCCGGCCGTCGCCGGTCCGCTGGGCGACCCGGCCAAGCCGCCGGCGCAGCGAGCTGTTCCGCCCGCAGATGACCGCGACGTCCACGTCCTCGACCTGCCGCAAGATGGCCGCGGCTCGGCGGAGCAGTCCGCCTGAGCCTTCGGCGCCGCCGGTCAGCACCACGAGGAACTTGCCGCGCACCCCGAGTTCGCGCTTGAGGTTCTCGCGCTCGGCGTCGTTCAGCGGCGGCCGACAGAACTCGGCGGCGACGGGCAGCCCGAGCGGCACGTACCGCTCCGGCGATACGCCGTCCTTCGCGAAGCTGTCCGCGACCGCCGCGGACGGCACCACCACCCGGTCAACCGGCGCGTCCCGCCAGGACAGGTGCGCGGTGATCAGGTCGGTGATGACCGTGATCACCGGCGCGAGCGAGCCGCCTCGATCCCTGGCGCGTGCCGCGGGGTCTGCGGTCATCGGGTGGAATGCCACGATCAACGCGGGATGGCTGGCCTGCGCGGCCCTGGCGACGGTGCCGTAGATCGGCGACATGAGCGTACAGCGGACCATGCTGAGCACGCGAGGCGACTGGGTCGACCGCCAGAACAGCCACCATAGCCAGGGCGTGAGCCTGATGCACGGACCGTAGAGCCCGGCGAACCAGCGCAGCAGGCGCGGCACGTCGGGGCCGCGCAGCGGGTCACAGATGACCGGCATGAACTGGCCGGGCAGCAGGCTGTCGAGCGCCTGCCGTACCGCGGCCGCGGCGCTGCGGTGTCCGCCACCGGTATCACCGATGACAAAGAGCAATGGCAGGGGAGGCTGTTCAGGGCTGGCCATCGCTCACCTTTGTCTGTTCTTCTGTTCTGCTGTCCCGCGTCCGGCAAGTGCGCGGTAGATGGATTCCCACCGGTCGAGCACTCGATGCCTGTCGTGGTTGCCGATGATCCGCAACGACGCCTTCGACATCCGCGCGCGCAGCGCGTCATCACGGCAGAGCAGGCCGAGGCAGTCCGCCATCCCGGCGGCCTCCTCGGCCGCCTGTCCCTGGCTGATCAGGAAGCCGTTCTCTCCGGCGTGCACGAGCTCGCCGAGCGCTCCGGCATCGACCGCCACCACCGGCAGCCCGCTGGCCATCGCCTCCATGGTGACGAGGGACTGCAGCTCGGCCTGCGACGCGATCGCGAACACGTCGGCGAGACGGTAAAGGCCAGGCAGGTCGCTGTCGGGGACGAAGCCGAGGAACCTGACCAGGCCCGACACGCCGAGCCGCTCCGCGAGCGCCCGGAGCCTGCCCGCGTCAGCTCCGGTCCCGGCGAGGGCGAGCACCGGGCCGGCGTGGCCGGGCTGGCCGGCCTGGCCTGGGCCTTGGCTGAGCCGTGCCGCCGCTTCGATCAGCACCTCCGCGCGCTTCTCCGGGCTGAGCCTGCCGACCGACACGATGAGCGGGGCGCCGGCCGGCAGCGCGTACCTGCGGCGCAGCTCCTCGTCCGCCGGTTCTGGTGAGAACGCGTCCAGGTCGACGCCGTTCGACACGGCCTGCGACGGCGCCCGCAGCCCGTGGTCCCGCAGCAGCCGCAGCGCGGTCATGGTCGGAGCCGTCACGTGGTCGCACCGGTTGGCGAAGCCCGTCAGGTACCCGTAGAAGGCCGTCTCGAAGGCGGCGTCGGCGAAAGCGCCGGAGACCGCGGCGGCGCGAGACCGCGGCCCGGCCGGCGCGGACGGGTGCACGTTGGCCGGCAGGTAGTGGTTCGTGTAGAGCACGGGCACCCCGCGTCGCCTGGCGGCCGACCTGGCGGCGAGGCCGAGCGTCAGCGGCGAGTGAATGTGCGCGACGTCCGGCTCGAAAACGGAGATCATCTCGCGGGCATCGGACACGGAGAGCAATCCAAGCCGCTGGCCCTCGTACCAGGGCCAGCGCACCGAGCCGCGGAAGCTGACGGCCACCTGGCCGGCCGGCGAGATCCGGCCGTGCCTGCTCGTGCTCGGCGCGATGACCGCCACCGCGTGGCCGCGCTCGGCCAGGCCGCGCGCCAGTTCCCTCGTGACGGTCGGCACGCCGCCGATCATAGGCTCGTACTGATCGGTGACGATCATGACGCGCAGCTCACCGGCCCGCGCGCCGGGACTCAACGCCGGGTCCCGCGGGCTTGGCTGTCTCGGACTTTGTTGTCGCGGGCTTGGTTGGGGGCCGAGGGCCGACGGCCCCTGCCCGGCGCGATGCCATTCATGGTCATCGCAATGATGCCAGCGTTGAGGTAGTAACGGTAGTTGCCATTGCCCGGAAGGATGATGGATCGGGGGAACACCGTGATGAACAACGGGCCAATGGACGCCGGCCGTCGGGTGACGTTCGGCTCCGTGACCGGCCGTATCCGGTGCAGGCGTCACAATAGCCGCAGCAGGCTGTCATGGAGTGGCCAGGTCGCGCGGAACGTGCCGCCGACAGGCAGTTCGGCCCATTCGCGGTAGAACCGCCGTACCCCCGCGGCCGCGGTCTTGATCTCCTCGTCGGACAGCCGGTCGGCGAGCGCCGCGGCCTCCGGCCCGTATCCGGCGAGCCGCGTCCGGACCCCTGCCGGTGTGTCCTTGCCGTCGCCCCACCTGTTGAGCACCGCGTTGACGGCTGCCTTCGCCACGGTATGGGCGGGCCAGTTCCTGGCGGCGAGCTCGTCGAACGGCGCGTCCGTGACAAGCCTTATCCGCGCGTTCCTCCTGGTCACCGCCCGGGCAGCGGGCGCGAACCCGCCTGCGGCGAGCGTGCCCCACAGTCCGTCGTCCAGGCCGAACACGGACTCGACGACCAGGTGCGGCAGGTCGTGGCTGACGTGCACGACCGCGCGGCGCGCGGTCGCGTCGGGAAAAGACAGCCAGGTCCGGTCGCCGGCCGGCGTCTCTCCCTTCACGATCGCGACATCCGCCACCACGCTGAACGTTGGCGCCTCTGTCACGAAATGACACGATAGCGGCGCGAAGGCCGGGAAGCCGGGATTTTAGCGGCGTGTCCCGGCCTTACCGCGCCGATCCCGGGCTGTCGGACGGCTCGCGGCCGCCGAGGAGCCAGCCGACGGCGGCGGCGACCAGCGGCATGCCGATGACGAGCAGTGCTATGTCGGTCCGCGGCACGTTGCCGAAGGTCGTCGTGACGCTGCCATGTCGAGCTCGAGCGGGGCAGCCGCGTGCAACTGCGCGGCGATGGCGTCCGCCTGCTGACGGGTGGCGGCCAGCTTGGCCTTGGGGGTGAACTGGCCGGACTGGTACTGGGCCGGGTCGCCAGCGGGGCACGCGCGGCCAGCCGCGAGAGGACGTCCACGAAGAACGGCGCGAGGAGCGCGCACGAGATGACGCACGCGATCAGGCCGGCCGGGACGAGCAGCCGGACGCCGCCGGCCTGGCCGCCGTTCCACCCGCCGGAGGCGTACAGCGCGAACAGGCCGGCCGCGCCCCAGATCAGGCCGCGCCTGATGGACCTGGAGATCCGCTGCGGCGGCTGGATCCTGCCGGAGATCGCGGCAACGGTGGGCACCTTGCTGACAGCCCGGCCTGGCCAGGCGGCGGCGATGACGGCGGTCGCGATCGCGAGGATCACGCCGATGATCAGCGTCGCCCAGGACAGGCTGAGGGGGATGTCGACGGGCCGCGGGTACGAGACGGTGGCGCTTGCCGGGATGATGTCGCCGCCGTTCGACACGGCCGAGGACAGCGCGCTGGTCGGGGAAGGCCCTGGCCCGGTCGCCGAGCCCGAGGGTCTCCAGGGCCGCGAGGCCGGCCAGGTGGGCACGGCGCATGGAGGTGCCGTCGAGCTCGAGCGGCAGCGACACGTTCTCCACGGCGGTCAGGCCGGGGAGCAGGTTGAAGTCCTGGAAGACGTAGCCGATCGTCTGGCGGCGCACCCGCGCCTTGGCGCCACCCGACATCGCGTGGACGTCCTTGCCCTTGATGAGCACCGCGCCTGCTGTCGGTTCCTCCAGGGTGCCGGCGATGGTGAGCAGCGAGGACTTGCCTGAACCGCTCGGCCCCATCACGGCCACCATCTCGCCGGACGCGACGCGGAGGCTGACATCGCGCAGCGCCTGCACCTCGGCGGCGCCCTTGCCGTAGACCTTCGAGATGGATCGCAGCTCGAGAACGCTCACCGCTCGCCTCCGATCCGTCGCCGTAGCGCGGCGACCGGTTCGGCCGCCGCGGCCTGCCCGCCCGTCGCGGGCGCGGCCTGGGGCACGGGCTTGCCGGGCAGCCAGCCGTCGGCGCGGGCGCGCCGCAGCCGACCCTCGGCCGCGTCGAGCCAGCGCACCGCGGAGTCAAGCCGGAACAGCTCGGCGTCCACGACCAGGCCGAACGCCAGGTCACCCGGGCCGCCCTCGGTCCTGGCCGCGTCCTCCTTCAGCCTCGTCCACTCCTGCATGAGCTGGACGAGGTAGCGGCGGTGCGCCTGGATGACCTCGCAGACGTCGGTGCCCGGTATCTGGATCGCGATCAGGATCTTCATCACCAGGTCGTCGCGCGGCGGCGTGGACAGGTCGGGCGGGACGCGCAGCCACCTGGCAAGCTCAGCCGCGCCGGCGTCGGTGATCTGGTAAGCCTTCTGCGGCGCCCCCTGCGCGACCGGTTCGCCGGCCGAGTCCCCGCCGGCCTGGTCCTCGCCGACGGCCGCGACCAGGTCGTCCCGCTCAAGCCGCTGCAGCGTCGTATAGACCTGTCCGACGTTCAGCGGCCAGACCTCGCCGGTGCGCGCCTCGAATTCCTCGCGAAGCTGGAGGCCGTACTTGGGCCCCTCACTGAGCAGCGCCAATAGTGCGTGCCTGACGCTCATCGTCCGCCTCCTCGTAGCCAGTACCGCGTATCATACTGAGTATAGTACCGGATATTAAGACAGACGCGCGAGCGAATTGATGCCGGGCTAGAGTGGGTGACATGACAGCTACTGCCGCAGCAAAGCCGGTCGTCGACTTCTACTTCGACCCCCTCTGCCCGTTCGCCTGGGTCAGCTCCCGCTGGATCCTCGAGGTCGAGAAGGAGCGCGACATCGACCTGTCCTTCCGTGTCATGTCGCTTTCCGTGCTCAACTCCGGCCGCGACCTGCCCGAGACCTACCGCGACCTGCTCGAGAAGGGCTGGGGCCCGGTGCGCGTCTGCATCGCCGTCGAGCAGAAGTACGGCACGCCGGCGCTGCGCGACCTGTACACCGCGCTCGGCACCAAGCACCACATCGACAAGCGGGAGTGGGACCACGGCCTGTACGTCGAGGCGCTGACCGAGTGCGGCCTCGACCCGGCGCTCGCCGACGCGGCCGACTCGACCGAGTACGACACGGCGCTGAACGAGTCGCACCACCGCGGCATGGACCCGGTCGGCGATGAGGTCGGCACGCCGACGATCCACATCGACGGCGTGGCGTTCTTTGGCCCGGTGATCACGCGCGTGCCGCGCGGCGAGGAGGCACTGCGGATGTTCGACGGCGCGCTCATGCTCGCGGCGAACCCCTATTTCTTCGAGCTCAAGCGCACCAGGACCGAGGCGCCGCAGGTCGCCAGCTAAGCCAGACAGCTAAGTCAGACAGCGGGAAACCCGGTCGCGCCTGCCGTCGGCCCGGAGCAAGATGAAGGCCATGGCCTCGATCATGTGGGAAGCGGATGCCGCTGCGGTCTACGACGCGACGAGCCCGAAGATGTTCACCCCTGCGGTGCTCGGCCCCACGGTGGACGTCCTCGTCTCGCTCGCGGGTGACGGGCCGGCCCTCGAGTTCGCCGTGGGCACCGGCCGGGTGGCGCTGCCGCTGAGCGCCCGCGGGGTGCCGGTAAGCGGAATCGAGCTGTCGCCGCACATGGCGGAACGGCTGCGCGCCAAGCAGGGAGCCGACGCGGTGCCGGTCACGGTCGGGGACATGACCAATACCCGGCTGGACGGCGCGTTCACGCTCGTCTACCTGGTGCTCAACACGATCATGAACGTCACCACGCAGGAGGAGCAGCTCGCCGTCTTCGCCAACGCGGCCGCGCACCTCGCGCCCGGCGGCCGGTTCGTGGTGGAGGTGGCGGTTCCCCGGCCGCAGTCGGTACCGCCAGGCGAGCTCGGCCGCGTCTTCGACCTGTCGGAAGGCCACGTCGGGATCGACACCTACGACGACCCGGTCGGGCAGGTCACCTGGTCGCACCACTGGACCCTGATCGACGGCCACTGGGTGCGCGGCTCCGCGCCCTTCCGCTACATCTGGCCGTCCGAGCTCGACCTGATGGCGCGGCTCGCGGGTCTCCGCCTTGAGCACCGCTGGGCCGGCTGGGACCGCTCCCCGTTCACGGCGGAGAGCACGAGCCAGGTCGCCAGCTACGAAAAGCCGGCATGACAGCCGCGGACGGAGGGGCCGCTAGCGGCTTCGCGCCCATAGCTGGTCGGCGTCGCCCGCGGCGACATGGCCTCGGTACACATCGATCTTGTGGTCGATGAGCGCGAGGTTTTCCTGTAGCTCGGCGAGCCTGGCGGTGACGTCGGCGCGGTGCGCCTCCATGAGGGCAAGCCGTTCCCGCTCGTTGCCCGGCCCGGCGGATACGAGCTGGGCATAGCGCAAGATGACCTTGATGGGCATGCCTGTGGCCCGCAGCTTGGTACAGATGTTAATCCACTTGAGGTCTTCCCGCTTGTACCGCCGCCGGCCGCCGCTCGTCCGGTCGATGGCGGTGATGACCAGGCCGGCCCGTTCGTAATAGCGCAGGGTATGCACGCTGACCCCGGTGCGGCGGGCAGCCTCGGCAATGGTCACGCCTTCCTCGGGGCCGGAGCGTGACCGGGGTGCCGGCTGCGATTTGACTTCGAGCACACTCTAAATCGTAGCGTCGTGATCATGACTACTTCAACGTTGCCGAAGCCCACGGCCCGTGAACGCAGGCTCGTGCTCGTGATCTGCTGCGCCAGCATCGTGGTCGTGGTGATGGACGTGTCCATCGTCAACGTCGCGCTGCCGGCGATCCGCCGCGACCTGCACGCCTCGGTGTCCGGCCTGCAGTGGACGGTCGACGCGTACACCCTGGTGCTCGCCAGTTTCCTGCTGCTGGCCGGCTCCGCCGCCGACCGGGTCGGCCGCCGGCGGATCTTCCAGATCGGCCTCGCCACCTTCGGGCTCGGCTCGCTGCTGTGCGGCCTGGCGCCGACCATCGGCACCCTGATCGCGGCGCGTGCCCTGCAGGCCGTGGGAGGCACGATGCTCAATCCGGTGGCGATGGCGATCATCGCCACGACGTTCACCGGCCGGGCCGAGCGGGCCAGGGCGATCGGCGTGTTCGGCGCGATGTCCGGGCTGTCCCTGGCGCTCGGCCCGATCCTCGGCGGCGCCCTGGTGGACGCGTTCGGCTGGCACTCCATCTTCTGGATCAACGTGCCGATCGTGGCCGCCGCGATCGTCGGGACCGCACTGTTCGTGCCCGAGTCCCGCGCCGAGCGCGCCCGGCGGTTCGACCCCGCGGGACAGGCGCTGGTGATCCTGGTGCTCGGCAGCGTCGTGTACGCGATCATCGAGTCGGGCAGGCTCGGCTGGACCTCGCCGGTCATCGATGGCCTGCTCGGCCTCGCCGCTGTCGGTGTGCTCGGCCTGTTTGGCTACGAGCCGCGCCGCGCCGACCCGCTGCTTGAGCTGCGATTGTTCCGCAGCCTGCCGTTCAGTTCCGCGGTCGTCATGGCGCTCTTCGCGTTGTGCGGGTTCGGCGCGTTCCTGTTCGTGACCACCCAGTACCTGCAGTCGGTGCGGGGCATGTCGGCGCTGACGGCCGGGCTGTGCCTGCTTCCTGTCGGGGCACTGACCCTGGTTCTGGCGCCGCTGACCGGCCGGGTGGTCGGCGCGCGCGGTCCCCGGCTGCCGCTGGTGATCTCCGGAGCCGCGCTGGCGCTTGGCGGCGGCGCGTCGCTCTGGCTCGGGCCGGCCGCACCGCTGCCGGCCGTGCTCGCGATCTACCTGCTGTTCGGCGTCTTCCTCGGCACCGTCAATCCGCCGATCACCAACTCCGCGGTCTCCGGAATGCCCCGCTCGATGGCGGGGGTGGCGGCCTCGCTGGCATCGACGGGGCGGCAGACGGGCACTGCCCTTGGTGTCGCGATCTCCGGATCGATCGTGGGCTCGGCCCTGGCCCGGGGCGGGACGGCTTTCGTCAGTGCGGAGCACGGCGTGTGGTGGCTCGTATGCGGCCTCGGCCTCGGCATAAGCGCGCTCGGCTGGCTAGGCACCGGGCGCCTGGCCGCGGATACCGCCGCGCGGGCGGCGGCGCTGTTCGAGGTGGTTGACCGGGGCACGGCGGAGCGCGACGCTCCCGCCTCCGGTGCGCGACTTGCGGGCCCACGCCGTCACAACTAAACTGAACGTATAGTTCACTTCACAGGGAGGACTTCACCATGAGCACCACTGCTTCTCCCGCCGCCGCGGCGGGCACCTTCGCCCTCGGCGGCGACCTCACGGTCAACCGCCTTGGCTTCGGCTCGATGCAGCTGCCAGGACCTGGCGTATGGGGCGACCCGAAGGACCCAGCCGAGGCCGTGCGCGTGCTGCGCCGCGCCGTCGAGCTCGGCGTGAACTTCATCGACACCGCGGACAGCTATGGCCCGGTCGTGGCCGAGCAGCTGATCAAGAAGGCGCTGCACCCCTATGCCGGCGATCTGGTCATCGCCACCAAGGCCGGGCTGACCCGGCAGGGTCCCGGCCGGTGGACGCCGGTCGGCCGCCCCGAGTACCTGCGCCAGCAGGCCGAGCTCAGCCTGCGCAACCTGGGCCTTGACCGCATCGACCTGTTCCAGCTGCACCGCATCGACCCCGCCGTTCCGCTCGAGGACCAGGTGGGCGAGCTGAAGGCGCTGCAGGACGAGGGGAAGATCCGCCACATCGGCCTTTCCGAGGTCTCCGTGGCCGAGCTCAAGGCCGCGCAGGACGTCGCGACGATCGTCTCGGTGCAGAACCTGTTCAACCTCGCCAACCGTTCGGCCGAGCCGCTGCTCGACTACGCGACCGACAACGGCATCGCGTTCATCCCGTGGTTCCCGCTGGCCACCGGCGCCCTGGCCGACGCGGGAAGCCCGCTGGCGAAGCTGGCCGCCGAGCACGGCGCGACCGCGTCGCAACTGGCCCTGGCCTGGCTGCTGAGGCGCTCGCCGGTGATGCTGCCGATCCCCGGTACCTCATCGGTCGGCCACCTCGAGGACAACATCGCCGGCGCGGACATCAAGCTGACCGACGGTCAGTTTGCCGAGCTGAGCGCCGTGGCCGTGTAGTCCGGGCAGACGGATCACGACGATGACCACGCCACGGCCCGCGGCCGCCTGGGTGGGCGAGGGAATCCTCGCCCACCCAGGCGGTGCCCGCAGCGCGCGCGTTCACGAGCAGGTGCTCACCGCCACCGCCAGCCTGCTCGACGAGGGCGGCTGCGCCGCCGCGACGGTCGACGCGATCAGCGGGCGTTCCGGAGTCAGCAAGGCCACGATCTACAAGCACTGGCCCTCCCGCACCGCCATCGCCGCCAAGGCCTTCGGCCGCATGATGGCGAGCGACGCGCCGCTGCCCGACACCGGCACGACCGCCGGCGACCTGACCGAGATGGTGCGGCGCGTCTCCGCGTTCTACGCCAGTCCCCGCGGCCGCATCTTCGCCCAGCTCGTCGCCGCCTGTGTCGGCGACCCGGCCGGCGCACCGTACTTCCGCGCGTACTTCCTGGCCGGCCAGCGCGCCGCCATCACCGAGCTATGGGACCGGGCCCGCGAGCGCGGCGACGTCGACCAGGACATCTCGATCGACGACGTCATCGACATCCTGTTCGGCCCGCTCATCTTCCGGCTTCTCACCGATCACCTAGGCCTCACGGAAGAGAACGCCACCAGGCTCGCTGAGACCGCCCTCTCCGGCCTGCTTCGCTCAGAAAGCAACGAGCCCACAAGCCGATCATAAGGAACGGATCCGTGCTCCGCCGTTCCCCGTGCGCTCCGCGCCACTTGCTGTTATCCGGCCGCGACCGGCAGCGCGGCCAGATCGCCCAGGTGCGGCGGCAGGTCGAGCACGACGACGGACTCCTGCTCGGCCGGGTCGGTGCGGGCGATCACCGCGATGGCGTCGGCGCCGCTCCGGTTCACCGGCAGGTGCGGTGTCCCCGGCGGGACGTACAGGAAGTCGCCTGCGTGCAGCGTCGTGCGGCCGGCCAGGCCGGGGCCGTGCCAGACCTCGACGTCACCGCCGGCGATCCAGATCGCGGTCTCGTGACCGTCATGCAGGTGCGGCGTGCCGCGCGTGCCCGCCGGGATCGTGATCACGTGCAGGCAAAGCGCGCGCGATCCCGCCGACGTCTCGCTGATCCCCGTGCTGAGGCTGAGCCCCTGCTTCCCGTCATAGCTCCCGCCGGCGCGGATGACGACGCAGCCGCCCTTACCGATGCCCTCTCTGACGCTCATACCGACACCCGCGCCGGCGACATCCATACCGTGTCCCACGATGCTCCCCCTCGATCCGCGATGGACATAGACACTTGACTGCATTGCTGAGATTTCCGTTTCCGGACACCGCGATGCCGATGGCGATGGACAAGGGGGATCACTGGCGCGATAAAGGAGGAGATCGCAACCGGTGATCGCGCGGCCGGCACCGCAGGCAAAACCCGACCGACGAGAAGACCCGTCTGGCCGAGTTGCCAGGTTACGCTAATGAATAGCCAACTCCAAGTAACCGGGCCGGCGTGTCAATTGGATACGGTCAGCTCTTGCCACTCGCGCACATGCCACTTGCTGACCACGCCGTTGATGACGAACGGGTCCACGGCGGCGAACTCCTCGGCCGCCTCCCTGCTGGTGAAGACGGCCATCGAGCCGCCGCGGTCCATGAACGGGCCGAGCGACAGCAGCACACCGCGCCGCATGAACTCGGTATAGCTTGCCCGGTGCTCAGCGAAGTGCACGGGGGGCGAGCGAGAGATCGCCGCTCTCATAGAAAAGCACGTACCGGAGCGCGTTCATGACCGTCCCCTTCTTCGCCGTCGTTCCTATGATGGCAGGCTCATCGCTGCACGGGCGTCGGCCGGGGTGCACAAGATGCCCAGGCAGGCTGCCGTGACTGCTGATCACATCCTGCAGCGCAGCTCACGGTCATGATCACGAAAACTTTGATTATCGGGAAGATTTAGTGTCGCTATGATGACACTAAGTTTTCGTGATCATGCCGTTGCCAGCGGGAATCGCTTGATGGCGTCGTCGGTGGCGGGAGCGAAGAGGTTGACGAGGTTGCCGTCGGGATCGCGGAAGAGGATGGAGCGATTTCCCCACGGCATGAGCGTTGGCTCCTGCTCCCACTCGCTGACGAAGGGCTTGAGTCGCTCGTACTCGGCGTCGACGTCATCGACCACGAACTCGATGATGGCAGTCTGGTTGTGCGCGGGGCGGGCCGCGTTGTTGAACAGTTCCGCCGTCTTGGCGTGGCCGAGGGCGAGGGTGCACGACGGGTAGCGAAGCTCGGCGAAAACGGGGGCGGGCCAGTCCGCCGTGGTCCCCGTAACTTTTTCGTGTCGTTGCCTCGCGCGAGCGAGTACTGACGACGACGCTGGACCTGCTGACCGAGTCCGGCCTTGGCGGCCTCACCATCGACGACGTATCCAAGCGCTCGGGCGTCGCGAAGACCACCATCTACCGGCACTGGCCGGATCGCTCCGCGCTCGTCATCGACGCGTGCCTGCGAATGACCGACGGTGACGAAGCGCCGCCGGACACCGGTTCCATCGCGGGCGACGTCAGCGCCTTCCTGAAGAACCTCACCGAACAGCTCGTCACGGCGCGCTGGTCCTCGATTCTCCCCTCGATCGTTGACGTCGCGGAATACGATCCGGATTTCGCCGACATTCACGGCATCATCCAGCGCAGGCACGCCGCTCCCCTGCGAGCAGCACTCGAACGAGCCGTCGCCCGCGGGGAGATCCAGCCATCGGCAGACCTCAGCGCCATCACCGCCGCTTTGCTCGGACCGCTCTTCTACCGCCGCTGGTTCTCCCGGGAGCCGATCGACGACTCGTTCGTGGACCTGATCGTCCGGGCCGTCCTCAGCGCCGTGCCCCGGTAACCCCGCCATCCCCCGATAAAGAGGTGGGACCGGAATACGAGCGAAAGGGGCCACGGAGCCTCTGAACTCCTGGCCAGGGCGGTGGAGGGAGCCTTTCACGGCCAGTAGGCTGCTCTTGCCCCATGCTGACCAGATGATCCCGATGAGGTGCCGTTGACTTCGATCGACCGCACCGCGTACCCGCGGTTCAGGCGGACGATGTCGGCTCACGAGATCGCTGATGTGTTCACGCCGTCGGCCGAGGAGATCGAGTGGGCGCGGGACAAGACTGTGGCCGCGCCGAACATGCTCGCGCTGGTGGCATGGCTGAAGTCCTTCCAGTACCTGGGTTACTTTCCCGGGCTGGACGAGATTCCCGAGCCTGTGCTGGCGCATGTGCGCGGCGCGCTCGGGCTCTCCGAGGGCGTGCCGGCGGAGGTTGACGCGGACCGCACGGGAAAGCGGTACCGGGAGATCACCCGCCTGCGCCTGGGGGTGAAGTCTGACAAGGCGGCGTCGCGCGACATCGCGGATGCTGCGGTCCGCGCAGCCGCGCAGGCCAAGGACAACCCGGCGGACCTGATCAACGTGGCGATCGAGCAGCTGGTCCGCAAGCGCCTCGAGCTGCCGGGCTACACCACGCTGGACCGGATGGTCGCCAGGATCCGCGCCGAGGTCAACAAGGGCGTGTTCGGCACGGTCACCTCCAGGATCCCGGCCGACGGCAGGGCCAGGCTCACCCGGCTCCTGGTAACCGACCCGGCCACCCGGCGCAGCGAGTTCGACCGGCTGAAGGACCCGGCGAAGGCACCGACGATCGGCAAGCTCAAGGCGCGGCTGAAGCACCTGGCGGACCTGGACGCGATCGGCCCCGCCGAGACATGGCTGGCCGGAGTGCCGATGGCCAAGATCGGGCACTTCGCCGGGGAGGCGCGGCTCACCGACGCCGCCGACATGAAGAAGCCCGGGGAGGCAGGGGAGGCCAAGCGGCTGACGCTGCTGGCCGCCATGGTCCACACCCTGCGGATCAGCGCGCGGGACGAAGTGACCGACATGTTCTGCAAGCGCATGGCGATCATCCACCGCAAGGGCCGGGAACGGCTGGAGGAACTGCGCGAGGCGCACCGGGCCGAGTCCGAGCGGCTGCCGGAGGTGTTCGGCGACGTCCTGGCCGCCCGCGAGGCGACCGCCGCTGACGAGGACGACAGGAAGGGCCGGCCGCAGACCCCAGTGCGGAGAACAATGCCGGCGGTGATCGGGAGGACGACGGCGAGCAGGCCGCGCGGCGCGCGGGCGCACTGGTCCTCAAGGCCCTTGAGGACGGCGGCGGCCTGGAGAGGCTGAGCGCTGCGCACGAGGCCGTGGCCGCGCACCACGGCAACAATTACCTGCCGCTGCTGGCCTGATTCGCGCGACCTGGGCGCTCCCGCGCTGCCGACGGAGAGACCGAGACGGTCCGCTCGTACGCTGTCGGCGCGGGACGAGCTCGCGCGGCTGTGGTGCCAGGCACTCGGCGTGCAGGCGGTCGCGGACGATGACGACTTCCTCGCGCTCGGCGGCGAGTCCCTGATGGCCGTGCAGCTCATCAGCCGGGTCAGGGACAGCACCGGGTCGGGTATCGCGGTCGCCGAGTTCACCGCCGCGCCCACCTTCGGCAGGCTCGTCGAACTGGTCGGACACCGGACCTCAGCGGCCGATCCGGGCATCCCCGGCGTGGTACGGCTGCGCGCCGCGGAATCCGGCCGGCCCCTGTTCCTCGCGGCAGACGCGATGGGCAGCGCCGCCAGCTATCGCGTGCTCGCCGAGCTCATGGACGTCGGACGGCCCATCGTCGGCCTCGAACCCGCGGGTCTGCACCGCGGAATCGCCGAACTCGCCCGCGCGCACGTGCAGGCGCTGCTCCGGGTCCAGCCGGACGGCCCCTACACGGTCGGCGGCTGGTCCTTCGGGGCGATCGTGGCGCACGAGATGGCCGCCCAGCTGATCCGGCGCGGGGCGAGCGTCGACCGGCTCGTGTGCCTGGACGGGTACGTGCCGGAACGGCGCGGCCGGCTCCGCTTCCGGATCGCCAACGCCCGGCTCCAGGCTCAGGCGGCGCTGGGCTCCGGCCCGGTCGGCCGGGCCCTGCGCGGGGACCCGGCCGCGCGCCGCGCCTTCGTGGCGAACATCGGCGCGGCGCTGCGGTACCGGGCCCGGCCGGTAGCCTGCCCGATGGCGCTGTTCACGGCCGGCTCCGCCACGGCCGAGAGGCTGGCCCAGGACCTCAACGGGCTGTACGCGGATATCGACGTGGTCGCCGTCGAGGGAGATCACTGGTCGATGCTCGACCGGCCGCACGCCGAGGATCTCGCCCGCAAGGTCAGCGTTTCGCTCCGCTGTGCCCCCGGCACGGCCGAGGGGCGGTGAACGGATGCGACCGATCGAGTCCGCGCCGCCGGGCGAACCCACCGTGGCCCCGGCACCCGAGGTCCCGCTGATCCGTAACTCCGCCTTCCAGCTGCTGTGGATCAGCCGATTCATCGCCAGCATCGGCAAGGAGACCGCGGATGTCGCCTATCCGCTGCTGATCCTGGCCACCACCGGCTCCGCCGCCTACGCCGGCGCGGTCGGCTCGACAGAGATCGCGGTCGCCGGCCTCGTCGCGTTTACCGGCGGCACCCTCTCTGACCGCGTCAACCGCCGCGGGCTGCTGGTCGTCTGCGACCTGGCGCGACTGGTCATGCTGGCGCTGTTCGCCGCGCTGGTCGCGACGCACCACGCCCGTATCCCGGTGGTCTTCGCGATCGTCGTCGGGGCCGGATTCTGCCTGGGCCTTTCCGATCCGCCGGCGGCCGCGGCGATCAAGCACCTGGTGCCGCCCTCCCAGCTCACCAAGGCCATCACGCAGAGCCAGATCCGCCCCCTGGGCGCCACCGTGGTCGGCTCGCCGCTGGGCAGCTCGCTGTTCGGGATCGCCGCCGCACTGCCGTTCCTGGCCACCGCGCTGAGCTTCGCGTTCTCCTCCGCTCTGCTCCTGCTGATCAGGAGGCCGATGCAGGCCGCGCGCGCCGTGCACGCCGGTCCGCGCAGGATCGGCGAGGGGCTGCGGTTCGTGGCCCGGCAGCCGGTCCTGCGCGGATGGATCATCTGGATCATGGGCTCGAACCTGGCGTTCAACCACGTCGGGGCCTTCCTGGCGCTGATCGCCACGGCCCGGGAGCGGCACGCGAGCGCGTCGGAGATCGGCCTGATGCTGGGCATCGCCGGAAGCGGCGGGCTGCTGGGCGCGCTCATCGCGCGCTGGGCGATCGGGCGCCTCGGCCCCTCGACGATCCTGCTGATCGCGGCGTGGTCGGGGCCGGTCGCGGCGGTGCTGCTGATCTTCACTCCTGGCACCGTGTCGCTCGGCGTCATCCTCGCCGCCGTGTTCCTGCGCGGCCCCGCAGTCAACGCGCTGTTCTACAGCTATGTCACGGCCCTGGCCCCGGACCGGGTGCAGGGCCGTGACATCGGGGCGGTTACCGCGCTGTCCTATATAGCCCAGCCGATCGGGATCATCGGCATCGGGATGATCTTCGACGCCGGAGGGCCGCGGTGGGTCTTCACGGTCATCGGCCTTGTCTCGGCGCTCGCCGCACTGCCGACCCTCAGCCGCGGCATCCGCCGGATGCCCGGCCCGGACGACCTTACCCCCGACCCGGTCCGCGGGTAAGCCGGCGCCACCTGCCGGGCCTTCCCGTACGACCTCTGCTATGAACGAAGGAGCTTCCCATGTCGCGAACCGTTCGGACTGAACTCATCACCCGGCCCGGGGGCGATCCTCACACCGAGATCGCCGAACTGCGGCAGCGGTGCCCGGTGCACCCGATCGACTTTCCTCCGCGCTCGCAGGCCTACGTCGTCCTCGACCACGAGACCGCGATCCGGGCTCTCAACGACCCGCGGTTGTCGAAGGACATCAACAACGCGCTGGACTGGTTCCGCGACCAGGCCGTCGAGAACAGCGCGGTGCTCTCCAGCAACATGATGACCGCCGACCCGCCCGAGCACACCCGGCTGCGCAAGCTGGTGGGCCGCGCGTTCCTGCCTCGCCCGATGGAGCTGCTCCGTCCCCGGATCCAGCAGATCACCGACGACCTCATCGACGCGTTCCCCGACTCGGGCGAGCTGGACCTGCTCACCGCGTTCGCGTTCCCGCTGCCGCTGATGGTGATCTGCGAGTTCCTCGGCATCCGATACGAGGACCGGGACCTGTTCCGGCGCTGGGGCACCGTGCTGAGCCAGGACCCGGGCCGGGAGACCGAGGAGGAGACGAGCGCCCGGCGCCTCGCGAACGACGAGGTTGACGACTACCTGACCAAGGTGCTCGCCGACCGCCGCGCCGACCCCCGCGACGACCACATCAGCGACCTGGTACGGCTGGCCGACACCGAGGGCGAGTACACCGACGAGGAGCTGGTCTCCACCATCATCTTCCTCATCATCGCCGGTCACAAGACCACGGCGAACCTGATCGGCAACGGCACCGAGGCCCTGCTCCGCCACCCCGACCAGTTGGCCCTGCTGCGTGCCGATCCGGGCCTGGTCCAGTCCGCCGTGGAGGAGTTCCTGCGCTACGAAGGCTCGGTGGACCGGGCGACCGTCCGGTTCGCGGCACAGGACCTGAGCCTGGGCGGCGTGGACATCCCCCGGGGCAGCTTCGTCCACATCTCGGTCCAGGCGGCCGGTCGCGACCCGCTGGTGTTTGCCGACCCGAACCGGTTCGACATCACCCGATCCCCCAACCGGCACATGGCCTTCGGTCACGGTGCGCACTTCTGCGCCGGCGCGCCGCTCGCCCGGCTGGAGGGCCAGGTGGCGTTCGCCGCGCTCCTGCGGCGGCTGCCGGTGCTGGAGCCCGCAGTGCCGGTCGAGGAGCTCGAATGGATAGCCGACAGCTCGATCAGCCGCGGGCTGGTGAGCCTCCACTGGCGTTCGGTTGAGGACAGGGTGGCCAGTGTGATTTCCGGTGCCGATGCCAAAGTTTCGTAACTGTCAGTAGTTCCGGCGCTGGGTTGCTGGCCGTGCTGGCCGTGCTGGCCGGATCGGCTGTCACGCTGGGTCATCGGGACACCGGGCGGCTGCCTGCGCGGCCTCTGTCGGGCTGTTTTCCCGGGTGCGGGCATGGTTGCGGCCGGAGGGGCGGCGCTTGTCGCCGGTCCGGTTGCCGTGGTTGGTGTCGTGGCTGGTCAGCCTGGTCGTGGCGGTTTCGTCGCGGTGGCCGGGCAGGGATGGCCGGGG